>Ga0351862_1004_pt2 | contig 91886 bp, 67 predicted proteins | sample BONcelFGM3001F10_FD_206787 | JGI IMG/M metagenome (GOLD analysis project Ga0351862, IMG submission 206787) | Enriched cells from coal bed in the Powder River Basin, Montana, United States - BONCAT cells FGM rep2 HSBNCT.FGM.300.1.F10 ...
CCTTGCGACAGGCAACACGCAAAAGAAAGATTTGCAAAATCCGAGAGTAGATGACCTGCTCGACGATATGGGAGAATTAGTTACTAAGATGGGTGGCCAGGTTATGGTTTTTCCAACCGACAAAATGCCAGGTAAAACAGGTCTTGCAGCAATATATCGTTATTAAATAAGCCCCGGCCTGAGTTTAATCTCATGTATAAAGCAAAAACCGAAAATGATAAAATAGCCGGAGTAAATGATACATGTTGCCTGATTTCGAGGAAAGTTCAGGACTTACAGCTAATATCAATTGCCCGTCATGTCAGTTCTCACGAAAAGGACACAAATGAGACTATTCATAATCTTAAAACTTCGCTCTATGAAACTTATGGTCGCTAACATGATAATTAGAAACACTGAAACAGTAGCCGTTTGCAATTATCGGCAGGTAGAAAACCATGAATCAGACCCAGGTCTGTCCTTTTGCGCAGTGCATTCCTAAACAATAAAACTGAAAGATTATGACATCTCTAAAAAAGTCTGTGCTCGAAAAGAAATCCGAAATTGATGTTTTGGAAGCTGCCCGGACAGAGTCTGCTAAAGCAAAGAAAACAGAAGATGAGGTAGGCGAACTAACCGAAAGCATCATCAACACCATCAGGGAACCGCTGCTTTTATTGAATAAGAATCTGCATGTAGTCAGGGCGAATAGTTCATTTTACAAATTCTTCAAGGTTAACGAGGAAATGACTGTCGGGAAACTCATTTACGAACTTGGAAACAGCCAGTGGGATATTCCTGCGCTTAGAGAGTTGCTGGAGAACATTCTGCCCGAAAAGTCAAGCTACGAAAACTTCGAAGTGCAACATGTTTTCTCTGCAATAGGAAAACGGACAATGCTTCTGAATGCCCGTCAGATTCTACAAACACCTGAAAAGGAAATGATTATTTTATTGGCAATAGAGGATATTACCAATCGTAAAATCTCTGAAGATTTTTACACCGAAAGAGAGCGCATGACGAATGAATACCTTGACATTCTTTTTAATCATGCTCATGTGCCAATTATCATCTGGGATACTGACTCCGTGATAACACGGTACAACAAAGCCTTTGAAGAACTGATCGGTTACAAACTGACAGGTCTGAAAGAAATTAAACTCCACAATCTCTTTCCTAAAGATAAAGCTGATTCGTCACTCGAATTAATCAAAGAATCGTTGAACAATGACCGGCCTGAGGTTATTGAAGTAGATCTGATGACAAAAGATAATATAGTCAAGACCGTACTATGGAATTCAACCAATATTTTTGATACGGAAGGGAAAAATGTCGTTGCTACAGTAGCTCAGGATATTACCAATCGCAAACAATCTGAAGTTGCTTTGTCTATCCTGGAAACCCGTTACCGCAGTCTCTTTGAATCGGCAAAAGACGGAATCCTTATTCTCGATGCTGAAACAGGGAAGATCGTCGACGTTAATCCATTTCTAATTGATTTGTTGGGCTATTCAAAAAAAGAATTTATTGAAAAATTCATATGGGAAATAGGTACTTTTAAGGATATTTATGAGAACAAAGAGAAATTTCTGGAACTGCAACAAGAAGAATATGTTCGCTATGATGATTTACCTCTTGAAACTTATGATGGACGTATCATTCACGTTGAGTTCGTAAGCAATGTGTACCTGTGTAATAATATTAAAGTAATCCAGTGCAATATCAGGGACATTACTGATCGCATAAACATAATAAAAGAGATAGAATTTCAGGCTGACCTGATCAATAATGTTGGTCAGGCTGTTATTGCCACTGACTTAATGGGCCAAGTGATTTACTGGAATAATGCGGCGAAAAAAATATATGGTTGGTCGTCTTCTGAAGCAATGGGTCAAAATATTATCAATTTAACACCTGCTCAGCAATCCAATGAGCAAGCCATTGAGATAATGAAAAATTTGAGTGAAGGGAAATCATGGACTGGAGAATTTCAGGTAAAAAGAAAAGACGGAAGTAGTTTTCCTGCCTTAGTAACCGATACACCAATACTTGACTCAAATAGTAAATTAACTGGTATTATAGGGATTTCGAGCGATATTACCGAACGCAAACATATTCAGCAGAAAATTAATGACAGCGAAAAACGTTTTAGAGCAATATTTGATCAGGCTCCGTTTGCAATAGCACTAATTGATAAGCAAGGTAAGATTCTCATTTCGAATTTAGTATTATCCAAAATGATCGGCTATAGTACAGATGAACTATCCGGAATGAAGTTTACAGATTTTACTTATCCCGAAGATGTTGACAAGGATATGAAGAGTTTTACTGATTTGACGACTGGCAAAATTTATTCATATACCTTGGAAAAAAGATATGTTCATAAAAACGGAGCTATTGTATGGGTTAATATTAGCATTTCTTTGCTGAGCGATGTTAGCGGCAATCTGATAGAAATATTAGGGATAGCTGAAGACATCACAGAGCGGAAAAACTCTGAAAACAAACTTAAAGAAAGCGAAGAGAAGTTCAAGATAATTACTGAGAATTCAGCTGATGCGATTTTTATTACTGATAAAGCAGGTAAATACATATACGTCAATAAACAAGCTGTTGATTTATTGGGTTATTCAAAAGAAGAATTTCTAAAGTTTACAATCGCCGATATTTCACCCCGAAACAGAATGGAAGAATATTCTCAGGTTTTTCAGCGGTTATTTAATACGGGCAGCTCCTATTCCGAAATAGAATTGGTTAAGAAAGACGGTAGTTTAGTAGATACAGACCTGAATACCGTTCTGCTTCCCAATGGATGGGTTTATGGCAGTTGCCGTGATATTTCAAGTCGAAAAGAGTTAGAAAAAGAATTGGTAAAGTCAAAAGATAAAGCAGAAGAAAGCGATCGGTTAAAATCAGCCTTTCTGGCTAATATGAGCCACGAAATCAGAACACCGATGAATGGTATTCTGGGCTTTACCAGTCTGCTTAAAGAACCACATCTCACAGGTGATGAGCAACAGGAATATATCAAAATCATTGAAAAAAGCGGCGACAGAATGCTCAATATTATCAATGATATCATTAGTATATCCAGAGTTGACTCCGGCCAGATCGAAATCTTGCTTTCAGAAACAAATGTAAACGAACAGATTAGGGAAATCTTCAATTTCTTTAAACTGGAAGCAGAATTAAAAGGCATTCGCCTTTATATCAGCAATCTGCCTCATGAACGAACTGCTAATGTAATCACTGATAAGGAAAAACTATATGCTGTACTTACCAATCTTGTAAAAAACGCACTAAAGTTTACCCAGAAAGGCACAATTGAAATTGGTTATATAAAAAAAGAAGACTTCCTTGAGTTCTTTGTAAGAGATACAGGCCAGGGAGTTACTACGGAACAAAAAGAATTGATCTTTGACAGATTCAGGCAAGGAAGCGAGTCACTAAGCCGAAATTACGAAGGTGCCGGGCTGGGCTTGTCTATCTCAAAAGCCTATGTAGAATTGCTGGGGGGAAAAATTTGGGTTGAAAGTGTTTCGAAGCAACAGATAAATATGGAGCTCAACGAAGCCAGCGGCTCCACTTTTTATTTTACTATTCCCTGGAATCCGCTAAAGGAAGACAAAATTGAAAAATTAACTGAAGCAGCAAGTACATATGCAGAAAAACAATCATGCAACCTGAAAATATTAATTGTTGAAGATGACCCAACCTCGGAAATGTATATTTCAACCATAATCACAAATATTGCCCGGGAAATATTGTACGCACGAACTGGTCGTGAAGCAGTTGAAGTCTGCCGTGATCACCCTGATATTGAATTGGTTCTGATGGACATGAAGATGCCGGAAATGGATGGATATGAGGCAACCAGGCTCATCCGGGGGTTTAACAAGGAGGTGGTGATTATTGCACAAACAGCCCACGGGCTTCTAAATGATAAAGAGAAAACAATTGAAGCCGGATGTAACGACTATATCTCAAAACCAATAATTCGTGGAAAGCTCCTGAAAATAATTGATAGCAATTTGCAAATGCGTTCGAACAAATTCGGGTCTCTCAGATAATGTTTCGCATGTCCTGCAAAGAGTGAATAATGCAACTCTTCGAAATAATTATATAACGCATATTCTGTCTGATTGATTCATATTTGTATTCGCTTAAGCTCCTCCAAATTTTGGAAATGAGTCTATTTTTTTTTGATGGTTATGGCATCAATCGGGGAGTTGAAATGTGTATAACTTAAGTTGTGATTTGGATATCCGCTTTGGGGCCAGGCAGTAAAAGAAGAATCATCAAGGACAAATAATTGAGCATGATAATTGTTTCATCAGTATTCTGTTTCTGAAGATGAATAAATATGGTGTATTGCTGAAAAAAATAGTGAGGGTAATCTTGTGGGTGGCCTTCAGTTTTGTTGTGTTGTTTATTTTGATCGCCGTACTGATTCAGTTTCCTGCAATTCAAAACAAGATTACCGGATATGCCATTGATTTTGTCAGCAGCAAAACCCATACAAGAATTGAACTGAAAAAAATAGCCATCTCCTTCCCCAAATCCGTGGTTATTAAAGGGCTATTTCTTGAAGATGTTCATAATGATACATTGCTGTATGCAGGCGAAATTAAAGTCAACGTTGGCCTGTTTGCACTGCTTAAAAACAAGATTGACATCAACTCTCTTGCACTTGAAGATGTTGTAGCCAACCTCCGGCGCACCGAAGCCGACTCCCTATACAACTTTAATTTCCTGCTTACCGCATTCAGCGACACAGCCAGGCCAAAGGTGGAAGAGCCCGAAAAAAGCAGTAAATGGGTGATCAGTGTCGATAAAGTCGGGTTAAAGAATATCCGTTTTCTCTTTGATGATCAATACGGTGGAACGTATGCAGCACTGAATATGAAACAGTTAAAGCTGTCAATGGATCGAATCGATCTGGCAAAATCAATTTATGATATTGACGAAGTGACCATCGAAAAATTAACTGGTGATGTGCTGATCAGTAAAGCTTTAGAACCGACAGACGAAGAAACTGAAAACGCTTTACCGAAAATTTCGGCCAGGAAAATTGAGATCAGCGATGCCCGTATCAGTTACGGCGATTCTGTCATCAGGCAGTCTGTCGTTGCTACCGTAAATCGTCTTGATCTGAAAAATTCAGTCATCGACCTGAACAAACAAACGGTTTCATCAGCAATGGTTTTCCTATCAAAAAGCAATGTCAGTTACAATACCATTGACAAAGATCCGGCAACTGAAACACATGGCAAAGCTTACGATGCCGCTGCCGGAAACAGCGATTGGAAGGTTACTGTTGAGCGTATTGAGCTGGATGACAACGCCCTGGCATACCATGTAGTAAATATGCCTGTATTGAATAACACTTTTGACGCCAATCATATGAGCTATCGGAATTTAACGCTGAAAGCCGACGACTTTTATTGGTCAATGGCAAAAACAGCAGTTACTGTAAATGAATTCTCTACGGTTAATCAGCATAATTTTTCAATCAGCCAGTTTGCTACTGAATTCAGCATGGATATGCATTCCATTACAGCGAAAAAACTGGTTGTCAAAACCGCCAATTCTGCCATAGATGCTGATCTGAACATCCGGTTTTCTTCCCTGGCCACGCTCAAAGATTCACTGCCGTTCATGTTTCTGAATGCAGATATGAGAAATGTTCGGGTTAGGAATTCTGAGATTGTGTATTTCAATTCGGAACTAGACAAACAGCCGTTTTTTAAAAACACGGCAAACATAACTACCGTTTCCGGCAACATAAACGGACCTATCAACAACCTAAAGGGGAAAAACCTGAGTATCAAAACAGGAAGCAATACCAACGTAAAAGCCGATTTTACTATCAGAGGCTTGCCCGATGCTGAAGCTGCCTGGTTTAATTTCCCGAATCTCATCATTCATTCTGGCCGAAAAGACATAAAAATGATGGCTGGTGCTGCAATCCCCGATAGCATCTCGCTGCCGGAAACCATCGGCCTGCGTGTAAATTTCAAAGGCGAACTGAAGTCATTTGTCACAACAGTGGCCATGAGCAGCAGCTATGGTTCGGCGGATATTTCGGCTTTGGTGGATAAGAGCGAAAATTTTAGTGGCAAAATAAGCCTTGATAAATTCGATGTCGGACAGCTGATGATGGACACGGCAATGTATGGTCCTGTGTCGCTAACAGCGGAAACCAAGGGGAAGGGGTTAGACAAAAATACGATCAGGGCAGAGATCAGGGCGGATGTTTCAGAAGCTTACTTTAACCGTTACAATTACCACAAACTAATGGTTGATGGCGAAATTACCGGCCAGAAATTCGAAGGGCAAATCAAGCTCGATGATCAGTACGCAGCCTTCGCCTTTGACGGAATGGTCAACATGAATCCTGGTGAGGAACAGTACAAATTCAAACTGAACCTGAAGGGGGCCAATCTTCAGAAATTGAAAATAAGCGATAAAGACATCAGGATCAGTTTGGTGGCTGAATCAGATTTGAAAGGAAAAACAGCAGGTGAAATTAACGGAACTGCCGGGATTACAAATATTTACATCGCTCATGATGACAAGGAATATCTGCTCGAATCTTTCATGCTGGCTTCTATCAACGAATCGAAAAAAAGTGAATTGACGGTTAACAATGCACTGGTCGGTCTAAAATACAAAGGGACTTTCTCGCCGGCATTTCTGGCCACGGAGATCAAAAAATTCCTGAACAATTATTTCCCATTTTCGGAGCCCGATTTGACAGCAAGCATAAATGATCACCAGAATTTTGAGTTTGAGTTACAACTTCACAATCATCCCATCCTGGCAGATTTATTCGTGCCACAATTGAAGGAGTTTGATCCGGGACTTATCAGAGGTAGTTTCAATAGTGAAAGAGGTGACCTGAAACTGAATGCTGAAATGAAAAAAATCGTTTATGGCTCCATTGAAATCAGAAACCTGTTGCTGGATGTAAGCTCAAACCCGAGTGCACTAAGCTATAAAATGTCCAGCACCAGAATAACAGGGCCGCAATTCAACCTTGATAACTTTTTGGTTACCGGACAACTGACCGATTCAACCATTTATGCAACGGTGTCATCCATCGACGACAAGCAAAACAAAAAACTGCTGATCAATGCGCAGATTGTAAAGGAAAATACCAACTACAAACTTACATTCGACCCCAAAGATTTCTATCTGATGGACGATCGTTGGGACATCGCCGAAGATAATTATTTAGCTTTCGGGGAAACGGGATTTTTAATCCACAATCTTTTCCTGAGCAAATCGGGTAGTCAGGTTAAAGTTCACTCAGTAAATGATACGTTCAACGACGATTTAAGCATTGTTATCAATCATTTTGACCTGAATGATATTTCAGGGGTCGTATCAAAGGATACCAGTCTGATAATAGGTACTGTTGACGGGAAAGCTATGCTGATCAGGGTTAAGGATGCTTATGGCCTGACAGCTGATTTGCAGATCACTGATCTGATTGTGCGTGAAATACCCATCGGAAACCTGTCCATGACTGCTGATAATCCAAGCTCCCAGCGTTTTGATATTGATGTGAAATTATCAGGTCCTGAGAATAATGTATCGGCCAACGGGTATTTTATCCCGAAAGGTGGTGATAATTCTGTCAGCATAAAAGCTGATATTACCTCGCTTTCGCTCAAAACCCTTGAAGCATTTTCGATGGGAGCCATCACTGAGGCATCAGGTAATCTTACAGGCAATATCTCTGTTGAAGGCAACACAGCTTCGCCCGAAATTACCGGCCAGGTTACATTTAACAATTCTTTTATCAAACCCTCGGCATTAAACAATATGCTGCATTTGAAAAATGAAACCGTACAATTGAAAAAGGACGGGCTCTATTTCGATTCGTTCACCCTGCTTGACCCCCACGGGCACGCGGCAACCATCAATGGTACAGTTAAAATGAAAAATTTTCAGGATTTCATATTTGCATTAGACGTAAAAACAGAGGACTTCCTTTTGTTTAATACCCATTCGGAGGATAACGAGGTGTTTTACGGCCGTATGATCATCGACAGCAAAATTAGTGTCAAGGGGCCAATGTCGCTTCCGGTGATTAACGCCCGAATTAAAATGAAAGATGGTTCAAATTTCACTTTTGCTGTTCCTGAAGACAAGCTGACAACTTACAGAGGCGAAGATGTGGTTGTCATAGACAACAAGCATAAAATCAACTCTATTCTTTATCGTGACGAACCAGTGGAAGCACAGCAATCTGGGTTCACCGGATTTGACCTCTCCTCCATCATAGAGGTTGATAAAGAAGCCACACTCAGGTTAATGATGGATCCAACTTCTTCTGATTCATTAGTGGTAAGGGGCGAAGCTGCCCTCAACCTTACCATTGACCGTAGTGGAAAAATGAGCCTTACCGGCGCCTACAATCTGAACGAAGGCAGCTACATCGTAACGCTTGAATCCATTGTTAAAAGAAAATTCGATATCGATCCGGGCAGCACACTCATCTGGAACGGAGACCCATTGGATGCTGACGTTTCGATCAATGCCATTTATACAGTAAGGGCCTCTCCAATAGATCTGGTGGCCGATCAGATTGCCGGCCTGAGCGAGGCAGATCAAAATACCTATAAGCAGCGATACCCCTTTCTGGTCTATCTGAAACTACGGGGTGCCATTATGAAACCTGAAATCAGTTTCGATATTCAGCTAAGGCCCGAGGATAAAGGGATATTTGGAGGTGCTGTGGATGCCAAACTGACTATGTTAAATGAAGATCCGTCGGCTTTGAATAAGCAGGTATTTGCCTTGCTGGTTTTAGGCCGGTTTATTCAGGAAAATCCATTGCAATCTGAGGCAAATCTTGGGGCATCGTCGGTGGTGCGCTCCACAGTAGGCAAGTTTTTATCGTCTGAATTAAACAAATTAAGCGCAAAGGTTGTGCCAGGGGTTGAGCTGAATTTTGACGTTCAATCCTACGATGACTATGAAACAGGAGAGGCAGAGGGGCGAACTCAGGTAGATATAGGAGCAAAAAAGCAGCTTTTCAATGATCGGTTAACCGTTCAGGTGGGCGGTGTGGTTGATGTTGAAGGCGAACGGGCGAAACAAAATTCAGCAAGTAATATTACCACAGATGTTACGGTCGAATACAAATTAACAAAAGACGGACGATACCGTCTGAGAGGATTCAGCCACAACCAGTATGAAGGCGCAATCGAAGGACAGTTGGTTGAAACCGGCATTGGCATTGTGTATGTGCGCAACTTTAACAGATGGAAGCAATTCTTCAAAGCACCGAGGAAAAAGAAAGATTCATCAAATAACGAACAGCCATGAAACGCTTATTTTTGACGAAATACTTTCTGATCATTCTTTGCCTCTTGATGGCAGCATGCAGCGGAACAAAACATTTGCCCAAGGGAGAAAAACTTTATGCTGGTGCAGATGTCAACATAGAGTCGGGAGAAAAGCTTAGCAGAAAGCAGAAGCGGTTTACCAGAAAGACCGCTGAGAGTGCCTTATTCCCAAAGCCCAACAGCCGCATATTAGGGATGCGTTTCAAGCTGTGGAGGTATATGGCAGCCGGCGATAACCCAAAAAGTAAATTCAGGAAATGGATGAAGAGAACCGGAGAAGCCCCTGTACTCATCAGCCATGTGAAACCTATGGTAACTGCTTCGGTTATCGATGCCAAACTGTATAACATTGGAATCTTCAAAAGCAATACGGAATACAACATAAAAGAAAAGAAGCACACCGCAAAAATCTATTATACCAGTCATGTTCACAAACCATTTATTGTTGAAGAGTTGAACTATGCTGTTGCCGACACTGGTATGAGTCGTATTATACTATCTGAAAAGAAGAAATCGTTGATTAAACCCGGTGAGGATTACAACCTGGATAAACTGAAGAATGAAAGAAACCGGATTGATGCGTTACTCAAAAACAATGGCTATTTCTACTTCGATCCTGATTTTTTACTTTTCAAAGCCGATACTTCAGAAACCGATAAAAGCGTGGTTTATAAACTTACCCTGAAAGACAGTGTACCTCAGGAAGCTTTGATAGTTTACCGGATCAACCATGTATACATTGATCAGGCTTATTCATTGAATGAAAGGGCTCTCATCAGAGCCAAAGACACTGTGATATATGGGAACTTCCTGTTTCTGGGCAAAGAACGTCAAGCGTTCATCAGACCATCAGTCATAGCCAGATCCGTTTTTCTACGAAAAAATGAAATCTATGCCCGAAAGAACCATAATACTACGCTTAACCGACTGATGTCGATGGGGAATTTCAAGTTTGTCAGTGTTAAGTTTAATGAAAGCGATACCACTACGCCTGGATATTTAGATGTAACCATTCTTATGACTGCGATTCCAAAATTTGCCTTCAAGGCAGAGTTGGACGTTGTATCAAAATCAAATAATTATTCGGGCCCACGTTTGAATGTCAGTGTGCTCAACAGAAATGCCTTTAAAGGTGCTGAGATGCTAAACTTTAGCATGTCAGGCTCCTGGGAGACCCAATTGGGCGGGGACAATAAAAACCTCCAATCCTACTCCCTGAATCCAAAAATTGAATTGATTTTCCCAAGGTTTATCGTTCCGTTTTACATGAAGCGAACAAGCAGTACTTTTCTGCCCAAAACAAGATTGTCGCTATCTTTTGACTATCTTAACAGAGGCAACTACTTCGATATGCGCTCATTGCAGTTTATATACGGATATAGATGGAAAGAAGATATCCGGAAAGAACATGAATTGAACCCTGTTATTGTCAGCTATACCGTCGTAGGGAATAAATCGGATGCTTTCATTGCATTGCTGGAATCCAATCCTTTTCTTAAAAAGAGCTATGAAGACCAGTTCATTGCCGGGGCAAGTTATATTTTTACCTACAATGAACAGGTATTGCCCGATAAAAAGGTGCAAACTTATTTTCAACTCACCAGCGAAATTGCAGGGAATTCCTTTTCATTGGTAAATATCATTGCAGGCAAAAAGATTTCTTCAGAAAACCCCTCGCTTATCGTTGGGTCTTCTTATTCGCAGTTTGCACGAATGAGCCTCGATGGCCGGGTTTATTACAATTTTCCGAATAAAAATAAAATAGCATTACGGGCTTATACAGGTATAGCCGTTCCTTATGGAAACTCATCTACTTTGCCCTATATCAAACAGTTTTTCAGCGGGGGGCCAAGCAGTATCCGCGCATTCAGCATCAATACCGTGGGTCCGGGCACCTACAATCAGATCGCTGACAGCCTCGGATTTCTGCGGTTAGGCGGCGATGTAAAACTGGAAATCAATGCGGAGTATCGTTTCAACATCTACCGATTTCTGAAAGGAGCTCTTTTTACAGACGCGGGCAATGTATGGCTGCTCAAATCAAACCCATCTACTATGGGAAGCCCGTTTTCATTCACCGGTTTCACCAATGAGATTGCTGTTGGTGCCGGATTCGGGTTAAGAATTGATGTTTCCTTCTTCCTGCTGCGGTTCGACCTGGCAATGCCACTGCGAAAACCCTGGCTTGAAGGAAACAAATGGGTTATGGATGAAATTAACTTCGCAAGCCCCTCCTGGAGAAGTGAAAACCTGATACTGAATGTGGCTATTGGTTATCCATTTTAATTTTAAAATAATAGAAGGTCAGCAATCACTTGCTTTTCTTGTTTTTGTGTTGAATCCTTTATTAGTTGACAGGTATTTCTTTTATCAACGAACATTATTAAAAAGTGTTAAAACAAGAAAGATCAGCTCATCATACCCCTTTACACCTCAATAACTTAATATTATTACTTTGACACCGTTTTTATTGGTTCATTCCCTTTTAAATTAAAATTCAATAAATTGTATTTCAATCACTTAACTTACTAGCGGCACAAATAAGGTTTGGCTATTCAGCAACAAAACACAATTAGCAACTGAACATTTCGATGCTTCATTTCCTAAAGTCTTCAACAAGGAAGCGCCATTAGGTTGCGTGTTTTTTAATACATTTGCACCACTTTAAAACAAGTGTACCATGTCATTTGCCAGTGATAAATTTGTTGGTGAAGGTCTTACTTATGATGATGTGCTTCTGTTGCCCGCATACAGTGAGGTTTTGCCCCGTGAGGTTAGCTTAAGCACTTCATTTTCGCGCAACATCAGCATGAGAATACCAATTGTATCGGCGGCAATGGACACCGTCACCGATTCAATAATGGCCATAGCAATGGCTCAGGAAGGAGGTATTGGCGTGATACACAAAAACATGACGATCGAAAAGCAAGCTGCAGAGGTTCGAAAGGTAAAAAGGGCAGAGAACGGAATGATAATCGATCCCATTACCATGATGGTTGACGCTACGGTTCAGGATGCATTAAAAATCATGCACGAATTTCATATTGGCGGCATCCCGGTGGTTGACAAAGACAACAAACTTGTGGGCATTGTCACTAATCGCGACCTTCGCTTCGAACGCAGGTTAAACATCCCCATCTTTGATGTAATGACCCGCGAAAACCTTATTACAACCACAGAGTTTACTGATTTTGAAAAGGCAGCCGACATTCTTCAGCAGTATCGCATTGAAAAACTTCCGGTTGTGGACAAGAATTTCAGGCTTATCGGCCTGATCACTTATAAAGACATTATCAAGATCAAAGCAAGACCCAATGCATGCAAGGACGACAGGGGAAGGCTGAGAGTAGCTGCCGCTGTCGGCGTGGCCTCAAACACCCTGGAACGTGTAGCTGCACTTGTTGAATCCGGAGTAGATGCCATTGTAGTTGACACAGCCCATGGCCATTCGAAAGGGGTGATGGAAATGGCTGGTAGAATAAAAAAAATGTATCAGAGTATTGATCTGGTTATTGGAAACATTGCCACAGCCGAAGCAGCCCGTGACCTTATGAACATTGGGGCAGATGCCATCAAGGTAGGGATAGGCCCGGGCTCCATCTGCACCACACGTGTGATTGCAGGGGTCGGTGTTCCACAACTCACAGCAGTGTATGAAGTTGCTAAAGCTGTTGAAGGCAGCGGAATTCCTGTTATTGCAGATGGAGGCATACGGTTCACCGGCGACATCGTAAAAGCGCTTGCAGCAGGAGCCTATAGCATAATGGCAGGATCGCTGTTTGCAGGTGTCGAGGAATCGCCTGGCGAAACCATCATTTATGAAGGCCGTAAATACAAAACCTATCGTGGCATGGGTTCCATCGAAGCCATGCAGGAAGGATCAAAAGACCGGTATTTTCAGGACACCGAAGACGATATTAAAAAATTAGTGCCCGAAGGAATCGTCGGTAGAGTTCCTTATAAGGGTACACTATCTGAAGTGATCCATCAGATGACCGGAGGACTGAGGGCCGGCATGGGCTACACAGGATCGGCCAGCATAGCTGAACTCTGGAAGGCGCGCTTTATAAAAATTACTTCAGCCGGAATGCACGAAAGCCATCCGCACGACATCACCATCACACGCGAAGCCCCCAATTACAGCAGAGGGAATTAAGACAACAAAAGCATTAATTGTAACACTAACGATATGAACCAAATGAATCATTATTCAGTAACCAGACTTTTCATCTTATGCAGCCTGCTTTTTACTTTATTTTCTTCTGATCTGCAGGCTCAGAAATCTCTTGACAACAAACCGCTGATTACCATCGGCAACGAGAACATCACAGTTAAAGAGTTCATGGATGTGTTCAGGAAAAACAATTTGAACAACGAAACCCTGGACAAGAAATCTCTTGAGGAATATCTCGAATTGTATGTCAATTTCAGGCTTAAAGTAGCTGAAGCCAAATCGCTGAAAATGGACACCAATAAGGCCTTCATCACTGAGCTTGCCGGTTACAGGTCACAACTTTCGAAACCCTACTTCACCGACGAAAAGGTAACAGAACAACTCCTTGAAGAAGCTTACCAGCGTAAGCTGAAAGACATCAGGGCCAGCCATATCCTGATCAGCCTGAGTAAAGATGCTGCACCCAAAGACACCCTGGCAGCCTACCAAAAAATTATGAGCATCAGGCAAAGAATACTCAATGGCGAATCCTTTGCTGCAATTGCCGGACAGGAATCGGACGATCCATCAGCCAAAGACCGGGAAGCCATCCCAAACCAGCGCCCATTCAGGCCCGGAAACAAAGGCGACCTGGGATATTTTTCTGTGTTTGACATGGTTTATCCATTTGAAAACGGAGCCTACAACACACCTGTCGGCAGCCTTTCGATGCCTGTGCGCAGTGATTTTGGTTACCACCTGATCAAAGTAACCGAAGTTACAGATGCAACAGGCAGCATCGAAGCTGCTCACATTTATGTATCTGTCAACCCGGGCGCCACTGATGAAGAAGTTGCCGAAAAGAAAGCTAAAATTGACAAAATATACGCCAAAATACTGGAAGGCACATCCTTTGAAGATGCCGTTGTTCAATATTCTGAAGACAGAGGCTCGGCAGCCCGCGAAGGAAAACTGGCAAAGTTTACCGTAAACAGGATTGTGCCTGAATTTGTCGAAACCATAAAAAAAATGAAACCGGGCGAAATAGCCCCCCCCTTGCAAACTATCTATGGTTTTCACATCATCAAATTCATCGCCAACGAGCCCCCGGGCTCATTTGAAGAGGAAAAAACAGCACTGAAAGACAGGATAGCAAAAGACGGAAGAGCAAAAAAGAGCGAAGATGCTGTGATTTCTCAGATCAAAAAAGAGTCTGGGTTTGCCCTGAACCAAAAAAATGTCAGTAAGTTCATGAGCAGCCTCGACAGCTCGCTGCTTCAAGGCTCATTCAATGCCAACCCACATAAAGCCAACAAGAAAACCTTGTTCAACCTGGATAAAAAAGCTTATACTGTAGCTGATTTTACTGCTTTTGTGGCAAAAAACCAGAAAAAACAAGATGGCATGACTGCTGAAGCCTACGGATACAAGCTCCTGAATGATTTTGTACGTGAAAGCTGTATTGCCTGGGAAGATGCCCGACTCGAAACAAAGCACAAGGAATTCGGTGCACTGATGAATGAATACCGAGATGGAATTTTGCTCTTCGATCTTATGGATAAAAAAGTTTGGTCCTATGCCGTTAAAGACACTTCTGGTCTTAAAGAATTCTATAACAAACACAGAAACAATTACATGTGGGGCGAAAGGGCAAGTTCCACTATTTTTACAGTAAGTAATTCCTTGGAGGTGGATAAAACCCGAAAGCTTATCGAAACTCTGCCCGATGACGGATCAGTTGCCCAGGCATTTGATGCCGATTCAATCAGATCGGTGCGCATTCAACCCGGAAAATTTGAACGTGGCGATAGTCGTTTCCTCGATCAGATTGAATGGAAAGAGAATAGCATCAACCAACTGTTTTCTGATGTTGACAACCAAACCATCATCATTAAAATCAGGGAAATACATCCACCTCTTCCCAAAGAACTTGATGAAGCCAGAGGCATGATTACTTCTGACTATCAAAATTATCTTGAAAAGATTTGGGTGGAAGAGCTACGGAAAAAATACCCCTTAGTTGTCAGACATCAACTGCTTGAGGAGGTTAGCCTGTCGGGACGATGAGCCGGTTTCTGATCAGCGCTTCCATTGCGTTGCTTTTTTTGGCAGCATGCAACTCCGCTCCCAACCCGGAAAAAGGAGCGGTGTTGGCCAAAGCCTACGGAAACTATTTAAGTGAAGCTGACCTTGAGGGCGTTGTTCCGCCAGGGACCTCTGTTAACGACAGCATTATGCTGGTTAGAAACTTTATTGACAACTGGCTGAGGAAACGCATACTGGTGCGTCAGGCCGAAAGGAACCTCACTCCCAGCCAGACTGATTTCAGCAAAAAACTGGAAGATTACCGTAACTCACTCATCATCTATACTTACGAAACGGAACTAATAAGACAAAAACTCGATACTGTAGTCACCGAAAGAGAAATCGAGCGTTATTATGAAGATAATAAATCAAATTTTGAGCTCAAGTACAATATAGTTAAAGTGGTGTACACTGTACTGCCATCGGACTCAAAGGAACTCATCAGGTTTAGAAAGCTGCTGAAAAACAGAACAATACTTAATCTTGACTCTTTGAATACTCTTGCCCAGCGACATGCAATTGCCTATTACCTTGATGAAGAAAACTGGATAAAATTTGATGAACTATTGCTTCAAATCCCCTTGGTGGCCTACAATCAAGAGGTATTCCTGAACAATAACCGTTATGTAGAATTTGTTGACGAACCCTTCGTTTATCTGATACTTTTCAGGGATTTCATGATACGCGAAAGCCTTTCACCCCTCGAATTTGAATATGCCAACATTCGTGACATCATTCTTAACAAGCGAAAACTTGAGTTGTTGAAAGAAATGCACCAGGAAGTTTATGAGAAAGCCCTGAGAAACAACGAAATCGAGGTTTTTTGAAATAATGCAATGCAATAAGCTGTTTAATCAATAGTTAGTACACATATAACCTACCATTAAATGATCACCAGAGCCAGTTCTTTTCTCATATTACTTTTTTCACTTGCTTTTGTTAACGTGTCTGAGGCGCAGGTTATTGACCAGGTTGTGGCTGTTGTCGGCAAAAACATTATCCTGCAATCTGATATTGAAAACCAATATGTTCAATACCGTCTTCAGCGCGGTATCAGCGGAAGTGCCTCATCAATCAGGTGTCGCATTCTTGAAGACCTGCTCTTTCAGAAACTGATGCTGAACCAGGCCGAATTGGATAGCATTACAGTTACACCGGAGCAGGTGGAACAGGAAATGGAGCGACGCCTGAAGTATTTCATCAGTGAACTGGGTTCGCAGGAAAAACTCGAACAATACTACAATAAAACAATCAACGAAATCAAGAACGAACTTCGTGTTCTGGTGAAGGACCAAATGTTGGTCGAACAGGTTCAAAACGGTATAATGGCAAAAGTAATCATAACACCTTCTGAGGTAAAACAGTATTTCCGGTCAATTCCCAAGGACAGTATTCCGATGATTAACACTGAGTTTGAGGTGGCACAGGTTGTTAAAATGCCCCCAATTGATATTGATGAAAAACTTCGCGTTAAAGAGAGGCTTCATGGGTTTCGCCAACGAATTCTCAATGGCGAAAGGTTTTCGACAATGGCTGTACTGTATTCAGAAGATCCAGGGTCGGCCCGAAAGGGCGGAGAACTTGGATTTTATGGCCGGGGCGAGTTATATCCTGAATTTGAAGCTGTTGCATTTAAATTAAAAGATGGTGAAGTGAGTGAAATTGTAGAAACAGAAGCAGGGTTTCACATCATACAACTTATTGAGCGACGTGGTGACTATGTGAATGTCCGCCACCTTTTACTCACACCAAAAGTATCCCCCGAATCGCTCATGAAAGCAAGGGCCGAACTCGACTCGGTGGCACGTTTGATCCGGGCAGGTGAACTTAGCTTTGAACAGGCTGTCGAAAAGTTCTCTGACCAACCAGCAAAACTTTCCAGTGGTCTGATTTTGAATCTATACACAGGCGGAACAAAATTCGAAGCCAGTCAGTTAGATCCTCAGGTATCATTTCTCGTCGAGAAAATGTCTGTTGGCGAACTCAGCGACCCCGTTCCCATGAAAACCGAAGACGGAAAAGATGCTTTCAGGTTGCTGAAGGTAACGTCAAAAACCGAACCCCATCAGGCAAATCTGAAAGAAGATTATAACAGAATTCAGGATTGGGCACTCCAGCAAAAGAAGCAAAAAGCAATCGAATTATGGATAAGAAATAAGTCAAAAAATGCCTTTGTTTCAATCATCAGCGAGTACAGGGACTGCCCTTTCGAATTTGACTGGAAGAGCCTGCACAAAACCAATTCTGATCAAGCAAACTAAACTATGAACAGCTATAAAACAGATGTTGAAGCCGCCGATGCGCTCAGGCACAAATATGGGCTTCTTCGCCAGGAAATCGCAAAGGTAATTGTGGGCCAGGACGAAGTTGTTAAAAATTGTCTGATTTCGATCTTTTGTCAGGGACATGTGCTTCTGGTTGGCGTTCCGGGTTTAGCCAAAACACTTTTGGTAAACACCATCAGCAAAACCTTGGGATTAAGCTACAACCGTATTCAGTTTACGCCCGACCTGATGCCTTCAGACATCATTGGCACGGAAATTCTTGGCGAAAACAGGCAATTCAGGTTTATACCCGGACCTGTATTTGCCAATATTATTCTGGCCGACGAAATCAACAGAACTCCTCCAAAAACTCAATCGGCACTACTGGAAGCCATGCAGGAAAAAACCATAACAGTCGCCGGTCAATCCCATCATCTGCAGGAACCATTTTTTGTGCTGGCAACACAAAACCCAATAGAACAGGAAGGAACCTATCCCCTTCCCGAAGCTCAGCTGGACCGTTTTATGTTCAGCCTGTGGCTCGATTATCCCTCTTATGAGGAAGAAATCACCGTTGTAAAAAATACTACCCGCGTACAAAAAGGTGAGGCTGGTCCGGTAATGTCAGGTGCTGAAATTTTAGATTTCCAGCAACTGGTACGCAAGGTGCCTGTTCCCGATAATGTATTTGAGTATGCTGTCGGCCTTGTTTCCAAAACCCGTCCCAATACTATTCGTGCCCATGAGTGGACCAACAAATACATCAGTTGGGGTGCAGGTCCAAGGGCTTCCCAATACCTGATTCTGGGTGCAAAATGCCATGCGCTTATCAATGGCAAATACACACCTGACATAGAAGATGTTAAAACCGTTGCCCTTCCCGTACTTAGGCACAGGATTGTGAGAAACTATACTGCCGAGGCAGAAGGCATCAGCATGGAAGATATCATTTCCAGATTAATTTAATTACTGAAACACGGATAAGCAATGAACAAAACTCAAAAACAGTTCTCCCTTATTTTCATTGCATTGGTTGGATTGATACTGTTGATCTGGTTTATCTCCGGATCCGAAAAAAATACAGCCTCATCAGTTGAAGTTAGTGCCAAAAAAGGGACTTTTAAAATAACAGTCACAACAACAGGGGAGCTCGAAGCAAGGAGTTCTGAGAAAATCTTTGGCCCATCTCCAACCCTGCTGCGCGAAGCAAGAATTTGGCAACTTAAGATTGATGACATTATTCCCGATGGCACCATTGTTGACTCTGGTGATTATGTTGCCCAGCTCGACAGGACTGAACTTACCAACAAACTGAAAGATCAGGAAATTGATATTGAGCAGTTTCAAAACAATTTCACCAAAACCCAGCTCGACACAACAATGGAACTCAGGGCAACCCGAAACGAGTTGATCAATCTGCGATATGCCCTTGAAGAAGCTCAGATTGCTGTTGATCAGTCAATCTATGAACCTCCGGCCTCCCAACGACAAGTACAAATAGAATTTGACAGGGCAGGCCGTTCACTCGATCAGGCTGAACGAAACTATTCGCTTAAATATGAAAAAGCTGTGGCCAACATGTCAGAAGTGGCTACTGCACTGAAGAAAAAGCAAAGTGAATACGCTAAGTTTATCGAACTGAGCCGGGAGTTTACCATACGCGCACCAAAATCAGGCATGGTGATATATCAGCGCGACTGGGACGGAAAGAAAAGAGGGATCGGATCTTCCATTTCCTCATGGGAAAACGTAGTGGCCACACTGCCCAACCTGAAGGAAATGATCACCAAAACCTACATCAACGAAATTGACATTTCAAAAGTAAAAGTCGGACAGCCGGTAGAAATCGGAGTTGACGCATTTCCCGAAAAAAGGTTCACCGGACAGGTTATCGAAGTGGCCAACATTGGCGAACAACTCAGGAATTCTAATGCACGCGTATTTGAAGTGAAAATTGAAGTAAACGAATACGATTCCATCATCAGACCCGCTATGACTACCAAAAACACAATAATCACCGAAGTGATCGAAGATGTTGTATATGTGCCACTTGAAGCCATCAACACCCTCGACAGCATTCGGTTTGTGTACACTGCTAACCGAAGACAGCAGGTTGTCGCTGGAAAAGCAAACGAAAACGAGATTATCATCCGATACGGACTCAACGAAGGCGACTTGGTAAGGCTCACGCCCCCCGAAAAACCCGAATCGTTCCGACTTTCCCTACTGCCTGATGATATATTGGCAAAAGTAAAAGAAGAAGATCGCAAGCAAGTCATCGTGCCGGCAGCAACTGAGCCTGCTGTTGAAAGGCAGCAAGGCGATCAGAAACCGCAACAGAAAGTAACTCAGGGAAAACGCAGGGGCGGGGGAGCCAGAAATCAATAGTATGGAACGCTATTGGGAAATTATTCAGGTGGCAATTGATGCCGTCTTTGCCAATCGGGCCCGTTCGGTGTTAACCGCACTTGGGATCATTTTCGGAGTGGCCGCAGTTATTTCCATGATGGCAATTGGTAATGGTGCCAGACAGGAAATCCTGGACCAGATCAAACTCGTTGGGGTGAACAACATTGTTGTCACAGCCCGGTTTGAATCTAAAAAGACACAGGATAATGAAGAAGATGGTTCGGGCAAATCCGAACGAAAACAGTTTTCACCCGGCCTCACCCTCAAAGATGCCGAAAGCATCCGCAGTATTCTTCCAACTGTTGCAAAAATCAGTCCCGAAGTATCTTACGAAACAGCAATTATCAGCGAAGGCAACCGAATGCAGGCCAAACTCAGCGGTGTAACTCCTGATTTTTTCGAAGTCTTCAACCTTAATCTTCAATCGGGCAGTATGTTCAGCGAGTTTCAACTCGAAAACGGAAGCCCGGTATGCATCATTGGCCCAGCAATTAAATCAAGGTTTTTTGCCCTTGAAGACCCCGTAGGTAAACAGATAAAATGTGGCAACATATGGCTACAGATAATTGGTGTTCTGGAAATTCGTAATGTAAGTGCCAAATCAACTGAAGACCTTGGAATAACTGATTTTAACAACAACATTTATGCTCCGCTGCAAACGGTTCTGCTCAGGTTTAAAGACAGATCCCACATATCTGCTTCTGCTCTGAGCGGGGGTGAAACTACTGTTATATATTCGGGTAACAGCATGACAAGTTTTAGTGGAGGTGGCATGGGTGATGATGAAGCAAACTACCACCAGCTTGATAAAATTGTTGTACAGGTTCAGGAAAGCGACCAACTGGCCGAAACCACCAAGGCACTTAACCAAATGCTCAAACGAAGGCATCTGGGTGTTGAAGATTTTGAAATCACAGTGCCCGAACTCCTCCTGAAGCAGGAGCAACGCACTAAAGACATATTTAATATTGTACTTGGAGCAATAGCCGGGATTTCGCTCCTGGTTGGTGGTATTGGTATAATGAATATCATGTTGGCCTCAGTAATGGAGCGCATCCGCGAAATAGGAGTGCGCCGGTCGGTAGGTGCTACACGAAAAGACATCATTTTCCAGTTTTTGGCCGAAGCTACCATGATAAGCATCAGCGGTGGCATGATCGGCATCTTCCTCGGGGTCATTATGGCACGTATTATTATGGAGTCAACAGATATTCTAACAATCATATCGGCCTGGTCCATAGTTCTTTCATTCGGCGTTTCGGCCACTGTCGGCATCGCATTTGGTTACCTGCCTGCACGCAGGGCAGCCGATCAGGATCCGGTGACTTCACTCAGGCACGATTAATCCAATATCACCTAAAATGCACAGTTATGAACAGCGAAAACAACCTCACGATCGTCTTCTCGGGAAATGAATTTCAGGCATTTACCCTTAGCGCAGAACTGGAACAAGCCGGAATTCCAACAATGATCCGAAACGATCAGCAGGCAGGCAATTTACTGGGTATCGGATCAATACAGTTTTCGGTGCATGTTTTGATCGAAGAGTCATACATGAATAACGCGCTCCCTATCATCAGAGAATTTAACATCAGGAATGAAATAACCACAGAAGATTAATTAATGTCAGGAACAATGATCATCAAAAATTCGATTCAATCATGGTTAAACAGGTTTTTACTTATCTGTCTGACAACAATCGCTTTTTCTTCCTTAACCATTGCCCAGGACAACACCCTCTATTTCAGCCTGAACGAAGTAATTCGCCTTGCTCAGGAACAATCACCTGATGCCCTTATTGCCAAGCATCGCTTCAGAAGAAGCTATTGGGACTACAGGAGTTTCAGGGCCGGCTATCTGCCAAATCTGAAACTTGATGCCACCCTGCCTAACTATAACCGCACCATAGATGCCATCACCCAATCTGACGGAACCGAGGAATACCGCGAAAGACAACTTGCCCGCTATACCGCCAACTTGTCGCTGAGCCAGAAAATCGGACTCACAGGAGGTGAAGTATTTTTAAACTCAGGCCTGCAACGCATTGACAATTACTACACCGATACCACCACCAACCAATTCCTGTCAACCCCAATCAGCATTGGGTTCCGGCAACCCATCTTTGGTTATAATTCATTCAAATGGGAGAAAAAAATCCAACCCATGGTGTATGAAGAGGCGCGCAGGGAATACCTGGAGTCAAGAGAGAAAATTGCCTTCACCGCCGTAAACCATTTTTTCAACCTGCTCATGGCTCAGGTAGACATGTCCATAGCAGTAAAAAACCAGTCAAATTACGACACCTTATATAATATAGCACGAGGCCGCTACACTTTAGGCAAAATTGCCGAAAACGAACTCCTGCAGCTCGAACTTAACCTGCTCAGAGCCAACGCAGCTATGGAGAATGCGGAGCTGAACTACCAAAATATGCTATTTACCTTTAAGTCATACCTCCGGCTCAAAGCCAATAATCCAATGGTACTTATCCCCCCGGCCGAAACCGTACATTTTGCTGTTGACGTAACAAATGCCATTTCTGAAGCCCAAACCAATACATCTACCGGAATGGCCTTCGAACGCCGTTTGCTTGAAGCGGAAAGCCAACTTAGCAGGGCAAAACTTGATGGCCGCTTTGATGCAGAAGTTTACGCCACTTATGGACTTACCCAATCATCCGATTTGTTTGAGCAGGTATATAAAAACCCTCTTGACGAGCAACGTGTTTCGCTTGGAATCACCATTCCAATCCTCGACTGGGGACAAGCCCGTGGCCGAATTAAGATGGCTGAATCAAGCCTCGATCTCGTAAAGACGTCCATCGAACAGGAACGTCTTGACTTTGAACAAAATGTTTTCCTGCAGGTTACCCAGTTTATGATGCAGAAAAACCAGCTGTTTATCGCTGCCAAAGCTGATACGGTTGCTCAAAAACGCTTTGATGTTACCCAGAAACGCTATATGATTGGAAAAGTGAATGATGTGCTCGAACTAAAAAATGCCCAGATTGATAACGATAACGCCAAGATTGGTTATTATAATGCTTTAAAAACTTACTGGACAAGCTATTACGATTTAAGAAGACTCACTTTGTACGATTTCATCAACGAGAGAAAACTACAGGTCAATCCCGAAGAGCTTTTAAAATAGGTCTGCCTTGAACCAGTACGCAACCTTTCAATCTTCATATAAACAAAACTAAAAGTATCGGTTAAATTTTCTTAACCTGTGCTTGCGATCTACCTAAAAGCTTACTTTTGCAGAAACGTATAAGACAATTAATTAACCCTAAAAAAATTATAAAAATGGCCGTATTAGTAGGAAAAAAAGCCCCTTTATTTGAAGCAGACGCCGTTGTTGACGGTGGCGAATTCGTCGAGAAATTCTCCCTTGAGCAGTACATCGGCAAAAAACATGTTATTTTCTTCTTTTATCCACTGGATTTCACCTTTGTTTGCCCCACTGAGATCCTTGCTTTCCAGGAAAAAATGGAAGAATTTGAAAACAGGGATGTCGCCATTGTTGGCTGCTCCATTGACTCAAAATTCTCACACTGGGCCTGGCTCAACACACCCAAGGACAAAGGCGGGATTGAAGGTGTTAAATACCCTCTGGTGTCTGACCTGAGCAAAACTATTTCGGTGAACTATGATGTGCTTGCCGGTGAGTTTGATTACAACGAGGATGGCGAAATGGAATTCAATGGCGAAGCTGTTGCTTACCGTGGTTTGTTCCTGATCGACAAACAAGGCATTGTGCGTCATCAGGTTGTAAACGACCTTCCGCTTGGTCGCAGTATCGACGAAGCCATTCGCATGATCGATGCCCTGCAGTATTTTGAAGAACATGGCGAAGTTTGCCCGGCCAACTGGAAACCCGGCGACGATGCCATGCAGGCCACCCACGACGGCGTTGCCAACTACCTTTCGAAGCACTAAAAATCCAACTTAAAAAGCAATGCGCCTTACTTCCCTGTGGAAGTAAGGCGTTTATTATTTCCACCAAGTCCTATCCGAAGTCCGATACCGTTTTCACCCAATTGAGGCTCGACACAACCTGCATAACGGCTGCGATTAAACATTAGCACCCCCCTCCCGACAAAATATCCGAGTGCTGCCCCCGCAAAGACATCCGACAGCCAGTGCTCTCCTGAAGCTAAACGGCTTATTGAGGAATAACCGGCAAGTGAGAATGCCAGAATTCCTACCCAGGGCTTATCGTCATAAACCCCTGCCAGAACTGTAGCAACAGCAAATGACCTTAGACTGTGCCCCGAAGGAAATGCATCGTAACCTCCATATCCGGACGGACCATACCAAACATTGGCATCCGGAAATTCAGTCTGATGGGGTCTCGGACGTTTTGTGATGTGCTTCAAGGCCCAGGCAGCACCCGCTCCAAGCACGAATGCCTGCATACCATGCAATGCGGCCTCCCGCGAACGTGGATTTTCTGTGCTGTATCCATGGAGATACAGACCACCCAGCAGGGGCACGATAACTAATCCATTCCCAAATGGGTTTCCCGTTATTTTAAATGCCTCTGACTGATCCTTGCTCAGGTTGCGCCTGACAATGTCATTCAAATCCTGATCATAATGGTAAGCGAAAATACCCGCACCACTTACCAAACCGAATGCGATCCATTGCTTTGCACCAAAGTGAATCGGCTGAAGAGCTGTTGTAAGGGTTGCCCGGCCATAATCGGCAACATATTGCCCATTAATTAAAAAACATGATGAGTCTCTTTTCACCTGACCTGTAACTGAGGCAGATGCAAAAAGCAAAACAGCAAAACTAAGCCTGAAAAACATAAATCATTGATTAATAACCAACTCTTTTTGCCTCGTTCCAGATAGTATCCATTTCTTCAAGGCTCATTTCGTGAAGCTTTTTCCCATGGCTTAAAGCTTGTTTCTCGATATATTGAAACCTTGACAGAAACTTTCTGTTTGTCCTTTCAAGAGCATCTTCAGGATTCACGCCAATATAGCGGGCATAATTAACCAGGGCAAACAATACATCACCAAATTCATCCTCAATACGGTCGGCAGAAGCATGCGCTTCAACCTCTGTCTGAAGTTCGGTCAGTTCCTCCCTCACTTTTTGCCAGACATCCTCGCGTTTTTCCCATTCAAAACCAACACCACCTGCTTTCTCCTGCATCCGGTATGCCTTGAGCAAGGCAGGTAATGACGCAGGAACACCCTCAAGAACAGACTTCTTTCCTTCACCCAGTTTAATCTTTTCCCAGTTGCTTTTCACTTCATCCTGATCATTCACCCGAACATCGCTATATATGTGCGGATGACGCCTGATCAATTTGTCGCAAATTCCCTCAGCTACATCTTTGATGCTAAAAAGACCCTGTTCTTCACCAATCTTTGCATAAAAAACAAGGTGTAACATCAGGTCTCCAAGCTCTTTGCTGATACCCTGATAATCCTTTTCCAGAATGGAGTCGCTGAGCTCATAGGTTTCTTCAATAGTCAGATGACGCAAACTTTCAAAAGTTTGTTCCTTGTCCCAGGGGCATCCGGCACGCAATTCATCCATTATTGTCAACAATCGGCCAAAAGCCCTGAGTTTCTCTTCCATATATACAACATCCTTTATTTAGGCAAAAGTACACGAAATATTGGCCAAAGATTTATTTGTCGCCCACACCTGACCCCACAATAATTAACTGTTAAATCCATTTAACTGATTGTGTACCGCTGAACGATTTCGACAAGTTCTTTTGGCTGATAAGGCTTTCTAAGATAGGCATTTATCCCTGCGCCCAGATATCTTTCCACATCATTTTCGAGCGCATATGCGGTAACTGCAACTACAGGGATGGGGGTTAATCCATGCTCTTCCTCCCACTTCCTTATTTTCAAGGTAGATTCAACACCATCCATTACCGGCATTTGGATGTCCATAAGCACGATGTCGTATGTTTTACTGCAAAACATCTCATAACCAACAAGTCCATTCTCGGCTATATCAACATCACAGCCTATCTTTTTCAATATGGTTTCGGCAAATTTCTGGTTCAACTGGTTATCCTCGACTAATAGCACTTTCATAGTATTGTTTTGTTTGGTATTAACCGTTTGCTTTTACAGGTATACTAAAATAAAAAACACTCCCATGGTTATCAGTCCCCGTTTGGCTTTCCACCCAGATACTGCCCCCATTCTTTTCAACAAACTCTTTGCATAATACTAAGCCCAGCCCTGTTCCGGGCTCCGAATCGGTACCTTCGCGCCGAAACTGATGATCTATTCTGAACAAGCCTTCCAATTGGTTCACAGGTATCCCGATCCCGGTATCCCTGATGGCAATTATGTTTTTGTTATTCTCCAGACGATGAGAGATGCTTACTTTTCCTCCGGATGGGGTAAACTTGATGGCATTGGTGATCAGATTCCTTAAAACCCCCATAATCATTTGATAATCTGCATATACTGTTGTGTTGAATGGCACATCAGATGTTAATGAGATATCCTTTTTCAAGGCATTGGTAACATTAATCTCCCTTACCTGCTCTATTGCCATGCTAAGATCAAAAAAATCTGGCTGAAACCTTATTGCGCCTGTTTGCGTTCTTGCCCATTCAAGCAGATTCTCCAGCAGTCTATAAGTATTGTGTGAGGCCATATAAATATTGCCAACAAACTCTTTCTTTTCCTCTTCAGTGAGGCTGTTCCCTTCGGCAAGCAACAGCTGGCTGAATCCGATAATTGCATTGAAGGGATTTTTCAGGTCGTGAGCAATGATCGAAAAAAACTTGTCCTTGGTGGCATTGGCTTCATGCAGTTTGGCCTGGTTCTCGTGTAATTGCTGTTCATTAGCTTTCCTTTGGGTAATATCCTCCTTAACTGACAAATAATGAGTAATTATTTGGTTTTCATCAAGTATAGGGGATATCGAAGCCGATACCCAATATAAACTACCATCTTTCGATTTATTAAGCAATTCGCCATACCAAATACTACCCGAACTTATTGTTTCCCACATCTTGCGATACACTTCAGGTTTTGTTTTGCCTGATTTGAGGATCGAAGGTTTCTGTCCGAGAACTTCTTCCTGACTATATCCTGACAATCTTGTAAATTGTTGATTTACAAATTCAATATGGCCTTCAGAATCGGTGATGGTGATGGAAACAGGGCTTTGTTTTACTGCAAGTTCAAGTTTCCTGACCAGAGATGCTGTTTCTTTTCGATCAGTTATGTCCTGTGCAACACACAACCATGCCGGCTCACCAAAAAGCAGTATTTTTTTCTGTCGCAGACTCACCCAACATATCCGGCCATCAGCTGTAACAAGTCTCAATTCGTATCTTTTCTCCGGATCACTGTCCCGTTCAGCTTTCAGGGAGATGAATCTGGTTTTATCGGGGCCATAAAACAGTACCTCAGGCTGCATCCGGTATAACTTGTCTTTTGGAAACGCCAGCAATTGTTCAAAAAAGCTGTTTACAAACATAATTGTTCCGTTCCAATGAATAAAAATACCCTCGCTGCTTTGCTCAACAACAGCTTTATACTTACTCTCACCTTCTTCGAGCAACCTGTTTGCTTCAGTTAGTTGCCTGTTGATCCTTTTTTTATTGTTTAACTGACGGTATAACACAAAAGAAACCGTCAAAACCATAATGACAATTACTATAAAAACAAGGATCCATGCTCTGCTTCGCTGAATAGTAAGTTGACTCAGCTGTTGCTCAAGTTTAAGAATTGTGTTTTCTTTAAGGGCTTTATCCATTCGCAAACGGGTTTCCCATTCAGCCATTTTCGATGCATATTGCCTGTCAAAAACACTATCCCTGTAGCTATATGCTGTTTGAAGGCTGTAGAGTGCATCTGTGTTCCGGCCTTGTTTTTGATACAACTCCGACCTCAGAAACCATGCCTTTTGCAACATCGGCATCAAGCCTTCCTTCATGGCAACATCAATTGCATCTGCAAAAAAGCTGTCAGCCTGATCATAATCATTCAGAACAACTAAAACAGAAGCCATATTGATATAAACCGATGCCAACCCGTTGCGGTCTTTGATCCTCTTACGGATTTCAATAACTTTTTGGTAATATTCAATAGCTTCATCGGCATTCCCTTTATTTTGCAACACCATCCCTATATTATTGAGGGTATTTGCAAGGCCTCGGTCATCACCTTGGCTCACCTTGTAGCTTAACGAGAGATTGTAAAACTTAAGGGCTTGTTCCCAATCATCCAGCATCTGATATACTGTCCCGTAGTTATTATACACCGATGCCAGTCCGGAAGAGTCGTTCAATTGTGAATAAATTTCATCAGCCTCCTTGAGAAGTTCCAGCGACTTCATGGAATTGCCGGTATATTTGTGCAGAACGCTTAAATTGCTCAGTGTACGTGCAATACCGGCAGAGTCATTTTGATGTCGTCTGATCTGTAACGACTTCATAAGCACATTGGCAGCCTCTTCATAATCGCCAATCAGCTGACAAACAACGCCAATATTATTCAGTGATTTCACAATTTCGACGGTATCGCCAATACTTTCCTTCAAATGGTGGCTTTCCCTGAAACAATTAAGCGATTCAGTGTATTTGCCCTGTGCATAATACCCAAGTCCCAGATTATTGAGCGCATTGGAAATACCCAGAATGTTGTTATTCTTTTGATGTATCTCAAGAGCAAGCGAATCAAACTTCATTGCCCTGTCAGGTTGCGTCCGGCTGTAAATAAGTGAGAGTTGTTCAAATGCTTTTAATCTATCCTCCTGATTCATTGCAGGGAGCAATTGTTCAAGGCTGTCAGCTTTTGATGTGGCTGAAGCATAAAGCACAGAGCTGACAGCAAGTTGAACGATACAGAAAAAAATAACCAATCGCTCTAAGATATTTATGTTTGTTTTCCTCATTAAGCAGGTAAAAGTAGTTAATTAGTTATGACATGTCAATATGTAATTACAATGTTCTTTAGGCCAAATAATGGCTTTGCAGCCGTTTAAAATCTATACTTTTGCCAAACTTATGAAATTCCTGAACTATCCTGTAGTTTTAACTGCTGTTTTTCTGTTGTTAACCACTGTGGCCTTTGCTCAGGCAAGGGCTCCTATGAGCCGATACAATTTCCAGACCGAAGCCCGTATTCATGGGGGCTTCTTTATGCACCACCACCGCGAAATGGAAGTATTCAACGCTCATTTTGGAGCTGTAGAACTTGCACTTCAGCGGTCAACTTTTGGCAAACAGGCCTGGGAGGCGGATTATAGATATCCTCTTGTTGGCCTATCGTTTTGGCATTCTCCACTTGGCAACTTCAACGAAATTGGAAAAGCATATGCTTTATATCCGTTTATTAATTACCCCCTTAACCAAAACCGCGATCATGCACTTTTTTTCAGGCTTGGTCTTGGACTTGGCTATCTGACCAATAAATTTCACCCGGAAAATAACTACAAACATTTTGCGATCGGCTCAAACCTCAATGCAGCTGTGAGCATGTATCTTGATTATAGGTTGCATGTATCCTCACGTTTGACCGCTACAGCATCCGCCGGAATGACCCATTTCAGCAATGGCTCCATGAAAACACCCAACTTCGGGCTGAACATACCAACAGTGAGTGCCGGTTTTTCATGGTTCATCATGCAGCCCAATCCCTATCTTGACCGGCTGATCAGGCCTGAACTTTATCCATTTGAATTCGATGGAAAAAAATGGTTTAGCATTGAAATGGCAATGGCAGCCGGATTTAAAGATATGTCAAACCAGCTTGGCGAAAAATTCATGGTGTACAGCCTGTCAACAAATATTATGAAACAGATCTCACCGAAAAGCAAAATAGGTCTTGGACTGGATGCAACCTATGATGCCTCTGACAAAAAAATACTCGAACGCAAAAATATTTCCTACCCTCACAATTGGCAGCTGATCAAACCCGGAGCAACTCTGGCTTATGAACTTCTGATGCAAAAAACATCATTTTTGTTACAGGCAGGGATGCACCTTGGGAGCAAAGAAAAGTCGGAAGGCGATGTGTATCAAAAACTTGCATTGAAGCACATGCTAACCGACCAGGTTTATGCAATGGTTTCGCTAACTGCTCATTTTGGGAAGGCTGAATACATAGGGTTCGGGCTCGGTTATCGCCTTGATTTTAAATACTATTGAAATGAAAGTCACAATTTTTAAAACCATTTTCGTGCTGCTGTTTCTGGTGGTTTTCGCCTGGTCCTGCAAAAAAGACCCTGCTGATTGCTTTCGCTCCACAGGCCCTCAAAAAACCGAAACACGCTCACTTGAACCATTCAGCAACTTAGTCATTCACAACAACCTCAATGTCGAACTCTGTTACGATTCAATAAATCCACACCTCACCATTTCGGCAGGCGAAAACCTGTTATCCGGCATAACCTCACGCATCGAAAACAACACACTTGTATTGGGCAACAGCCACATTTGTAACTGGGTGCGCAGTTTTGAAAAACCCATAACCATAAAATTGTTTTATCAGCGACTTGACAGCATCGAATTCCGCTCGGCCGGTTTGCTCAGCTGTGCCGACACCCTGAAAGCGGACAGCATATACGTTAGTGTAAAAGAAGGCGGTGGCACCATCAAGTTGATCCTCAACACCCAAAAAAGTTTCATTAACCATGAATATGGGACAGCGGACGTGCACCTGTATGGTCGGTCAGAGGTAAATTATATTTATCAGGCTAATTACGGACCGGTGATCGCGGACAGTTTGTATGCCAAATTCAATTTTCTTGAAAACTTTGGCACCAACCTGTGCAAAGTTTATGCTGAAATCCAGTTGGGGGTCACTATTTCAGGGCCGGGCAATGTATATTACAGAGGCAACCCCGCAATAAGTCTTGTGAAAACAGGCAGTGGTAACCTGATCAGAATCGAAGACTAACATGTACTTCCTGAATATGCGTGCAGTGTCTGTCAAGACAAGGAATGCTAGTAAGCACGGGCAAAATAAACCCTCTGTTTGGAAGGTCTACCCGAATAAACACATGTCCCCTCTTTTGGATCGCCATCAATAGGTATCAGGCGAATGGTTGCCTTGGTTTCTTCTTTGATTTTCTGTTCAGTTTCAGGGGTTCCATCCCAATGTGCCAGGATAAATCCTCCTTTTTCAATCTGTTCCAGAAAATCAACCCAGCTGTCAACCTTAAAGGTACTCATATTTCTAAAATCCAACGCCTTCTGATACAGGTTCTTTTGAATTTGTTCGAGTAGGTTTTCTACTTTCTGGTCAATATCCTTCATTTGCAACACTTCTTTCTCGAGGGTATCGCGTCTGGCAACCTCTACAGTTTCATTTTCAAGGTCACGAGGTCCTATTGCAATCCGCAGCGGAACTCCCTTAAACTCCCATTCCGTAAATTTAAAGCCGGGCTTTTGGGTATCTCTGTCATCGAACTTCACTCTGATGTTGCGCGATTCGAGCAGTTTTTTTATTTCCAGGGCCTTCACCGAGATGGATTTCATTTGTTCATCGTTACGATAGATAGGAACAATAACCACCTGATATGGTGCAAGTTTTGGAGGAACAACAAGGCCGTTGTTGTCGGAATGCGCCATAACCAGCGCTCCCATCAATCTGGTGGATACACCCCATGAAGTAGCCCAAACATATTCCTGTTTATTCTCTCTGGAAAGGAACTTAACATCGAAAGCCTTTGCAAAATTCTGCCCAAGGAAATGCGAGGTTCCGGCCTGAAGCGCTTTTCCATCCTGCATGAGCGCTTCAATACAATATGTTTCTACTGCTCCGGCAAACCGTTCATTGGGCGATTTAACCCCCTGTAGCACAGGCAATGCCATCCAATCTTCTGCAAATTCGGCATATACACGAAGCATTTGTTCCGCCTCGGCAACAGCTTCTTCCATTGTAGCATGGGCCGTATGTCCCTCCTGCCACAAAAATTCTGCTGTGCGCAAAAACAAACGCGTACGCATCTCCCAGCGGACCACATTGGCCCATTGGTTAATCAGCAGGGGAAGGTCACGATATGATTGAATCCAGTTGCGATAAGTGTCCCAGATAATGGTTTCAGAAGTTGGCCTGACGATAAGTTCCTCTTCAAGTCGTGCATCTTCATCAACTACAATCCCTTTGCCGTCTTCACTGTTTTTGAGCCTGTAATGTGTTACAACCGCACATTCTTTTGCAAAACCTTCGACATGACTGGCCTCCTTGCTAAAGAACGACTTGGGAATAAATAATGGAAAATATGCATTCTGATGACCGGTATCCTTAAACATTTTATCAAGTGCTGCCTGCATGCGTTCCCAAATGGCATATCCATATGGCTTGATTACCATGCAACCCCTGACAGCTGAGTTTTCTGCAAGGTCGGCTTTGGTCACCAGATCGGTGTACCATTGAGAATAATTATCTTCGCGTGAGCTAAGTTCTTTGGCCATGAATTTTTGGTATAGTATTTGTATTTTTACAGACGTGCAAAATTAAGAAAATCCATCAGGGGTTTTCGAGTTTAATCAAAATAGGAGGATAAAAAAATGAAAACCATCCACGCCTTCATCCTGATCGCAGCAGCAACAGCTACTGCCTGTTCGGGTACAAGTTATGTTGCCGACGATGTCTATTATTCAAGAAAAGGCAACAATCAGCAAGGCGAAAAAATCGCCACTTCACCCGGTGCCGGATACACCACCGAAAAGGTGAATGTTGATTATGAATATGAATCATATTACAGCGAAGGGGTTGCCAATGCCGCCACACCAAAGCAGGAGGCTGTTTATTCCAGTACGGAAACCGTTGTAGAACCAGACGGAACAACATATACAACCACAGAGACCTATTATGATTCGGAATATGCCCAAAGGTTTCGCCGGTTCGGGAGCAGCAGTTCAAGCAACTTTGGCTACTACGACGGATACAATTCCGGTTGCTTTGATTGCAGCCCCTCCACCAGCATTTACCTTGGCTTCGGAGCCCCGTATTATGGTTGGTCTGTTGGCTACGGTTTCGGATGGCCTCACTACCGGAGTTGGCCATACTCTTACTCTTACCGCCCTTATTATTGGGGATATGATCCGTTTTTCTACGATCCCTGGTATTATAACTACGGATGGGGATGGGGCGGCAACTACTGGTCGGGCTATCAACATGGATATTGGAATGGATACTATGACGGTTATTATGGTGATTCATACCGGCCCGGAAGAAGAAATCATTACTATGGACACCGCTCCGGACTTGCCGGTGGATCATCTCTGCCTGGAGGAAATCAGCATAGAGGCTTGAAAAGCAGTTCATCGGATGTGTCAGGTACCACCTCAAGAGGTGTTAGGACTTCGGACAACAGAGCAGTAACTACCGGAACATCCGACAGGGCCAGCCGTGAAACAGTGGTGAATTCAAGAGGTGAGAGCCAATCTGTAAGGCAGGAAAGACCAGTTTCAGAAAGCAGGCCAAAGATGGAAAGACCAGCTGCAGAAAGAAGGCCGGAAACCAACGAAAGAGTACGTGAAACAAGACCTACTGCTTCTCAGAGAATCGAGGAATCGCGTCAACGCTATCAAAGACCACAGACCAGTGAGCCTTCACAAGCAACTGAACAGCGCAATACACGACCCAAAACCTACACCAACCCTTCTGAAAGGCAACCGAAATCTAGTAATGAATATGTAAGGCCGCAGAACAACGAAACCAACAGAAGCAGCAACACACCCTCAAGTACAAGGCCGGCTGTAAGGAACGACAACAACAACTCCAATGACAGCAAGCCTGCTGTCAGGGAATCCCAGCCAAACCGTTCATCCGGTGCCGTCAGCACACCCAGCAGAAGCAACAGCCCCAGTTCATCAGGGAATGTAAGCACACCCAGCAGAAGCAGTTCTTCTGGTTCAGGCTCAGTAAGCAGTCCGAGCCGAAGCAGCTCTTCTGGAAGCAGCTCAGGGTCTTCTTCCTCAGGAAGTAGTTCTTCTTCAGGCAGCAGTTCATCTTCAAGAGGCGGACGCAGATAAAACAAATGAAATAATCATTCAGCAAAACCTGCATATCTCCAGAATTAAACACTCTTCCAGTATGTAGGTTTTGTCTTCACTTTCACTACAAATCTATTGATTATGAAAAGTATAAATTTGTTGTTCGGGATGATATTATTTGTCCCAGCATTATTTGGACAAGGTGTTGACGACGCCCTTCGCTACTCACAGGTTTATTATCAGGGCACTGCACGCAGCATGGCAATGGGAAATGCCTTCGGGGCATTAGGAGCCGATTTTTCCTCGCTTAGCACCAACCCCGCAGGGCTTGGAATTTACCGAAGTTCGGAATTTTCAATCACTCCTGAGATATTCAACAGGTCAACAGAATCAACCTATAACGGATTTCTAAGTGATGAAAGCCGGTCAAATTTCGGTCTGGCAAACCTCGGCTTTGTCTTTACCAACAAAGCAAATCCTGCTCCCACTTCGGCTCCCTGGAAATTCTACCAGTTTGCATTTGGCATGAACCGGCTGAACAACTTTAACAACCGCGTATTTGTTGAAGGTGATAACCTGGAACATTCAAAAATTGATGTGTACCTAGATAAAGCTGATGGTGTTGATTATCAGATAATCGGTGATGAAAACGGTCGCTATCCGTTCGATCTTTATCCTGCATGGTATGTATATCTGATTGATACTATACCAGGCTATAGGGACTGGTACACCAGCCCTGTTCCTCAGGGAGGAATAAGGCAACAGGAAATGATCGAAAGCTGGGGATCTGTTAACGAATGGTTGTTTTCCGGAGCAGCAAACCTCAACGACAAAGTGTTCTTCGGCGCTACGCTGGGCATGCCCTATCTTCGCTATTTCCGTGAATCAACCTATACCGAAACAGATATCGCCGACACCATAGCCGGATTTGATTACTGGAACTACAAAGAAAGCCTGACCACCAAAGGATGGGGAATCAACCTCAAATTAGGCATCATTGCCTGGCCGGTTGACTGGCTCAGAGTAGGTGCTGCATTTCATACCCCAACTGCTTTTTATGAGCTTACTGATTATTACAAAACCACAACCGACGCCAAACTTGGATCTGATTATAATGTAAAGACATCCCCAAACGGCGAATTTACCTATCAGCTGAACACACCCCTGAAAGCCATCGGCAGTGTAGGTTTTATCATTGGCAAATACGGCCTGATATCAGGCGACTATGAATATGTAGATTACTCAAAAACAAGGCTGCGTGCACCTGATTATACCTTTTCAGATGAAAACAGTCAGATCAGAAAGTCGTTCCAATCAACCTATAACCTGAGATTAGGAACTGAATGGAGGGTTTCAGCATTCAGTTTGCGCGGAGGTTATTCTATTTATGGAAGTCCTTATGCAAGTGACTTAAACGATGCCAAGCTTAGCTCTTATTCGTTTGGAGTTGGTTATAGTGAAGGGAATCTTGGCCTTGATCTGGCTTATGTACATACTGCTGCAGAAAAGGATTATTACCTGTATGCATCCGAAAACTTCACTACCAAAGCGGCAAAACAGGAAATCAATGGCAACCATTTTGCGCTTACCCTGAGGGCTAAGTTCTAGACAATTCACCTGTGATTCAGAGGAATTGAGGTTGTGTCTCATAATCCAGCCTGGCTCTGACACCATATTGTCAGGATCAGGCTGGTTTTTATTGAGCATTTCCCCATGAGGCTACTCGTGATGTTTATTCACTTCTCATGCAGATACATTTCTATTTATGCGCTACTTAACAGCCCGCAACCTGTTTAGCCCTGCTTTTGCTTTTAAATGAATACTTGTTCTGTACTCCTCGGGCATGATCTTCAGACACAGACTGTAGTATTTTTCTGATTGCTGCTTCTTTCCAACTGATTCATATATTTCACCAAGTTTCAGGGAGGCATTGGCAGCATAAAAATCAGGCAAATTTCTCCCCTCATCAATTGTTTTGTCATAAAACATGATTGCTTCGCCGATGTTAAGCTGTTCATGCCGGATACGTCCAAACCTGTAATAATACTCAACCCGTCGGTTAACATCCATCTGTTCGGGACGGCCTAATGTCAACAAATGATCAGCAGCCAGCGCATAATAACCGCCATCAAACAACAGCCTGGCTTTTAACAATTCCTTGTCAGGCACTCTTCTGCTTTGCCATTCCCTGTGTGCCTGCTTATCTGAATCAAACTGTCCAATTTCAGCTTCGCTAATCCTACTGATTTCATCCCTGTATGATCTGCTATCACCCTGAATCAATTTCGACCATGCCAGTTTTCGAATGGCATCAGCACGATAATTTTTTCCCCGGTATTGTTGCAGAAAACGGCTATAGTAAATCGCCGCTTCAACTGGTTCAAGTTTTCTTAAATGACATTCACCAGTCATATAGTCAAGAAATGCAAATGGAATCCGAACCTTACTGTTGTCCCTGCTGTTGAGCAGATTCAGGGCTTCATCGTTCCTGCCCAGATGCATCAATAAATTTGATTTTGCATACAAAAGCAGGTAGGGTAACTCTTCAGAAGGAGAAAATAACCGCAAAAGGCTTTGGGCATGAGACTTATCGGGCCGAAGATTCATCTCAATGTAGGTAAGGTAAAATAAAATCTCCGCCTGCAAGGGTTTCCATGAAGTTGATGATCCACATTCCTTTAAGGCCTGCCGTAACATTAATGAACCTTCGTCAACTGTTCCGCGCATCGAGGCAAGCCGAACGATCCACTGAAAATTTGGAGGAATACTGCCTACAAGTGAGTAAAGCACCCCCATGGCTATCCGGTTGGGCAAATGGTCAGGAAACAACCTATTGTTTTCTGAAACCAACAAAAAGGCCCTCCTGAAATCCCATGCAGCGCCTACCTGCTGTCCGAATTTGAGTTTGACTATTGCCCACTGAAGCTGGATGCCTGCTAAAGTCAGACGTTTCATTGGATCATTATCAGGGGCAAGTGCAATACGGTTCAGGCGATGTTGTTTTTCTGGCTGCATCTGATTATAAAGGGTTTCGTCCTCCGATATAAATACAGCCAGAAAATCCATGTAGTTCTCAATTACCGGAATCATGAGATTTGTTGCTTGTATTTGCTCCTCCTTTTTCAAGATGCTCTGAGCCTTATCGAACTGCAAGTCAAAAACCAGGTTATATGCTTGTTGACATCCCTCAGTGAAATTGAACTGCGAAATCAAAGTTGCAGGCAGAGTCGCAAACAAAATAAACACCAATTTCCTGATCGTTTTCATTGTGGTAAAAATACAAAAAGGGATTACCGTCCGATAATCCCTTTTATACTATCTAAATAATTGATGGTATCAGGCTTCGCTGTGATATTTGGTAACAATATCCTGATCAATGAGGATACGTCCGCAATATTCACAAACAATAACCTTTTTGTGCATTCTGATATCTAATTGATGCTGAGGAGGAATCTTATTGAAACAGCCTCCACAGGCATCCCTTTCGATCTGAACAACAGCCAACCCATTGCGTGCATTGTTTCTGATTCGCTTGTATGCCATAACCAGGCGGTCTTCGACAACATCTTCACTTGCTTTTGACTTGGCTATCAGATCATGCTCTTCTTTCTCTGTTTCTTCAACTATTGATTGAAGTTCGGCCTTTTTAACTGCCAGATCACCCCGACGCTCCTCAAGCCTGCGTTCAGCATCAGATATTTCCTTTGCAAAATCTTCAATCTTGGCATTATACTCCCTGATTCTCTTTTCACTTAATTGAATTTCAAGAGTTTGAAACTCTATTTCTTTAGAAAGCGAATCATACTCACGATTGTTTCTTACATTCTGCTGCTGTTCTTCATATCTTTTGATAAGCCCCTGACTATCCTTGATGGCCAACTGTTTTTCGCTGATCAATTGTTTGAGTGCAGAGATTTCATTATTGAACTTTTCGGTTCTGGTTTCCAAACCGGCAATTTCATCTTCCAGGTCCTGAACCTCCAGCGGAAGCTCACCGCGAATGATTCTGATTCTGTCAATCTGCGAATCAATCTGCTGTAATGTGTACAGGGCAACAAGTTTTCTTTCAATACTTATCTCCTGTGGTTCTTCAGCCTGAACTGCGGCTTTTCTTTTCTCTGCGTTACTTTCAGCAACCATATAGGGTTTTATTATTTAGGTGAAGTAATGTACGGGATTGGTTTTCACTTCCGAAATCAAGGGTGCAAAGGTAGGAATTTTTTTTACAATGATATCCCTGATCAATTCTTTGGTATATTGTTCAGTTTCATAATGTCCTGCATCCACAACCAATAGGTTTTCCGGGGCATCGAAAAAATCATGATACTTGATGTCGGCAGTAACAAAAGCATCCGCAAATTGACTGGCTGCATCGCCGATCAGGAATGCTCCTGATCCTCCGCAGACAGCCACCTTCACGATACGCTTATCTGTGAATCTGTTGTGGCGCAAACATGCTGTACCAAACACTTCCCTGCATAACAATAAAAAATCACCTTCCTCAAGGGGTTGAGGTAGTCTTCCGATCATTCCGGAACCGATCGTTGAAATTTGGTTTTCCAACGGGTAAACATCATAGGCCACCTCTTCGTAGGGATGCGCTGCAATCATGGACTTGATTGCCTGTGAAAGCCTGAAGGCCGGAACGATGGTTTCTATTCTTATTTCGGGCTCCTGGTGAAGTACGCCAATCTGTCCGGCAAACGGGTTGGCCCCATCTCCTGCCCTGAAGGTTCCAAATCCTTCCGAATTGAAACTACAACTGTCATATTCACCTATGTGTCCTGCGCCTGCATCAAACATTGCCAAACGTACGTTCTCGACATGGCTGACTGGACAAAAAACTACTAGTTTACGCATTGTTGCAATACGGGGCAATAATACCCGCGTGTCGAGCAAGCCAAATTTCTGCGCAATCACACCATTAACGCCGGTTTCAATATTATCAATATTTGTATGATAAGATGCAATAGCCAATCCATGACGTATGGCAAGAATTACAGATCTCTCTGTACCTGTCCCTGACGAAATACGTTTTAGGCCTTTAAAAATCAACGGATGATGAGAAATAATCAAATTGCAGCCTTTTTGCAAAGCTTCGCTGACTACTTCCTCATTTACATCAATTGCGACCAGGATTTTGCCAACTTTCATATCCGGATCACCGATTAACAAACCCGAATTATCATAAACTTCCTGCAGCTCCCATGGTGCTGCTTCTGCCAGCATCCGAAGTATGTCAGAGACCCTTACATCCATACAACCATTTTTAGTTTAAAAAATTTTCCGCGTTCAGAATTAATTATCATTCCAGTAACCTAATAATCACATACAAAAGTAACCAAATAAAAAAAACATCGTATTATTGTATGAATTTGTCATACAAGATAAAACTGTAAGATAAATTGAATAACGGGAAAAAGGAAACCTGTCCGGAGTTCATCGCCCGGAAATATTAAACAACAGCCAAAACCAACAAAATCCTATGTCTATGGGATTGAGTCTTTTATTGCTACCCGTTTCCTGGGTTTTGCATCTTGCTCTCAGGATCAGACACCTGTTGTTTGATTGGCGCATACTTCCATCTCAATCATTTGCCGAGCCGGTAATTTGTGTTGGCAACCTATCTTTAGGAGGCACCGGGAAAACCCCCCATATAGAATATCTGGTCAGGTTATTGCACCATAATTATCGCCTTGCCATTTTAAGCAGAGGCTATGGCCGCAAGACCAAAGGGTTTCTTCTAGCCGACAATCGCATGCCCTATCAGGAAATCGGGGACGAGCCAAGACAATATATTACCAAATTTACTGATGTCACGATAGCTGTTGACGAGGACCGTGGCCACGGTATATTAAAACTTCTGAACAGTGAAAACAAACCACAGATTTTCCTACTCGACGATGCATTCCAACACCGAAGGGTACGCGCGGGTCTAAATATTCTGCTTACTGACTACCACAACCTTTTTCCCAAAGATTATCTTTTCCCAACGGGCAGGCTTCGTGATATTTCATATGCGGCCAAACGTGCCCACGCAATTGTAGTTACCAAAACACCCAAAATATTTTCTCCATTCACAAAAAAACGCCTCACAGATATAATTAAGCCCCGCTCAGGCCAGAAGCTATATTTCTCCTATCTGAAATATGGTTCATTGTTGCCAGTATCTGATAATCAAAAAATTGCCATTCCAAGGAATATTTCAACTATTCTGATGTTTTGTGGAATTGCCAATCCATACCCATTTGAAGAGCACCTCAGAGATAAATGTAATGAATTAATTGTCAAGCTTTTTCCAGACCATCATGCATTCTCCGAACGTGATATTAACTACATATTACGCGAATATGATAATGTACTTGGCCGAAACAAGATCTTGGTCACCACCGAAAAAGATGCCAAAAGATTGATCGATTCTCCTTATTTTAGCGCCTTCGAAAATCTTCCTCTTTTTTATGTTCCGGTTGAGGTTAGGTTTCACGAAGATAGTTCGAAAGGGTTTGATCAATTTATATTGGAATATGTTAAAAAAAATACAGGAAACAGCTGATTTCATCCGGGAAAGGATTCCTGCACAGCCTGAAATCGGAATCATTTTAGGCACTGGTTTGGGCGGACTGGTTGAAGACATTAACATTCAAAGCATTCTTCCATACGAAGAAATTCCCAACTTTCCGGTTTCAACGGTTCATGGACATCAGGGAAGATTAATCTATGGAGAATTGAGCGGAAAAAAAGTGATGGCCATGCAAGGTCGTTTTCATTTTTACGAAGGCTATTCAATGGATCAGATAACCTTTCCGGTGAGGGTGTTCAAGCAATTAGGCATCAGACTTCTTATCGTTTCTAACGCAAGTGGTGGCCTCAGACCGGAATTTGAAATCGGAGATCTGATGATGATTACTGACCACATTAATCTGATGCCCAATCCATTAATTGGAAAAAACATCGACCTACTTGGCCCAAGATTTCCCGATATGAGCGAAGCATACGATCGCCATATACTTGGCCTGGCAAGAAAAGTAGCCCGAAGCCTTGGAATAAAAGTACACGAAGGTGTTTATGCGGCAGTTACCGGACCAACATTCGAAACACCGGCCGAGTATTACTATATCCATACCATCGGTGGTGATGCTGTTGGTATGTCAACGGTTCCGGAAGTGATTGTAGCAAGACATATGTCGCTGCCTGTTTTCGCCATTTCGGTAATTTCTGACCTGGGCGTTAAAGGTAAAATAGTTGAGATTTCGCATGAAGAAGTCGTAGATGCAGCTGCATCGGCCCAGCCAAAAATGACAGCTATAGTTAAAGAGTTGCTCAAACAACCTATCTTCGTGTAAAATAAATCGGCTTATGAGTCCTGGTCATATTTTTTTCGCTTCCGACTTTCATCTTGGTGTGCCTGACCACGACCAGAGCCTTATTCGCGAAAAGAAAATTGTTTCCTGGCTTGAAACGATTCAAAATCAAGCAGAAGAAATTTTTCTTATGGGCGATGTGTTCGACTTTTGGTTCGAGTACAAAACAGTAGTTCCAAAAGGCTACGTGCGTTTGCTTGGAAAATTAGCCGAACTAACTGACAAAGGAATACCTGTTCATATCTTCAGGGGAAACCATGATGTATGGGCATTTGATTACTTAGCCAGAGAAGTTGGCGCCACACTACACCGCGATCCGGTAACAAGAGTATTTAACGGCAAAAAGTTCTTTTTGGCACATGGTGATGGTCTTGGCCCGGGAGACAATGGCTATAAATTTCTCAAGAAAGTGTTTGAGATGAGGCTAAATCAGTTTCTTTTTAGCTGGCTGCATCCTGATCTGGGAACACGCATGGGCTTGTATTTCAGCAAAAAAAGCCGAATCGCAAATGTCGCCCGCGAAAACAAACCCGAAAATCAATTAGTGGTCGAAAACGAAATGCTCTACCATTTCAGCCTCAGCACACTAAGGGATCATCCAGATATATCCTATCTGATTTTCGGCCATAGACATGTTCCGGTTGACACCGCTCTTAACGATATCAGCAGGATGATCATCCTTGGCGACTGGGTAACTCATTTTACTTATGCATGTTTTGATGGGGAGCAGCTGGAGTTGAAACATTTCAAAGGTTAATAATTTAAGGCCAAATCTTTTGACCAATGGATAAATAAGGCCGAAACCCGCACCATAAATTTAATGACATGTTGCTGCTTACTTTAGGCGATTATTAAGAAACCTGGCGGGATCAACCTCCGTGTCCTGCTCCTTACAATGATTTAGCAGCGAAACCAGATGCAACGATAACCAGGGGGCAATCAAAGCACCCTTGGCCCCCAGTCCATTCAAAATCCATATACGTTCATGCTCAGGATGACTGCCTGCTACCGGTCTGCGGTCTGCAACTGCCGGCCTGATCCCTGCTTCATGTCTGATAATTGTGAATGGCAGCGAAGTGATTCTTTCAAGTCCTGAAAGCAATTGCCTGGCGCCAGACTCTGTAGGTTGTTCTGTCAGGTCATCCCAAACATACGTTGACCCCAACCTGAACAAACTTTCCCCTATTGGCAACAGAAAAACATCCTTGTTTACAATAAACTGCTCCTGCATTCCTGGCATGTTGAGGGTTAGAAGTTCGCCCTTAACCGGCCTGAAAGGGATAAAACTAAAAAGCGGATTCCGCACAGCCTTAAATCCCTCACAGAAAATAATGCTGTTAGCAGTCAGATTCTTGTACACCAAACCTTTAGAATCACAAATCAGCTGTTGACCATCGAACTCTTCATGCACAAAAACCGCACTCATTTTATGCCTTTTTCGCAAGTGTTCCACCAACAAAGCCGTATCCACCCTGAATGACTGTTCAACAAGGCCCAATCCATGTTCACTAAATAAATAAGGATAATTTTTGCTTTCTTCAGACATGATCCGGCAACCAACAGATGAATCAAATCCCTTTTCATCCCATCTTTTTGATTCACCATCTCCGAAAAGTCTAAGTATAGGAATCGGATGAACGAATTTCAAATGTAGCTGCTGTTCGAGATTATTGTAGAATGCAGAAGCAGTTGGCAACAATTCATGCACACGCCAACTGAAAGTCATGTGCCTGAATATAAATGGGTTGACAATTCCCGCGCCTATCCTGCTCGCCTGAGCAAGCCCATCATCAAAAACGATGACACGATACCCCTCCTTCAGAAGGATCTCGGTAAGGCAGGCCCCGGCAAGGCCGTATCCGACAACCAAAACATCGGCATGATTCATTGATACAAATTCAAGCAAAACGTTCGGCAAGTTCGACCAATCTGGTGGCATAGCCCATCTCGTTGTCATACCAGGCAACCACCTTAACTAATTTGTTCTTATCTCCCAACACAGCTGTCAGTCCCGCATCGAACACAGCTGAATGGGTGTTGCCGATAATGTCAGCAGATACTATCGGGTCTTCTGTGTATTGCAAAATACCTTTCAATCGTGTTTCCGCAGCCATTTTGAATGCCTCATTGATGGCTTCAACACTGGCCGATTTGCTAAGGGTGCATGTTAAATCAGTGAGTGATCCATCTGGTACGGGAACTCTGATCCCTGCGCCCCCGAGGTTTCCCTTGAGGTGGGGAAAAATTCTTGTGGCAGCTTTGGCTGCTCCTGTTGAGGTGGGAACAATGGAATAGGCCGCAGCCCTGCCTCTTCGCCAATCCTTGTGAGGGCCATCAACAAGGTTCTGATCTTTGGTATAGGAATGAACTGTGGTTATAAAACCTTTTTCGACACCCCAATATTCATCCAGGATCATGATCAACGGAGCTACGTTGTTGGTGGTGCAAGATGCGTTGGAAATAATTATATCGTTCCTGTCAATCAAATGATCATTAACCCCCAGAACAATATACTTGACATGTTCGAATTCATCTTTTGCCGGTGCAGAGATGATCACTTTACGGGCACCACCTGATGTAACATGCATCTGCGCCAGATCAGGATCAACAAATTTGCCGGTTGACTCAATAACTATATCTATCTCTAATTTTCCCCAGGGCAAGGCTCCCGGATCAACCTGATGAAACACTTCGAGCCGTTTTCCGTTCACCAGAATATGATCCCCTTCTACCTGAATCTCTCCCGGAAATCCACCCTGAACACTGTCGTACTTCAACAGATGGGCAAGATTGTCAGTATCGGCCAAATCATTGATGGCGATTACCTCTAACCTACTGTTTTTCAAAATCTGACGAAAAGTGACGCGGCCAATTCGCCCAAAACCGTTGATAGCCACTCGTATAGGTTTGTTCATTCTGCAAATTTTTTGACAAAGATACCAGTTTAAAAAGGGAAGACAAGGAAAACTCTGTGCCATAGCTTTGCCGTTCTTTGTCGTAGCAATTGCATTTAGAGCCACAAAGAAGTCCCAAAGTTTCATGGAGAAAGGAATCTCTTGTCTCTTTGTGAAACATCCAGATATACCACATGCATCATTCCCCAGCCATTCCACAGAGCTGAAACTAAACAGAATCAATTATATGAATTTCGGATGAGTCTTGAAAAACAAAAAAAACCCTGCAAACTTCAGGTTATTTGCAGGGTTCATAATGTAAGAATTTTGTTAATGGATTACATTCACAGTCCCTCTTTTCTCAGTTGTTTCACCTACCATATTGGTGATGATGACATGATAAATATAGCTTCCGGCCGGAACCAGCTCGCCTTTTACTTTTCCGTCCCAGTGCTTTTCAACATTGTCTGATTCAAAGATAATCTGTCCCCATCGGTTGTATACCTTGATGTTGTACTTTGAAACAGCAACGGTTTTCACTTCAAAGTAATCGTTCAGGCCATCTCCGTTCGGGCTGAATGCATTGGCAGGAAATACAGCATAATCCGGGAAAATATCCACGGTTTTCATGACTTCATCTTCACAGCCATTGGCAGTTATCGTCCTTAAGACCACTTCGTAAGTTCCTGTTTCGGTATAGGTGTGCACCGGTTGTGCTTCACTGCTGGTGCCTCCGTCGCCGAAATCCCACTCGTAAGTGAGTCCGTCACCAGTTGAACTGTTTACAAAGGCAACATCGGGCATGCGGATGGTAGTGGATTGCGGATCAGGTTCAAAACCGGCTGTGGGATTTGCATAGCTACTGATTATTAATCCCGATTCAGGGGCAACACTTTCGCAAAGACCTTCGTTGATTACCTTTAGTGATATTGTGTAATTCCCCGGCACATCATAAGTAACGGAAGGTTCAGCTTGTCCGGATGTAGTGCCGTTGCCAAGGTTCCATTCATACACAAAGTTCTGGCTCAGGTTTTGGGTATTATTATCGAACTGAACAGTGATTGGAGAACAACCCTCAGTGATGTCGGCACTAAAAGAAGCCTGAGGACTTGCGACAACAGTTACCTGATAGGATGCCGTAGTACTTTCGCATCCTGCATCATTTGCCATAACAGTGATCGTTTTCACACCCGGGATTGACCAGTTCATATTATATAATCCCGGCCCGGAACCAAAAGTTACATTCGCACCATCAAAATCCCAGGTAAAAGTTGAACCGACAGTTGCATTACCCTGATATCTGACCGAGAAGTTAGCATTCTGGCACACACGTGTAATATTGTCCGCATTGATTGATGCTGTTATTTGCGGCCTTACAGTTACCTGTACAGAGGTATTCGAAGGACAGTCATAATCAGAGGCTTCACCCAGCAGGAAGTAAGTAGTTGTACCAACGGGTGGGCTGACCACAGGATTCGGATCATTCTCCTGCCCTGTCAGGCTGGGATCAGCAGGCACAGATGACCAGGTGAAATTGGCATTACCGATCGCCCTGAGTGTGGTGCTTCCGCCATTACATAACAAAACCTCATCGGCCTGAGCATCTATAACAGGTGCCGGATTTAATGTTAGTGTCATTTCTGCCTCAGCTTCACATCCATGCACACTGTTGACCCGAACATAATACTGGATTTGAGTTCCGGAAGGTGTAACTGTCGGATTTTGTGTCAGGTGCTGGTTACCTACAAAAAGACTGGGATCATTAGGCACCGACCACCATTCATAAGCAACACCTCCTGAGGCGTTCAAAGTGTAAGAGTCGCCCAGGCAAATGGCATCATTGCTTCCGGCACTGGCAAGAGGCAATGGATGCACGGTAAGCATAACAGCGTCATCTGCTGTAAAACCACAATCATTGGTAACAGTGAGGCTATACGTAGTTGTTGTTGAAGGACTGACAGTAATAGTCTGGTTTGTTTCCTGGCCTGACAGGGAAGCATCAGGCGGAGAGGCTACCCATTGCCAGGTCTCGGCATCATTGGCAGTGAAAGAGAAACTTTCACCAATACAGATTGCATCGTCTTCACCGGCATATGCAACGGCGCCCTCAAGCAGCACCCAGACGTCATCCTCATCAAATCCCTCGCAATCGTTGGTCACCTGAAGGAAATACTGTGTCGTAACGGTTGGTGAAACAACGGGTTGTGCAATGTTCTCCTGCCCCACAAGAGAAGGATCAGGAGGATTGCTTGTCCATGAGTAGTAATAACCCGGAAATTCAGGGGCACCTATTGTTACTGACGGATCATTACACAGGGATTGATCTATACCTGCCATAGCAACTACAGGGGCAATTATTACTATTGCCGTATCAACTGCTAATTGTCCGCAGGCATCCCTTACAAGGTTAAATATTGCAATTGAGTCCTGAACAGGAGTGTAGGTAATCGCAGGAGATGAGCTTAGCAGGGTTCCGTCCGACAGTCGCCATTCGTGTGTATAGGGCGGGGTGCCGTTGAGAATATCAACAAAAGTAAGCGTAACGTCTTCACCACAATTGGAATAAAACTTTTGGGTGTTGTTGTTGTGCGGGCCTTTGTCGTAAATCTTTACCACCACTGAGTCGAATTCAAAAATATTGCAGGGATCAGGCTGAAATTTAATCACCACAGTTTCCATGCCTTCTATGATATTATCCTGAAAAGGAATGATCTCGATATTGAATACACGTTGCCCCGGAGGAATCTCAACCTGCAACGGAAAAGGAAGGTAATCCTCACCATAAGTAGCTGTGCCACTTACAACTAAAGGCATTGTAAAGGTTTCTTCGCGTTCCTGCATGATATCGAAACGAATGGTGGCGTTATTACACTGTTCCACAGCCATTGTATCTATGAGGATGTTATCGAAGGCAACAGATGTGTTAATACTTCCATCGGTGAAGCTATTTGCTTCCAGAAATACACCCGAATCATAAATACGGTCACCACCATCTGAAATAGCCAGTTTAATGCGGTGAGGCACACAAGGGGTAACATCCGCCTGTGCAGTAAGCACAACAGTATAGCCATCATATTGAATGTTGTTGTTGTTTACCGGATTCCAGTTCGAAACATAATAATCCTGATTCGTTACTGCATTTACTGAGTTAATGGATACAACAGCTCCGTTTGGCAGGGTTGCTATGTTGATGGCGTTATTGCTGTATGGTCCATTGATACCAGGACCTGAGAGAAAAAATCCAAATTTATCATTGTAGGAAGAATTGTTTGGTGGGGCGTACTCAGGATATTCCTCAGAAGCAAAAACATACTTGAACTTGACCCTGTTAGTTTTGGGAACAAAATTAAAAGCAAGCACGCAAGCATCTAACGATGTGCCCCCAGCCATCTGGTTCAGGTCGCTATCACCGGCTGCTCCATTACTGTTGCCAGCGCTCGCTGAATTATTTGGCCCTTTTGCAATACTTGCCCGGCCAGAGGTAAGGATCATCCCTTCAATAAATCCCACGCCTGTCGTGCCTATAAACCTGCCGCTCGCGGTAGGAACGCCAGTATAAACAACATTAGACACTTGAATGTCACCTGATATGAACACATCCTGAATCATGTCTTGTGCCATTTGCTGAGAAGTGTTTTCGGTAATAACCAATGGACCGATCTGAGCTAGGACAGGCTGGCTGATACTAAACAGAAATATCAGCAGGACGGGAACAATTATCCTGGCATGCAAGCTGTTAAAAAAAACGGATAAAAATCTTTTCATGGTTGTGGTTTTGATAATGGCCGACTTATTGGTTAACAAAAATATTAAAATTTCTTAACGGGTGCAATTTTTTCTCATCGGCCTGCAATATATCACAACAGTGTAACCATTTGTTAAAAAGGTCTTTACGTATGAAAATCTGTAAATTGAGACCTAAGGAAGACCTGAAATATTGTTCAAAATCGTTATCTTTACACGCAAATATTCAAGAATCAAACATTACCCATGGAAAAAGCACGTAACTACATTGAAACCAACAAACAAAGGTTTCTCGACGAATTATTCGGACTCATCCGTATCCCATCCATCAGTAGCATCAGCGACCACAAGCCTGATATGCTCAGGGCAGCTGAGTACTGGAAAGAAAGCATCCTGAAAGCAGGTGCTGATAAGGCTGAGGTGATGCCCACCGATGGCAACCCCGTTGTTTATGGCGAAAAAATAATCAACCCTGAACTACCCACAGTATTGGTTTATGCCCACTACGACGTGATGCCCGTTGACCCGCTCAACCTGTGGATCAGCCCGCCTTTTGAGCCTGAGGTCAGAAACGGCAAAATATATGCCCGTGGAGCTGACGACGATAAAGGACAAGGCTTTATGCATGCCAAAGCGTTTGAGACTATGGTTCAGACAGACAGTCTGCCCTGCAACGTGAAATTCATGATCGAAGGCGAAGAAGAAATAGGATCGCCAAACTTAGGTAAATGGTGCCGTGAACACAAAGAAATGCTCAAAGCCGACCTGATCCTCGTTTCTGATACCAGCATGATCGGCCCGGATATTCCTTCGATAACAACAGGCTTGCGCGGCTTAGCCTACTGGCAGGTGGAAGTAACCGGCCCCAACCGCGACCTTCACTCAGGACTTTTTGGCGGTGCTGTAGCCAATCCTATTATAGTGCTCGCCGAATTGATCAGCAGCATGCTCGACCAAAACAACCGCATCACCATCCCGGGCTTTTATGACGATGTGCTTGAAGCAACCACCGAAGAACGTGCACTGCTCAACAAAGCACCCTTCAGCGAAGAAGCCTACAAAAAAGCACTCGATGTAGCCGAACTCAGAGGCGAAAAAGGTTTTACCACCACCGAACGCACTGGCATCAGGCCAACCTTTGATGTGTGCGGTATCTGGGGTGGATACACCGGAGAAGGAGCCAAAACAGTGCTGCCTTCAAAAGCCTTCGCTAAGATATCATGCCGCCTTGTGCCCAATCAGGACCACGAAAAAGTAGCAAAGATGTTTCAAGATCATTTCGAAGGCATTGCCCCCAACACCGTTAAAGTTAAGGTGGAAAGCCTTCATGGAGGCCAGGCTTATGTGTGCCCGATTGAACTCCCTGCTTATAAAGCCGCTGAAAAAGCCTATATGCTCACCTATGGAAAACAACCGGTGCCCATGCGCAGCGGCGGCAGCATCCCGATTATCTCCACCTTCGAACAGATATTGGGGATTAAAACCCTGCTGATGGGCTTCGGTTTAGAGTCGGATGCCATCCATTCGCCAAACGAGAATTACCCACTTGATAATTTCTACAAGGGAATCGAAACCATTGTGGCATTTTACCAGGAGTTTGCAAAAAATTAGCTCAACAATCAACATTCTAAAAGAACCGGCCCACAAGCCGGTTTTTTTTAATGTTATATTGATCCTTTGCTTGTCTTACATGGCAGTAACCTCTTCAATATCCTACGTTTTCCAATCCGAAGGCTCCAACTCAAACAATGCATCCACCGTGGTGCCAAACACCTGAGCAATCTTCAGGGCCAGCATGGTTGACAGGTTATATTTACCCCCTTCAATGGCGTTTATGGCCTGACGGCTCACCTGAACCCTGACTGCCAACTCCTCCTGCGTGATCCGCATTCGCGCACGCTCAACTCTGATATGGTTCTTCATCCGTTCTGAGGTTGCGGCGGGCCTTGGCCAACGCCAGGTTAAAATGTACAATAAAAAACACCAGGATTGTAAACATGTTGAAAACCAGCACCATGAAAAATGCTGAGCCATACATGAATACGATTGTCAGCAACAAAATGCCGTAGTTGAGGTAGGTTGCCCTGAGCAGCGACTCAAGTCTGATGCGGGCAATAAACTCATCCTCGCTCCTTTCCCTTGAAAAAGCCACAAAAGCCAATCCGAGGATGAGCATCACACCGGCAAGCTCGTCTGTAAGGTTGTTCGTGCTCAGTTCAAACCATTTATCCTCTGCCATAATACCCGGCTCCGAAATTACAAAAACGGGCAGATCAAGCCATGTGGCCTCATAATCGCCTAACATATGAGCTATTCCAAGAACCAGACCGGGAATCAAAACGATCCATCCGATGAGTCTGTAAGCATGTGGTAACAAATATTCCTTTTTCATTAGATTAAATTTGTTGCAAATGTAATGTATTCTTTATATTTTGTCAAGTATTATTTACATAATAAAATGAAAAAATTACAACCCTGCACTTTGGCAGGGTTGCAAATTTAGGTTTTGTGGATGGGTTTAGCGCAGCAAGCTTACCGTTCCTTTGTACTCGATGGTGCGGCCAAGATAATCTGAACCAAAGATATGGTACACATAAGAGCCCCCGGGAAGTGCTTCGCCTTCGGAGGAGCCATCCCAGCAATCTTCAAAATTCTTCGAAACATGAACCACCTTGCCCCAACGGTCAATGATCTTCATGGTGTAGTTGCTGAACGGCGTACCCTTGATTTCAAAGCAATCATTCAAACCATCACCATTGGGCGTAAATGCCGAGGGGATAAACAATTGAGCCACTTCTGAGATCACTATATCAAGCTCATACACTTCCGTACAGCCCTTATCGGTTTCAGCCGTCAGCACAACAATGTAGGTGCCGGCCTGGGTGTAGGTGTGCAATGGATTCTCCTCGTCTGAGGTACTGCCATCGGCAAAATCCCACACATAATTGCTTCCTTCGGGCGTGGTGAGGTTTTCAAAACTGATCTCCGGATCACCTAAAGTAGTGATGCGGGGATTAGCTGTAAAAGCCGTATTTGGCTTGGGGAACACCTCAATATAATTGGTAATGATTTTGGTTTTAAAACAAAACTCCGTATTGGCAACGGTAAGGGAAACGGTGTAGAAACCCGGGTCGGTGAAGGTATGCACAGGATTACGCAGGCTGGAAGTATTTCCATCGCCAAAGTCCCAGGCATAGCTGGCATTGCCAAAAACATCTGTAGACAGGTCGTTGAACTGAACCTCGAATGGCTGGCAACCTTCGAGAATGTTGGCTGTGAAATCAGGTTCGGGAAGCGGGTTCACTTCAACAGTTTCGGAATAAACGTCGGAGATGCAGTTAGGCTCGATCAGTTGCAGGGTAACTAACTTGGTTCCGGCATTGATCCAGTTAACCACGATTGGGCCCGGGCCGCTGCCTGCAAAACTTCCCCCATCGAAATCCCAAAGATACTGAGCAGAGGTTGGACCGTTGCCCGAATACACGAAGTCAACATTCTGACCTGTGCACACCTCCTGCGGGGTATAGTTGTAATCAATTGTTGGCTGAGGCCTGATGCCTACTGTTACCTGATCGGTAGCTTCACACAGGTTCAGGTCAACGATATGACATTCATAGGTTGTTAATTGTGAAGGTGTTACTACAGGATTGATAAATGTTTCCTGACCTGCAAGACTGGGATCGTTGGGTGTTGACGACCAGGTAAAGCTTCCGGTTCCAGTGGCAGTAAGGGTTACAGGTGTTCCAATACAAACAGTGCTGAATTCGGCTGTTGCTGTAACCTGTGCAAACGGATACACCAAAATATCCACTACGGCAACATCGGTACAATAGGTAGTATTTGCTTCCACACTATACTGGTAGGTTCCTGGCTGATTGAGCGTTACGGTAATGCTTTGGGTTGTTTGGCCGGTATTCCAAAGCCAGGGACCCAAACCGTTGGCTTCGAGAGTGAGGGTTCCACCGGGGCAAATCTCAAAGTCAGGCTCATCGGGAGAAACAATCTCAGCATCAAAATACTCAACAAATACGGTAACGGTTGTACTTAAAATGAGGGTTTCATCGCATTTGCTGCGCACTTCCAGGTGGTAAGTTGTTTGCACAGCAGGTGAAACAACAATGCTTTGCACGTTGGCACCTTCGGCAACCAGGTTGGTACCGGGTTGTCCGGGCACTCCGTCATACCACCAGTAATAGACGGCTTCGGTAGAAACAAGGGTTGTCTCATCTCCAAAGCAAATCCAGCGGTCATCCCCTGCCGAAAGTATCGGATCCTGTGTGACAAGGATTGAACCTTCGCGTATGTTACCACAGTTGTCGGTAGCCCTGTAATAATAATTAACAGTACCCACAAGTGTCGGGTCATAAGGAACATTCAGGGGATTCACTGTTCCAACGGGAGTTCCCCAGTCGCCTTTGAACCACTGAACGGTTACCGATGAATTGAACGGATTTGTGTTTGTAATCAACAGGTTCTCGCTTTGACCTTCGCAGATTTCAACAATAGTGCCGGGCGACACAGTAACCACTAAGGGATTGTTGTTGATCTGTACATGGCTAATGTTGTTGTTGCCACAGCCATCAGAAATGTTCACATCCACAATGTCGGGGCTGTCCTGAACCACGTGCGATATGGGTTGACCTGGCCCGATCAGGTTGCCGTTATATGACCAAACAAGGTTGTATGGCGGAAATCCACCTACAATGTCATCTAAAAAAGTAAGGCTGACGGTTTCGCCGCAACTAGCTGTGATCTGTTTGGTAACTTCCTGAATTTGTTGATAGTCATAAGCCTTGAAGTCCACAACACCGGTAAAGCCTCCCGAGAAAGGTGGCACGGGAACATCACAAGGATTAATGGGATAACGGAATTTCCAGTATTCGAACTCACCGGTGATGGTTCCTGCCAATGGCCTGATCTCTATAGTTGTGCTTACCTGTCCGGCTGGTATAACAATGGTATCCGGAATGGGTTCAATGTCAGCGTGGGTGAAACCCTGAAGTGAATAGGGCAACTTATAGTCATTCTGGGAAGGCTTATTCAGCGTAAACTGAACGATCAGGTTCGAGCAGCCGACCACCACACAGTTTTCACAGTCAATATTTGGATTATCGAAATACCAGTCAACGGAATAGTTGATTCCTTCACCACTGATCAGGCTTTTCTCCTCAAGAAAAACACCGGAGTTGAAATTAGATGGATATTCATCATATGGTGCTTCCTCCGAATCCCAGAAGTCTGCAACTGCGATTTTTACAATATAATCGCGGCAAGGAACCAGATTAGCATTAATGTTAAATGGAACCGTAAGCCCGTCGAATTCTGTTGTAAGCCCGAATGGAGGGTCAAGGTTAGGCCGGTAAAGAGGAATGTTCGCCCTGGGATTAATTGTTCTGATAAGAACCCATTCTTCTCCCGTTCCGCCTGATGAAGGAATAATAGCCATGTTCTTTGACTGGTTGCTAAATGGGCCGCCGGTGGAACTGACAAATATCCCAAAAACATCATAGAAATAATCATTTTCGCCGGTAAGGTCAATATCAGGCCCGATAGGTCTTTCGCCCGCATAAGGATATTCTTCAGAGGCAAATACATAACCAAGGTTTATATTGCCATAAAAGGGTTTGAATTTAAAACTCAAAACAGCTGCATCAGAAGTGCTATCAGGCTTTTGTGGAGGTGTAATAAATCTGTACATCAGATTGAGGTCGGCATCACCCGGATAACCAAGCGAGTCACCATATGCACCATACCGATTGGTTCCGGCTTCTGCGCTTTTCACCTTACCATTAGATAAAATGATTCCTTTGTTGAAACCAATGTCATTGCCATTCTCGAACCTGCCAATGGACAAAGGGTGGCCCTGATAGGTGATGGATGCTGTGTCTATGATTCCTCCACCCGAATAAAGGATGTTGAGCACATAGTCAATATAGTCATCCAGTTCTTGCATTTCAAAAACCTTCAAGGTCTGCCCCGCCTGTGGCATCGCTTGTTTCGTCGAGATCAAAAACCCAAGCAGAACGAACAGCATTATTCTTTTCATTTGTCTGAAATTTTCAGGTCAACATGAGGTTTGTTATTCACACACCTAATGAAGACGATTTTTTCTTTCCATTCGTTGGACAGAGCCCTGAAATTGCTTTGCACATTGAAGCGCTCCGCTACCAACAAATCTCTAACCATTAGAGACCATAAAATTACTACTTATTCCTTTATTTGGGGATTATCAGACAATTTAGCAAAAAAAACAGTAAAAAGAATACTTCTGCCCCTGATTCAGAGATTTACCTGTTCTTTAAGCATTGTTATGTGTACCTAATCCGGGCAAAGTGGTTATTCTCCTGCGTTTACTTCAAAAAGACGAAAACAATATATTTGCTTATTAGTACTTTGTTATATCACACATTGTTGCATACGGAATAATTGGCTGTTGCACAGAGTTATTATTGATTCCAATACTTCGTGAAACTCTGCGTCTCCTTTGTGGCACTATGTGCAATAGCTATGACACAATGTTTCATGGAGAATCACATAGCTATACGGAGAAATTTCGTGACTTAATGGCTTATCAGCTATCTAATTGATCTGTTGAGCTTACTCAAGGAATGCGGTACACTGATTTTCCAGATTTGAAATTCTCAACACCTGTTTTAAGGAACTCAACAAAAGCATCCACATTGAGGTCATAAGCCTTTGGTTGGTTAAGCACCTCGCCGTTATGGCCCATCAACACATAATAAGGTTGTGCGTTTACCCCGAATTTTGAGATCTGAAAATCAGAGTATTTTCTTCCGATGGTTTTCTTCACTTTGCCATCATAATCCGAAACAACCCATTCGCTTTCGGGAAGGCTGGTTTTGTCATCCACATAAAGTGCAATAACCACAAACTCATTCTCAAGCAGGCTGAGCACGCGGGGATCACTCCATACATTCGCCTCCATCTCACGGCAGTTGACACAGCCATGTCCAGTGAAATCAATAAAAATAGGTTTGTTCAGTGCACGGGCACATGCCAGTCCCTGCTCATAGTCAAAATAGCCTTCCAAACCATGTGGCAGATGTAGTTTTTCATGAAACTTTGGCGTTTCACATTTTTGATGATCTGTTAGCCTGGCCGTTGTGCCTGAAGTAAGTCGCGAATTCTTCCTAATGATGTCGTTCAGATCAAAGTCGTGGGTCTGCATTGGCGGCATATAGCCAGATAGTGCTTTAAGTGGTGCACCAAACATCCCGGGTATTAAATACACAACAAAAGTAAAGGTGATAATTGACAGGAACAGACGAGGCACACTGAGGGTCTTCACCTCCGAATCATGGGGAAATTTGATTTTACCCAGCAGATATAACCCAAGGAGGAAGAAAATCACAATCCAGAATGCCAGATAAACTTCCCTGTCGAGCAAGCCCCAATGATAAGTTTGGTCGGCCACTGACAGGAATTTTAGTCCAAGCGCCAATTCAAGAAACCCAAGGACAACCTTTACCGAATTAAGCCATCCGCCGGATTTGGGAAGTGTGCTCAGCCATTTCGGGAAAATGGCAAATAAGGTAAACGGAAGGGCAAACGCCAATGAAAAACCAAACATGCCCACAATCGGCTTCAACACTTGCCCGCCAGCCGATTCAACAAGGATAGTACCAACTATGGGGCCTGTGCAGCTGAATGAAACCAGCACCAGGGTCAGGGCCATGAAAACGGATCCCAGATACCCTCCTTTATCGGCCTTTTGATCTGACTTATTGACGAGCCAATGAGGAAGCGTAATCTCAAACATCCCGAAAAAGGATGCTGCAAAAATAACAAAGATGAGGAAGAACAGGATGTTGGGCAACCAATGAGTACTCAACCAATTGGCTATATCAGGTCCCGCCACAACTGCAAGTATCGAACCAATCAGGGTATAGATTCCAATGATAGAAAGTCCATAAACCATAGCCTTGATTTTTCCCTTCATCTTCGACTCTTTGTCGTTCATAAAAAAGGAAACCGTCATGGGTATCATCGGAAAAACACAAGGGGTAAGTATTGCAGCCAATCCGGCAAGAAAAGCAATAAAAAAGAAACCCCATAATGATGAAGAACTTCCCTGAATATCAGCCTTTACATTGCCCGATGATTCCGTCAGTAATTGATCCTGTGCACCCGTCACGAGCTTACCGTCTTCAACAGTCAGCATAATGTCTTCATACAAAGCCACGCAACCCACATCGTTACAAACCATATAGGCAATCTCGCCTTTAACCTGGAATGCCGAAGTGCTCCGTGGAACAATCCGCTGCCTGAATTCAGCTATTCCTTCGAAGGATTTGATATTCATTTCGAATATCTCGTCATATTTCTCTTTGCCTTCGATGGCTTCGTAAACTTCGCTGTCAAGCACATATCCCTCGTTTGGTTCAAAAGTGAACTCTGTAGGCAATGGTCCGTTCTGTGGTATTTTGAGGGAATAAAGGTGAAACCCTTTGTCAATGCTTGCTTTAAAAACAAGTTCATACAATCCATTGGAAATTTTCTCAATCGCATATTCCCAGGTTACCGGCTTCAGGATTCCACCTGTCATTCCTGGCCCCGAAGGCTTTGTTGCAGTCTGGTCGGGGCTGAGGCTAAAAGAAAAATCAACCTCAGATGGGGGAAGGCAGCGGGTATCGTCGCAACACATAAACTCCAGCGAACCTTTCACAACAACAGGTTTGTCACCGGTAAGGCGCACCAACTGGCTAAAAACAGCCTGTTTGGAAAAAAACCTGAGAACCATTTCAAAATTCGGGTCGTATTGCTCTACTGAAGGTGATTCATCAACTTTTCCAATCAGCTCATACCCTTGCCCCTGCTCGAACACGAATGTTGTTGCCGGTGGCGACATCGGAATGTTCTGTGAATAGAGATGCCACGTGGGATCAATAGCAGCCGTAAAAATGAGTTTATACTCATTAGATCCTGTTTTCTCGGTACTGAAACTCCATTTAACCGGCTCAAGCACCTGCCCTTGAACAGACGATGCAAATGAGTTGATAATGAATAATATTGAAATGATTGTATGGGTCAGACGGTTCATAATCTGTGTGATTGAAAGGCGCAAAATTACTATTTATGCTGAAGTCCGGTCGCAACGAATGTCATGTTTAAGAACTTTTAGCATTAAGCTGACAACCTGTATGGTGCTATGGTTGCATATGCCGGATTGAAAAGAAACGTTGAAACAATAAATGGATTATTTGCAATATGCTGTTTGCTAACATAATAGCCTATAAAGCCAGAAGAGGTTCACTTGATCATGTCAATTCTAATCTGAGGATGTGCCTTGTTTGTTCATCCACACAAAACCGCCTGTCAGCGCGGTAACCCAATACCCAGATGATGTCCCCGTTATTGTTACACAGAATCCATGTATTTTTCTTCTGAATACTGTCAAATTTGTGGTCGGAAAAAAAATCACTAAGCAACTTTCTTCCCTTCATACCGAAGGGATAAAAACAATCCCCTCTTTTCCATGTTCTGACGAACAGCGGATAATCGAGTTTATCTTCATCAAACAAGGCTATGTGCTGAGGAACCTTCAATGGAATGTTGTCATTGTATGCACCACGCCCGGCCGACAGTTTTACAGGTTTATAGATTTCCATAAAACCTGCCTCAAGAGAGAAAACCTGTTCGGTCTCCTCTATCATCCTGCTCACATGAATTTTGTTCCGTTCAATGACCAGAATGTGGGTTGGTGAAGTGAATTTTTTTGTGCCAGAACACCTCATCGCATGTGCAATCTGTGTGATAAGGTCACCACCAAATCCAAAACGGCTGACCAATTGGTGCAAGATAACCTCCGGATATTTAAGTTTCATCAGCAGGTTTTTATTTAACTCTATACCATCGGCAAAGTAAGAAACTGTGCCGCCGGCGTATAGATTAAAAAGTTCATCCAGGGTAGTTTCGTATTTCGATTGCAGCAACAGACTGTTCATCAAGCCTTTTCGGGCATTTGCATCGCATGCATCAAATGCAGGTATTACATGGTGCCTGATGGCATTGCGCAGGTATTTGTCACCAAGATTTGAACTATCTGTAACATACTTAAGTGCGTTGTCGGCAGCAAATTGCTCAATCTCCTGTCTTCGCGCAAACAATAGTGGGCGGATAAACACGCCACGCTGAAAAGGGATTCCTTTCAGACCAGCCGGGCCACTACCCCTGATCAGGTTTATAAAGAAAGTTTCTGCGCTGTCGTCCGAATGGTGGGCTGTAGCTACATAACAGGCATTTAGTTCATTCAATAGAACTTCAAACCAGGTGTAGCGTAACTCACGTGCAGCCATCTGTATCGAAATACCTCGTCGGGATGCATGGCCAATTGTGTCAAATCGCTGAACAAAAAAAGGAATGCCAAGATCTGCTGATAACTGACGGACAAAATCCTCCTCATGGTCAGACTCTTCGGCACGAAGTCGGAAATTGCAGTGGGCCACAGCAAGTTTTGCACCACTTTGCCGCAACAGTTGGAGCATAACCACTGAATCAGCCCCGCCGCTTACCGCTGCTATAACATAGCTGTCTGTGAGCTTTATGCCAAACGAGGCCAAAAAGTCTGTCATGCGCCTGATCATAACACAAAAGTAATCTGAATTAGCTAATACCCAAAAAATGTGTTTGTCAGGCCCTTAGAATGAAAAGTTTAAGCGGGATGGCAGACCTCAAATAAGGACTAGTACTGTTATAGAAATGTTTATTATCAAAACCATGCATAACTAAAAAAGTCCCACCGGACTTTTCGGCAGGACTTCTTTCACCTTAGACATGAGCAATTATTCAATCGTCCATGTATTTCCACTGTTAAGCATGTCATCAACAGTTTTAATCTTTGAGTGTTCCTTTTCGTGTTGGATTGATTCCATCATAGTGGTTTCGAAGGTTTCGGCAGCTACCGAGCGGATGATTCCCAATGCGACCGGAAATTCGGGCGGCATCATTCGGGCCAGCATCATATGTATGCCCGGATCGGGATCGTATTGGTTGTGAACCAGAAGATCATCTGCAGTAATACCTTGCTCGCCAATTGTAACCACTTCGAGACTTGTGCCCCGCAAAACAATCCCCTTGTTTTTCTCTTTCCCAAAAACCAAAGGTTTGCCATGCTCCATGAAAAGCTGGCTGTCATCCTTTGTTTCTCTGGAAGTGATTAGTTCATGGGCTTTGTTGAAAAATATCACACAGTTTTGCAGGATTTCTACCACTGATGTTCCTTTGTGTTTCGCAGCTTCCGTGAATACCGCTGACATGTGTTTGGGATTTGTATCAAGTGTGCGGGCAAAAAAGTTGCCTTGCGACCCGATTACCAGTTCACCGGGATTGAAAGGTCTTTCAAAAGTTCCCTGCGGACTTGTTTTGGTTTTTGAGCCCTTTGGGGTAGTTGGTGAATACTGACCCTTTGTAAGTCCATAGATTTTATTGTTGAACAACAGTATGTTGATATCAATATTCCGGCGTACTGTATGGATAAAGTGGTTTCCGCCGATGGCCATACAATCGCCGTCGCCGGTGATCATCCAAACGCTCAGAGCGGGGTTTGCCAGCTTCACTCCTGTGGCAAGGGCAGCTGCACGGCCATGGATGCCATGAATTCCATAAGTGTTCATATAGTATGGGAAGCGCGACGAACAACCAATACCTGAAACAACGACAAAATCCTCTTTACGGATGCCAAGATTGGGAAAAACATTTTCGACAGAATGCAGAACGGCATGGTCGCCACAACCGGGGCACCATTTCACCATCTGGTCGCTGCTAAAATCTTCTTTTGTGAGCTGTATTACCTGATTTTCTATGAATTGGCTTTCCATATCTTATTGATTTAAAAGGGAATTAAATTTTTCTTCCAGTTCTGCGATCATGAATGGCAATCCCTGGATTTTGTTGTACTGCTCGTAGGGAAATTGAGGGAAATTCATTTTAAGGTATTTCACAAACTGCCCGTTATTTATCTCACAGACAAGTATTTTTTTGAAACCTGACAACACCTTTTCAGTATTAAGCGGAAGTGGCATAATATAGCGGAAATGAGCCAGACTAATTGATTTGCCCTGTTCCTGCATTTTACCCACGACTGTTCGCATGACGCCAAAGGTGCCGCCCCAACTCACAATAAGCAGTTCGCCCTGTTCCTCGCCAAGGATGGCTTGTTCGGGGATGTAATTGGCTACCCTTTGTACCTTTTCCTCGCGCAACATGATCATTTTTTGGTGGTTGAGTGGATCATGCGACACATTACCGGACACATCCTCTTTTTCGAGGCCACCAACTCGATGTCGTAGTCCCTCTGTTCCGGGAACTGCCCAATAGCGGTTAAGCTTTTCGGGGTTACGCCGGTAAGGTTTGTAATCCGGATCGTTCGGTGCAACAATCGGAGGTTTGATTTCGGGCAAATCGGCCACTCTTGGGATTTTGAACACTTCAGAACCATTGGCAAGCGAACCATCGGTAAGCAGTATGGCCGGAGTCATATGTTCAAGGCTAAGCTTAGCTGCATCAAAAGCACCATAAAAACAGTCAACTGAACTTTGGGCTGCAATAATAATCACCGGAGCCTCACCATTACGTCCATATAATGCCTGCAAAAGATCACTTTGTTCCGATTTGGTCGGAAGACCTGTTGATGGCCCTCCACGCTGAACATCAACGATCACAAGGGGTAATTCGGTCATTACGGCAAGGCCAATGGCTTCACTTTTCAAAGAAAGGCCAGGTCCGCTGGTCGTTGTAATTGCCAGCGAGCCGGCATAGCTTGCACCAATGGCAGAAACAATACCGGCAATTTCGTCTTCAGCCTGAAAAGCTTTTACTGTCAATTCCTTATGGCTCGAAAGTTCCTGAAGAATCTCGGTGGCGGGAGTTATGGGATAAGATCCAAGGAATAATTCACGTCCTGAGCGTTCGGCAGCTGCAATAAAGCCCCATGCCGTAGCCACATTCCCGGTAATATTGCGGTAGCGGCCTTGCTCTAAAGGTGCAGGCTCCACCTTAAATGTCGAACCCAAAGCTTCAATGGTATCGGCATAGTTGTGTCCGGCAGCCAACACGGCCTTATTTGCTTCAACAACTAGAGGATTGGCTTTGAACTTGCTCTCGAAATAGTCATTAATAAGTTTTAATTCTCTGTTAAACAAGAACATAATGATGCCAAGCGCGAACATGTTCTTGGATTTCAAAGTGGTTTTATTGTCTAGGTCAAGGTGCTTTACAGCCTCTTTGGTCAGCAAAGTAATCGGGGCCTTGATGACATTGTACCCTTCGAGTGTTCCGTCAGCAAGGGGGTCGGATACATATCCGGCTCTTTCAAATCCCTTTTCATTGAATGCATCAGCATCAACAATAACAATTGCACCCCTTTTGATCCATTTCATGTTGGCTTTGAGCGATGCCGGATTCATGGCAATGAGAACATCAGCCAAATCGCCTGATGTGTAAACCGTGCTTTGGCCGAAATGAATCTGGAAACCTGATACTCCTGCAACCGTTCCCTGAGGAGCCCTGATTTCGGCCGGATAATCCGGAAATGTGGCAAAATCGTTCCCTGCAAAGGCTGTTGAGTCAGAAAAAAGACTTCCGGTTAGCTGCATGCCGTCGCCCGAATCTCCAGCGAACCTAACAACCACCTGCTCAAGTCCTACTATCTTGCTTTTCTTCGTTGTCATAGTGCTTTGGTTAATGAAACTGCAAAAGTAGTTTTTTCGCTCATAGCCTTAATAGCCCATCCTTACAGCATTGCTGTTATCCAGTGCTGCCAGCACTCGTTCTCAAGTTTATCATCCTGATATTCATTATTTTGAAATTAATTATCGCATATTTCAAATGAGCGGACTACCCCTAATTAATAATCAGTCTAAATACAGTCAAAGAAGCGAAACATTGGGTGCACGAAACTAATTTAGACTATCTATAAATTACGTCAGACAATGCCAGATTCATAACAGATAGTTATCTTTGCACTGAAATTAATTACCAATCCAATAATACTATTTTATATGGCTTACAAAATCACTGAAGATTGCACCGCTTGCGGTACATGTATTGATGAATGCCCAGTTGACGCAATTGCCGAAGGCGACATCTATGTGATCGACCCGGATGTATGCACCGACTGCGGCTCATGCGCTGATGTCTGCCCCGTTGAGGCAATCATTCCAGAATAAATCAGGTAACTGATATTGTTTACAAAGCCTGTGTTGAGCAGGCTTTTTGCTTTTCCGCAAACGATTGAAAAAGCAAAGCAAATGTAGAATCATTCTTAATAATTTACATACCTTTGCACGGCGATTCTAACTACCTGTTTACATGGATCAATACAGCTTTCTGAACACCAATGACCCTGCCGTAATCGAAGACCTTTACAACCGTTTTAAGGCTGATCCGGATTCTGTTGATTCCGGATGGAGGAAGTTTTTTGAAGGATTTGACTTTGCCAGCACCCATTTTCCGGTTAAAAAACATCAGGAAACTATTACCCCCAAAGAATTTAAGGTGCTCAACCTGATAGATGATTACCGAAAAAGAGGTCATCTGTTTACCAGCACCAATCCCGTCAGAAAACGCCGTACATATAGTCCGTCGCTCGATCTTCACAATTATGGCCTGAGCGAAAAAGATCTTGATGTTGTGTTTGAAGCAGGTGCCGAAATCGGACTTGGACCAGCCAGTTTGCGCAACATCATTTCCATGTTGCATCAAACTTATTGCAGATCCCTAGGTGCTGAATACATGTATATCAGAAACATAGAAACGCTGCACTGGCTTCAGCAAAAAATGGAGTCAATAAGAAACTCACCTCCTTTTACTGTTGATGACAAAAAGTATATCTTAAAAAAACTTACCCGGGCTGTTGGTTTCGAGAAGTTTCTTCACAAGAAATTTCCCGGACAAAAACGATTCTCCCTGGAAGGCGCCGAATCATTGATTCCTGCGCTTGACGCCATCATGGAAAAAGGTGCTGAACTTGGAGTTGAGGAGTTTGTGATTGGCATGGCCCACCGCGGGCGTCTCAATACACTGGCAAACATCCTAAGAAAACCCTATGCCGACATTTTCAGTGAATTCGAAGGAAAGGCATACGAAGACGAAACCTTGCTCGGTGACGTTAAATACCACCTTGGTTATACTGCAGCACGAAAAGCCACTAATGGCAAAACCGTAAAACTCACCCTTTCGCCCAACCCATCACACCTCGAGGCCGTTGATCCGGTCGTTGAAGGTATCGTGAGGGCAAAAGCTGACCTTATCTACAACAAGGACTACTCAAAAGTAGCTCCAATATTAATTCATGGCGATGCTTCAGTTGCAGGCCAGGGTATTGTGTACGAACTTCTGCAGATGTCAGAACTAAAGGGCTATAAAACAGGAGGAACCATTCATCTTGTTATCAACAACCAGATTGGTTTTACAACCGACTACCTTGACGCAAGATCGAGCATTTACTGTACCGATGTTGCAAAAGTTACCCAATCACCTGTATTTCATGTGAACGGGGACGATCCGGAGGCTGTGGTTTATGCCATACAACTGGCAATGGTGTTCAGGACAAAATTTCAGAAAGATGTATTTATTGATCTTCTGTGTTACCGAAAATACGGGCACAACGAAGGAGATGAACCCAGATTTACCCAACCACTGTTATATAAGGCCATTGAGAGCCATCCTAACCCACGCGAAATTTATGCCCAGAAACTTCTTCAGGAAGGCATCTACTCTCAGGAAGAAATTGACGGACTTGAAAACCATAACTACCAAAAACTTGAAGAAAGCCTGAGTGGTGCGCGTGAAAAACTCAAATCCAACATTACGAATTTTCTTCAGGAAACCTGGGAAGGCATCAGAAAAGCCACAAAAGAAGATTTCATCCAATCACCTATTACCGGTGTTAAAACAGAAGTATTAAAAGATATTTCTGAAAAAATCACCGGCCTCCCGTCAGACCTTAGCTTTTTCCGTAAAACACAGCGTTTGCAGGAACAAAGACGCGATATGGTCTTTAAAGACAACAAAGTTGATTGGGCAATGGCCGAATTGCTCGCTTACGGGAGCCTCCTGTTCGAAAATAAAAAGGTCAGGCTTAGCGGTCAGGATGTTGCGCGAGGAACATTCTCACACCGGCATGCTGTCCTGCGGGTGGAAGATTCGGAACAGGAATACATCCCGCTGAACCACATCAAGCCAGGGCAGGCTGAATTTGAAGTGTATAATTCGCTTCTGTCAGAATACGGCGTACTGGGATTCGAATACGGCTATGCATTAGCCTCACCGCACACACTTACAATCTGGGAAGCACAGTTTGGCGATTTCAACAATGGCGCACAAATCATTTTTGATCAGTTTATTTCAAGCGCCGAAGACAAATGGAATGTAATGAACGACCTTGTTGTTCTGTTGCCCCACGGATACGAAGGACAAGGGCCTGAGCACAGCAGCGCAAGAATTGAACGGTTCATGACCCTCTGCGCTGAACTGAATATGCAAGTTGCCAACTGCACTACTCCTGCCAATTTCTTCCACATCCTTCGCCGTCAGTTGCACAGGCCATTCCGCAAACCCCTTATCATTTTCACGCCCAAAAGCCTGTTGCGGCACCCTGCTTGCGTATCTGAACTTAATGAACTTAGCGAAGGCTGTTTCAATGAAGTTATTGATGATGCAGAAGTAACCGTTGAACATGTTACAAAAATTGTTTTTTGCTCAGGCAAACTATTCTACGACCTGGTCGAAGAACGCAAACGACTTGGGGCTGACAACACTGCCCTAATCAGAATCGAACAGCTATACCCGCTTCCTAAGGAACAGATGCTTCAGATTGTCGAAAAATACAAGAATGCCACCCATTATCTTTGGGCGCAAGAAGAGCCCCTTAACATGGGCGCGTGGAGATTTATTCATCATGAAATCAAGGAAATTCCTCTAAGGGTAATAGCCCGCCCTGCAAGTGGAAGTCCTGCAACCGGTTCGCCAAAATTCCATCAGATCAGGCACCAGAAAATCCTTGATAAAACCTTCGAATCATGCATTTGTCCTTACGTTGAAAAAGAATGTGGCATGATCTGTATCGGCAACAAATGGAAATCGTTCGAAAAAGAACTCGAAACACTTAAAGTTGACCAGATTGACAGCAAGTTTCACTCAGCAAAAAATAAGTTACAATAACATTTAGCCTATCATTATGCTCATAGAAGTAAAAGTGCCAAGTCCCGGAGAGTCCATCAGCGAGGTTCAACTTGCCGGTTGGCTGGTTGAGGATGGAGCCTATGTGGAACAAAATCAGGATATTGCCGAGATAGACTCAGACAAAGCAACACTGAGTATTGCAGCAGAAGCGTCAGGAACAATAAGTCTGAAAGCCAATTCGGGCGATACTGTTGCAGTTGGAACTGTTATCGCAACCATCAACACTTCTGAAGCAGGGAAGCGTGTGGCCGGGAATGCAACCAAAGAAAAGCCAGCGACCAACACCGTTTTAAAACCAATAGCTGATAAACAGCCTGAAAAAGTTGATGTAATGCCTGAAGGCGATCGTGCAAAAGAATCTGCTGCCATTGAACTTTCCCTTTCCCCACTTGCCAGAAAAATAATGGAGGCCGATAACATTTCCGAAGAAGAACTGATCAGTTTTTTTAAACATTACAGAATCTCGCGAAAAGATCTTGAATTCTACCAGTCGCAGAAGAGTGCTTCAATTTCTAATCGCTCATCCCTTCAGCAATCAATTAAGGCAATTGAAGGAAGCCGCACTGAGGATCGAAAGAAGATGAGCTCTCTGCGAAAGAAACTATCCGAACGACTGGTATCTGTAAAAAATGAAACTGCCATGCTGACTACCTTTAATGAGGTGAACATGTCAGCCATTATGGACATCCGAAATAAGTACAAAGACACATTCAAACAGAAACACGGAGTAGGCCTGGGTTTCATGTCGTTTTTCACAAAAGCTGTAACCGAAGCCCTTAAGTTGTTCCCTCAGGTTAATTCGCAAATTGACGGCGATGATATTGTAACCTATCATTATGCTGATATAAGCATCGCCGTATCTGGTCCCAAAGGCCTTGTTGTGCCTGTGATCAGGAATGCTGAAAAGCTTTCTTTAGCCGAAATTGAACTTGCAGTTAAGGAACTGGCAATCAAAGCCAGGGACAACAAACTTAGCCTCGATGATATGTCAGGAGGTACATTCACAATTACGAATGGAGGAGTATTCGGGTCAATGCTTTCAACACCTATTATCAATCCACCACAATCTGCCATCCTGGGGATGCACAACATTGTTGAGCGCCCTATAGCAGTAAATGGAAAAGTAGAGATTCATCCGGTGATGTATGTTGCACTTAGCTATGATCACCGTATTATTGACGGCCGCGAATCAGTTGGATTCCTTGTTAAAGTAAAAGATATGCTGGAAAACCCGACAAGTATGTTGTTCGGTGCTAAAAACCCTGCAGAAACCCTGCTTGGGATTTAAGGAACCTAATTAGTTGATTTACATGAGGCGAGAAGTAGATTTCCTGGTGATCGGGTCGGGCATTGCAGGATTAAGTTTTGCTATTAAGGCTGCTGACCATGGAAAAGTGCTTATTGTCAGCAAAACCTCCATCAATGAAACATCTACATGGTATGCCCAGGGTGGAATTGCTGCGGTTATGTATAACCCCGACACATACGAAAAGCACATCAAAGACACCCTAGAAGCCGGAAACTTTCTGAATGATGAAAGAATTGTCAGGCTAACGATCACCGAATCAACCGAAAGGGTAAAAGAGCTAATTGAATGGGGCACCCACTTCGATCTTGAAGAATCAGGCCGTTATGCCCTTGCCCGCGAAGGAGGGCATTCCGAGTTCAGGGTACTCCATCATCAGGACAAAACAGGTGCAGAGATTCAACGAGCCTTGGCCGAGAAAGTTGCATCACACCCCAACATCCAGATTCTTGAAAATCATTTCACTATTGACATTATTACCCAACACCATCTGGGCAGAATCGTTAGGCGAACCAATTCTGATATTCAATGTTATGGTGCCTATGTGCTCGACCCTGAAAGCGGCAAGATTGATACTGTGCTTGCCCGAACCACTTTAATTGCAACTGGTGGTGCAGGTAATGTTTACCAAACAACCACCAACCCTACGATATCGACCGGCGATGGAATTGCAATGTTTTACCGGGCAAAAGGCATCGTTGACAGTATGGAATTTATTCAGTTCCATCCTACTTCATTATATAACCCCCACGAAAAACCCTCATTCCTTATTACAGAAGCACTAAGGGGTGCCGGCGCAGTACTTAAAAACATGAAAGGCCTTGAATTCATGGCTCGATACGACAAGCGCGGATCACTTGCCCCGCGTGATGTTGTGGCCAGAGCTATCGACAGCGAAATGAAGCTTTCGGGCACCGACCATGTGTTTCTTGATGCCCGCGCAATACCCGAGCGGGAGATTATGCAGCACTTTCCGAGCATCTATGCCAAATGCCTCAGCCTTGGTGTAAATATCCTTAAAGAGATGATCCCGGTTGTGCCGGCAGCACATTACATTTGTGGCGGCATCAAAACCGACGAATGGGGAAGAACAAGCATTCATAACCTTTATGCTTCAGGCGAAGTGGCATCAACTGGTTTGCATGGCGCCAACAGGCTTGCTTCCAACTCTTTGCTCGAATCAGTAGTATTCTCACACAGAGCAAGCCAGCATGCTGTTCAACTTGCCTTGAAAACAAACATACAACAAGGGATTCCAGACTGGAATGCCGAAGGCACAGTTTTAAACGAGGAAATGGTGCTCATTACACAGTCGCGCAAAGAACTGCAGTCAATCATGAGTAATTATGTGGGTATTGTCCGCTCAAACCTTCGCCTGAAAAGAGCTTTGGACCGATTAGCTATCATCCATCGCGAAACCGAAGAACTTTATGAACGTTCGGTTGTTTCTACTGATATATGTGAACTCCGAAATATGATATCTGTGGCCTATCTGATAATAAAATTTGCTTCCCAGAGAAAGGAAAGTGTAGGGCTGCATTTCTCCATTGACTACCCACCTGCAAAACATTAAACAATGGCCTTGATTAAAAGCATCAAAGGGATTTCGCCTGTATTTGGCAACAACTGTTTTCTGGCTGATAACGCAACCGTGCTCGGTGATGTTGTCATGGGAGATAACTGCAGTGTTTGGTACAACGCAGTTGTCAGGGGCGACGTTCACTTCATCAGAATTGGCAACAATGTTAATATTCAGGACGGAGCCATTATCCACTGTACTTACAAAAAGGCCCCTGTGAGCATAGGCAGCAACGTTTCCATTGCACACAGCGCCATCATTCACGGATGTACCATACACGACAATGTATTGATTGGTATGGGTGCCATTATCATGGACAATGCAGTTATTGGAAGCAATTCAATCATTGCAGCAGGAGCCGTGGTTTCGAAAGACACTATAGTGGAAGCAGGAAGTGTTTTTGCTGGCATTCCTGCAAAAAAAATCAAATCAGTTGATCAGGATTTGCTCGAAGGTGAAGTAAGGCGAATTGCGCGATCCTACTCAATGTATGCAAGCTGGCACGACCCATCCGTCACACCATTAGAAGAAATTTAAGCATCAAATTCCTAAAATATTGTTAATTAAATCTGCCAATACTGACAATTGAAAGAGATTGGCAAATAAGTTGTTTAGCAAATTCGAAACTAAAAACTATACGACAATGATGATTTGGATCATATTTGGATTTTTTATGCTTCTTAGTTGGGTGATCGGCTCCCGTCTGAAATCAAAATTCAGAGAATTCAGCAAGATTCCCATCAATTTCGGGATGAGCGGCAGGGAAATTGCCCAAAAAATGCTTTCAGACAACGGAATTTATGATGTCAGGGTTGAATCGGTTGATGGTGAGCTGACCGACCACTATAATCCTTTGAAAAAGACAGTTAATCTAAGTCCGGATGTTTATAACGGCCGCAGTGTTGCAGCAGCAGCTGTTGCCGCCCATGAATGTGGCCATGCCGTACAGCATGCAACAGCTTATCATTGGCTGCAAATGCGCAGTGCACTTGTCCCTGTTGTCAGTTTTAGTTCAAAATGGGTGCAGTGGGTGTTGTTGGCAGGCATACTTCTTAACGAAGCTTTTCCTCAACTCCTCCTGGTAGGCATTATCATGTTCGCAGCTACCACTGTTTTTAGCCTGATCACGCTCCCGGTTGAGATTGATGCCAGCCGCAGAGCACTGGCCTGGCTTGGGGTAAGCAATGTTACTACCCAGTCAACCCATCCCAAAGCACAGGAGGCACTACGCTGGGCAGCTTATACATATATTGTTGCAGCTTTGTCATCACTTGCAACCCTTTTATACTATTTGTCCATCTATCTAGGACGAAGGGAATAATCTCTTAATTTTGCACGATTTTTGGAAAATTATCAATTAATAATCAATACTTTTAAAATCATGAACATGAAGAAAATCAATGTTTTATTAGTGCTTGCCCTGTTTCTGGGCGCAGCAACAGTTTTCACCGGATGTAAAAAAGATGAAGATCCGGTTGTCGGAGATCCTTCAATAGACTTCAAAGGTGGTTCAACGTACACTTTTGAAAATGTAACAGTTACAACAAATGACCAGATCACAATCGGAATACTGGCCGCCATGCACCCCGATACCAAAAAGGAGCTTACCAACCTGAAAATCACCCTTGGTTCGCAAACATTAGTTGACTCATCATTCAGTGCAAATGCCTTTGATGCCGACTACACCATCAGTTTTGCTTCTGTTGGTGTCTTTACGCTTACTGCCATGATTAAGGACGCAGACAACCGTACAGACGAAGTGTCTTTCGACATTACAATTGAGCTAGGTGGCACAGCTGTCAAGAAAACCACAAATATAGAAATGGGTTCGTTCAATGATCCTAAAGGAAGTTTTTACTCAACCGGCACCGAAATGGTGTATAAAGTGGCTGAGGCCAAGCAAAATCAGGCTGCTGTTGATTTCATTTTCTTCAAAGGTGCAACCAATGCCAATTCGATCGCTGCCCCGGACGATACTCAGGTAAATACTATCAGTGATTTTCAGCTGAACGATTGGACCACTAAAAACCAAACACGGTTTAACACAACTGCAATGACTGCAGCAGAATTTGATGCTATTGGTGCATTCCATGTGTTTCCTGAATTCAACACAAGTACGCAGAAAACTCTTGCCAATAATCTTAGCAACGGACAGGTAATTTATTTTAAGACACAAGCCGGTAAAAAAGGCTATATTAAAGTAGTTGACCTCTTCTCAAGAGGAGACCTTGCAAAGTTTGAGGTAATCGTTGAAGAATAGAAAACAAAAATCCTTATTCAAAAAAAACGGGGTGGCACTGTTACATGTGCCGCCCCGTTTTTTTTTCTTGCAACTCCTTTCTATAGTCTTTACAAAAGCAAGTCAACAGCTATCATTCTCTGCGAACCTTAACAAAGCCCATCGCAGTGGTTCCGATGAACCCGACAATGATCAGGATAGCCTTAACCGTCATGCTTTCGATAAAGAAAATAGCTGAAATAAGGATCATCCCCCACATCATCGAATTTGCCCTGATTTTTTCATGGATGCTCATTCCTTTTTGAAAGTTTCTGATATAAGCTCCTAGAAACCTACTATTGATCAAAGCACTGTAAAAACGCTGTGATCCTTTCGCATACATGGCAGCAGCAATGAGTAAAAAAACAGTAGTAGGCAATCCGGGCACAACAATTCCAATAATTCCAATTGCTAGCGAAACACTGCCGATGATAATGTACAATAGTCTGATCATAAGAAAAGGGAATTCCAAAAAAAAACCAGCCCGAAAAATCAAGCTGGTTCGGTGTTTTAAGGAAGTGAACGCCTATTTCAGTTTCAATTTTGTCTTTACCTGCGGAAGCACATTTTCAGCATTGGTGCCAATATGTAGCAATACACCGGTTGCTGAGTCAATGATATAAGTAAAGCCCTGCTCTTTACCCACATCTTCGATTGCTTTCTTTACCTTGGCGATCAAAGGGTTAAGTAGCTCAGCACGTTTTTCATTGAATTCCTGATCGGCATTCTGTTGAAAATCCTGAATACGTGTCTGCAGGTCGGTAATTTCTTTTTCTTTTGATTGCTTAATCAGGTTTGACATGGTTGCTACGTTGTTCTGATAATCGGTTATCTTGTTCTGATATTCAGTAGCCATGGCCCTGAGTTCTTTTTCAAGCTGTTGTTCAAACTTCATTAAAGCAACTTCAATGGAATCGCGTTCAGGCATCAGGTTCATTACTTCATTTGAATCAATGTAGCCAATTTTCAAAGACTGGGCGTTTAGGACTACTCCTGAAACCAGTAGGAATGCTAAAAGGAAAGCTCGGGTTAATGTTTTCATTTTGTGAATTATAGATAATAATAATTGAAAATTTTCGGGCAAATTTAGTGATTTTTTGCGCAAGTAAAAGAAAAATCAATGGCCTTAACATTCCTTAACCTTAAATGTTTGCAGGAACTTCCGGGTACCTGAACAACAGAAAACACTGTGGGGTATGGGAGGAAAAGGCCTGACTTTATTTCTTTTTCCGGTCCTCGCGCCTAACCGTTTGCATCACTGTTCCGATCTCGTCGAGCACCTCATCGCTTATATCAAGTTTTGGGCTGGCAAAAAGCATGGTAGCTCCTGTAGCCTTATCAAAGATAAAAGCATAATTACGGGTTTCAGCAATTTCCTGAATTGCATTGTACACCTTTTCCTGAATTGGCTTGACCAACTCTTCGCGTTTTTTAAACAAATCGCCCGATGGCCCAAAATACTTCAGCTGCAAGTCTTTAGCTTCCTTCTCTTTTTTGAGTATCTCTTCTTCCTTTTTTTTCTTCAGGTCTTGGGGCAACAAAACAGATTCGGTCTGATATTCCTTATACATCTCTTCTACCCGTGCATACACTTTTTTTACTTCCGCTTCCCATTTTGCAGAAAGTGAATTGAGTTCTTCCTGTGCATCGGAGTATTCGGGAATATTGGTCAGGATATAATCGCTATCAACAAATGCCAGACGTTGGTTTTGCTGAGCTTGTAACTGACCTAACGAAAAGACAGCGATCAGGACTGTCATAATTGTTGATGACCATTTAATTGATTTCATATTCAATCTCCTTAAATTAGTTTGTTATACTATGACTGTCTTCAAAAAACCTGCCAAACTTTTTCTAATCAATAGACTGGTTGATCGAGAAGTGGAACTGGCTTCCATTAGCACCAGGAATACCGGGGATTTTGTCAAATCCATATCCCCAGTCGAGGCCCAGAATACCAAACATAGGCAGGAAAACGCGAACGCCGAAACCAGCGGATCTTTTAACATCAAATGGATTGAAGTTGTCGAAACCCAGCCATGAGTTTCCCGCCTCAACAAAACCAAGTCCGTAAATGGTAGCACTTGGGTTCAGTGAAAGGGGATAGCGGATTTCCATGGTGTACTTGGCAAAGATATTACCCCCTATGTTTTTATTCACATAATAAAAAGGAGTAATTGTTTCATTCCCATAACCCCGCATACCTATAATTTCACGACCGTCAAGGTTATTATAGCCCGATAAGCCGTCACCACCCAAATAAAAACGTTGAAAGGGCGTAATTCCAATGTCGTTGTTGTAGTATCCAAGAAAACCCAGACGCAGCCTGGTTGCCAGCACAAATTTATTCACGATCTCGGTATATACACTCGAGCTAAACTTCCATTTATGATATTCAACCCATTTAAAACGATCGTTTTCACTGAGTTCCAAGTAATTTTTGTTGCTAAATAGAGAATATGGCAAAGTGGCTTCAAGCGATAAGGAAAAATCGCTTCCGGATCGCGGATAGATTGGTTGACTGACCGAACTCCTGCCAAACACTATATTGTAGCTGAATACGTTGAAAAAACCAGTGCCTGTGCCAACAGAGAATATCTGCGAATAGTTTTTGAGGTCATACCTTTGCAAATTTACCCCTTGATACAGGGTAAAAAAATCATCAGGCCAGGTAAGTCTTTTTCCAAGGCCTACCGTTAACCCGTTTATGGTAAACGATGCTCTGTTGGTATCTGAACGGGCCAATCCATTGGAATAGAGTGAATGATAAAAGGAAACTGTTAGCGAGGTTGGTTTTCGGCCCCCAAGCCAGGGTTCGGTAAAAGAGGCACTGTAGCTCATATATCCTTTTCCGTAAGTTTGAAACCTAAGCGAAAGTTTTTGCCCGTCGCCTGTGGGAATGGGCCTATAAGCCTGGCGGTTGAATATGTTTTTGACAGAAAAATTATTAAATGACAAACCCAAAGTCCCGATAATCCGACCGTAACCCCATCCGCCGGACAATTCGATCTGGTCTGCAGAGGTTTCCTCAACCGCATATTCAATATCCACACTTCCGTCTGCCGGATTTGGAAGAACATTGGGCGAAATAGATTCAGGGTTGAAGTATCTCAAATTGGCAAGTTCGCGTGTTGTACGAATGATATCCGAACGGCTAAAGAGCTGACCGGGACGGGTACGAAGTTCACGGATGACTACATGATCATTGGTCTTGGTGTTTCCTTTGATGGAAACTCTGCTGATTCTTGCTTGTTTCCCTTCTCGAATACGAATTTCAAGATCAATTGAGTCATTTTCGATGAGTACTTCAACAGGATCGGCGCTGAAGAAAAGGTAGCCGTCGTCCATATAGAGCGAGCTCACATCAAATCCGTTGGGGTTGTAGTTCAGGTTGGTTTCGAGCAATTCGCGGTTATATACATCTCCTGCCTGCAAGCCAAGAATAGTGCTAAGGAACTCATCCGTGTACTTAGTATTCCCGACCCAGTCTATCTTCCTGAAATAATAACGATTACCTTCATTAACTTCAATTTTGATCCCTATATTCTTTGCATCTATTCGATATGTGGAATCACTGACAATCTTGGCATCACGATACCCTTTTTGGTTATATTTGAATACAATTTTTCCAAGATCTTCTTCAAATTTCGATTCGATAAACTTTGAGGCCTTAAATATCCGTGGTCTGTAATTATCAACAAAATACGATTCAACAGATTGAACCGCTTTTAACGGCCTGATTGTCAACAGATTTTTGCTGACATCCAAAACCATTGGACCAAGTGGGGTCAGGGGATCAAAACTCCCTTTTTGCTTGGTTTCTTTCATTGCGGCTTTAACCTGATCATCAGTAAGATTTTGGTTGCCAACAATCTTAATTTCCGCAATGCGTACCTTGGCGTTTTTCTTTACATCAATCTGCAAATCAACATAGTTTTCGCGCGAGGCATCAGGTGTTTGGGTGATTTCTACATCGGTATTCAGGAAGCCTTTTTCGGCAAAGTGTTTCTTGATGATTGTGCTGGTTTTAACAAAAAGATGGTCTGTTGCCACATCTCCCCTGGTCAGGTTAATCTTCGAGCGGATATCGTCAGCCTCTGACTTTTTTATGCCTGAAAAGGAAAACTTGCTTACCCTTGGGCGCTCTTTAAGTTCCAAATTCAGGAAAATAAGGTTGCCCTGTATATTGGAAGCTGAGATTGAAACATGCTCGAACAAACCCTGATCCCAAAGTTTTTTCAAAGCATTAGTAATTTTGTCGCCGGGTACTTTAACCTTGTCGCCGACAGCAAGGCCTGACAACATGATCAAAACATTCTGGTCGAGATACTTAATACCACTGACCGTAATGCCTCCGATTTCATATTCACGTGGTTTGCCATAATCAAACATGGATTGTTCGTTTCCGATGATTGTCTGAGCAGTGGACTGCGTTGACGGTAGCAGCAGAATCAGCATGAAAAAGATGGGCAAGAGGCGTACTCTTATGGACAATAAGCTGCTTATCAACATTTGGGGGCTTACTTTTTGATTATTTGTTCACTTGTTTGGCCGAATCTTCTTTCACGGCATTGGTAGTCAACCAAGGCCTTGTACAGGTCTTCGCGCCTGAACTCTGGCCAGTATTTGGTTGTAAAATACAATTCGGCATATGCAATCTGCCAGAGCATGAAATTACTCACCCTGTATTCACCACTGGTTCTGATGAGTAGTTCAGGATCGGGAATATTGTGAGTAGTAAGGTGCTTTCCCATGAAATCCTGATCAATATCTTCGGGATTGCATCTTCCTGCCCGGACTTCTTCGGCAATCTTCTTTGCGACCATAGTAAGTTCCCAACGGCTTGAATAACTGAGTGCCAGGGTGAGCGTCATTCTGTCGTTGCCGCTGGTTTGCTCAATTGCTTTCATAAGGTGCAGATAATTTCGCTGCGGCAGGCTTTGCAGGTCGCCGATGGCATTAAGCCTGATGTTGTTCTTATTCATCGTCGCGACCTCGTCTTTTATGGTCTGCAGTAAAAGTCTCATCAGAGCATTTACTTCGGTTTTGGGTCTCAGCCAGTTTTCAGTTGAGAATGCATAAAGAGTCAAGTAAGGTATGCCAAGTTCAGCGGCGGCTTCTGCTGCTTCCCGGACGGAAACAACACCATTCTTATGACCAAAAACCCTGAGTTTTCCATGTTGCTTTGCCCAACGACCATTACCATCCATAATAATGGCAACATGACGGGGAAGCTTTTCGGGGTCTATTTTATCTTTGAAATTGGTCATTCTTTATATACTATCAGCGACTTATGTTGTTATCAAAAGTGTTACATGACCTCCGGTTACCAAGGTTAAATTTATAGGTTAAAGATACTCCGGTGTAATTGAACCAATCGTTGGTTTTCCGGTTACCCCGCTGCATATAGGGTTCATGAATCATAGCAGGGTCAGACAGAAATTGTTCTTCATTTGCGGGATTGATTAAAGGCCCCGATAAGTAATATGTAGTACTTACATCATCAATGTAGTCGGTGAATGTTTTATGCATCCGCCATTCGACAGCCATTCCGAGCCTCTTGGTAATGCTGTATTTAAAACCTATCCCAAAAGGAACCGAAAAGCCTATGTTGCTGTATTTCTTTCTTCCGTCAAATCCGATGTTCTGGCCTTCTGTACCCAGAGGCCTGAGAGAAACGCCATCCAATGACTTAGGGGTGAACTGAAATACCGAGAACCCTCCAAAAATGAAAGGGGTGAAATAATCCTTGCGGCTTCCTGTAAAATATTCCAGAAAATTAAACTCGGCAACAACTGAGGCATCGTTTATTCTGGTTTTGAAACCCAGCTGACGGTCTTCGTCAAACTTCACTTTGGAATCATCGGCTGTAACCTCAGCAGTAGTGAGGCTCAACCTGAAAGCCCATCTGGTCCCTGCATTGTACCGCGCAACTGCCCCGAATGAAGGTTGCAACTGATTAAAATGCAAAGCAGGGTTAATATCACCGACATAATAAGCTCCTCCGCCAAACACGCCAACTTCAAGGGTTTGTGCCCGGAGTGCCGACGTTATGAGCAACATCGGGATTATCCATTTCAAGTTTCTCATCATAAGATTAGTACGAATTGCTAAGTGCCGGTAAGTCATTAAAGAAATATACTGGTATTGCTTTGCATTTCGGGGCACAAAAATATCAATTTTTTTCATCCTTTTCCCTTAATTTCTAATGTCGATCCCCCAAAGCAACTTCTCACGTATTGTTGCATAAAAATCTTTTCCTTCCATCTTGACTAATCTCACATGAAAAGCGGCCTTTTTGACAATTATATCTACCGACTGATCAATGATAACAGACCTGCTGTCGAGGTTCAGGCTATAATTTGTATGACGTCCGGTTACCCTGAGGCGGATCAGGCTTTTGTCGGGGATAACGATTGGCCGCACACTTAAATTGTGTGTTGCAATAGGTGTAATAACAAAAACGGCTGAATCAGGAGTTAATATCGGCCCGCCTGCACTAAGGGAATAAGCTGTTGAGCCGGTGGGTGTAGCTATTAACAAACCATCAGCCCAATAAGCATTTACAAACACTTCATCAACAAATACGTTAATGACAATGAGTGAGGTTGTCCCATGCCTGAATACACTTAACTCATTCAGGGCAACATGCAGGTCGTCGAACATGCCTTCGGGCTGTTCGAGGCTGATAAGACTCCTTTCTTCAATAGTATAGTCTCCATTGGTAATTCTTTCAACCGCCAGTTCGATTTCCTGCTTGGCAATACTGGACAAAAAACCCATACGCCCCATATTGATACCCAGAACCGGGACGCCCGAATCTCTGACAACTGGCACTGTATCAAGCATTGTTCCGTCACCTCCGATGGAAAGCAGCATATCCACTCCTGTCCTGATGTCTTTGTGATCCGAAAATGTTTCGGAAAGTTGAGGCAGGCTCAGATGATTTGAAACTAGATCGGCAAACGGTTTGTAAAACAAAAGTCTGACTCCGGCATCTGTTAAAGATTGAATGAGCTGTTTCACATGCGGGCCACGTTCGGCCGAAAAAGATTTTCCAAACAACGCTATCTTCATAGGATGATTGAATTAATTGGCAAGGTTAATGATTAAACCTTTTAGATTGGCATTAATTAACAAAATTTAAAGAACCAGTTACTACTATATTGGTGCCACAAAATGTATAAACAATCCTTTTTCGTGTAGGTGATTGATTCCATATTCAAATCTGAATACCAAATCGTAATAAGTTACGAAATCCATACCCAAGCCAAAACCGTGAAGCAATTGATTCTGAAGGCCCGAATTGATTCTGTCAGGGTTTTGTCGAACATAGCCAAAATCGGCAAATAAGTTGAGATATATGGCATAGTGTATTTTATTGAACTTCTCTGACTGAATCCAGGGTAAACGGCTAATCTGTGGCTTCAGCAGCTGATATTTGAGGTTGTTTTTCATGATTCCCCAATTGTATCCTTCAATTACGTATAGTTCATATGACCGTACAAAATCATTGTTAAAACCAAAGCTGGTGGATAAAAAATATGGTTGCCGGCTTTTATCGGTGAACCTAGCTGTTAGGTTACTCGCCCAATAAAGACGATTAGTAAGGGCTTCGTAAAAATCGAAAGATGCTTTCAGAACAAAGAAATCAGGATATTCAAATTCGGTAAAAAGCTTCCGGTAACTCAATTCAGTATCGAAATAATATCCAGAAAGAGGATATGGCTTGTGGTCGCGAAAATCATGTTTGAACGTATAGGAAAATGCAAGATTGTATAATTCACTGTCATCATTGACTGAATAATCAGGATTCAGCAGAATCACCGAGTCAGCCACTTTCAAATAATCGAGTGTAACCATCAGACTGTGTGTATTGCGGATAGCCGGACGGTATGAAAAAACCATTCCGCCATAGAGATTTTCGCGGGCGAATCCGGAAGCTGGTTTAAAAAAAAGTTGCTTGTCGTCAACATTTGCAATTGCAGCTTCAGGGTTTCGAGACAAGCCGGCCAAAAATCCCAATCCAAAAGTTTGATCTCTTGTAAGATAAGGTATATCATACCTGACTGAGAAATTTTGGTTGAACCCAGCCCTGATAAGTATCCTGAACTGCTCTATTCTTCCACGAAAATTATTGTGCGTCATCAACATACCATAATTAACACGGTCATACTTCCCGGTATTAAACCATGCATTAAAGTTTCGGTCGGCAAGTTCGAAAATTGGAAACGGCCAAAAATACCAACGCTCAACAAACTGAAACTCCAAATGCATAAGTCTCTGATTTGCACCATCCCTTATTGAGTCAACTGTAACGAAATTAAATATTGACCGATTCAACAGATTAAGTCTGCTTTGTTTGACTAATCGGCAAAAATCGGAAAGGGCTAATGTATCGCCTGAAGTCAACTCAAGTTCTCGAAGTATAATTTTATCACGTGTGACTTTGTTGCCAATCAGCCGGATGTCGCCTACTACCAGTTTCTCTGAAATGTCTAAAGAGGTGCAACTATCCGGTGCGGCAATGATATGTTGCCCGAACAGGGCCGAAGCACCTGTGAACAGGATAAGCAACAACAAGAACGCCAGATAAGAACATAAAGAGGCTTGTTTCATCAGATATTGAGGTAGTTCATGAGTGAGTCATAGCGTTCGCGCAAGTCATCCTGATCATTTCGTTCGTTAAAAGTAGCTTTTATGTGGTAGTTAAACCTGATAAAGGTCTGCATTACAGAAGCAAGATCAATACGGTTGAGTTTTAGTGTAACTTCAAGCCTTGTTGAATCAGGAGCTGTGGTTATGAAAACAGATAAGATTTTTGCGTCATTGGATTCAACAATACGGGAAATTTCGGCCAGACTATAATCTGCCGAACTCATTTCGAGCACCAGTATGCCACCAGGTTCGATTGCCGATAAAGATAAAGCAAAATAATCAAGCAGGCTTGGGAGTGTAATTGATCCCAAATAGTTATCATTACTATCAACCACTGGTATAAGACTTAGCTGGTTTTGCTGCATCAGGCTCATCACATCATACATGTGCTGATAATCATACACATATGATTTTGAGAGAGATAATTGATGATTGCCAACAGCTTCATCGAAATCGTTAAAACTATAAATGTCAAACTCGGAAATAAGACCAAGAAAGCCTTCATTGTTGACAATAGGCAAATGCATTACCCTGAAGTCTTCCATCCAGCTCAGGGCAATCCGCCCTGTATCACTAGTTTTCAATGGAAGTATTCCATCGGTGATTAGTTGTTTGGCCAGCATATATTAGTAGTTTTCGTCAGAAAAATCATTATTGAGCATATTCAGATAACTCCTGTAACGTGAAGCCGGTATGATATTGTTTTCCAGCGCATTTTTAACAGCGCAATCAGGCTCGTGTACATGGGTACAATTTGTAAAACGACATGCATGCATTAGCTTCCGCATTTCAGGAAAGCGTTGGGCAAGCGTTTCCCTTTCGAAATCATAGAGTCCGAATTCCTTTATACCCGGAGTGTCAACGATCCAACCACCAAACCCAAGTTCATGCATTTCGGCAAATGTAGTCGTGTGCTTCCCCTTGTTACTGAACTTCGAAATCGTACCTGTTTTAATCTTCAATTGGGGGTCTGCCGCATTCAGGAGCGCAGATTTTCCAACACCGGAATGTCCGGTGAGAAGACTTATTTTGTCTTTCATCAGTTCAACAAACAATGCTATTTGATGTCCAGTAACAGCCGACACCTGAACTACTGGATAGCCGGCCTGTTCATACACTCCGGTCATGTGCTCAAGGATAGCCATTTCTTTCTCAGAATATAGGTCGAGTTTGTTAAAGACAAGAACTGCAGGAATATGATATGCTTCGGCTGTAACCAGAAAACGATCTATAAAACCGGCTGTTGTCCGGGGTTGGTTAATCGTAGCAATAAGTAGGGCCTGATCAAGGTTTGCGGCAATGATATGAGAAGCTTTTGAGAGTCGCGTTGCTTTGCGGATAATGTGGTTGTGACGCTCTCCAACCTCCATAATCAATCCGTTACCATCTCCTTGTATATCAACCATAACCTTGTCGCCAACAGCAACAGGATTAGTGTTTCTCTGATCTTTTAACCGGTATTGGCCCCTAAGACGGCACTCCAGCATTTGTGCGTCATCCAGACGAACAAGGTACCAACTTCCTGTTGATCGTATAACGGTTCCTTCGGTCAAGAGTTGATAAAATTGTAGTGTTTCCTTACTTTTTTCCTGATAATCCATCTGCAAGTCAAGCCCTTGTGAAAAGTAACAAAATCACCTTCTCTGACTGTTTCTGTACCTTCTTCTGTAACAATATCGAATTCACCTTTCAGTATATAACATTCTTCGGTTTGGTCGTAAGTCCAGGGAAAATCTGATTCTTCCTTTTCCCATACCGGCCAACCAGTGATGCCTCGTTTCACGATAAATGATTCTTCAGGCTTAACAATAGATATATTTTTCATCATTTAAAAGCTTTTTTTTTCACATACGTTTCCACCAACAAATATAGTGTTATATTTGACTTTGATTTTACACACAACAATTACATTCATGAATACGATCACTATTCTAACCTGGTTGCAGGCTCCTGTTCTGGCATTGGTCATGTTTATTTATATGAAGGCAAAATTCGATTTGAAAACATGGAAATATATTCTAAGAGCGCTTGGCCTGGGTTTGCTTTCGGCAGTGTTTATTATTTTGTTTGATCTGATTGCGGGGTACCTTGGTTATGATCAGCTTAAAAATCTTAAGCGCAGCGCCTTTTTCTCTTTCGTTATTATCGGCTTTGGATCTGAGCTCGGAAAATTCCTTGTGTTACGTTATGTATTTTTGCCACTGAAACATTTCAGAAGTCCTTTCGACAGCATTGTTTATTCAACAATAATTACTTTAGGTTTCGTCACAATTACCCTGCCTCTTTATGAATTCGGTTTCTTTTCGCATAATGTGGAAACAGTTTTCCTTGTTACCTATCCTTTGGCTAATGTTATGTTTGCTATCATCATGGGCTTCTTTCTCGGCATGGGCAAAATGCGCAAGAACAGGCTAATAGATTCGTTCACCGGATTAGGGTCAGCAGCGTTTTTCCATGGTTTCTTTTTCTTTTCGTTCCTGACTTCCGACAAAACCATTTTACTTATTTACGGAATCGGCTTATTCTTTATTGGAGCATTACTTGCCGTTAAGGCCATGAATCTGAGGTATTCAGACGAAGCCAAAGGTCTTTAAGAACTACCTTAGTTTTTCAATTTAACCGGAATCGTTTTCCCGGAAGGGCTGTCACCAAAGCTTCAAACTCGAAGCCAAGTAAGATTGCTGCAACTTTTGATGATGGCATTTCGCTGCGCAGCATCAGGTCGTCAATTCCGCATTCATTGCCTTGACATGATTTTAATATGTCAACTATTTTAGTTTCATCAGGATTGAATTCTCTGAAAAGCTTTGTCTGTTTCCCCCCTCCATGTACCTGATCGTCCCATCCCATAAGATACCTGATGTTGTCGGCACTTTCAAGCAAGGCAGCGCGGTTTGTGCGAATGAAATAATTGCACCCTTCGCTAGAGGGGTCTCCAATCCTGCCTGGAAAAGCAAATACATCTCTGTTGTATGAATTTGCAATGTCTGCCGTGATCAGTGCCCCACCTTTTTTTGCCGATTCTACTACAACAATAGCGTCGCACATTCCGGCCACGATGCGGTTGCGCCTCGGAAAATTTTCCCTGTCGGGTATCGTTCCGCTCAGAAATTCAGTCAGCAATCCCCCATGTGCAAGCATACGTTCGGCAAGACTTCGGTTGGCTGCCGGATAGATTCTGTCGTGTCCGTGAGCCATTACGCCAACAGTCTGAATGCCTACTTTGAGCGACGACCGGTGTGCACAACTGTCTATGCCGTAAGCAAGTCCGCTTACGATAAGCACTTTTGACACCACCAGATCCTCCACCAGTTTTTCACACAGGGCACGACCATATTCTGTAGCATTGCGGGTACCCACGATCGCTATGATTCTGGGCGCATTGAGGTCAGCAACACCTTTATAATAGAGCATCATGGGACTATCAGCACAGTGCTGAAGTCTTTTCGGGTAATCAGCAGAGTTGAAGAATAAAGGTTTGATGTGTTCCTTTTCGATAAACTTCACTTCGCTTTCAACCCTTTTAAAATCCTTAAACTGAAGGATGCTGTTGAGTGTATATGAACCTATGCCTGGGATTTTGGCAAGTATCCGGCGCTTCTCCATAAAGACCGCCTCGGCACTACCGCACCAGGCAACCAGTTTCTTACCCATAATATCACCAATGCCGGGGATTTGGGTGAGGGCTATCTGATGAAGGAGCTGATCTGCCATGGGAGGCCAAAAATACAAGATTTTTGGTCACTTCAATGCCAATCTCCCACTGAAAATTATAGCCTGTTATGCCGGATAACCCATGGGTTTCCCAATCCGATCCGTTCACAAATTGGTCTCCTTGGGATATCAGTTAAAACCAATCAAAAAATATTAGTTTAATTTTGTACAAACAGCCTGCCTTGACCTCATCAGCAAAGAGAATACTTATATGCCCCCTGAATTGGGGGCTTGGCCATGCAACACGTTGTATTCCTATAATATCATATCTGACCGAACTTGGTCATGAGGTGATTATAGCGGCAGATGGAGGTCCTTTTGAATTGCTAAGGCGTGAATTCCCAAAACATGAAAGCATCCGGTTTCCGGGACCATCACCAACTTACAATTCATCCGGCAGCCAGTTATGGGCAATTGCAAGGCAGACACCTGCTCTTCTAGGGAGTATTGTTGCAGAAAACCGCTTCATCCGGCAACAAGTAAGTAAACTAGACATCCATGCTATCATTTCCGACAACAGATATGGTGCATTTCATCCTGATCTTCCATCAGTTCTGATCACCCACCAATTACAGATTTGTATTCCTAAAAAACTCAGGCTGTTCGCACCTCCCGCACAGCTTCTGATCCACCGGCTTATCAACAATTTTGATGCCTGCTGGGTCCCTGACCTGAATGACGGGGTCAGGCTTAGTGGTGATTTGTCGGAAAAAAATGGAATTAAAATACCGGTACATTATATCGGATTGCTTAGCCGTTACTTATGTGAGCCAAAGCAACCCTATACTGACAGTTCTGAAAAAAAATTTGTGCTGGCTGTTTTGTCGGGGCCCGAACCACAACGAAGTTTATTCGAACAAATCGTTATAAACTGTTTCGCCGGAAGCGGAGCGAAATTGCACCTGCTCAGGGGATTGCCGCTAAATGACGAAAGCATCAGTTGTCCGCCAAACATTCAAGTGCACAATTACCTTGATCGTGATAAAATGTTGAGATTATTCAATGATGCTGAACATATCATTTGCCGTTCAGGCTATTCAACATTAATGGATCTGATCATAATGGGCAAAAAGGCCTTTCTGGTACCCACTCCCGGACAACCCGAGCAAGAATATCTTGCTAAACGAATGAAACAACTGCGTTGGTTCGACAGCTGCATTCAGACAAACTTTAGCGAAGCATACCCGGGATGGAAGAAAGAAGAATTTGAACAGCCCCAATTTACAGATGTATTTGCTCTGCGCGAACACCTCAGAGTCTGGCTTGATCAACACTGATACTTTCGTACTTTTGTTGTATTAACAAAGTTGAATCAATTCTAATATTTATGCAATAGAACAATGATAATCAAAGTATTATAATTTGTTTTACGTATTCACCATCAACTATCAGTTTTGAGACTGTGCAAAACCACTCATGAAAACAAAAAAACTTTAAAAGGCAAACCTATATGATGAAGACCGGTGTTTTTTATGGGACATCAAGCGGCAACACCCAGACTATTGCACAGATGATTGCAAAGGAATTTACACCTGTTGCTAAATTGCATAATGTGGAACATTCACTACCAATTGAACTTGAACCTTATGAACTACTAATCTTCGGGATACCCACATGGGGCCTCGGCAACTTACAATATGACTGGGAAAAGTTCATTGGCCAAATCAAACATGTTGACCTGACAAGAAAGTATACCGCCTTGTTTGGACTTGGCGATCAGGTTAATTATCCTGATACCTTTCTCGACGGGCTTGGACTTTTATATGAAACGTTGAAAGACAGAACCAACATAATCGGATTCTGGACACCGGAACATTATTCTTTTATCCGTTCCAGAGCCTTGATAAATGGACAACTCGCAGGTCTGGCAATTGATCAGGACAATGAAGAATCATTAAGTGCAAAGAGAATAAGCAGATGGTGTGCACTACTTAAAAATGCAGTCAAATGGGAGCATAACTCAGAATAAGTATCAGCGGTAAAACCTTTTGATCTTGCAATTTGTTATGGTTTAGCGTAATTTTGCAGCCCGAATTTATAATCATTCTAAATAACAGGAACATATGGAGAAAGTAGGAGTATTTTACGGTTCCACCTCAGGATCAACCCAGAAAGTGGCAGAAAAGATAGGGAAAGAGCTGGGTGAAGGGGTTGATCTGCACAACATCAGGGAAGCCACTATTGAAATGATTGCGTCATACAGCAATCTTATTTTTGGCACATCGGCCTGGGGAATCGGAGATATGCAGGACGATTGGGAAGATTTCATTGACGAACTCGGACAGATTGACTTCAGCGGAAAAAAGATAGCACTATTCGGACTTGGCGATCAGCTGGAGTACCCCGAGAGTTTTGTTGACGGACTTGGAACACTTTACTGCCGACTGCCCGACAAATCTGTTGTGGTTGGCGAATGGCCAAAAAAAGGATACAGCTATTATTTCTCATTGGCCGAAAAAGATGATCAATTTGTTGGCCTTGTAATAGATGACCATCAGCAGCCAGACCTAACCGAAAAGCGAATCAGCGATTGGGCTAAAATCCTAAAAAAGGCCTTTAATTAGCCAGGTCGTTATTTATAACGATGGTTTCTTAAACAGGATAACCCGGCAATCGCCTGGCGAATATTACTTTGATTAAGTGTTATTTAACAGAAGTATCATTGCATTCCTGTTGAATGCCTATTCTAAATAAGATGCGAAGAGTCCGGCAATCAGGGGTTGAAAACTTTTTATACCTAAATTTGCATCGGAAAGTTATTCATGAGACACCAAACCCCGATATCAAAGCTGATCAAACTGATTATGGCCTTTGCCATTTTCTGGATGGTGATTGGCGACCTGATTACCTACCATCAGGAAAAGATTTTCGGGAATAACTTTTTCGATACCCACAGCCCTTTTTCCAAGCCAAAGTCAAAGGATGACGGCAAAACCGGGCATTTCGGGTATTTCAAGAGTGCCGACAAGTATCATACTGACAACACATTTGCCGAAGCAGTTTCAACTTATTTTGCTTCAAAGCAGTTTTGCTGTGCGGTCGATTATACCTACCGGCTGTTAAAACTGCATCCTTCAGGAACCTTGCTGTTCACCCGTAAAATTTTACGGGCTCCCCCCATTAACACTTAGTTTTTTCATAAACCACTTTTGTGTAATTTACTTTACACAATTCTGTTCAAGCTATTGTCATAAGACAACTGCTTCCAATTATTTATAATTCAATTAGTTATTTATTAAATACATATTATTATGAAAAAGTATTTATCTCTTTCGTTTCTTATTATATGTGCCTTGAGCATGAACACCATCAAAGCACAGACTGTTTCCGATACAGCAATTATGGGGCCCGGCTATGCCAACGATGTTTACTACAGCTTCGAAAATGGTGTGGTAAAAACAGATCCCAGAAGCAACTGGGACATTGCATTTTACACCTCTGTCTGGAGTGCTGGTGTTATTGCCAACGATGGAAATGGTGTGCTGATCTATACCTATCCAAATGCCGATACCAGCGGGTGGAATTCAGTCAGCATCACAGGCATTGACACCTGGACACCAATGTATAATTCGGACACTATTTGGGAAGATGGCGCTTTTAACAGAAATTCCCTCGGACATCCCGATTATGGTTGGGGCGTATATAATATGATCAGTCATGATGTGGTCGGCGATTCACTTTATATCGTTCAACTTCCTAATGGCTCCCACAAAAAACTATGGCTTCAGCGAAAAAACTCAGTAGCTAACACCTTCTATTTTAAGTATGCCAACATTGACGGTTCCAATGAGATGAACGTTGTGCTTAATGCCAATGATTACAGCACCAAGCTTTTCGTGTACTATTCCTTGATGATAGGACAGGTTGTTGACCGTGAGCCTGCCAAGGATAGCTGGGACATTAACTTCAGCCGCTATATGGCTATTGTGTACGATCTTGAAGGAAACCCATCATATTATCCTGTTGTTGGAATTCTTCAGAATACTTCAATCGGAGCAAACAGATTTCAGCCTGTAAATGAAGATTTTGAAGATTGGACAGCTGCTCCGTTTGAATTGTATAAAACGCGTATTGGTCATAATTGGAAAACCTTTGACATGAACAGCTTTTCATGGCTTATAGAGGAAAATCTGGCGTATTTTGTTCAAACACAGGAAGGCAATGTGTACAAATTTGTCCCTACCTACTTTGGAGGCACGGCAAATGGGAAAACTGGTTTCAATAAAAAAGTTGTCAGCCTGGTGGGAAGCAACGAAATAAATCCCACCAACTCATTCGTCCTATACCCAAACCCTGCAGGAAGTAACCTGACCATTGCAGGTATCGAACATCAGTCCGGCAATATTATCATTTACGATCAACTTGGCAAGCAAGTGTTCCATCAGATAATTATTCCCGGTCAAAGTCATGTAAACCTTGATGTTTCAGGATTTGCCAAAGGGCTTTACGTTGTGCGGTTGATTTCGGAGCAGAATGAAACCGTCCAGAAATTAATGGTACAATAAGGTCGTTAGCATGAAGGCCAATCTGACCTTTTTCCTGATCGTGCTGTTTTCTGGCTGCGCATTAAACCTGCGCAGCCAGGAGGCAGTCATCAGGGTTATTGATGCACGAACTAACCAAACAATTCCATTTGCGCACATCCAGTTTGAATCAAAGGATAATAAAGAAAGATACACGGCTGCCACTACCTTTGAAGGAACTGTGGTAAATCGTGTAAAATCCAGAAGCAGTATTCAGATAACCTATGTTGGTTATCGAACTTTTACTGACACTATAAGTCCTGGCCAAAATATGACTGTTAAGCTTCAGCCTGAAGTGTACAACATGGACGAGATTGTCGTTACAGGACAATATACACCACAACCCATTGACAAATCTATTTTCAGAATTAAAGTAATCGGCTCGAGGCAGATAGAACGAAAAGCTTCAGCGAATCTTGGCGAATTAATGGCAGGTGAATTGAATATACGCACTTCGCATGATGGAGCACTCGGATCGAAAATAACCTTGCAAGGACTTGGTGGCGAACATATTAAGTTTCTTATTGATGGGGTTCCGGTAATCGGGCGGATGAACGGAAACATTGATTTGGGGCAGCTCAACCTTTACAATGTTGCACATATTGAAGTCATCGAAGGCCCAATGTCGGTGATTTACGGGAGCAATGCTCTGGCCGGTGTGATTAATGTGATCACAAAAGAAAACAGACATAACCGGATTAGTGCGCAAGCTGCTTCATACCTGGAATCGGTGGGCGTGTATAATTTTAATGCCGACGTGGCACTAAGAAAGAACAATTGGTCGGCTTCTATTGCCGGGGCAAGGAATTTCTTTGGAGGCTACAGCCCTGTAGATACAAGCCGATCGAAAAGATGGAAGCCAAAACGACAGTATAATGCCGATGCCAGCATTGGTTATCAGCATCAGGCCACCCGCGCCAGATTTACAGCATCTTATTTCAACGAAATGTTGCTAGACAAGGGCAACCTTAGAAAACCCTATTTCGAGAATGCATTCGACAGCCATTTCAACAGCAACCGTCTGACCACAAAACTTGACCTGAACACTCCAATATTTCGCGACAGGTTCCTAAACCTGCTGACATCATTTTCGCATTACGACCGAAGGAAAAACACCTACTTCAACGATCTGACGAAGCTTGACAAAAGCCTCACCAAAAACCTTTCCGACCACGATACTTCCTCTTTTGGCCAATACCTGCTGAGGGCCGAATTCAGCAAAAGCACCGAAAAAAGCCCCTTTAACTATCAGTTGGGTATTGACCTGAATTACGAGGACGGAACCGGCAAACGTGTGTTGAATAAAAAGCAGGCAATGGGCGACTATGCTACATTTGTCAGCTTCAAAATCAAACCGGGTGCACGCTGGATGCTACAGCCTGGTTTACGATTCAGCTATAATACAAAATATAAGGCCCCATTGGTTTACTCACTGAACACCAAATGGGATATCAGCGAACCCCTTGCCCTCAGGGTTTCCTATGCCAAAGGGTTCAGAGCCCCTTCGATTAAGGAGTTGTACCTTGAATTTGTGGATATCAACCACAACATCAGGGGCAACGAAAACCTGAAGGCTGAGGATTCCCAAAACATCAATATGTCACTGAAATACCAGCAGGAGAAACCAACCTATGATTATGGGGTAGAATTCAACCTGTTTTACAACAACATCCGCAACAGCATCACACTTGCAATTGTTGACCCTGAAGAAGCTCTTTACACCTATGTTAACCTGAACAACATGATCACACAGGGATTTCAGTTAAACTTCAACAACCGACTTTATCCCTGGCTCGAAATCAAAGCTGGTTTAGGTCAGACAGGAAGGAAACAGGTGATGGACACTGATGATAGATCAACGTTTATCTATACATCTGATATTCTAGGAACTATAAATTATTTATGGCGAAGAACAGATGTCGGTTTTGATCTTTATTACAAATACAATGGTGACTATCCTGAAGTGTTTTTGAACAGTGATGGACAATTGCTCCGTTCAGTAATCCAGGGGTACCACACTCTTGATTTTTCTGTATCGAAAAGGTTCTGGAACAACAGGCTCAACCTGCAGATCGGGGCCAAAAACCTGTTCAACAACACCAACATTGCTATTAAAGGTGATGCCGGATCGGGTGGCATTCATTCAGGTGGTATGGGGTCATCTGCAGTTGGCTGGGGAAGAACCTATTTTGTAAAACTCAATTTGTTGTTCCAACAATTTTAACATGAGCACATATAATTACCGGCTGACATTAATACTTATTCTATCGCTTGTATTAACGGGCTGCTTCAAGGATGACGAAAGAATTACGCCATACGACCGCGGAGATAAAATTACGATGGTGGCTCCCATGACACAAAACTACAAGTATCAGGTCTACATTGACCTTGATCAGCAGGCGATTGTTTCATCAAACCACAAGGCCGACTTCGACCTGATGTTTGAAAACTCGGCCGAAGGATTCCGGATCATACTAAACACTGCCGGATTTATGAAAGCAGCCCGCACCGGAAAATATGCGATGTCGGAAGTGGTTTCACAGGCAGGGCTCAGTTTCTTATTCGATCCTTCCTCCGGAAACCGCGATTCAACAGCCATAGGTAACTGGATCACCATTGAGGGGGCTGACACTACATATTCACGGGAAGTGTATGTTTTGGACAGGGGTTATGATGAATTTGGAAATGTATTGGGTTTTAGAAAAATCATCTTTGACAGCCTGATTGGTTCGAACTATTATTTTACCGTAGCCAACCTCAATGGCACCAACGAAATTCAGGGCAGGGCAGAAAAAGACCCGAATACCAACTATGCTTATTATTCCTTCAACAACGGTGGAGGTCAGGTGTATCCGGAACCATCAAAATTATCCTATGATCTGCTGTTCACTCAATATACTACCTTGCTGTTCACAAATGATGGCACTCCCTATCCGTATCTTGTTACGGGGGCGCTGATCAATCCTTTTCATACCTTTGTGGCACGCGACAGCCTTACTCCCTTCGACAGCATTAGCATGGAAAGCATTGGCAATTCGATTTTTTCAAGCAACATGGATGTGATCGGCTACAACTGGAAAGATGTTAGGGGCGATGTTGAGTCAGGAAATGTTTTTTATGAAGTTAAACCGGAACAGGTTTATGTGCTGCGCACCCGAAACGAGATGTATTTTAAACTTCGCTTCGTTAATTTTTACGCAACCGAGGGACCTGAAGCCGGCGAAAAAGGCTATCCCACAATTGAATTCCAAAGGCTTTGATTGGATTGAAACAGCATCCCTCAGGACCGTTAACGGCTTAATCGGATGAATTTCCTTGCACACGCATTCCTATCCGGTGATGACCCTGATGTGTTGTTCGGTAATTTTGTGGCCGACAGCATAAAAGGCAGCATGCTCGCCAATTATAGTCCGGAAATCCAAAAAGGCGTTGTGCTGCACAGAGCTATTGACGAGTTTACCGACCATCATCCTGTTGTAAGGTTGAGCACAAGCAACAGGCATGGCTTCTCGGTAGTAACCGATGCCGACCTTTTGTTTAAGTCAATGAGGGCGTATTCGCCAAAAACCTCTCCTTCCTGCAATCGCGTAATCACATGGTTGCCATCGTGCACCCTGACCTCACCTTCAGCAATAATGTAAAATTCGCGTCCGACATCGCCCTTTCGGAACACTGGTTCCTGAGGCCTGGTACGCTTCTCTGTCAGCTTGACGGCAAGTTCACGCAGGGCTGACTCATCAAGGGAACGGAAGGCCTCAAAACTACGCAGGAGTTCAATTCGTCTTTCAATGGAAATTTCCTGATCTGACATGAGCTGGCTTCTTGATGGTTATACGGTCACAAAACTACACAATTCATTTAAAGGCCATGCTCGGTAAGGAGGTTTTTTGGCTTTAAAGCACCAAAATACAGTAATTGCCGCCACGTACAAAACTAATATCCAGATAGATGATACTAAATTGCTTTCAAAAATTCCAACAACAAGAAAGTAATAACTCAGATATGACTTTTTCCGAACAATTGCTCCAACAGTCTAATGAATTTATTGTGTTTTCTTCGATGTGTCCGAACCATTCAGAAACTCCTTCATCAGTTCCGGAAAGAAAAGTCTGAAATCATCAAGAAATTCATCATAATGGATTTTCAAAAAACCAACAGACTGATCCATCCCTGAGTCAAATCTGGCCCGGCGCGACATGCCGTTGAACACCCTTTGCAGGTCGTTGAGGTTTGCATATCCTACAAGCCAGTTTTGAGCAATCATCCAGGGTAAAATCCTTTTCGATCTTGGAGGAAGTATTGTGTAACGCATAATCAGCAATTTGTATACCCTTGCAACAAAAGATGACAGGTCAAGATCGGTATAGTCGTGCCAGTATTTTGCCAGGAAATGGTCATAATAGATGTCAGTGATCACCCCTGAATATTTGT
>Ga0351862_1006_pt1 | contig 71112 bp, 53 predicted proteins | sample BONcelFGM3001F10_FD_206787 | JGI IMG/M metagenome (GOLD analysis project Ga0351862, IMG submission 206787) | Enriched cells from coal bed in the Powder River Basin, Montana, United States - BONCAT cells FGM rep2 HSBNCT.FGM.300.1.F10 ...
GCTGGTGTTGTGGCGGTCGCGCAGGTAACAGAAAGCAGCATAGGATACCAGCCAGTCTTTGTTGGCAGCGAAAAAATCCTTGTATGCCTTGGATTTGCTCACTTTTGGCCAATCCTGATCAAAAATGAGCTTAAAATACCTGGCTTTGTATTTAGTAACTGCAACATAATCAACATATGATAATTTGTTGAGATGTATTTTCTTCTCCATGAATTCCTTCATCAGGGTTTCATCACGAAGCCTGCCCATCTTCTCTAAGTTCAGATACATAGGGTGCAGTGCTTTGACGGAAATTGATTTATAGGGATATGAATCGAGCCAGCTGTGTGTTGCCACTGTTTCGTTAATGGGCAGGATTTGTATCATTTTCATTCCGGTGCGAACACACCAGTCAACTAATTTTTTCAGGTCGCTGAACTCACCGACACCAAAACTTTCCTTGGTTCGCAATGAAAACACCGGAATGGCTACACCGGCGCCTTTCCAGTTGCCGACCGGATAGCGAAAGCCTGCATCCCTCTGCACAACAAGTGCCTGATTAGTGATGGCTTCTTCAACATCAACTTCCCTGTCGAATCCTTCCTCCCATGTATTGATGCTGCCAGAGCTCAGCTCGATGATGACATATTTGTAGCGCAAATGGCGCGTGTGTTCGTTAAGCGGTATGTCGGCCTGCCAGTGCGGAAAGTTCATATTACTCATCAGCAGTGGTTTCGACCAACGTCCGAGAGGGTCAATATTGCCCAACACACCCAGTGCATATCCCGGACCTACGCGGGGAGCCGTCATCACCAGCCTGATTGCAGCCTGATTTTTCTGCGCCGGACTGAATGGAAGGAGGCTTGATGGTTTCATGATCACTTCAGTGAACACTTTTGTGAGCAGGGCCCTGTCAGGATCCATGTCCACCATCCAACTGTCGCGGATAATCATTGTTCTGCCTTCTTCGGGTTCCAACAAACGGTTTGGTCCTGATTCCCATCGGATAAGCCCGTTTTCGGACTTTATAAGATATTTATATTCAACCCTTTCGGTTACTTCTGTATTGATTTCTAACCTCCAAAGGTCATGCCCTGCATATTCCAGTTGCAGGCTATGGTCAGCATTCCACGAACCAAGCGCCGGATCACTTCCTGTAAGGCAAATCACCTGCCCCCACTCACTCTTGTACCTGAGGTAAAATATTAGTTTCATAGCGGTAGTTAGCTAAGATTGATATTTAGTTTCCTGTTGGGTCTGCAATCATCAGGGTTTCTTATGCAAATTTACGTTATTGTTGGCTTTTTTCTGCCTACAGCTCCAGATAAATATTGCCTCGCTCTGGTATCAGTCAGCAAGGTGCTTTGCAGGATTTTTAAACAACCCCTTAGCTTTGTTTTACATTACCGGAAACTGGAAAAAAGGGCGGTCAAGAATTCGGTGGCGGGACACAGCCCGTGCTGGACTATTTATAAAGTGTTGATATACAATATCAAATAAGAATCATTAATGTTTATAGTCCGGAGCGAAACATTTAGGATTTGAGATAGTGATTTGAACAGTAAAACAGACAGTAGTTCTGAATTCTGTCCGGCAGTGTTGCTTAATTCTTAATAAGTTTCATGGTGTAATATATGCCATGTCCAACCACTGTTGCAAAATAAATGCCTTTGGGCACTGGAATACCCGCATCGTTTCGTCCATCCCAGCATAGCCTGTAACCGGAAGTGCCTGCTTCAGTCTGGATATGACGCACTGTTGTGCCCTGAGGATTGCTGATCGTCAGGATTGTTCTGTTGTGCATTCCGGGCACAATATCAAAACAAGTTTGGTCGGTGAATGGATTGGGAAATGCAGCCGGTGTGTCAGAGCGTCCCGAAGGTCCGTATTTCTCATTCTGGCGGGTGATGAGGTGTTGCATGTCGAAGAAGCTAAGAATCTGATACAATAACTCATAACGTTCTTCTGCATCTTGCTCAAATCCATAATTTCTGAATTCAAGCTGTGAACCTACAGTTTTGTAATCGAATTGTTCGTTTGCAATCATGGTATTGACCGCCGGATCGGAATCGGGATGCATCACTGGAAAGGCTGGTGTGAGCGGATTAATGCCAATGAACAGAAAATCATGGACTTCGTTGAATGGAAAAGACAGTCCTTGTGCAAATTGATCGCTGAAACCCTCGATGTTGTAAAGAGTTAGGGGTGAATTGAGCACAAAACCTGTAATCCTGAATTTTTGATGTGCCTGTGTCTGTATGCTGAAATTCCATGCATAACTCCCTTCCATATATAATCGCCCTCCTTGATCGAGGAACATTGCCAGTTTCTCACCCTCTATTTCAGTGAGCGATGTGTAGTCGTTTCCTGATCCGAGACAAACAAACACCGAACGGAACAAGTCGAGGCGCTCCGGCAGGCTTTCCACATAAAGATAAGGAAGGAACATTTCGTCGAGTGCTTGTTTGATCCGCTGGGCTGACTCGTCGTTTTTTGCCTTGTTGTAGAGCAGCACAGGATATTGTCCGATGAACATGCTGATCTGCTGGTGTTTAATCAGACTATCCCCCTGAAAATAGCTTAGGGTTATAATGGCTTCATGATCAATCGGGCATTGGCTGCTGATAGATATATTAAAAATTGCCTGCCCGGACAGTCCCGGTTCGATGGTGTTCATGACAAACTCACCGGGGTCAATCAGAGTGATGTATGGATCTGTTGTTGAAAGGGAAAGGCTTATTTCTTGAGCAGAAACAGATCCCCGGTTCCCGATCAGGAAAGATACCGGCGCTGTTTCTCCGGGATCAGGGTACTGGTTGTCATCATCTTCGAATTGCCATTTAAGCAGCGTCAGGTCAGAAGCATAAACCCGCAGCCATTCAAGTCCGGTAAGGTCAATCTGTGCATTGTTGAAGTGCAGCTCAAGAGGGATTTGCTGGCGGTCAGGACAGATGACACTTATTGAGAGTTCGAAGGCGTTGCTGATACTAATGGATTCGCCTGCCGGAATGCTGGAGATGGAAAGTTCGTCAGAGCTCAGAATGACGAACTCGTCAGTACTGCTCATTTCGACTGACAATGATACGATGTCTGATGCTGTGTGGTTTGTAACCTCAATACTGATGGTCAGATCACTTCCGGCCCGGGGAATCAGGCCATCTGCGGTTGTATAAGTGAGTGTGTAGGTAAGTACATCTGAAACCTGAAATGTTTTTGTGGCGGAGATGCCCATATCGTCGGTCGCTCTTACTGTAATGTATTCCAGATTGTTGCCAATGCTGTCCAGTCCGTTCAGGTAACCATTTTCCGAAAGGTTCAGGCCTTGGGAGTGTTTCTGCGGACTTAAACGCCTGGCGGTGCCTGACGGCAGAAACCCATTCTGGCTGCCATTAATCAACTGGAATTCAATAAGGTCGCCGGATGAAACGCCGGCATACCAGGTAATGTTTTCATCTACAGTAATGTCATTATAATAGAACTCAATAGTCCCATCAGGATATAATGACAGTGCAAACTCGGCGTAACCAAGCTGGTTGTTGCTGAACAACAGCGGTTGTTTCCATCTGAAATCAGCTCTGCTGGCATCGCCCCGGTACCAGATCCCTTCATCAGAGCGGGACTCGGGTTGGTAACGGACCGGACGAAACATGAATCCGGAAATATTTCTGACAGTCCTGAACATCAGATAGGTATCCTGATAATAGGGCCAGGGAAAAATACCGGGATCAAACATCAGGAATCCATCAACATGGGCAAAAACTTCCTCATAGGATTCGCCGTAAAAAGGAAAACTGAAAGGAAGACTTTGCCTGGCATATTTTTGGTTAGGCATTTCGGGGATCAGTTGAAAATCATGCACCTGAGGAAACTCATTATGGTGCCGTTGCTCGTAATAGGGTGTTTCGAGGTTCCAGCGATAAGGCTCAGTGCCGCCATTGGCCTGAAGTTGGTGGCCGGGCTCATACATAGGTATTTCTTCGGTTACGATCTGGGGTTTGCTGAACGAGTTTGTTGCCAACACTTTGAGATAGGTAACATCATTGTGCTTGATTTCGGCAGGAACTTCTGACGAAGCATGTTCAAGCGGCGAAGTGTCAGTATAGCTGATCACTGAATATTCAATGATTTGACCTGATCCCATATTGCCTGGGTCGTCTTCGTCAATCTGAAGGTAAATAGCTGCGGGTTGTCCGGGCGTTATATGATCAAGCAATGGTGTTATATCCAGACCTGCTTCAAGGATTTTAAGGCTGTCATGTGTATTATGGCCCTGCATGTAGTTTGGCCCGCCCTGAAAGTTGAAAACCGGAAAATACATCCTGAATTCAGGGATTTTTGCTGAGGTGTCAGTGGACACACCAGCTACTAATCTGATCTGCTCGCGCTGATTATGGCTGATTTTGAACCTGATGGTCAGTTTAGGCTCGTAAACTTCGCGCACCTCAGCCACATAGACCTGATTGTTCCAGATACCTCCGTAGTAAACGTTTTCGGCCAGTGTCCGGTACAGCATGTAACAGTAGCCGTTGTCGGCCCAGTCACTTCCATAGCTGTTGACAAATTTAAGTCCTCCGATTTCCCAGTCGCGCATGTCAACCAGTCCGTCATTATTGATATCAAGATGGTTTGTATATAATCCGTCTCCGTTCAGGTCAAGCCTGATGCTGTCGTTGTATCCTACAATGGTCATGGCGTGTGTGGCATAGTTGAGCGGGAAATATGCCATAACCTTTTTACCGGCTTCGGGACTATCGGCAGGCAATTGTTGCATACCTGATCCCCAAGGGCTTGCAGCATCAAAGTTGGCGAGTCCGCCGTAGGGTGATCCTTCAGTATGATGGGCTAACCAATGCTTTAGGGTGAGCAATCCTTCCTGGTTGCCGACATTAATTCTGTATGCCCTTCTGACCCTGTTTTTCATGGCTTCATAATACTTCTCATAGCCGGATATCCAGATGACACCGTCTTCATCAATGGCCATGCCGCCATAATCAGCCAGGGTTGGGGTTCCTAGTTTGTTGAGCACCTCAAAACTGTGCCTGTAGTTTACACCAAACCAACTGTTATAGTTATTAAAATTGTACACAAAATGCGAGGGAAACTGATTGCTGCTTTCGGTGGCAGGGAGGTTTCTTGCCCGGCACATTTCATAAGTGAACAAATAGCCTACAGATGCTGCCTGACCACAGGAAGCGCCTGTCTGACTGAAGACAGGCCTCATAAATGGATGCACAGAATTGTCCACTTCAGATGGAAGTTCGGTGTTTTGGAACCCCGGATGCAGCTTTAGCTCGGGAAGGTTCGCAAGGGTTGTGGAATCATTCGCTTCAATATATGAATTGCGTTGACCCTGACCGGGCGACTGCAGCCAGGCGAGCAGAAGGCCTGAAAGCAAAATGCTGACAATAAAGGTAATCGGGCGTATCATCGGGTGTATTATCAAAATACAAGATTGTGTTGTGCCAAAAGTACATTGAAATGGATTATGCGCCAATAACAAATCAGTATCCGGTGGTATTATGCAAGCATCAAATCTCATTTTTCATCCACTGGCACACAAGTTGAACAAAACATTATACCACCTGTTTATCAGGTATAATAAAGAAATACATGAAATTATTTGTTTTAGTATTTGTTGTTGCTGTTGTTGTGATCGTAATAATTCAGTCTTACACAATTATGGCGGCTAATAGAACGGAAGAGCAAAAGTATACTGTTATCCTGAAAGACAAGGATTTAGAAATCAGATTTTACCCCTCTGCAACTGTTGCAACCATTCATTCTGATGCCAGATCCTACAAAGATTTATCCGGATCGGGCTTTCGGAAACTGGCCGGCTATATTTTCGGAGGCAACGAGACGAATACCAGCATTTCGATGACTGCACCGGTTCACATGAATATCAAAGATACAGGTTCGAGTATGAGTTTTGTTATGCCATCGTCTTACAGTGAAGATATGCTGCCAAAACCCAATAATCCTGAGGTGCTCATTCATAAAACCGCTGATGAATACGTTGCTGTAATTAAATTTGGCGGATTTGCATCTGATAAGGATCTGGAATTCTATTCGGCCAGGCTCAAAAAATTACTGGAAGAAAAAGGGATAACCACTTATGGAAATGCCAGATTTCTGGGCTATAATCCACCCTACCAACTTGTTGGCAGGAGGAATGAAATTATTGTTTCGGTACATTGGAATGCTGAATAACAAAAGCAACATCATCTTTTTTGGCACTTACGCTTATAAATCAAATGTAAAACTTTCTGACTTTTTGCCACGCGAAAGATTACCTTCGGTGAGAGAAGTTCGCGCGGCAGCGGAGGGGCAAGCACAAAAATTCTATCGAAATCTTGCTTTCACTGGCAAGGCAAGAGGAGTGCCTTCATTGGTTCTTTTATTCATGGATGTTAAAGATTATCAATTAAACCAGAAGTAAAAAATTGATAAATGGGTAGAATATGTATATGGTTATTGTGTAAACTGATCTCATCAGACTGATCAAGGGTTAAAATATATCCCTCTTTCAATCCAAAAAAGTTCATTGCTTCCTCCAGACCTTCTGTTTCTCTTTTCAGGTTATCATGATTGAGTTGTTCGCAAACCTGTATCAACATTTTGCATCCTCTATCCTTAAACACAACAAAGTCACACTCAAGCTTTTCACGAAAATAATATAAATCAGTCTTATGCTGTCGCAAGAATAAATACACAGCATTCTCGATCAATCGTCCTCTATCTTTGCTGAAGCTTAAAGTATTGGCATTGACCAGACCTGTGTCAATTGAAAACACTTTGCGCGGATTCATGGCAATACTCTTTGCTGACCAACTGAACCGTGGCAGAAAAAACAGCAAATAGCTGTCGCCAAGCCATGTCAGATAATCAGAAACAGTATTTGCTGATCCTATTGAGAATATCTTACGGAGCGTATTGTAAGAAAATTCCTTTCCTATATTCGAAATAAGATACAGCGTAATATCCATAAGACTAGCTGTATTTCTTATGCCATATCTTACAGCAATATCCCTGAAAACGATATCTTTCAACAAATTTTGCAATATTTCGGGCGATGCTGCATCCAGATATTCGGGAAATCCACCTAATTGAACATAACTATTGAATGATGATGAACCAGGTTCAAGGTTCCGATAATGGAGAAATTCTGTATAGTTAAAAGGGAAAAGCTCATGGCGTATATGCCTGCCGGTTAGCCTTGTGCCAAGTTCTTTGCTAAGCAATGCAGCATTTGAACCTGTTATAAAAACCTTTTCCTTACGATCATGCAGTTGACGAACAAAAATTTCCCATGAAGGTACATTTTGTATTTCATCAAAGAAATAGGCTTCAATACCACGACCCATTAACTCGTCCAGTTTACCAAAATCGCTGACTTCAAAGCCGTGAACGCGTGAATCTTCAAAATTGAACCAGACTGTTTTTTGATAACAATTCTGTATGATTTTTTTCATCAACGTGCTTTTGCCACACCTCCTAACACCGGATATTACTTCGATGTGGTTACCTACAGCTTTAAAATCATCCAGAAATGTACGGCTTATAGTGCCGCTCTTTGTTATAAGTTGGTCGCGTTGCGCCACTATAGCAAGTTCAATATCTTGTTTAAGTATCATTATCTCAATACTTTAAAGTTAATATTACAAATATAAGCTATTTTATATTACTAATGCAAACTATTTTGAAATATTTATGTCTTGTTACATACTGTTGTTACAGTCACTACTTATCCGGACATAATTACGTGCAGTAGTAAGTACTTATAGAAAACTGAGACTTCAGGAAAGAAGAGAAGCTTTGGATCCTAAAAAAGGCTTTATAACAATGTGTTACGACTACATACTGGCAGATTTGCGCAGTAAAAGGGGCGGCAGCGGAGTTCAGTAGTAAGAGCAATAGATGAAATCTATCATTTCAAGCAGTTCAGTCCCAAACCCGGCTCCCGCGCGATTGCATCGCGTGAATTGCGCGGCAGCAGAGGGACAAAATAGGCTCCATCAGGATTATGGAATTTATACTTTCGGCTCATGAACCAAAACTAATCAATTATTGAATATGTTGATCATCTGATTTTGACACTGGTATACAATTTTCAATAATTTTCTTATGAACGGAAGTTTGCTTTTCTATAGGCAAGGATTGCAAATCCGCGCCAGCGGAGGGGGATAATAATCGTTGGCCTGCAATTTTATTTTATTGAGATGTCAAGTAAATAATCGATTTTTTCATTAGAGAAATGTTGGCTTAATCTTCCATGAGCATCTTTTACTCTGATTGGTAAAACAGATCGAAACGAAATGATTGAATCTTCAAATGGATAATAGGTTTCAAAAAAGAATAGTTTACTGGCCGTATCTTTAATAATATACTGAAAATCTCTAAAATCATAGTTGTACAAGCTATCTAATAATAAGATACTTGAGTCAGAATCAACAAATTCATAAAAATAACTTTTTGGTTTACTATCATAGATAGAGTCACCAAACAATCCAATTTTAAGATAATGATTCAATAGAATTGTGTCATGCATATTGACAAAGTAACCTTCTCTATTGCTATAATCTGCATTAGTAATTGCCAATGAAGAAATATCGTTTCCATAAAAATTCAATTGCGATTTATTACAATCACTAGTATACATTAATTTTAAATTATTGAATTGTACATAATAATATACATTCGTAATAATTAAGATTAATATTATAAATATAAGTACATGATATTTAGTATTTTTCATAATGTGAACAATTATTTAAATATATGATTATTTTTATCACTTTCTAATTTTTTTCTTGTTCTAACAGAATCTTTTAAGGTTGTAATCCTCGTAGCATCCCCTGATGATGATCCATCAAAACCTCTTACTTTATATCTAATTGTTACTCTTCTTGATGAATCCCCCGCTCCCGCGCGATTTCATCGCGTGGCACTACTTAACAACAATGACATTTTCCAGAATTCCTTTTTCTCCTACATAATCCACTGCGGTACTGTATAAATAATCTTCTGCGGTACGGCTCATCACAGACAAATATATAACTTATCTTTTCTTGGCCACGCGAAAGATTCGCGCGGCAGCGGGAGGGTAAAACTTTCTGGCTTTTTGCCTCGCGAAAGATTACCTTCGGTGAGAGAAGTTCGCGCGGAAGCAGGGGGGGAAATCTGATCTTTGAAAGATGCGACCCCGCCGGGGTCGTTATAGCTTTTTCTGCTTATTTTCTATCATTCGTACACTTTTGGCACGGTTTCACCTGATAAAATCCGGAGTCCGTTCATGGCAAGTGCCTTGAGTTCATCCTCGCCGGGATACACGTGGATTGGTCCTATACGGTGCACCCGTTCGATGATCTGATTAACAAAGTACTTGTCGTGCGCTATTCCACCTGTGATCAATATCCCGTCAACCTGAAAATGAAGCACTGTGGCCATAGCCCCAACTTCTTTGGAAACCTGATAGGCCATAGCATCATAAATGAGTTTGGCATATTGATCGCCTTTCTGGATCCTTTGTTCTACTTCATAGGCACTGTTGGTTCCAAGATAGGCAACGAGACCACCTTCGCCTTTGATCATTTTCAGGATTTCTTTCTGGGTGTACTTTCCGCTATAGCAGAGGCGTACCAGTTCGCCAACCGGAAGGCTTCCGGTGCGTTCGGGCGAGAACGGCCCGTCGCCGTCTAATCCCTGATTTACGTCAACCACGCGGCCTTTTTTGTGCGCACCGACCGTGATGCCGCCTCCCAGATGAACCACAATCAGGTTCAGGTCCTCATAGCGACGCATGATTGATTTGGCATGGAGCCGTGCAGTGGCTTTCTGGTTGAGTGCATGAAAGATAGAAATCCGGGGGAGGAGTGGATGGCCCGAAATTCGTGCAATGTCGTCAAGTTCATCAACCACAACCGGATTAGCGATAAAAGCAGAAGCATTGGGCAAGGAAAGAGCGATATCATGCGCAATTAGTCCGCCGAGGTTTGATGCATGCTCGCCTAATGGACTGTTGCGCAAATCGCGGATCATGGCATCATTAACAGCATAAACGCCTGATTCAATCGGTTTCAGAAGTCCGCCGCGTCCAACTATTGCCCTGATTTGTTCGAGGCTGATCTCGGCTTGTTCTAATTGTTTTAGAATGAGGTCTTTTCTAAAACCAAACTGATCAGTGATTTTTTCAAACGGCTCAAGCTCCTCGTTGGTATGCCTGATGTTTTTGATATACAATGGATCAGTGCCCACAAAAACGCCAAACTTGGTGGATGTGGATCCGGGGTTGATGGTCAATATTCTAAGTTCTTCCGGCTGAACCATATGATTGTTAATTAGCGTGTTGTCAGTGCTGCCAAAGCAATTGAATAGAGTTTCGTTTTGGTGCTGTCGCCTCTTGATGAAAGAACGGCGGGCACGCGTGCTCCAACCACAATGGCTCCCTGTTCCCCATTGGCTAATTTTGTGTTGGCTTTGTAGAACACATTGCCTGACTCAATATTTGGGAATACAAGGCAATCAGCATCGCCGGCCACATGTCCGCCAACTTTTTTGATATCAGCGCTTTCTTGGTCAATGGCAACATCGAGCGCAAGGGGGCCATCAACATAGGCACCTTTAATCTGTCCGCGGTCGGCCATTTTAGAAATTACCGAAGCATCTATGCTTGCCTGAATTTTGGCCGAAACAAGTTCAGATGCAGCGATAAGGGCAACTTTCGGTTTTTCGATCCCAAGGGAATGGGCAGTATGGATGAGGTAATTGGTAATGGCAACTTTTTCGGCCAGTTCGGGAGCGGGCAGAATAGCTACGTCACCAACGATAAGAAGCTTATGGTAGTTAGGGTTTTCCATCACTGTGACATGGCTCAGGATGGCACCTTTGTTCATGAGGCCGTTTTCTTTGTCGAGTATGGCCCTCATGTATTTGTCGGTGCTCACCAGGCCTTTCATCAGCAGGTTGCCATCTCCCTGATTGATCAGTTCGACAGCTTTATAGGCGGCTTTCATTTCGTCGGGCTCGTGCACAATAGTGAATTTGCCAACGTTAATCCTGTGTTCGCTGCATATCTTTTCAATCACTTCGCGGTCACCGACCAGGGTTCCTTCAACAATGCCAAGATCTATTGCCATGCTCACAGCACTGATGGAGTGGTCATCATTGGCATAGGCAGCAACAAGGCGTTTTTTAGGACTTGATTTCAACACATCAAACATCTGGTCGAGCTTCGTGATTTTCATAGGGCTTCTGTTTTTGAAGAAATAATGTTTGTTAAAGTTTTAACATTGAATGCGCAAAATTACAATTTTTCCTCGAAATGCCAAGGGTGTTTCGGGTATTCAGGATGAATTTAGGGTTATTTCTGTAACGATCGGCTGCATGAAAATAGATGACTCATTATGCCTGTTTATAGTGTACAGATTCACAGCAGGTATGGAGGTTTTTGATGAAGCAGTGATGCCGGGTTATGCTGCTTTTGTTGTCATCCCTGAGGCATTTGTGCAATAGAATTCAGTTTCAAAGAGATGTTTTAGGTGATCATTTAAAGGTTTTGAAATGTCCGGACAAGACAGGATTGTTTGCTCAAAATGGACTTTAATAATGATTCAATTCCATGGATATGGCTTCTAAAAGTGTTCAATCCCGACATTAAGATTAATGAGGTTGTGTATTTCGGTATAAATTCGATTAAATTTGTCGGACTAAAACCAATATTGAATGGACCAAAGGAAGATTCTGGTGGTTTATCCCGAAAAGAGGGCCACACGCATTGCCATTTATCGAAACGCTGAACCGATGTTCCTGAAGACAATCAGGCATCCGGAAGAAGAACTTGCTTCATTTGCATGTATTCCTGATCAGGTTGAATTTCGGCGCGATGCAGTATTGAATGAGTTGAAAAAGAACGATTTTGACATCTATAAAGTAGAGATTGTCATGGCTCGTAGTGGTTTAGTAAAACCACTTAAATCTGGTATTTATCTCGTTAACGAGAAAATGGTCGAAGACCTGAAAGTGGGGATCATGGGTGTGCATGAGACCAATCTTGGTGGATTGATAGCTTATGATATTGCCCGTATGATCGGGGTAAAAGCCTATATGGCGGATCCGGTAGTAGTTGACGAGTTGTCTGATCTGGCAAGGATCACAGGACACCCAATGTTTGAGCGAAAGTCCATTTTTCATGCATTGAGCCATAAATTTTTTGCCAGAAAGTATGCCAAATCAGTCAACAGGGTATATGAAGAGCTTAATCTGATTGTATGCCATGTGGGTTTGGGGGGCATTTCGGTTGGGGCTCACCAGAAGGGACAAGTAGTGGATGTTAATCAGGCATTCGATGGGGGAGGGCCTTTTTCGATCACAAGATCAGGTACTTTGCCTGCGGGCCAGCTCGTTAAGCTATGTTTCAGTGGCAAGCACACTGAAACTGAGGTGCTCGAAATGTTGAATTCAAAGGGAGGTTATTCTGCTTATCTGGGCACCGATAGCATCCCAATGATTAATGCCATGATTGCCTCGGGCGACCCTAAGGCCTTGTTTATTTCCGAAGCATGTGCCTATCAGGTAAGCAAGGAGATCGCATCCCTGTATGCGGTGCTCGAAGGCGAGGTGGATGCAATAGTGCTTTCAGGGAATATATTTAACAGTGAACTGTTCCTCGAAAATGTGAAGAAGAGGGTTGGAAAGTTAGCGCCTATTGCCCTTTATCCTTCGGTGAACGATCTGGAAGCCCACGCGGTGAATGCTTTGCGTGTCCTCAAGGGAGAAGTGCAGGTGAAAGAATACGAATAGAAAGACCCGATGAAGTATTGGGCATGCATCTTTTTCGTGTTTTATGCGGGCATGTTTGCTCATTCGCAGACGTTTTCAACGGGTTTTGAAGATGAGGATGCCGGTGATTCTTTTTTGTTGGTTTTTCCAACCCGTGATCCGACTTCCTTTTCCGGACAAAACCTAAGCCGGTTGCCTAAAGGCACGGAGTTTTCCCATGTGTTTGAATACCAGTTGCCCGATAGCCTGAAAGGCCGTAATCTTAAGATTGGGATTAAGTTCTGGTATCGTTTTCCTGCTGAAAAAGAGAAGTGCTTTTTTGTCACGGATATGAGCCATGAGGCCAAAAACCTGGTGTGGAAGGCTGATAGCCTGGTAGTTCCGGCCAATGCAATGGACTGGATGAAATTTGAAAGCAGTACCGAAGTTCCGGCTGACATGACTTTAAACGGCCGGATAAAAACATATTTCTGGAACCCTTCACATATCCCCGTTGATCTGGACGAACTGGTTGTGAACATTGAAATTTTGCGCTTACCTTCATTTATCCCTCTGCTGAACGTTCCAGAGTTTAAGGGGTCACCGCGGGTGTTGGCGCAGCATGGGATTTTCGAATTGCTTTATTATCCTGGTTCATCATTGGTGGCATTTGTCGACCGAAAGGGCAGGTTGCTGACAGGCCCGATAGGAATGGTTTCTGCCTCAAAGAATAATAAATCCGTTCGTTACAATGCCAGATGGCGGGTTTACAGACAATACGAAACCAATGATGGTACACGGATAACGGTACTCAAAAACCGAAGCGGATGGTTTCGCAACAGATTGACGATTACGACCAGCCAGACAAACCGTGTCGAGGTTAGTATAACTTCTTTTTCGGGTAAGATAAAGGGATTGGGCCGCCATAGTGTTGTTTTGCCATTTTCTGATACACCGACAAGGGTGTACAGGCTTAATGGCAAGACAGATACCATGCAGTTTCAAACTGAGTATTATTTGGGTTCAGGGGGTGGGTTTACGGCAGGTGAGGGCGAACGAAGCCTTCATGTTTTTTATCCCAAAGCACCTGTATCCATGCAGTTGCATACCGAAGCCCGATTGTTGATCCTGAACATTGACTACGACGCAGACCATCCGCAGCTCCATTATCCTCTGGCCAGCAATAAAAAAGATGTATTTGTTGACCGTTCCGCACGAAGTTATGGATATGGCGATCAACTCAACGCCGAGTTGGTATTTTTTATCGGAAAGTCAATGCCCGAACTTCCGCGCCTGATGCCTTTTCCACATGGATATGAGGCGGCGATCATCTGGACAGAGCATGCAGATTATACCGATCTGCGGACTCAGCGAGCTGTTCATTTCGGACATGAAGATATTCAGTTAGCCGAAAAGGCAGTTGGGGGTTTTACGGCATACAACATTCCGGTGACCAAAAGTGTATTCTGGCATAATCCTGATTCAGTGAGTAATGCAACAATCAGTGAAGGCCTTTTTCCTGGCCTTCATGCCTCTGTTACAGGCGATAGTGAATTTTTTGATTTTCTGAAACAGCTGCATAAACAGGGCAACGAAATATGCCTGCACACAGCCGGGCAGTTTACCGAAAACAGAGACACTGTGAGAAAAGCGCTGCAGTTTATGAAACATCATTTTGTTTCGCCCACATGGATTGACCACGGCTATAACAATGCCCAAAAGTTTAACCGGGAGAATGCTGTGTGTGATGGATTCAACAGGAAATCAGATTATTTCATGGCTGATTTGTGGGAGGAGTTCGGGGTTACATATTTTTGGAATCCTTATTATGAAGAAGTGAGGCCATTTGAGGAATGGATGTTTGGCGGCCATTTTATGATTCCGTATCCTGGCTTTGGTGATGCCTTCCCCTACCGATACATCAATCACGTGAACGGATTTCCAAATATGCTGTTTTGGTCAACTACCGGCACACTCGAAGTGCCGGAAGATCCCATGTGGGATTATTTCTTTTCTGAAGACCACCTTCAGGCACTGATCAGGCACCGGAGTTTGTGGATCAACCATGTATATCCGGCCTGGGCCAGACAGGGAAAAGGATTCTGGATGATGGACGAATACTCAAAAGCTGTGGCAATGCCAGGCTTTGACAGGGCTTTGCAAAAACTTGCCCGGTATCGTAATGAAGGACAGATTTTGCCGGTAACCATCAGCAGCTATCTCGATTATTACACTGCTGTTCAGCAATTAGTAATTGAAAGGCAATCGGATACTACTGTCAGCGTGTACAATCCCGGCAACAAGTCCATCGAAGGGCTGAGTTTCATTGTCAATGCTTCCCATGTTAGGGTGAATGGCAGGCAACCGCAGATCAAGGAACTGGACGGGGAGACAGTTTTTTGGTTTGATCTTCCTGCACATTCGACGGCATATATCAGTTATTAGTGCTTTTGTTGCAACCGTTTGAGGCAACCTTTACCATTACCTCCAGCCATAAAACCCTTTCCTGAACTTAACTGAGTTTATCTTTGTTATTAAGATAACACTTTGCCCACAAATATTTGTTGGCATGTATTTATTTTCTAAAGCATAGTAATTCAATAAAATATATAAATTTTATGAAACCAAAATTTTCCTTCGGCATCCCCGAAACAGCTTTGGCCCTGATTGATTCATGTGAGCAATCTGTGAATGTATTTGAAGCTTATGAAGACCTGGTGGATGCCAGTCTTGGGGGGCCGGGCAAGCTCTCCTATGAAGTTTCCTATGAAGTTGCCGGAAGAGGCAAAGTAACCGAAGCAATAATACACAGGGTCACAAACGGAATATCTGCCAATTATGTTGAGCCATATATGCGCCGCCGCGATCCTGATACAATGGTAATAGCAGATGATTTACCAACCGACAAAACTAAGTACAGTGAGCGTTTTGGCGGTTCGTTTGATCCCTTGCGCGCTGAAACAATCGAATGGCTGAGGCAGCAGGATCTGGCTGTTTTCTTTTTTCGGATCGGTTTGCTGGAAAGCAGCAGGTATGGTATGGCAATTGCGCCTGCCAATGCAGGTTTTTTTGCTATGGGATTGGCAATGCTTCAGCCGATACTCAGGTTAAGTGACATTCCTGCCGATGTACAGGTGTATGCAGTTATTTATGTCGCTCCGCCATTCAGGCATACGCATTTTGATGGAAAACAGATTGTTGTGCACAACAGGTTGGGAAATGTGTATGAAATTTTCGCTTATAACCTGTATCCCGGACCGAGCGCCAAAAAGGGTATCTATGGAGTATTATTGACCATCGGCGAAGATGAGGGTTGGGCTACCACTCACTGTTCGGCGGTTGAATCCATCAGTCCGTATGACAACATCACCCGTTTCATGCACGAAGGTGCCAGCGGAGGAGGCAAGAGCGAAATGCTGCAGCATATTGTCCGCGAACCAAGCGGGGAAGTGCTCATTGGCACCAACAGTGTTACGGGCGAACAGAGAAGCATACAGATCCCCCGGTTCTGCGAGATCAGACCCGTATGTGACGATATGGCCACAGTGCATCCCGATCTGCAAACCGACAGCCGTCGTTTGCGGTTGCTCGATGCTGAAAACTCATGGTTTATCCGCACAGACAACATAACCGGCTATGGGATTGATCCTGTTTTGGAGAAAGTTACCATCAATGCCACCCAGCCCCTTTTGTTCCTGAACATAAAAACACATCCGGGAGGAACAGCGCTGATATGGAACCACACTGAAGATGAGCCCGGAAAACCCTGTCCGAACCCAAGGGTGATCGTGCCGAGGACTTTGTTTGATGCCGTGGATCATCCGGTGCATATTGATGTTCGTAGTTTTGGTGTGCGCACTCCTCCCTGCACTGCCGAGAACCCCACTTATGGAATCCTCGGACTGTTTCATTTCCTTCCGCCTTCACTGGCGTGGTTGTGGAGGCTTGTCTCGCCACGCGGACATGCAAACCCAAGTATTATCAGCACCGGAAAAGGAATGGAAAGCGAAGGGGTGGGTTCCTACTGGCCATTTGCTACCGGCAAAAAAGTGCGTCATGCCAACCTTCTTCTTGAGCAAATAGCGGAAAAGACCGACACCCGATATGTGCTTACCCCCAATCAATTTGTAGGTGTATGGAAAGTTGGCTTCAGGGCGCAATTACTCATGCGGGAGTATCTTACCCGTAGGGGGAACTCAAAGCTTCGTCCCGACCAGATCGGCCAGGCCAGGTGCCCGCTGCTGGGTTATGAACTGGAGTTTCTGACCATCGAAGGCTCCAAAATCCCTTCGCGCTTCCTGAAGACCTACAAGCAGCCTGAAGTGGGCATGGAAGGATATGACAAAGGAGCGGCTATATTGACAGAGTTTTTCAAAAAAGAACTGGAACAATACAGAACCCCTGAGCTTTCCGAACTCGGCCACAGAATTATCGAAACCTGCCTGAACAACGGCACGGTGGAGGATTATGAAAGGTTGATCACCAGGAAATAGACCGCCCTATCACGCAGGAATATAGGCTGTTGGGCTACGGTTGGAGAGTAGTTGTGCCCAGACATCTGAAACAGCACCTTAATATTATCATGACTTAAAGTCATAACTTTTCGTCATTACGATATTTTGAGGTGCTTTTAGCATATGGTTGCCAAAAAGACTTAGAACAGAAATTCACCGATATATGTTGACATGACGTACATATTTTGTATATTTGCACGTAACTTTGATGAATATGGAAACAAAATTGACATTAAGACTTAATGCAAGGGTAATCGAAAGAGCGAAAATGTATGCAAGCAAACAAAAGATTAGTCTTTCAAAGATGATTGAATCATATCTTGACAGCTTAACCAGAGAGAATGAGGATAAAGACAACACATCCATTACGCCTCTCGTGAAAAGTCTGAGCGGAGTCATTGACTTGCCGTCTGATTTTGACTATAGAAAAGAGTATGGTGACTATCTAATGGAAAAGTATAAATGAAAAGACTTTTTATCGACACCAACATTGTTATTGACCTTCTATCACGCAGAGAACCATTTTACACGGAAGCAGCGATTCTTTTTTCATTAGCAGATCAGAATATTTTTGAGCTTAACATATCTTCGTTGACAGTTGCCAACACGAATTTTACCTTATTACAGCAAATAAGTTCACAGAAAGCAAAGGAAATATTAAGAAAGCTCAGCTTAATAGTTAAGATTTTACCTCTTGACGACAAAATAGTTGGATTAGCATTAAATGATAATTCATTCTCTGACTTTGAGGATGGTCTTCAATATTTCACTGCAATCGAAAACGGTCAGGACTTAATCATTACCAGGAATTTAAAAGACTTTAAAGCGTCTAATTTACCAGTAATGACAGCACGACAATTTTTAGAAACATTGAAATAAGGCCGATTACCAATAATGCATGAGTTAGGGACGACCCAACATGAACTCCGGCTTGCAAGAGAAACCATATGAGCACTTTAAACCTTTCGAAAATTACATTCCGGGTGATTGGTTAAAAAATTAATGAGGACTGCATGTGGATGAAAAGTTTCTTTAACTTTGGACTGCAACACATTTATTTGTCCGATATAAGATCAGGAATATACATTGTTAGGGTAGCTTTTGATAACTACATCTATTCTGAACTTTTGCATTTCAATTAGTACTTCCAATCAGAATATAAATGCTTTGGAAAAAACTGAAACATTCAATCTCACAATACAACACTTTGCATAATAATCAGTAATTTACCAACTTTGGTGAAAGTTGATCGTTAAATTTACCTAATCGTCCAAAAGGACCAAACAATCATTTCTCAAAGTCTCATCTCCGGCACTTCCCCTTCAACAATCAACTTTCCGGCTGTTTTGCTGACGATTTCTTCTACACTTACTCCCGGGGCACGTTCAACTAACTTAAAGCCCTGTGGTGTAACATCCAACACAGCCAGGTCAGTGACGATTTTTTTCACGCAGCCGACTCCTGTGAGCGGTAAGGTGCAGCTTTTGAGCAGTTTGGAGTTGCCTTTCGGGTCGGTATGGGTCATGGCTACAATGATGTTCTTGGCCGATGCAACCAGATCCATGGCGCCGCCCATGCCCTTGACCATTTTGCCGGGAATTTTCCAGCTGGAGATGTCGCCTTGTTCCGACACTTCAAAAGCACCCAGCACCGTGAGGTCTATATGTCCTCCGCGTATCATCGCAAAACTGGTGGATGAATCAAAAAAGGCAGCACCTTTGGTATAGGTGATGGTTTGTTTGCCGGCATTGATCAGGTCGGGGTCTTCGTCTCCTTTTACAGGGAAAGGCCCGATGCCCAGCAATCCGTTTTCCGATTGCAGGATCACCTCCATCCCGTCGGGGATAAAATTGGCAACCAACGTAGGTATTCCTATTCCCAGGTTCACATAAAAGCCATCCTGAAGTTCCTGTGCGATGCGTTTGGCTATTCCGTTTTTATCGAGTGGCATAGTAGATTATTTTTTTGGTTATGAACGGGTTGTAACAAACTCAATCCTTTTTTCGAGGCCGCTGGCCTGGAAGATACGCTGGACGAAAATCCCCGGAGTGTGTATTTGGTTCGGGTCGAGTGTTCCTGCCGGAACGAGTTCTTCCACTTCGGCAATGGTAATTTTGCCGGCCATGGCCATAGCCTGGTTGAAATTATTGGCGGTATGCCTGTAGATCAGGTTGCCATAGATGTCGCCTTTCCAGGCTTTTACAATGGCGAAATCGGCAACAAGCCCGTGTTCGAGCAAATACATTTTTCCATTGTATTCGCGGATTTCCTTTCCATCGGCCACCTCGGTGCCAAAGCCTGCCGGGACAAAAAACGCCGGGATACCGGCCCCGCCTGCACGACAACGTTCGGCCAGGGTGCCTTGCGGAATGAGTTCCACTTCGAGCTCGCCACTCAGCAATTGACGTTCAAATTCAGCGTTCTCGCCTACATAGGACGAGATCATCTTACGGATCTGGTGTTTTTTCAACAGCAGGCCGAGTCCGAAGTCATCCACACCGGCATTGTTCGAGATACAGGTAAGTCCTTTTACATTGCTTTCCACGAGGGCAGCGATACAATTTTCGGGAATACCGCATAAGCCAAAACCTCCGAGCATCAGGGTCATGTTGTCGGTGATGCCTTGAATGGCTTCGTGGGCATTTTTTACTACTTTTTTCATTTTATTGTGGTGGTTAGTCCTTGAATCCTATGAAATTATGTGTGCCATCGCAATAGGGCCTGTTGTGCGATGCCCCGCAACGGCACAGGGCAAATATAGTAGTTTTGGTTTCTTTATTGCCGTGCTGGTCAATGATTTCTGCCGGTCCGTTGATCAGTAGTGGTCCGTTTGGCACTACTTTTATCTGGGTATGATGAAGCGATGGGGTTTTGTTTTCCTGTTGAGCTGCTTCGTCATTCATTCTGTAGGTTAATGCACCAGAGGGGCATTGTTCAACAGTTTCTCTGATTGATTCGGTATCAGAACCCTCAATGACCACCCATGGGCGATGTGCAGGGTTGAAGACAGACGGAAGGCGTTTCACACATACAGCTGAATGGATACATTTGTGTTGCTTCCAGATGACGGTGATTTCACCGTTGGTGTATTCCCGGGCAGTTTTATCTTCCATTGGGCACTGATTAACAACCTATATACCGTGAAATAACCAGTCTTTGGATCTCAGAAGTGCCTTCGCCGATTTGGAGCAGGCGCTGATCGCGGTAGAAGCGTTCGACTTCATAATCCTTCATCAGGCCATAGCCTCCATGAATTTGAACGGCTTCATCGGCAACTTCTTTTGCAATTTCGGAGCAATAGAGCTTTGCCATAGCCGATTCCAGCGCAAACGGCCTGTGTTGGTCCTTGAGCCAGCAGGCTTTATAAAGCAGGTTGCGTGCAAGTTCGATCTTCATGGCCATGTCGGCCAGTTTGAATGCGTTGATCTGGAATTTGGCAATGGGCTGTCCGAATTGTTTCCGTTCTTTTGCGTAAGCCATTGCCAGTTCGTAGGCGCCTTGTGCAGCACCCAGACCCATTGCTGCGATGGAAAGCCTGCCGGCATCAAGAGTTGCCAGCATGATTTTGGAGCCTTCGCCGACAGCTCCAAGGAGGTTTGATTCAGGTACACGGCAATCATCGAAAAAAAGTTCAGCGGTATCACTGGCGCGCCACATCATTTTTCCGTGCATAGCCCTTCGTGTAAAACCGGGGGTGTCTTTATCAACAATGATGGTGGTGAATTCTTTTTTGCCGTCAATATTGGCCGAAACGGCCTGTACGGTGCAGCCAATACTTAGGTCGGAGGCTCCATTGGTGATAAAAATCTTTGAACCGTTGATAACCCATTCGCCATCAATCAGCTCTGCTGTTGTTTTAGAGCCTCGTGAATCAGAACCAGCACCGGGTTCGGTAAGCCCAAAGCTCCATAATGCATCTCCCGAGCACAGCAGTGGCAGGTATTTTTGCTTTTGTTCTTCGGTGCCGTAATAATACAACGGGCCTATACCCAATGAATTATGTGCTGCAAGGGTTGCCGCCTGTGAGCCGTCAATCCGGGCGAGTTCTTCCACAGCGATAATATAGGATAAGGTGTCTAAGTCCTGCCCACCGTATTTTTCGGGAAGATACATACCAAACAGACCTAGCTCACCCATTCTTCGGGTAAGTTCAGGAGAAAACTCTGCTTTCTCATCGAGGTCTTTGGCTATGGGCCTTATTTCCCTTTCGGCAAAATCCCTGACGGTTTGCCGGATAAGTTCGTGTTCCTGTGACAGATCAAAGTTCATGATTATGTTTTTTATTCAATAACAGAAATGTGTATTAATTGTGTTTTGGTATCAACCATTTCACCTTCTTTGACGTTTATTTTTTCGACGCGGGAGTGCGTGGAGGCAACAATGTTGTTTTCCATCTTCATGGCTTCCACCACCATAAGTATGCTTCCCCGGTTAACTTCCTGCCCTTCTTTCACATGTATTTTGATTACTTTTCCGGGCATTGGGGCAAACAAATTACCTGTTTCGTTACCGGAATCAACGGCTGAGTAATCAATTGAATCATTTAACCGGTCTTTTCTGAACAGATTGAACATGTGGCCGTGCAGGCTAAGTTGAGTTTGTCCTTCATCATTTTCGGAGACAAATACTTCGATCATCTTATCGTTAATTTCAAGCCGCATCTTTCCGCCGGAAAGCTTCAAAAGGCTTATGCTGAATGCCTTGCCGCTGATTGATCCGCTTAAGCCACCATCTGGTGCTTTTGTCAGTTCTACAAGGTATTCGGCCTCATCTATTCGAACAGGTATATTCATGGAATGCCTCCAGAACCCGATCTCCTCCCATAGGTTGTCAACGCCTGAAAGCTTTTTTTTGTTTAGGTCGTACAGCAAAAAAGAGAGGACCGGCCAATGCGGATGAATGTTTTTTTTGGATTCTTCAATCTGTGTAAGGAGTTCCTCTGTGTGGTCGTCGCAAAACCTTGTGCTGATTTTGTTTTCCCTGAACGAAGCATGCATGAGCATTTGCCTCAGGTAGGTAATGTTGGTGCTGATCCCATGTATGATATAGTTTTCAAGGGCATTTGATGCCATTTTAAGCGCTTCTTCCCTTGTCTCACTGTAAGCGATTAATTTGCTGATCATAGGATCGAAGAAGCTGTGGATTTGCTGGGGTTTGTTGATGGAGCTGTCAATTCTCAGCCCGGCAAAATATGGTTCGTGGTATAAGGTAATCAAGCCCGGTGAAGGGATGAAATTTTTAGATGGGTTTTCGGCATAAATCCTGCATTCGACTGCATGACCTTTTTGTTGTACTTCGTGCTGTTTGTGCCTGAGCGCATAGCCACGTGCGATATAGATCTGTTCCTCAACCAAATCTATACCAGTAACCATTTCAGTAACAGGATGTTCGACCTGAATCCGGGTGTTCATTTCGAGGAAGTAGAAGTTCAGGTTTTTGTCCACGAGGAATTCGATCGTTCCGGCACTTCTGTAGGCTATTCTGCTGCAGATGGTGACTGCGGCATCACCCATTTTTTGTCTAACCTCAGGAGTCAGGGTAGGGGAAGGTGATTCTTCGATTATTTTCTGGTATCTTCTTTGAACCGAGCATTCTCTTTCAAACAGGTGGATTATGTTGCCGTAATTATCTCCGAGCACCTGAATTTCAATATGTCTTGGCTCTTCAATGTATTGTTCGAGGTACACGGATCCATCGCCAAAATAATTTTTTGCTTCGCGCGAAGTTGCTTCAAGCACTTCGGCCAATCCGCCGGCTTCCCTGACGATTTTCATGCCTTTTCCGCCACCACCGGCGGCAGCTTTTACGAGCACCGGGAATGGGATTTCGTGGGCCTTCCGGAGGATTTCGTCAGTTGATCCTGTTACACCGAGGGTAACAGGCAGGTTGCATGAGACAGCAAATTCCCTTGCAGCGATTTTGTTGCCCATGAGTTTAATTGAGTTGCTGTCGGGGCCGATAAAAACGATGCCTGCTTCTTCACAGGCGCTTACAAGGCCTGGATTTTCTGAAAGAAAACCATAGCCGGGGTGAATGGCATCGGCGCCTGATCTGGCGGCATGCTGCATGATTTTTGAAATGTTCAGGTAGGTTTCGCTGAGCGGCCCCGAGCCTAACGACCAGGCTTCATCGGCCATTTCAACATGCAGGGCATCCCTGTCGGCTTCGGCAAAGACGGCCACTGAGGCAATATTCATTTTTTTCAGGGTGCGGATGATCCTTACGGCAATCTCTCCCCTGTTGGCAATGAGCACTTTTTCGATGCTGCGGTAAGTCATAGTCATGATTGAACCCAGTTTGGTTTTCTTTTTTCGAAGAATGAACTTATGCCTTCCTGACCTTCCGCTGAGGCACGCTGTGCAGCGATCATGTTGGCAGTGAACCGCATCATTTCGCCTGTGTCCTGCGCTGTTGACGAGACTACGCGAATAAGTTTTTTACATTGCTCCACAGCTTTTGGTCCGCTGCTAAGCATCAGATCAACGTATTGCATCAGTTCTGATTCTAAGTTATCGGGGGCAACAACTTTGTTTACCAGCAGAAACCGGTAGGCTTCCTCGGCTGTAAAGCGTCTTCCGGTGAGCATAAGTTCGCGCGCGGCTGCTTCACCACAGCGTCTGATCACATATGGCGAGATGGTAGCCGGGGTGATGCCTATGTTTACTTCAGAGAATGCAAATACGGTATTTGTATCAGCGAGCACTATATCGCAGGCAGCTGAAAGCCCGTTGGCACCCCCGAAAGATGAGCCATGCACAACAGCGATGACAGGTTTCGGACAGGTATATACCTTTTCGAAAAGAGAGGCCAGCCTGAGGGCATCCTGATAGTTTTGGTCGTGTCCGAAACCGGCAATTTCTTTCATATAGTTGAGGTCGGCTCCCGCAGAAAACGAGCGTCCCCTGCCCCGTAAAATGATCACCCTTGAATCTTGCCGGTCAATACACTGGCTCAGGGCATCACTTAGTTCTTCTATCATTAAAGCATTGAGTGCATTATGCTTTTCAGGCCTGTTCATCCATATGGTTACGGATTGGCCATTTGTTTCCAGTTCAATAGTTGCGAAATCGTTCATAGGCTACATTCTGAATACACCATATTGTTGTGGTGGAAAGAGTTTGTTACGTGAGGCTGCAATTCCCATGGCGAGGATTTTACGAGTATCAACGGGGTCAATAATACCATCATCCCACAGGCGGGCAGTACTGTAATAGGCCGATCCTTCGCGCTCGTATTTGGCCAGTATGTTTTTCCTGAGTTTTTCGGCTTCTTCGGTTGGCATTTCAAGGCCTTTTTCGCGGTATTGGTCAGCTTTAACGGTGACCAATACGTTGGCAGCCTGTTCACCTCCCATTACCGAAATTTTGGCATTGGGCCACATAAACAGAAGTCTGGGGCCAAAAGCCCTTCCTGCCATTCCATAATTGCCAGCCCCGAATGAACCGCCAAAGATCACGGTAAATTTGGGCACATTGGCATTGGAAACAGCATGGACCATTTTAGCACCGTCCTTGGCGATACCGCCCCTTTCGAAATCCTTGCCTACCATAAAGCCTGTAATGTTTTGCAGGAAAACAAGCGGGATATTCCGGGAAGTGCACAGCTCAATAAAGTGGGTAACTTTGAGTGCCGATTCGGAAAACAATACGCCGTAGTTAGCTATAATACCCACCGGGAAGCCCATAATGTGTGCAAATCCTGTTACTACTGTTGTTGCATAGCGTGATTTGAACTCGTGGAAGCGGCTTTCGTCAACCATACGCATGATGATTTCGCGGGGGTCAACAAGTTTCCTGAGGTCCACCGGTGCAATTCCATAAAGTTCTTCAGGATCATAGAGTGGCTCGGCAGGAGAAAGGATATCGAGTTGTTGTCTTTCGGCAGGTTTCAGGTTTTCGAAGATGTTGCGGCACAGCTGTATAGCATGAGTGTCGTTTTCGGCCAGATGGTCGGCCACACCTGAAACAGAGGTATGCACTTCGGCACCTCCGAGTTCCTCAGCTGTGACTTCCTCACCAGTGGCAGCTTTAACTAGAGGTGGTCCGCCCAGAAATATTGTCCCCTGATTGCGCACGATGATGGTTTCGTCGCTCATGGCAGGCACATAGGCACCTCCGGCAGTACAGGAGCCCATCACAATGGCAATCTGGGCCAGTCCCATTGCCGACATCCTTGCCTGGTTATAAAAGAAACGCCCGAAATGGTCGCGATCAGGGAATACGGTGTCCTGTTCGGGGAGGAACGCACCGCCTGAATCAACCATATATACACAGGGAAGCCCGTTTTCCATGGCTATTTCCTGTGCCCTGAGGTGTTTCTTGATGGTGTATTGCATATAAGTGCCGCCTTTAACCGTAGCATCATTGGCAATAATCACCGTTTCCCTTCCATGGATTACACCAATCCCCGTAACAATGCCAGCCGACGGGAATCCGTTGTCGTATAAATCATACGCAGCAAGCGGCGAAAGTTCCAGAAAAGGGGTGTTTGGGTCAACAAGCAGGTTGATACGTTCACGCGCGAGTAGTTTACCACGCTCAATGTGCCGGTTGATCGCTTCGTTGCTGCCCCCCTGAGTTGATTGCCTTAGAACAGACCGGAATTGATCCATCATTTCAAGGAAAACCTGACGGTTAAACTTGAATTCAGCTGAACTTGTGTCAATTTTGGTTTTTAAAGTGTACAAAGCAAGTATGTTGAAATTGTTTTAAATACAGTTGATGACCAACCCTTCAAAAATTGGTAGGTTATGTTGTGTTGATCGGACGTAAAGTTATTAAAAAACAAATCACGAAGGCAAATGGTTTTAATAATTCACTTATGTCCATTTGTTTTATTGTTTCTTTTAACTTTATTCTCACGCAATCAACCAGTTTGTTCAAATGAAAAAATCTACATATTTTAGCGCAGGAATTGTAGCTAATAGAAATCCAACCAAATAAACAACAAGATGAACTATCCAAAGAAAGTAGTAATAGGTGACATCACGGTTCGAGATGGTTTCCAGCACGAAGAGAAGTTTATACCCACAGCAGCCAAGCTTTGGCTGGCAGAAGAGCTTTTGCTTTGCGGGTTCAAACATATTGAAGTAACCAATTTTGGCAATCCATCAGGAATGCCTCAGTTCAAAGATGCTGATGAATTGTTCAGGCTCATCAGGGGCAGCAAGCGAATTGCACATCTGTTGCCTGCTGCTTCACTCACAGCCATTACCATACGCGAAAAGGCAATTGAAAGAGCAATTCAGGCGCGCAAGGAAGGTATTGGTGCTGACCGGATTCTGTTGATGGTGAGTACCAGCGAGTCGCATCAATATAAAAACTCAGGGCTAACCATTGATCAGTATTTTAAGATGGCAGAAGAGTGGGTGCCTAAAGCCCTTGATGCCGGCCTTAAAGTAAACGGAACGGTGAGCACCATCTGGGGTTGTCCGATCGAAGGGCCGACCAGGTTGGAGCGTGCTGTTGAATTTACCCAGCGTTGGTTGGATATTGGAGTTAGTGATGTTGAACATGCCGACCACGACGGATCTGCTTCCCCTGACAGGATTTACAGGTATTTCAGCATGTTGCTCGACAAAGTTCAAAATCCGCACAAACATATTGTACATCTGCATACTACACGCGGTTTTGGTCTTGCCAATGTGCTGGCAGCCTTACAGGCCGGAATGACCAATTATGAATCAACCATGGGTGGGATAGGTGGCCAGCCGGCAAATTTTGTTGATGGCGTACCGGTTTCAGGAACAGGTGAGTATTATTACAAAGATTCACTGAATGTAGGCCTGGTGTGCACCGAGGACATGGTGGTGATGATGGATGAAATGGGAATCGAAACCAACCTCGATGTTGACCGTATTCTGAAAACAGGCAAAATGGTTGAAAGAATTGTGGGACGCAAGCTGCGCTCCGAGTCCATCAATCAGGGCAGAATACCCAAATCACTTTCCGGGCGGGAATAGTTAAGTGTAGAGAAATATTTACTGTGCTCATCATCTGTGTGAAATAGCCATCCTTTAAGAATAGCTTAAATCAATTACTGGTTTCTTCGTAAACTTGTGCTAAAAGACTTATATGATTCAAATTACCGAAACGGCCCGCGATGCTATGCAGGGCATCAAGACCTCAATTTCCACAGAACATAAGGTTAAATACATCAATGCGTTGCTGCAGGTGGGTTTTTCTACTCTTGATGCAGGAAGTTTTGTCTCGCCCCGAACCATTCCACAGATGGCGGATACGGGCAAAGTGTTGGATCAATTGGTTTTTCCAGTTCAAAGACCCGAAATTATGGTGCTTGTCGTAAACAAAAGAGGAGTAGAACAGGCGCTTCAGTATTCTCAGGTGAACTGCATATCCTATCCATTTTCGGTATCACCTACTTTTCTACGCAGAAACCTGAACACAGATGAAAAAGGTTCGTTGCAAACCCTGAAAGAAATTATGAAATTGGCACAGGGGCGTTTGGATGCAGTCATTTATCTTTCAATGGGTCTGGGTAATCCTTACGGAGACGATTGGAGTGTCGGAATGGTGCAGGACAAAGCTGGTTTGTTGTATGAGTTGGGTGTAAGGCGCATGCCGCTTTCTGACATACTCGGGGATGCAACACCGGACAAAATACATTGTGTTTACGAAACCATAATTCCGGCCTTCCCAGATGTGGATTTCGGACTACATCTCCACACACGTCCTTCATTGAGTTACCCTAAACTTGAAGCTGCATGGGAAGCCGGCGTAAGAAGCTACGAAACTGTGATGAACGGCCTGGGCGGCTGTCCGACGGCTGCTGATGAAATGGTGGGTAACCTGAGTACACAGGATTTAATGTTTTTTTGTCAGCATAAAGGCATTCCACATGGCCTTGACAGCGAAGCATTATACGAAGCAGCAGTTGTGGCATCAGAAATAATTTGAATGTAAACCGATGTTCCCGTACAGAGGTTTTTTATTGGTAAGGAGCTCAGGAAAAGTCGCTTTTTGTTGCTTCAAACCACTACATTTGCAGGAAGTAATTTTCCTGTAACCATGATGCCAGCAGAAGACCTCGGCGGCAGGTTTGAACAGCTCAGGGCTGAGAACCTGGAGCGGCTTAAAGAACTTGCTACACTGAACCGTACCACCCAGATCATTCGGGAGAATAAAGGTCCGGAAGAAACCCTCAAACATATTTGCATGATACTCCCCGACGGTTGGCAATATCCGGCCTTCACCGGGGCAAGAATCATATTTGGAAAAGATGTATATCTCTCGCCCAATTTTGCGCTCACACCCTGGAGACAGTCGCAGGAGTTTGAGGTAATTGACGGAAAAAGAGGCAGCATCGAGATTTGTTATACCAAAGAATTTCCTGTTTGTGACGAAGGGCCTTTCCTCGAAGAAGAGCGTGACCTGCTGCTCAACCTCGCCAGTATGATCAGTGGCTACCTTAACCTGCTCACAGGAAAAGTTATCCTCGGTGATAAACCACAAGCAATGTCTGCCGATCAGGATCAAGAAACACCTTCGGCCCTCAGCAGGCAACTGCTTCAGAAGTTTCTGAACAAAAACAATTCGGACCGGGATATTTATCACGACCTCATGACCTTTAAGGTCAAGGAAATATTGCTGGTTTCAAATTTATATGATGCCTATTCCATCGAAAGAGAAGGACGTTTTTCTGAACACGTTCTGGGGCATTATCATCAGTTGAACCTTACTTCAGTTCCCAGGATTACCGGTGTAACCACATTTTCGGAAACACTTGAGATGCTCAGGGCCAAACATTTCGACCTGATCATTTTTATGGTAAGCGTGGACAAGAAAACCCCTGTGGAAACAAGCCGCAAAATCAAGAAGGAGTTTCCTTACATCCCAATTTTCTTTTTGCTCAACAGCAACACAGAGATTGCCTACTTCCAGAATGTGGCGAAGAATACTTTGTCAATTGATCGTATTTTCAGCTGGAACGGGGATTCCAACGTTTTTTTCTCAATGATTAAAATGGTTGAAGACCGCATTAATGTGGGCAACGACACCCGTGTGGGACTGGTACGGGTGATCTTGCTCGTGGAGGATTCGCCAAAGTATTATTCGCGTTATTTGCCCATGCTGTACAAGATTGTCATGGAGCAAACCAGACGGATCATTGATGATGTAAGCACCGATGAATTATACAAAGTATTGCGGATGCGGGCAAGGCCCAAAATATTGCTTGCCAGCACTTTTGAAGAAGCATGCCAGATACTCCGAGAGTTTCGTGAATATATGCTCTGCCTGATCACTGACATGAAATTTGACCGGAATGACATTCAGGATGAAAATGCAGGAGTGGAGCTTGTGCGTTTTGCAAAAGGAATGATCAGTGAGTTGCCCACCATCATACAATCTTCCGATCCGGCTAATTCGGAAGTGGCATATCGCTATAAATCCACTTTTATTGATAAAAACAGTGAAACCCTATCTCAGGATTTCCAAAGTTTTATCACCCACTACCTCGGCTTTGGCAACTTCATTTATCGTGACCGCTTTGGGCGGCAGATTGCTCAGGCCAGGACACTTAAGGAATTTGAAGCCAATCTTAGGACTATTCCGGCAGAATCGCTGCTGTATCATGCCCGACGCAACCACTTTTCTCTCTGGCTCATGGCCCGTGGCGAAATCAGGGTTGCAAAAATTATTAATCCAAAAAAAGTAACCGACTATGAAAATCCCGAAGAGCTTCGTCGTGAACTCATCGAGATGATCCAGCAATTCAGAAACGAGCAGAACGTTGGTAAAATCATACCTTTTGAAGAATCGGCCATCAGTGACGAAAAAAACATCGTAAGCCTGGCAGACGGATCATTGGGAGGTAAAGGACGCGGACTTGCATTCATAAATACCCTGATCCATAACTATGATTTTTCCCAGCATGTTCCCGATATCAACATCCGTACACCAAAGACATCACTTATAGGAACCGAAGAGTTTCAGCTGTTCCTTGAGCGGAACAACCTTCACGAACTGGTCATCCGTGAATCGGATTATGAGGTAATCAAAAGAAGTTTCGTTCAGGGTAAACTCACCCCAACTCTGATGAAAAGGCTTCGCTCACTGCTTCAACTGATCAACAAACCCCTTGCTATCCGTTCTTCAGGATTGTTCGAAGACAGCCTTGCGCAGCCTTTTGCCGGTATTTTTGAAACCTATATCCTGCCCAACAGCCATCCGGAGATCGAGGTTCGGCTCGAACAATTAGCCGATGCAATAAAACTGGTGTTTGCCTCTGTTTATTCGGATGTTGCCCGGGGATATGTCAATGCCATACATTATAAAATTGAAGAGGAAAAGATGGCGGTAGTGATTCAGGAGTTAGTCGGGAAGCAATACGGGCAGTATTACTACCCGCACATAAGTGGGGTGGCCCAGTCCTATAATTATTATCCTTTTGCACATATGAAACCCGAAGAAGGTTTTGCCATTGCAGCACTTGGTTTGGGCAAATATGTGGTCGAAGGTAATAAAGCCTATCGCTTTTCGCCGCGCTATCCCAATCTTGATATCAACTCGCCCAAAGATCAATATAAAAACTCGCAGGTTAATTTTCTGGCTGTTGATCTGGCACGCACTGAACCAAACCTTCTTGATGGTGACATGGCTGGCCTTGAGAGCCTTGATATCAGTGTGGCCGAACAACACGGAACCTTACGTCATTGTGCCTCGGTGTTCAGTGCTGACAACAATACCATTTATCCCGGAATCAGTAAGTCCGGGCCACGTATTGTCAACTTTGCCAACATACTGAAGTACAACTATACACCTTTGGCACAAACGCTTGAAGTGGTTTTGGATGTGGTGAAGGAAGCTATGGGCACTGCTGTTGAAATTGAATACGCACTTGATCTGGAAAGGGACGAAAGCGGACGATGCTCATTTTATTTACTGCAAATCAAACCCCTGATCGGTAGCGCCGATGATTATGTGGTGGACATGGACAAAATCAGGCAGCAGGATATTTTGCTCTTTTCAGAAAAGGGTATGGGCAACGGCCTGATCAGCAACATCAGGGATGTTATCTATGTTGACAAGGAAAAATTTGACAAGCGGTTTACAGAAGAAATGGCCAAGGAGATCAGTCAGCTTAACGAGCAAATGGTGGTCAATTCACTGCCTTATTTGCTTATTGGACCTGGCCGGTGGGGCACACGTGATAAGTGGATCGGAGTCCCGGTCAACTGGCCACAGATATCAAACGCAAAGGTGATTGTGGAAACAAGTTTGGAGGACTTCCCCCTCGATGCCTCTTCGGGATCACATTTTTTTCACAACGTGACTTCCATGAACGTAGGATATTTCACAGTGCAGCCTGAAATTTCCCGAAGTTTCATTAGCTGGGAACTGCTTCAGAAGCAGGAACTGGTCAAACAAACCAACTGGTACAGGCATGTGCGTTTCGAAGAGCCACTGATGGTTCGCATGGACGGGAAAAAAAGGATTTCGGTGATTACTTTAAACGACAAAAACCTAAAGGAATAAGCTATTTTCTCTGGTGCGAAAACAACCATGGAAACAGCCCGGGCTCTGCAAAAGCAGGTGTCCAGGCATCGTGGCCCACACCTTCGTAAAGACTTAGTTTTGGCTGTCCACCAAGTTTCTTGAGGGTTTCGGCCATACTCACCGAAAATGATGCTGAAACAACCGGATCGGCAGTGCCATGGAAGATCCACAGAGGAACATCGGTGGCAAAAGAATTTGCAATGGAGACATCGGCTCCACCGCTAATGGCTATGGCAGCAGCAAAACGGCCCGGTTTGCGGTGCAGCAGTTCGTAAGTGCCCATTGCACCCATCGAAAGTCCGCCTATATAAAAACGGGTGGTGTCGGCCCAGGATTCCTGAACTAACGAATCAACCAGTTTCATCAGTATGGCCATTGAAGGGGTGGGCGCTTCAAAAGGTCTGAAGTCATAGGTTCTCGTTCCGATGCTGTCGAAGCCTCTGATAACGCTTGCCCAATAACCCTCTTCAGGACATTGTGGAAAGACTACCACAGTGCGGGTCTTACGGATGGTGCTGTCTGAGGCAAATTGCAGGCCTCCATGTATAAGCTGTTTAACATTGTCATAGCCACGCTCTCCCGATCCGTGGAGGAAGATGAAAACCGGAAGACGTTCACCAACATGATATTCTTCGGGAAACAATATACGATAAGGAAGGCTGTCGCTGTTCAGCCTGAACATGGTTTTTTTGTAGGAGTTAAGTTCTTGAGCTACGATCAGGTTGTTCTGCAATGAAAAGCAGATCGAAGAGAATAAGATTAAAAAAACACCAAAAGTTTTTGATTCAAACGATTTCATAGTGTGATCGGTGTGCAGAAGGCAAAAATTGTCGCTGATCTCAAATAGATTAGTAAAAGTATGGATTTTTTTGCTTCTTGCGAGAGCTACTCAATATGTATCACGCAGAGCCGCAGAGTCGCCAGGTTTAGATTTATTCTTTGCGTCTTTGCGCCCTTGCGAGAGCTACTCAATATGTATCACGCAGAGTCTTCTATTATAGATCAAAGATTATTGACAATCCTGGTAATTCCATTTTTAATTAATGATTCATTGAAATTGATCAATAAACCAAGTTTCAAGCCGGTTAATCTCAAATATGTCAGCAATTGTTTGGGATGAACCTTAGCAATTGACTCAACGGATTTAACTTCAATAATAACTTTATTCTCAACAATTAAATCAACCCGAAAACCAATTTCCATTTTCAATTCATTCCAGATTACCGGAATAGCTTTCTGCTTGCTAACAATCAAACCTTTATTGGTTAGTTCGTAATACTAGGATTTTCTCATAAACAGATTCAAGCAAACCAGGCCCCAGTTGCGTGTGAACCTGATAAGCTGTATCAACAATTATCGATGATAATTCATTTTCACTCAACATCTTTTGCGTGTTTGGTTTACAGCAAAAATAGATTAAACTATATGCTTAATAGAATGTTATGATGTACAGATCAGGTATAAATTAATGTATGATAATTATTTCAGTTCAATCTTAGCCGATCTAATGGTGTTGGAACTTGGTCCGGCCATGACCACATATTCGCCTTTTTCGGGACCAAAGCTCATGTCGGCCCTGAAAAATGAAAGGTCGTGTTGGTTCAGGTAAAACTCAGCCAGTCCGGACTCGCCTGGTTCGAGCGTGAGTTGCATAAACTTTTTGAGTTGTTTTACAGGGCGGGCCACCGAAGCTACCGGGTCATGAATATAAAGCTGAACGGTTTCGGTGCCGGCCATTTTTCCGGTGTTTGTTAACTGGATACTAACTTTGATAGAGTCGTTTTCATTTAAGGTTGAAGCGCTTAACATGATTTCTGACCAATCGAAGCTTGTGTAGCTAAGTCCATGTCCAAAGACGTACAGGGGTTCATTGGATACATCCAGGTATTTGCTGGTGTATTTGTTGTTGGCGTCGAATGGCCTGCCTGTGTTGCGCATATCGTAATGAATAGGAATCTGACCGACGTGCATCGGGAAGGTGACGGGAAGCTTGCCTGAAGGGTTATAGTCTCCGAAAAGTATATCAGCTAATGCATAGCCGCCCATAGTGCCGGGGAACCAGGCCATCAGAATTGAAGGGACATCTTGTTTCAATTTGTTGATAGTAAGAGGTCTTCCGCCGAAAATGACTGCAACAGTTGGTTTACCTGTTTTTAGAATTTCATCAGCCAGTTCTTGCTGTATCCCAGGCAGATCAATACCTGCGCGGCTTGCGGCTTCACCCGACATCCAATAGTTTTCACCCAGGGCAAGGACCACAACATCGGCCTGGCGGGCAGCTAAAACAGCCTCTTTGAACCCGTCCCGGCTGAACTTGTCGGTTGTGCAGCCCATTGCATGGATGACACGGCTTTGCGGAACGGCATCCCTGATGCCTGTGAGCAAGGTTACGGATTTAGCCCAGTCGCCTGCCGCTGACCAACTGCCGATCATGTCGCGTTGAGCATCTGCTAGAGGTCCAATTACTGCAATTGTTTTCAGGTTTCTGGACAAGGGGAGCAGGTTGCCATCATTTTTTAAGAGCACTGCCGATTTTCGGGCCATATCGCGGGCGGCTGCCAGGTTTTCGGGAGTCATAACATGGCTTTTTTCCCGTTCGGGCGAGCAATACCTGTAGGGATCATCAAAAAGTCCAAGCATAAATTTCACTTTAAGAATTCTGCGTACAGCAGTATTAACAAGCTCTTCGTCAACTTTTCCGCTTTTTACTAATTGTGGCAGTGCTTTTTGATAAAAACCTGCCTGCATGTCCATATCTACTCCTGCTTCAATTGAAAGGCGGGAGGCTTCAATCGTATCACCAGCCACACCGTGAAACATCAATTCCATGATACTGGTGTAATCGGTAACCACAAAGCCTTCGAAGCCCCATTCGTCGCGGAGTATGTCTGTCATCAGATATTTACTGGCTGTAGCGGGGATTCCATTGAGGTCGTTGAAAGAGGTCATCACAGTCAGAGCTCCCTCTTCAAGAGCAGCTTTGTAAGGAGGAAGGTAGGTTTCGCGGAGTGTTCGTTCCGACATGTCAACACTGTGGTAATCGCGACCAGCCTGGGATGCTCCATAGGCAGCATAATGCTTTACGCAGGCAACAACTGAGTTCAGTGAACCGATGCCTTCGCCCTGAAAACCCCTGACCCTTGCCCTGGCTATTTCAGAAGCCAGAAACACGTCCTCACCGGCACCTTCTACAACCCTTCCCCAGCGGGGATCACGTGAAATATCGCACATGGGGGCAAAAGTCCAGTGCAGACCTTCGGCACTGGCTTCGTCGGCGGCAATGCGCGCTGCTTGTTCTATGGCTTTAAGATCCCAGCTTGCAGCTTCAGCAAGTGGAACAGGAAATATTGTCCTGTGTCCATGGATCACATCATATCCGAAAAGCAATGGAATCCCTAAACGAGTGTTGTTCACGGCCATTTCCTGAAGCTTGCGCGTGTAGGCAGCTCCATAGGCATTGAAAATTGCACCGGCTTTTCCTTTTTTGATATCGTCTTCGTATTCTTTCCTGATAAATGCGCCTGTTTGATCCATGTCGCTGGTAAACAGGGTCATTTGTCCAACTTTTTCTTCAAGTGTCATTAATGAAAGCACCGAATCAACTCTTCGGTCAACTTCATTTGTTGCAGTCTGTTTGTTTTGGGAACAACCTGAGGAAAGCACAAGTACCAATAGGGTTGAAAATAAAAAGAGCTGTAGATTTTTCATTTGCTTAAGGTTATATTGTACTAATTGTAAATTATCTGCTAAAGCCAAGTTTGTTCATAGCAGCCTGTGTTTCCGGGGCAGACATGAACAGGTTCCATGGCAGGCTGCTTCGGTGGTTTTCAATCATTATCATTATTGGGCCCTGATCAATGGCAAGATACGAATCGGCCCACCAGCCTTCATGGGGATTAAAGGCATCATAGAAACCATATTCGCCCCATAGCTTGTCACCAAGTTTGTAGTAAAAAAACCTAAGGGCTTCCATTGATTGTTCTGGTGTGTAGGGGAAGGAAGACAAGGCAGCTGTTGGGCTGATGGTTCCGTTGTCGCGTCCCGGAACAGGTTCATGCACTGCGTATCCGTTCGGGTCGTCGCTTGCTGTAAGTCCCCAAACCGAACTGCTGTAACCTGTTCTGTTAAATGGATTTGTGATGCAGTGTTGTCTGTTGATGAGTGTATGGTTTCGGTTTTGTGTCCAATAATTGGCATACTGGTCGCTGAGGTTTGTTGGGTTGAGGCCCAAAAAGGAATAGTGTGCAAAGAACAGGGGACCCCCATAATCAAATCCAAGAGGCAGCACATGGCCGTAAAACGTTTTTCCATTGATGAAATAAGATGAAGATGCCCATCCGTTATGATAGACTGAGGCGGAAACTGGAAATGTTTCGGAGGTGGCAGCCATGAAATAAGTAATCAGTGCTTCGTTGTATCCTTTAACCTGCATATTCATAGCCCAGCCCACAGTAGGCGACCAGTGCCAGTACAGGACATCCTGCCCTCCGCGTGTGAACCAATCCCATTCGATCTCTGAAAGGAGGGTATTGATTTGTGCAATAAGTTCATTTTCTGTTGGAACGGTAAAATCAAGATATTGGCGCATTGTTAGCAGACCAGCAGCCATATAGGAAGTTTCAACCAGATCGGCTCCATTGTCGTTGGTGCTGAATGGAATAGTTTTTCCGGTACTTCCGTTTATCCAGTGGGGCCAGGCACCATGAAAGCGGTCGGCTGTTGACAGGAAGTTGAGTATCATTTGAAGCCGGTTCATTGCTTGTTCGCGCGTAATGAAACCCCTTTCAACGGCAATGGGCAATGTCATCACGCCAAATCCGCTGCCGCCCGTGGTAACTGTCTCACCTGATCCAAATCTTTCTCTGGTCATGCCACTCTGGGGGTGCCCATAATCCCAAAAATAGCGAAAGGTTTGCAACTGCACCAGATCGAGCAATGCATCATCGCTCATTGGCGGGAATTTGTCTGTTGAGTCAAGGTTGGTGATAAAATAGCCATTGAACCCGTTAAAGGTGAATCCGTTGACTGACTGAAGCTGGGCAGAAATCAGTAATCTGTGTTTTGTATAATATCCTAAAGGGGAATTGGGTTTGATAACCACCGATTTGCCATCAGCGCCGAGTTGAACCGACAGGTTGTTCCCGGGCAGAAGGGTGAAATGAGATGTTAGGTCGCTTGTGTTAAGCAACTCATTAAATTTTACTTCAATAAACGCGCTGTCATATGGCACTTCACGGATGATTTGCTGGTTGAGCATGTCTGATCCGTTAACGGTGATGCTGCTTATGACCAGTTTACCGGCCTCAGTAGTAAACCGGTAACTGATACCAGCAAACATTTCGCCGTTTTTGCCGTATGATCCCGGAGCAAGACTTAAAAGATAGGTTGTCTGGTATGCAAGTTGAAGTTCGGTATTTATAACCAGCTTCAAAGGATCAGGCTGAGTGATTTGCAGGCCAAGACCAGACATATCAGTTTCTTTTTTCAAAGAGATCCTTACGCTGGCTTTTGCCAAATCTATTGCCGAGGACCATTCGATTGTGAACGTCGGCTCTGTCACTACCTCTTCTGTTGTTTTGTCTTTAGCGAGGGTTGTATTGCCTGCACTGGCCTTGTTAATCTGAACGATTCCCTTATCGCTGTTATCGTTTTCTTTTTTGCATGATTGTAGCTGTGTAACTGCCACCAGTAACAACAACAGTATAAATATTGATTTTTTCATTGGAATTGTGTTCAGGGTCAAAGATAAAAAAAGGAGAGAAGGGGGTCGCCCTTCCCTCCTGTAACACTAATTAATCCACTAACCACTATTTTTCAGAGTCGTACATCAGTTGAATTTCGACAGGGGTCAGCACTTTGTGGAAGATTCGGATATCATCTAGCTGTCCTTTGAAGTGGTTTGCTCCGGGGAAGTCGTATCCACCCCAGGGTTCGTTGTCCCAAAGGGTTCCTGCACGTGAATGGATAAACCCAAACGCAAGTTCATTAACTACTTCAGGTGCTACGCCTGCATACTTGAGACCGGTAACAGTTGTTTTGGCATCTCCTTCGGGCCAAAGATTGAAGTCGAAACTCTTCATCTTTTCGCCGTTATAATAAAGGATTCCTTTTTTTGCAGTGCTGTTATAGGTGTAGCTAACGTGCAGCCAGTTGTCCTTCAGCAGGGCAATCATCTGGTCAGCGGTCAGGCTTTTGGCAAAATCCCATCCCTGCCAGCCACCATTGGTGTTGTCGGTAGCGAGTGCCGGGAACCACATATCTTCGGCAGCTGTTTCACCGCTTGCCAGTTCGTAGCGGAACGCAAATTTGGCTCCATCATAAGCGCCAAAGATTTCATATTGGAAGCCATAGAAAGCTCCCAGGCCCATCACAAAGTGGCCATGATCAATTCCGGCTGAATTTGCTTTAACCCAGAACGAGATGGTAAAGTCCTTTGTGTTCATGAGTTGGTCACCGTTTGGAATTTCAATGATACTTGTGGTTCCGTTGAAAGTGGCTGCTTTTCCGGCAGTAGCGTTGCGCGAAGGGGTGTATGTGATTGCAACAATACCACCAGCCGCAGGGTTAAAGCTGCCAACTGCATCATTTGCATTGTCCTCGAAAGGCCAGTGGGCTACAACTCCTGTAGGAACAAAGGTTCCGATGGTTGTAAACGTGCGGCTGAGGTCAGTAAGGAATTTGCCTTCGGTCGATTTCAGCCCGCCTTTCATTTCGAGTTTGTAGAGGGCACCATTGCTGAGTTCAGCATCGGGAACGATAGTTACCACGTTTTTATTGGTGGTGATAGTGAGGGCGATGTTGGCACCGTCATAATCCTGGGTCATTGTGATGTTGGCAGATGTGGCAGTCAGCGGATCAACATCGGTGCTGAAGGTAGCGGTAATGGTGGGGTTTGTGGGTACTGTGTTGGGTGATGTTGCACCATTAAGGTCAATATCACCTGCAACCAGGGTTTTCACTGTCAGATCTTTTGGATCATCTTTTTTACAACTTTGCATGCTGACGGTGATTACACCAAGCGCAAGCAGAAAACTTAGAACTACATACTTCTTTTTCATAGTGTACATGATTTAGATTAGGTTAATGAAACAATTAAAAAAATAATTACCAATTTGGGTTTTGGGTTAAACTTCCTTGTGATATATCAATTTCGTTTTGTGGAATAGGCATTAGTTCGTGCTGTCCTGAAATAAATCCGAGCGGGCCAAGCACTTCGTTTGCTTTGCCAGTTCTGACCAGATCCCAGAAACGATGTCCTTCGAGGGCGAGCTCATGCCTGCGTTCGCGCAGGATCAGGTTTCGAAGGTCATCTTTTGCAGTTACTGTAACATCAGGCAAAATATCGTTGTTGCCATGGCGCGCACGCTGCCTGACTCTGTTCAGGTGAATGAGTGCATCGCCGGGTTTGCCGTTTTCGTTGAGGGCTTCAGCAGCCATAAGCAACACATCAGCAAATCGGATGATTCTGCGGTTGTGGCCAAACTGAGTGTTGGTTGAGGAGCCTGGGATCCACACTTTCTGGTTATAACATTCTACTTCAATTACGTTCCCGTTTTCATCAAGTGTCACATCGGGGGTAGTGCCGTCTCCGAGTATTTCTACTCCATCGAGGATCTCACCAAGGTCAATAATGGTGGCATCAAGACGAGGGTCGCCTTCTTCAAAAGAGAACCTGAGGTTTTGTGTAGGCCGGTTAAATCCCCATCCCCTGTTGGGTGTTCCGCGCACACCCTGTGTATTTGCATATTGGTTTCCGATGTTTCCTTCGGTTTCCATGGCTCCAATTTCAAAAACTGACTCAATGCCATGTTCGCCCCATTTGCTGTTGGCGTTTGCAAAGTCTGGCTCAAGGTCATAAAATTCGGTTCCGTTGATGACTTCCAGTGCATGTATTTCGGCTTGTTCGAAGTCTTTGGTAAACAGGTACACCTTGGCCAGAAGAGAATGAGCAGCACCAAGTGATGCACGACCAAGATCGTTGGAGGAATAGGCGCTTTTGTTCGGAAGATGTGCAATGGCAAATTCAAGATCGCTGATAATCAAGCTATAGATTTCGGTCGCGGATGACCTTTCGACTTTTATGGGTGGGGTAACAGAAGTTACTTTTGGTACTCCGCCCCATGCCCTTACCAGATCGAAATAATACAGCGCCCTGAGGAAGGAAGCTTCGGCAAGATAGCGGTTCTTGAGTTCTTCGTCCATGATAATAGAAGGAACTTTCTCAAGCACCACATTTGCCCGCTTAATACCTTCATAAAGTGTTGCCCACCAACGGTCGAGTCCATCCTGAGTTGTAGTAAACGTAAAATTATCGTAAGGGTTCAGGTTGCTTGCCTGATCGTTGGGGTTGCTTCCTTTTCGGGTGTCGTCCGACATAATGTCGAGTATTGGATAGCCTCCTGAATGATAGTGCCACGACCTGAGAGATGCATACACTCCATTGGTAGCCAACAGTGCGTCTTCGGGAGTTGTTGGAAATGCCTGCTGTGTGATCAGGCCTTGTGGTTTCACATCAAGGAAATCTTTGCATCCTGTGAACAGGATCGTAATGGACAACAAAAGAATGATAGTTATATTTTTCATGGCTGCCTGATTTAGAAGGTAATATTAAGTCCTATTGAGTAAACAGCTGCAATGGGATAAATTCCATTATCGATGCCGTTTGAAAGCACGCCGCCACCACCGATTTCGGGAGTGTAGCCTGTAAAACGGGTTAAGGTGTACAGATTGGAGCCTTTCAGATAAATACGAGCCGAGGTCACCTGAATCCTGTTAATCAGGCTTTCGGGGAAGGTGTACCCAATAATGATGTTGCGAAGTCTGACAAATGACCCATCCATTAAAAAACGATCCGAGGGTATGTAGTTATAGCCTCCGAAAGATGGTTTGGGCTCTGAATTGCTTGTGCCTGCACCTTTCCAGCGATCCCATACATTTTGCTCGAAGTTATAGGGGTCAGGCCTTACTGCATCTTTACCATTGAAGATTTTGTTTCCTGTTTGTCCCTGAAGGTCAAAAGTCAGGTCAAAAGCTTTGAATACGAGTTCAATATTAAGTCCGAACACAAACTTAGGAATGGGTGAGCCAATATAAGTCCTGTCGAGTCCGTTGAGCTTTCCATCGCCGTTGGTATCCATAAACCTGAGGTCGCCAATTTCGGCCTGCGAAAGGTGCGGATAAGCATCAAGTTCTTCCTGCGTCTGGAAAATACCATCAGTTTTGTATCCATAGAATGCCCCAATGGGCAAGCCAACGCGGGTTTGGGTCACAGGTATGCCATTGCCCAGATATCCTCCCATGAGCACCGAGTCAATTCCGCTGTTACCACCAATTGCAAGCACTTCGTTGTGGATGGTGGTGCCTATTAGCCCTATTCGGTAGGTTAATTCACCTGTTTTATCACGCCAGGATAGGTTTGTCTCAATACCCCTGTTGAGCACCGAAGCAGCATTGTAAGTAACTCTTTGGCCTTGTCCGTTGCCCATGTGTCCGGGTGTAGATAATTCAACGAGGATATCATCAGTAACTTTTCTGTAATAATCTGCCTCGAACATCAGACGGTTGTTAAACATGCCCACTTCGAGCCCGATGTCGGTTTGTGAAGTGCTTTCCCATTTCAGGTCTGGATTGCCCAGTTTAGCATAGGAAGCGGCAGAGTAAAAAGCATCGGGGTTTGAGAATATGGCCACCAGCCCGCCATCCACAACAGAATACTGGTTCAGATACGGGATCTTTTCGTTGCCGATTTTTCCCCAACTTGCCCTCACCTTCAGCGTGCTTATGTGTTTTAATTCGCTCATGAATGATTCGTTAATGACATTCCAGCCGGCGGCAAAGGATGGAAAGTCGGCAAACCGATTGTTTTGCGTGAATTTTGACGAGCCATCGCGCCTAAAAGTTGCAGTTATTATGTACTTGTTGTCATAGGTGTAATTGGCCCTGAACAGGTATGAGATCATGTTGTAGTAGAGATTGGTTTCCACACCATTACCAATACTGTTAATCATATTGATGTTGTTGGCCTCGTCAATGATATAACTTGGCAGCAGATACCAGAAATCATTTTCGTCGCGGATTATGTTTTGCCCTGCAATATTCATATACTCAGAACGAGTCTGCTGCATGGTGTATCCGGCTACAGTATTAATGCGGTGTTTGTCGAAATCACGCAGCCAGGTCAGTGTGTTTTCCCACAGCCATGAGCGGCTCTCAAAAGTTGACTTCGACAGGTCGCTGAATTCATTGAATTGTTGTGATGCCGTTCCGTCAGGATTATAAACTGTATAGGCAGGGGTGAAGTTCTCAGATTTATTTATACCGGCATCCATCCCGTAACTTGACCGTAAGGTGAAATGCTTTGCGAATTTGATGTCGGCATACACATTGCCTACCCCGCGTAGCCCCCTGTTGAAACTGTTTGAATGTTTAAGGTCGGCCAATGGGTTGCCTACATTATACACAACGCCGAAACTCCCATCTTCATAATATGGAACAAGCAGCGGCTGGGCTCTGTAAACCGAGTAGGTCACATTGGGTGCATTTTGCTGTTCGTAGGGTGATAAGGTCAGGTTGATCCCGGTTGTGATACTCTTGTTAATATGGTAAGCATTGTTAAGCTTGATGGATATCCGCTGATAGGAAGATTTTGGAATAATCCCGTCCTGCCTGTAGAGACCTATTGCAGCATAATACTCTGATTTTTCAGATCCTCCGGAAATGGAAAGCTGGTGATTATGAATGGGGGCGGTTCGGAACACTTCGTCCTGCCAGTCGGTGTTAGGCACTGCATCCACATTGTTGTATGAGCCTGGTTTTATTTCATTTGCGATGGTCGCAAATTCCTTGCCATTGAGCAGGTCAATTTTTTTGGCTAATTTCTGGAAACCTGTCTCTGAGGAGAAACTGACCTGAGTTTTGCTCTGCCCGATTGTTCCCCTTTTGGTCGTAATCATCACCACGCCATTTGCCCCGCGTGATCCATAAATAGCTGTTGCAGAAGCGTCTTTTAATACTTCCATACTTGCGATGTCGGCGGTATTCAGAAAGGCAACATCATTCATAATAACTCCGTCAACAACATAGATGGGTTCGGAGTTATTCAGGGTGCCAACTCCCCTGATTCTTACTGACAATCCGGCTCCCGGAGCACCTGATGTGGTAGTAACCTGTACACCGGCGGCTTTTCCCTGAAGCGACTGTATTGGATTGCTGGAAGTTGTCTTTAGCAGTTCCTCTGATTTGATTGAGCTTACAGCGCCGGTCAGGTCGCTTTTTCTGACTACGCCATAACCGATAACCACATATTCCTCGAGCATAGTGCTTTTCTCAACAAGGGTGATTTTGTAGTCATTAGCCTGACTTATTGGCACATCCCGTTCCTCGTAACCTGTAAATGAACACTTGAAACTTAGGTCGCCGGGCTGAACAACTAAGGAAAAATTGCCATCTATATCAGTGACTGTACCTCTTGTGCTGCCACTAATCAGGATGTTAACCCCGGGAAGCGTTTCGCCTGACTCAGTACTTATGCTGCCGGTGATGGTTCGGCTTTGTGTGAAGGCCTCAAAAGAAACCAGCATCAGAAGGACCACCAGGCAAAATGATCTGCCGATTAGTCTGGAGTATCTGTTATTGTTCATAAGTAGAAATTTATAGGGTTGATTTCTTGGTGTCTTTATACATTTCATCTTCAAGCCATCCGCCGGTGAATCCTGCCTTACGCAAACCGTTGCGGATGTATTTATTTTTTTTCATCAGATTGTGAATCAGACCTGTTTGATGGTTTTCTAACTGTATCAGTATGGCTCCCTGATCAATGCCAATATAGTCAGGTGCAAACCAGCCTTCCTCGGAGAAGCTTGGGTTGAAAGCATCTTTGAATCCGTATTGGTCGTAGAGTTTGTTATTGTAAGTGTCTTTCATATACATCAGCGCGGGGATGCAATATTCCGGCGCAAAAGGTATTGATCCGCCAGCTGCAGTTGGCGCAATGGTTCCATCGTCTTCAAAATACCCGCAGGCAGCACCTCTGGCATGATATTCCCTGATTATGACACTATCGCCGCCAACCATAATAGTTGTATAGGCTGGTCCGTCACATGCTGTCAGACCCCAGATATTCTTTCCATAGCCCTCGAAACCGCGGGGATTATCTATGCAATAAGCACGGTTTGCTAAAGTTGCTCTTCGTGAGTTTTCGAAATAATCAATGCCTTTTTCAAACATATACCGGTCTTGAATGCCGCGAAAATCAATAAACATATGCGAATACTGATGCCCGAAAAGTGGCCCGAAGTTCACATGTTCATAACCGTAGAAATCGCACCATTCATAGGTTTCGCACCATTTATCCCATGCATTGTCAGCGATGGGATGTGTTGGAGATCCCAAAGCCATGGCAATGAGCAGCATGGCCTCGTTATATCCTGTCCATGTTGAAGAAATAAATCCCGATTCGGGTTTCCACCCCATTGACATGGTGCTTCCATTATTCATGGCCCAGTCCCACTCGGCCCTCAGGAAGAGCGAATCAGCCAATTGCCTGATCTCATGCTCAACCAGATTGTCATGATCGAAATATGACTGGCAAACAAGTATACCGCCAAACAGAATTCCTGAGTCTATTGTTGATAGTTCAACGTCTTTGAACCGCGAACCTGAATCATAATTCATAAAATGATAAAACAGACCCTTGTGGCCAGACATGCCCTGAGGTTCAGCTCCCTGAGGTGATTTCCAAAGCCATCGTAAAGTACGCAGAACCCTGTCGGCGGCCTGACCTCTGTCAATAAATCCGTTTTCAACACCTATAATATATGCAGGCAACGCAAAACCTGTTGCTGCAATACTGGTAAAGTTTCGGGTGGGATGCCTGTCGTCATGTTGCCATGTGTTTGTGTCAACAACTTCCCAGAAGTAGGTAAATGTTTTTAATTTTAAATCATCCAGAAATGCTGATGTATCCGAAACAACTACCTCTTGTTTGTCTTTTTTGCTGTTGACTGATTGGCATGAGGGTGCAACCATTGCGGTTATTAAAGCGTAAAGAGTCAGTTTAATCATTCGGATTGTTCTCATGAGGCAGAATGGTTGTTTCAATCGATTGCGGAATTAAATGTAAAAATACAAAACCATTGATCTATTATCCATAAAGCTGCACCATAACAAATACTTCAACAGGGATTACTGTGTTACAGCAACCACATCATTACCTCATCATGGTGACAGGAAAAGTTTGTAAATAACAGATATATAGTAAGATAAAGTAAATATTATTAATGAGAAAAAGCAGCATCATTTATCTTATCAGCAAACCGGTTAAGATGACAAAATCATCAGTTAATGTGTTGCTGCCTAGAATGCCATGATGAAATCGGTGAGGCCATGCTCGGACGAGAGATTTAGTTTTTTTCTCAGGCGGTACCTCTTTTCCTCGACTCCTCTAATGGTTATATTGAGCAAAGGTGCAATTTCTTTTGATGAAAGATTAAGTTTCAGGTAAGCGCACAAACGAAGTTCACTTGGGGTGAGGTCGGGATAATCATTCTTGAGACGCTTAAAAAAGTTCTGGTGCGCCTGGTCAAACAGGTGTTCGAACATTTCCCATTCATGTTCGCTGCTGATACCATGATCAAGGATTTTATTAAGATTATCGTAGTATCTTACCGGGAGACGATTCCCCAGTTCCTCTTTTTGTTTGTCAAGTTCGCTTTTAAGCTTGATCAGAAGTTCATTTTTACGCAAAATGGCCATGGTGTTTTTTGCCAGCTCAACATTTTTGCCATCAATTTCAGATTGAAGTTTTTGATTGTTTAGATGTACGATTTCAGCCTTTGCTTTCTCGTTCATACTGCGCATTCTTTCGTTTTCCTCACGCAATTGTTTCTCATGAAGCTTCCATTTCCTCCTTTTATAACTGGACCAAATCAGCAGACCCAGCAATAACAGCAGCAATGCATCTGTAAACAAGGCATAGACAGAGAGATACCATGGCTTAAGGATGCGAAAACTAATTGTGGTTTCTGGAGTAACCATACCTTTCGTGGTCAAATAGCGGGCCTTAAAAGTATAGGTGCCGGGAGGGAGGCGGTTGTAAACTGTTTTTCCGGTGGTTGTCCAATCAGACCAATCCGTTTCAATTCCTTCGAGTTTATATTGATAGTAGCTTGCAATTCCTGGGTTTCCATTTGATGAGAAAACGATTTCAAGATTATTATAAGCGTTGCCTGTGGTGCTTTTCTCCGAAACAAGCAGATCCTTGTAAGCGCCATCGTTTTTGCTTATTCTGGCTACTTCAATCAGTGGGGGTGAGATGTTGCCCGAAAGTCGGTGTAGCCTGTGCATGTTCAGAAGGCCAAATCCATTTTCCTGACAAAAGAAATACACGCTGTCGTTCAGCTGAATGATGTTTTCGTGATTTTCGACAAGGTTTAATCCGAGCAATTGAGGAATTAGCCGGTAAAGCAGCTTGGTTTTTCCAAACCGGATTTCAAACATGCCGATTTCTGAATCACGAATAAACCAGTATCTGTCCATACCTGCGGGCAGAACATTTTTTGAAAAGGCAAACTCTTCCAGTTGCACATTAAGTTCGGTATAGGGCAACAAGCGGGCATTGATGGCATCCCATTGCATAAAGCCATGTGGCGAACTCACCAGCAACCTGTTATCCACCCTGAACACTTTATCGGACGGGAAGGTCAGTCCATCTTCAAGACTCAGTTTTTTAGACCATGAAACAGAGTCGAACCCGGCATTGGGCTGTATTAGATAAATGCCGGAAATAGAATGACCCAATAACAAATTGCCCAAAAAATCAAGTTCGATAAAACGGGCAGGTGCCATGAACCCTTCAAGGCTATGCGATACTTCCCAGGAGTTTTTCGTAGGTTTAAATACGACTACTGAACTATAAGTGCTCTGAAGCAGTATTTCCTGTTCGTTGATGGTCGTCTTCGATAGGTTATAGCCGCCCGAAACATCACTAATCTGCTCCAGATGATTATTGTTGATGAGAAAAGTTCCCTGATTGAGGCCGGCAAAAAAATTGCCGTCAATTACTTTCAAAAACCATACCTGTCCTTCGGAGCCTTCAATGAATGTTGCATCCTTGCCTGGCGTACCCTGCTGAAAATCGTATTTGTAGATGCCCTGATTGGTGCCCACATAAAGATTGCCCATCCAGGATGCAGCGGTGTACACTGTTCCCAATTGCCGTTCCTGATCTGGATGCAGCTGTATAGGCGAATTGAACCATATAAAATCAAAGCCTTTGTCCATGCCCACCCAAAGGTTTTGCTCATGGTCAGTTTCGAGGGCAAGTATGGTGTTGTTTTGCAGCCCGTTAGCGCTATGCAAGTGTAGAGTCTGTTTGCCCTGCATATCAACAAAATACAGGCCTTTCAGCAAGGTGCCAAACACAAACTGTTTGCCTATTCGGGCGCCGTGATTAATCTTTGATGACATAAGCTCGTTATTTGCTTCTGTCTGCCATTGCTGAAAACCTTTGCTGCTATAATGATAAATACCTCTGGAACTGGTCCCCACCAGGAAGCTGTTATCATCATATGGCAATATGGTTTTTACTTCAGTATCAGCAAATAGTTCAGAACCAGGTATTTTTACCAGACTATCCTGAACAAGCTCAAAAAGCCCGCCATTTATTTCCTGTACGAAAAGTTTGCCTGCAGCTTCGAGCAGGAACAGCACAGGACCGGGCAAGGCAATCGGACGTATTTGCTGGCCGTCGTAACAGAGGATTTTGCCAAAACTTTGAAAATAAATGTTCTCTTTGTGGGCAATAATTTTCCAGAATTCGTCATTTTGCATGGCCAGGCTTCCATCTGTCGGGACAAGTGAATGGTATACAGCTTCGCCGGGAGACCGGGCTTCCCAGAAGCCAAATTCTTCAAAGGATCCGGTAAATATCTTGTTTCCTGACCATAAAACCGACCTGATAATGGTTTGTTGTGGCAGGCTGTGCAATTCAGTGCCCGAACTGCTCATGATGATCAGGCCGGCATTGTTGGCAATAAACACTCTACCATTGCCGTCGAGGCTGATATCCCAGTTTTGCTGGCTGCCTTTGTAATAGTCTTTACTAAAATGATGTATCCTGAAGTAATCTCCGGCCTGAAGTGTTGCACATTGAAGCAACATACCGACAACAATTGCCCATTGGCCAAAAAGTGGCAATGACTTTAAATATCTAAAGCTGATCATTTATTGCAGTTACCCATGAAGACGTAAAGTTAATACTTTTCTCAAAGAATCAACACTTTTGAGCATACATGTAAGAAATCAGCGTTTTAGGTATAACTTGGCTTATTATAAAGTTATTACAGCGTTTTGAAGATACGAATCAACCACGACTTGATAGGCAGAACCGGAATCACACAAAATAGTAGAATGTTATATTTCATTAATTATGAAATACAATCAGATTGAGTGATTCAGCTTTTTTCTTTACAGCAAAGCGTGCAGCACCTGCACAAAAGAGCGTTACCATTCTCGTGAACGATAAGGAAAAAGTACTTTTAACGAATCATAATTCATTAATTAACGCTCAACTGTAAGGGGAATAGTACTCACATGTTGACCTGATCTTACCCGAACAATATAAAGACCTGACTGAAGCATGCCTGTATTAATAACCAACCTGTTGTTTTCTGCGGATAGCTGATGTTCATACAAAATCCTCCCCTGAACATCCATCAGTGTTACAAATGAAGAAGATTGGTTATCGTAGAGATTGATTACAGCCTGATCCTTTGCAGGGTTAGGATGCACCGATATCCGTAAGGCGCTTGAGTTTGATTCTGTCACCGAAGTCTCCGTATCTACAATTGTAATTGTCAAATCGTCAAAATAATAACCGTCAGCAGTAACAAATACATCGGTAACAAGTCTGAAGCGCAATCGGATGCTTTCACCGGCCCATGGTGTCAGGTCAATCTCTTCCTTTACCCATGCCGAAACTCCGTCATAAAGAGGCTGCCCTTCGGCCTGATTTGATGAACCAGGTTTTGTGTATTTACCCTCAAGTGGAATCCAGGTTGTTGTTCCGGCCTTCCTGAGCTGCACCTGTACGTAGTCATAACCCGGCTCGATGTTCCATTTGGCCCAGAAACTCAGCAGTGCGTAGGGCGTCTCGGGAATTTCGATGTCGTTGACCATTGTTATGATATTGGTTTCGTTGTTGCTGTAGTTTCCGCCAGGTGAGTCGGTTATAGAACTGAACGGAGAAACGAAATCAGCTGTTGTGATGTTCCATTTGGGCGAACTCCACTTGCTTATATTGTCAGCATACTCTTCAAATATCACAGAGGGTTTGCCATAGATTCTTGTAATGGTATCACTTTTAACAAAACTGCCGTTGTCAAGTGACAGCAAATACCTGAATACTGTTCCGGAAGTAATTTCGGGATTAAGCACGATCCCGATGGAGTCGCTAACAACTTCCAGCATTTCGAGGCTTCCAAAAGTCACGGGGTCTCCAACACTGATGATGTGGTTGTCAAGTGGTTCAATACTTACTAACCATCCATCTGATGGAGCAAAGCCAACCCGTTGCATGTCGAATCGCGATTGAGTAGTTGTTTCACCCGTGATAAAGGCTGATGTTTCGGTCAGTTTCCCATAGCTTCCGGCCAAATAGGCAGCTAATATATTTTGATACATATTCTCCTGACACAGTGGAATAATCCGCGCCTGCTGAGGCCAGAATCCATCATTTCCATCACCAACTTCAGGGGTATAGGAGAATATTTTGTTTTTCGATTCGGTGTCACCATACATCCAGTCGTCAGAACCTCCATTAGTGGGATAAATGGTGGTGCTTCCGGCGCCATATACATAATTGTTGTCTCTGGTCATCATTCCTGCATGAACAAAAAAGATATCATCATCGGGACAAGGATCGCTTGTATAACCCCAGGGATAGAGTAATAAGTCACTGTATGAATGGTAGTTGAGTGCTATCATGAAGTTCTTCTGCTCGGCTAAAATTTTCAGAGCACTTGTTTCCGGCTCACTGAAAGGGGCCGGGCCGCGATAGGTCAGGTCATCAGGGTTTCCTGATGAGCCTTCATTGTCAATGCCCCACATATAGCCGAAATTACGGTTTATATCAACTCCAAAGGAGCCGCCATTGTTAATTCTCCTGTTTTTGCGCCACATTCCGCCTCCAGAGGGATTAATTGTCTGATTATAAATGTAACCGTCGGGATTAACAACCGGAACAAAATACATTTCAGTGTTGTCAACAAGGTATCGGACTTCTTCGTTGGTTTCATAATTTTCGAGCAGGTGGAGCATGAAATAGATCATTTGTTGCACCCCAATCCCTTCGCGTGCATGAATAAGTGAAGTGTAGAGTACCTGCGGCTCGTCTTCGTCCTGGTTTGGATTATCACTGATTTTCAAATACCAGATCGGTCGGCCTTCATGCGAAAGTTGGCTGCCTGGAATCTGCTGTTTCACGGAGATCAGATCCGGCCACTGGGCGGCCATAAAATCCAGTTTAACCATCACTTCATCATAGGTATAAAATCCACCCATCGAGCCATATTCCCAGTTTTGAGGAACAGGATAAAGGTCATCAAGGTTCCTGCCATCAGACCGGTCAACTGCCTCCAGAAACCGCTCCTGATAAAATCTGCTCATATCGGGGATAAGCAACTCAAAATCAACTCCGAGTTCGGTGAGTTTGTTAAGCTCAGCCTGGCTTAATTCAGCTTCGAGGTATTGACCGTTTTTGATTCGGGCGCCATCAAGGCTGATGCCGAGTCTGCTGATTTGATGTATGTCATGCTCCTGCAGGCTGATTCTAACTTTGGAATAAGTTTCTGCCTGAGCCAGCAGAGCTATGCTTGCAACAAAAAACAAAGCTGTTAAGAAAAGATTTTTCATATAAAATGGATTTGATGAAATGAAGCGTAAAAGTAAATATTATGTGGTATCAACTGAACCGCGGAAAATAGTTTTCTTAGTGAAGTTAGCACAGGGCTTCATCTCCATTCAAAAGTCTCCACCATATGCCTGAGGTCAGCCTTCAGGAAGTCAATTACGGGAGATAGAGAATCATTGTTGGGTCTTACATTGAAATAAAGCGCGGCCCGCAAAAAATGGCTGGTGCTGTCGGTAAGATAAAATTGGACAGGTGATGCAGTTCCTTTACCTTCAATTTGATACATCATTCCATACACCCTTTTTTCGGGATTGATAATCAGGCTGTCGTAAATAGCACTTGCCTTTGGGATGTGTTTGAATACTAAGGTTCGAGCGTCTTCAGTAAAGACCTCAAGGTCGTTGTTCACCTGCTTATAGCTGATGTGCAGGCTTCCGCTGAATTGCGGGAATTCAACATTAATCCATGCCGGTTCACCGGATGTATTCAGTTCATAGCTGATAGTGGCATATGCGGGATACTCAAAAAAGTAGGGTAGGGTATCAGTCAGTTTCTGGTATTCCTTTGGTGGAAGGGCTATTCTGAAAAAGCCTCTTGGCTTGGGTATATGTGTTTCGCTGCACGATGAAGCAAACAGAGTAGCAAGAAACAGGATCACTATCAGGAAATGGTTTTTCATGAGGATTTTTTTTTGGTTGCCTTCACCTGCTTAATCCTCCTGCTGTCGGCATCGGTTACCTCGAACACAAAGCTTTTGCACGTAATCTGTTGTCCTTTTACAGGAATGATACCTTCAAGTTCGAGCAGAAGCCCGGCTAACGTATCTGATTCTCCCTGAACATCTTCAAAATAATGCTCATCGGTTTCGGTGATTTTGCAAAAATCAATCAGGTTTGTGCGCGCTTCAAAAACAAAGGTGTGCTCATCAATTCTTTTGTAGCCTGCCGATTCGGGTTCTTTGTCAAATTCATCACTTATATCGCCAACTATCTCCTCAATAATGTCTTCAAGGGTGAGCATGCCCGAGGTTCCACCATATTCATCCACTACCAAAGCAAGGTGAATTTTTTTCTCTCTGAATTCCTGAAGCAGATCGTTTATCTTTTTTGTTTCGGGCACATAAAAGGCTGGTCTGATGAGCTTTTTCCAGTCGAAAGTTTTTTTATCCAAAAAGGGGATCAGGTCTTTGATATATAGGATACCGACCACTTTGTCGAGGCTGTCTTCATAGACCGGGATGCGCGAAAATCCGCTGTTAAGGATTGTGTTGAGTACAGTGCTGAAGTTGGATTTGATTTCTATGGCGGTAATGCTAACACGCGATTTCATAATCGCGGTAACTTCCTTTTCGCTGAATGTCGCAATCCCTTTCAGCATTTTTTTCTCTTCAGGAGGAGTTGATTCATCAGAAGATATATCAATCGCAGCCGACAATTCACTCATATCTATACTTGCAGTCCGATGTGCCAGTCGGTTATCGAGATACGCAGCCGAAGATACAAATGCCTGGCTTAATGGTTTGAAAAATCTTATAAGATTGTACATGGTTCCGGCCATAATGCGTGATAAATACATAGGCCGCTGGTTCGATATCACCTTGGGAATGATCTCTCCGAAAAGCAGTATCAGAGAAGTTGCAACCATTATTTGAAATAGAAATACCAGCCATGTCATGCTTGCGGGATCAATCAGCAATGTTGTGATGTAGGAAAACAAAATTACAAAGGCTACATTGATCAGATTGTTGACAATTAGGATTGTGGCCAACAGATGTTTGGCCTGTTCCCTTAAACGGAGCACCATTTTGTCTTTTCTGTGGGCTGATTCGCGCAGGGTGTTTATGTCAGCTGGTTTAATAGACAAATAAGCAGTTTCGCAACCTGAAATCAGTGCCGAAAACAACAGCAACATTACCATCACTGCTATTGTCACAATTGATGAAATGCTGAGTTCGGTAAATGAAAGGTTGTTCAGTAAGGCGAGCATACTCGCAGACGGGTCAGGGTCGGGTTGATCCAAAACAAATTGATTTAAAATTCCGGCCACAAAATTAATCAATTTCTTGATATGGTATTAATTATGGATCAACATATAGTTAAGGGATTCATTCTGATGTATCAATTTAGATGCTGACAATAGCTATTATTAACCATTAGTATACAGCGCCTTAGCTCTGTTACATCAGAAAGGAAGGTCGTCTTCGGGGCCGGTTGAAGGCATGAAGCTGCTTTCTTCTGTTGATGCTTTTGTTTCCGGTGCATGCGGATAATCCTGTCTTTGCTCACCTGCCGGATTGCTTTTACTAAGCAGGTTCATTCGCTCAGCAATTATTTCTGTGATGTATTTGGTCATTCCCTGACTGTCCTGATATTGTCTTGTTTTTATTCTGCCTTCGATAAAAAGCATATCTCCTTTAACATAGTTTCTTCTGCCTTCGGCAATATCGGCAGCAAGATTACCCCAGGCGACTAAATTATGCCATTCAGTTTGATCCTGCCAGTTCCCTTCCCTGTCGCGATAACGTTCGCTGGTTGCTAAGGAAACAGTCATTTTCTTCCCGCCGTTTTCGAAGGAGATCACTTCTGGATCTTTTCCCAGTCGTCCGATAAGCATTACTTTGTTTAATCCTGCCATGGTATTGATATTTATGATGTTAGCATTTCAAATCCGCCTGATTCTTCCAGATACCTGTCAATTAATCTCGGAAAAGCGTACTTGCCAAGGTCGTTTTGGCCGATCAAAGATAAGGCAAATTCATCGGCAGAATCAAGTTTTTTGGCAAGCTTTACAATAAAAAACCGTGCATGAATGAGCCGGTGTGTTAGCCGGTGTTTGTATAGGCGCGATTGGTTATGGAGTACATAATTATTTTCGGCAATCATTCTATACCATTGTTCACTTTGGATGATTTGTTCAAATTCGGGATTGTTGCTGGATTCGATCAGAGGGAACTCATATAGTCCCTTCCATATGTCGTTTTCTGTGCGTTTACGTATATATACCTTATTTATATGATTGTCGCTTACGAAAGGTATCAAATAGTTAAAAAACCGGTCACTTACTGGTTTTTTGGGCAGTTTAACAGGAAAATCCAAAACTTTATTTCGTGCAAATGCCATGCATTGGTTGTTGAGGGGGCAATTAGGGCAATCCGGATTTTTTGGGGTACATTGTAATGCGCCAAATTCCATAATTGCCTGATTGTAAGTGCCAGGGTCGTATGAATAGAGTAACTGGCTTGCCAACTGGCCAAAAACATGCTTTGCATGTTTGCTGTTGATGGGCGTGTCTATTGAAAAAATACGGGAAAGTACCCTGTACACATTCCCGTCAATCACTGCTTCAGGCAATCCAAAAGCAATTGATGCAATAGCAGCTGCTGTGTAGTTGCCAATACCTTTTATTTGTTTCAGTTCTTCAAAACTGGACGGAAAAACTCCATCATACCGGACAAGGATTTCACGTGCCGCCTGATGAAGGTTTCGTGCACGGCTGTAATATCCAAGCCCTTGCCACATCTTCAGAACCTCATCTTCGTGCGCAACAGCCAAAGAACGAATGTCAGGCCAGGTGGTAACAAAACGATGGTAATAAGATAAGCCCTGATTGACACGTGTTTGTTGCAGTATAACCTCTGATAGCCATATGAGGTAAGGATCGGTGGTGTCGCGCCATGGAAGTTGGCGCCGGTTATCCCTGTACCATTGGAGTAAGATTGGGTGAAATGAATCCATTTAACTTGAAAATATTTACTAAGAGCCTTTTAGATGAAAAAATAATCAAAAAAAATCGTTTGGGTAAAAAAAAAGTATATTTTTGCCAGTCCAAATAAAATTCTAATTTTTAATCCTTTAAAATGTTAAAGATATGACAAAAGCTGAAATCGTAGCAGATGTTGCTAACAAAACAGGAGTAGAAAAAGTTGCCGTACAGGCCGTTGTTGAAGCATTTATGGAATCCGTAAAGAATTCAATGATGAATGGTGAAAATGTTTATCTGAGAGGATTCGGCAGCTTTACCATCAAGAAAAGAGCAGAAAAAACCGGAAGGAACATTTCCAGGAACACTACGCTTATCATTCCTGCCCACAACATTCCCGCTTTCAAACCTGCAAAAACCTTTGTAAATCAGGTTAAGTCAAACGTTAAGTAATTTAATTTCAAATATTTTCAAACTATGCCAAGCGGGAAAAAGAGAAAAAGACATAAGATGGCAACCCACAAACGGAAAAAACGTTTGAGGAAGAACAGGCATAAGAAGAAATAATTTTTCTTGACCTTTACAAATTGGATAACACAATGCTGATGCGTTTATCTTGGCATTGTGTTATTCAGTTTATGTGTTCAACACATCATATTGTCGGCCCCGGGATGAAGTATCCTAAGGGGATTAGCTTATAAGCAATAACAATAAACAAAGAAATCAACGTGAACAGAGAATTAATCATCGATTCTCGTGCTTCGGAGGTTGACATTGTTCTTTTAGAAGATAAATCATTAGTTGAACTTCACCAGGAAAAGACCAACAACAACTACGCAGTAGGTGATGTTTATCTGGGCAAAGTCCGAAAGATCATGCCCGGACTTAATGCGGCTTTTGTAGATGTTGGGTACGAAAAAGATGCTTTTTTACATTACCTCGATCTGGGCCCCCAGATCAGGTCACTGATCAAATACACCAAGATGGCTATGAATGCCACACCGGTGCAGATCCATTCCGACTCGTTTAAGCTCGAGCCTGACATTGAAAAGTCAGGTAAAATTACTCAGGTGCTCACTTCAGGTATGCAGATTATGGTTCAGATTGCCAAAGAACCTATCTCGACCAAAGGCCCAAGGATTTCTTCGGAAATTTCCTTTGCAGGCCGCTACCTGGTGCTTGTGCCATTCTCGAGCCGTATCTCGGTTTCGCAAAAAATCAGAAGCAGCGAAGAACGAAATCGGTTGAAAAGACTTATACTAAGCATCCGACCCAACAACTTCGGCGTGATAATTCGCACCGTTGCCGAAAACAAAAAAGTCGCCGAACTTGATGCCGACTTGCGTAACCTGGTAGAAAAATGGGAAAAAACAGCTACAAAGCTGCAGAATGCTAAAGCTCCTGTTAAGATCGTCAGCGAACTCGACCGGACCTCAGCTATCTTGCGCGACCTGCTTAACGAGTCATTTAATAATGTACACGTCAACGATCCGGGACTCTCAGATGAAATCAAAAGTTTTATCGGAACCATTGCACCCCAGAAAGTGGACATTGTGAAGCTCTACAAAGGCAAACAGCCTATTTTCGAGCATTTTGGCATTGATAAGCAAATAAAAAGCTTGTTTGGGAAAACCATTACCATCAAAAGTGGTGTTTATCTGATCATTGAACATACCGAAGCCATGCACGTGATCGACGTCAACAGCGGTCATCGTGTAAATAAAGAGATAAGTCAGGAAGAGAATGCACTGGCAGTCAACATGGAGGCGGCAACTGAAATCGCCCGCCAACTACGGCTCAGAGACATGGGCGGTATCATTGTGGTCGATTTTATCGACATGCACGACAGTAAAAACAGAAGAGAACTGTTTCAGAAACTCCGGGACGAAATGGCCCGTGACCATGCTAAACACACCATTTTGCCCCCAAGTAAGTTTGGGTTGGTACAAATTACACGTCAGCGTGTCAGACCCGAAATGGCAGTAGAGATCCTCGAACGTTGTCCTGTTTGCGATGGAACCGGTAAAATCAGGCCCAGCATCATTTTCGTTGATGAAATAGAGAACAACCTGAAATACCTGTTACAAGACCAAAACGAAAAGTCTGTTACCATTGCTGTTCATCCGTATGTGCATGCATACCTTACCAAAGGACTGATCTCACGCACTATGAAATGGATGTGGAAATACAAAAAACGCATTCAGGTAAAGCCCATGGTCAACTACCACCAGCTCGAATACAGGTTCTTTAACAGAAACAATGACGAGATAAAAACCTGAGCTGCTTAATCTCAGATTGTGCTAAATCAAGTTGCATCCCGCAAACACAATGTGTTGCCCGGGATGCTTCATTTATCTGTGTATCATTGTCTGGTTACCATTATTAGTAATTATAGGAAAGTCTTAAAAATCACTATTTTTGCCGCATGGAAATTGTATTAAGTGGCATCAGGCCAACAGGAAATTTGCACCTCGGAAACTATTTCGGGGCGGTTAGAAATTTTGTCAAAATGCAGGACGAAGCCAATTGCTTCTTTTTCATTGCTGATTATCATTCGCTTACAACACACCCCAAACCTGATGACCTTCATGCGCGCGTTAAACAGGTTCTTGTTGAGTATCTTGCCGCCGGGCTTGATCCTGAAAAATCAACATTATATGTGCAAAGTGATCTTCCCGAAACAGCCGAACTGTACCTTTTTCTGAATATGAACGCTTATATGGGAGAACTTGAAAGAGTAACAACATTTAAGGAAAAAGCCCGTAAACAGCCCGACAATGTTAATGCCGGCCTGCTCACTTATCCAAGCCTGATGGCAGCAGACATCCTCATTCATAAGGCACACAAAGTACCCGTTGGCAAAGATCAGGAACAACATCTTGAAATGACCCGGACTTTTGCCCGACGTTTCAACAGATTATACCTCGAAGATTACTTCCCAATCCCACAGGCCTTTAACTTTGGAGAGGAATTAGTAAAAGTGCCCGGATTAGACGGCAGTGGCAAAATGGGTAAATCGGAAGGCGAAGGCAATGCCATATTCCTGTCAGATGATCCAAAGACAATACGCAATAAAGTAATGCGTGCTGTTACAGACAGCGGCCCGACAGAGCCCAACCAGACAAAGCCCGAAGCCATTAGTAACCTTTTTTCCCTGCTCAGAATAATGTCAGGCCCCGATGCATTCAACTTTTTTGAGGAACAATACAACAACTGTAACATCCGCTATGGCGATCTTAAGAAACACCTTGCTGAGGATATTGTCAAATTTACGGAGCCCATCAGGAACAGAATTCTTGAATTGAGCAACAATGAGCAGTACATCAGCAAGGTTGCCCGATTGGGCGCCGAAAAGGCAAGAGAAAGCGGCCGCAGAACCGTGAACGAAGTAAGGGATATTATTGGTTTCAAGTCATTTTAAATTTACCTATATGTCAGAACGATACAAAATCTGGTTGAATAAGGTTGTTACCACAATGATGCGATTTGGTGTCATTATGTATATATTTTCCGTGCTTTTTCCCTTTATAAATGATCCCGGCTTTGAAGAAACCTTCTGGTCGTGGTCGCTCAGATGGTTTCTGATCATCGTGCAGGCGGCGGCAACTTTACTGATTATGGTCATCAAACGAAGTGATTTTTTGGTTTATGGATTTTTTATCATATTTCTTGCCTCCATTTACAATCTTTTTGTTTCAGCCGTTAGCTCAGATCCGTTCCCGGATTTGTTCAGCCACTTTCTGGCCGCAACTGTTTCGGTATATTTCATGACGCGTGACATGAGAATTGAAATCTCAACTGGACATAAAAAACACCGTAACAGAAGCAATTCCAATGATGGAAAATAGCATTTTGTTGCCAGGCAGGCAAGAACGTGGTGTATTGGTTGCTCTTGCAACCAAAAAGCAAAGCAGGGAACAGGCTGAAGAATACCTTGATGAACTGGCTTTCCTGCTCGAAACAGCTGGAGGGATTCCTGTAAAGAGATTTGTTCAGGCATTGCCAACGCCTGATCCCCGAACCTATGTGGGCAGCGGAAAGCTTGAAGAAATCGCTGCTTTTGTAAAAACCGAGGAAATTGATCTGGTTGTTTTTGATGATGAACTTGGAGGATCACAAATCAGGAATATTGAGCAGGAAATTGGTTGCAGGGTGTTGGACCGTACCAACCTTATTCTCGACATCTTCGCGAGGCGTGCGCGTACATTCCATGCTAAAACACAGGTTGAACTGGCACAATATCAATATCTTCTGCCAAGGCTAACACGCATGTGGACCCACCTCGAACGCCAAAGAGGTGGCATAGGCATGAGGGGGCCTGGTGAAACGGAAATAGAAACAGACAGGCGTATCATTCGCGATAAAATAGCTTTATTAAAAGAAAGGCTTAAAGAAATTGATGTTCAGCAGGCTGAGCAACGTAAAAATCGTGGAAAACTTATAAGAGTTGCACTGGTTGGCTATACCAATGTAGGCAAATCTACCATCATGAACTTAATCAGCAAATCAGATGTTTTTGCTGAAAACAAACTGTTTGCCACCCTCGACACTACTGTGCGTAAAGTAGTGATCGAAAATCTGCCTTTCTTACTGTCCGATACTGTGGGTTTTATCCGCAAACTTCCGCATGGGCTTATCGAATCGTTTAAATCAACACTGGATGAGGTTCGTGAATCTGACATCCTGTTGCATGTAGTAGATATCTCGCATCCTGAATTTGAAAAACAGATTCAGACCGTTCATGACACCCTTGCTGAAATTGGCGCAGCCGACAAGAAAACCATCATGGTGTTCAACAAAATTGATGCTTACACAGAATCATCCCTTACTGATGAGATGCAACTGTATGCAGGCGAGCCACAACCACGTCTCGAGCAACTCGAACAAAGCTGGATGGCCCAAAAAGAATCAATTTCAATCTTCATTTCAGCCCGAGAGAAAACCAATTATCATGAATTCAGGCAGTTGTTGTATAATCACATCCGTGATATGCACGCCCTGAAGTATCCTTATGATAATTTTCTGTATTAAGACACTGATTATTCTCCGGCGTTAAATTTTCCCTTTTAACTGGTAGGAGCTCCAACGCACAAAACAACTGATTGTATTTTGGTTTGACAGATGCAGTTGTCCGCGCATGAAACAAGAAAAACAGAATACATATTGAAGTTCAAAGAAAATTAATGAATTTTTAAAGCAGGGCGCCATCTTAAGCTTGTCGTGGATATTAACCTGCGGTTGGGCTGCAGTTGTAGGTTGCGCCTGACTGATACCGCTCTGCAGAATATCGTTGAGGTGGAAAATTCGTTTACATTTGTCAGGAAAAACGGCATGAAATGAAAAAATTGCACTTGCTCATACTTTCAATTGCTTCGGGCCTGCTGCTCAGTGCTGCCTGGCCTGAACGTGGTTTCATCCCCCTGATTTTTGTGGCCTGGGTACCTTTGTTTTTTGTTCAGGATTACCTAGGAAGTGAACCCGACAGAGGGAAGCGTATGTCCATGTTCTGGCTTGCGTTTCTGTCGTTTTTTATTTGGAATGCCCTAACCACTTATTGGATATGGAACTCAACAGCCGTTGGAGCCATTGCAGCACTTGGATTGAATTCGCTTTTCATGGCAACCGTGTTCTGGTTGTTCCATAAAACCAAAAAAGCATTGTACGACAACCGGAAAGGCTGGCTGATTCTGGTTTTTTTCTGGCTGAGTTGGGAGTATTTTCATCTTGACTGGGACCTGAGCTGGCCCTGGCTCAATCTGGGCAATGTTTTTGGCACGAAGAATGCCTGGATTCAATGGTACGAATATACGGGAACCTCAGGCGGTACAATTTGGGTATTGGTTTCTAATATTTTGGTTTTTCATCTTGTAAAAGCCGTTACGCAACCGAAACCCGCCCGCAAGAGAATTGGTGTTCTGATGCTTTCGCTCAGTCTGGTTTGGTTGCTGCCGGTGTTTATTTCCGGCTACATCTATAACAGAGTTACAGAGGAAGGCGAGCAAGCCGAAATAATTGTCGTTCAACCAAATTTCGATCCGTATTCCGAGCAATACGAGCTGCCACCATCTGAAATCATAGACCGTAACCTGACGCTGGCAATGAGCGTAATGCTCCGTGAAGCTGACTTTGTGGTTAGTCCCGAATCGGCCATTCAGGAGGATATTTGGGAGGAACGACTCGATGCATCACCAAGCCTGAAACAACTCAGGTCATTTATTTCCGATAATGACAATCTGGCCGTAATAATTGGCGCAAGTACCTTCAGTATTGTTCCCAAAGGTAAGGAGGACGACCATGCGGCAAGGCGTTTCAGGGGTTACGATCAGTATTACTATGCCTATAACACAGCTTTTTATATTGATTCAACAGCAGAAATACAAAAATCTCATAAATCGAAACTTACTCCTGGGGTTGAGATGATGCCATCCTGGCGTATCCTAAGGCCACTGAAAGATTATGCAATTGATCTGGGAGGTACCATTGGAACTCTTAAAACTGATGATGAGAGAGTTGTTTTTCGGCATAAGAGCGGACGGTTCGTGGTCGCACCAGTAATTTGCTACGAATCAGTATATGGTGAGTTTGTCACCGGTTTTATCCGCAATGGTGCCAATTTGATTTTTGTCATCACTAACGATGGTTGGTGGGGTAATACTCCAGGTCACAGGCAGCATTTTTATTTTTCCGTGCTCCGTGCAATCGAAACGAGACGCAGTATTGCCCGATCGGCCAACACGGGAATTTCGGCTTTTATTGACCAGCGTGGCGATGTTTATCAAGCCACTCCTTATTGGGAACCGGCAGTGATCCGGCAGACACTTACCACCAACAGCAGAATGACCTTTTATGTCCTTTACGGTGATTACCTGAGCCGTATAGCAATGTTTGCTTCTGCTATCTTTTTGCTGTATGCCCTTGTCAGGTATTGGCTGGGTTGCAGAAAGAAATCTGAAGCAAAAATCTAATAACCTAATCCTGACCATTGCAACAGCCAATTTTCTATCTGGGGCCTTTTCAAGGCATTACCGATGTTCATTATCGCCGTTTGTTTGTTGATTACTTCGGCGGGGTGCTAAAACTGTTCACCCCATTTTTTACAGGAATCGACACCGAGAATAGTAAAAGTCTGCATACTCCTGAACTGAATATACAACTCAGCAATCCAGAAACGACTATTCCTCAATTACTCAGCAAAAATGCAGATGAATTGGTTCGGTTTGCCACCCAATGTGATCGTATTGGATATCATGAGGTGAACTGGAACCTCGGTTGTCCGTATCCGAGGGTGGCCAAAAAAATGAGGGGATCAGGCCTGCTGCCATTTCCTGATCTGATAGATCAGGTACTGGATCATTACTTCAGCAATTGTTCGGTACGCCTTAGCATCAAATGCAGGCTCGGGCTGATCACCGAAGATGAATTTGATCTTCTGATCCCTGTCTTTAACCGATATCCAATCACTGAGTTGATCGTGCACGCCAGAACAGGGGTGCAGATGTATAAAGGGGAAGTGCATATCGTTAAGCTAAAAGATGCTTTTCCGATGATTAAGCATCCGGTAGTATATAACGGGGATGTGTTTAACAGCTTGTCCTTTGATACCATCAAATCTTTCTTGCCGGATGTTTCTGTCATGATGCTTGGCCGGGGTGTGCTGTCCGACCCATTCCTTGCTTCTGATCTAAAAGGCAGTGCCATTGACAAGGAAAGAGCCGACCACCTGAAAAACTTTTTGACCGATTTGTTCCTCAGCCGGATTAATGCAGGTTCTCAGGCATATACCGGGATCGGCAAAATGAAGGAATTGTGGACATACCTCAGATGGTCGTTCGATGATCCTATTCAGGTGTGGAGGTTGGTCAGGAAATCTGCCACGGTTCAGGAGTACATGGAATCAGTAAACATGGTGTTCGATCGTTTTTCGTTTACAGGTCAGGGATATGGAAAAACGGTGGAAGTTACTAAAGATTAGCTCATTTTCGATAATATTGTAACACGTTTTGCTATTTTGCGTTTAACACCTTTAAAACTAATTAACAGTGCGGTTTCGATTTCACCTGACTTACCAGTTAATTGTCGGCGCCCTGGTAACCATTGCCATGATGCTTGCCGGAGGATATCTGGTGATTTCCTATATTTATCGCCTTCAGGACGAAACCAATGTGCTGATAAAGGAAAGTATTGCAAGTGCCAGAACGGCCCGTGAACTAAAACTTACTCTGTATCGGGTTAGGGCTGCATCACTCACCTACTTGTTTGATAAGAGCCCGGAACGAATAGCCATACTTCAGGAAGAGCAAAAGGAATTCATTTTGCTACTCCAGCAGACCCGAAGCTCAGTAAACACAGCCGAAGAGAACAACCACCTGCAGCAGATTTCGGCCCTTTTTTCGAATTACCAGCAAACCCTCACCAACGCCCTTGAACTACACCGTCAGGGCCGAATTTCACAACCAAATAAACTGATTGTGCATGCCAGTCAAGACCTTATAAATACCATTGAAGAAAAGACCGATTTGTTTATACTGTCAAATGAAGCAGCCCAAACTGCCTATGAGAATACCATCAGACGAAATGATGACATAATCCGCAAGGCATTGTTTGCTATGGGTACTGGTGGCATTCTGATTGGTTTGATACTTGGATGGCTGATCGCCAGGCTAATATTAAAGCCAATTTACAAACTTGTGCTTAAAGTAAGGGATGCTGCCGGGGGAGAAGTTGTAGAACATATTCGGATGAATTCGGGGAAAGAATTAGAAGAACTTGATTATCACATTAATAGACTTATTTCCAGAATAAACAAAGCCAACGAAGACTTGCGGAAAAACAGGATGTTGCTGGAAAATGCCAGCAAGCTGGCTTCGGTTGGAAAAATTGCTCCTGCCATTGCACACGAAATCAGAAATCCGCTAACTGCAATTAAAATGCTTATTTACTCAATGAGGGAAGACCCTTCGGTAAGTAAGGAAATGCAATCGGATCTTCTGATAATCAGTAATGAAATAAGCAGGGTTGAAGGATTTTTACAGAACTTCCTTAAGTATGCCCGGCCAGCAAAACCTAATCGCCGAACTACCAATATTATTGAGGTAATATGTGAGACCCTGCAACTATTGCTGCCCCGGATCCGGCAGAATAATATTCAGCTTATCGAGCAATACCACTCAAAGGATTTTAAACTCCTTGCTGATCCTGACATGATACGTCAGGTAATTATGAACTTGGTATTGAATGCCGTTGACGCTATGCCTGATAAGGGAAATATGACCATTTCAACCAGATTAAGCCAGGATAAAAGTAAGGGAGAGTTCCTCGAAATTTCCATTTGCGACACAGGTTCGGGTATTCCCCCGGATATTCTTGAGTCACTTTTTGATCCTTTTGTAAAAGGTAAAGAACAAGGCCTTGGCCTTGGTTTGTCGATATCACAGCGAATTGCCGAATTGCACTCAGGCTGGATCAGTGCCAGGAATAACCCGATGGAAGGGTCAACCTTTGTTGTTCATTTGCCGATAAAGAGTACGCCATGACAAAGAAAATCCTGATTGTCGATGATGAGGAAAACGTACGTTATTCCTTTCGTAAGTTTTATCAGTCGTCAGGTTATGAGGTAATTGAAGCAGCTAATGGATTGGAAGCCATTTCGGTGGTGGACAGGCACAAGCCCGATTTGGTGCTCATGGATATCGAAATGCCCGGCCTGAATGGTCTTGAAGCCATACAGCGCATCAAACAGCTGCAACCCGACATTCCGGTTGTGATCATCACTGCCTTTGGAACATCCGAAAGAGTAATTTCTGCCATGAAACACGGCGCATTTGACTACCTTGAAAAGCCTTTCGATGTTGACCGGCTCAAAACTATTGTTTCTGAAGCGCTTGAGGTAAAAAAGCTTAAGGATGACCAGGGATTTGTTGAAATCAAACCCTCAAAGGAATCTGAAGAGGAGCAAATTATTGGAAAAAGCTCAGCCATAAAGGAAGTGTTTAAAATGATTGGCCGGGTAGCTGCAAGTGATGTCAGTGTGCTGATCAATGGAGAAAGTGGCACAGGTAAGGAATTGATAGCCAGAGCTATTTATCGTTACAGTGATAGAGCAAACAAGCCTTTCTACGCTGTAAATTGTGCTGCTTTGCCCGATACATTGCTCGAAAGCGAGTTGTTTGGTTACGAGAAAGGGTCGTTTACAAATGCCGTACAATCAAGGCAAGGTAAATTTGAAGCAGCCCATCAGGGGACAATGTTCCTCGATGAAGTGGCCGACATGAGCCTGACTTTGCAGGCCAAATTGCTGCGCGTGATTCAGGAGGGCACTTTTGAACGTATTGGAAGCAACAAAACGATCAAGGTTGATGTGCGGTTCGTTTCGGCAACCAACAAGAACCTTGAAAATGCCATTGCTGCAGGTACTTTCAGGGAGGACCTTTACTACAGGCTTAAGGTAATCAGTATTAGCCTTCCGCCATTACGCATCAGACGCGAGGACATCCCTTTACTCACGGAGTATTTTCTTGCACGTCAATGCCGTCAGTTGAACAAGCCTATGATTAGCCTTCCAAAAGAAACTATGGATGCGCTTTTGCAGTACGATTGGCCAGGTAATGTCAGGGAACTTGAAAACCTGTTGAAGCGTGCGCTTCTGCTGAGTAAAGGGACTTTTATAACACCATCGGCAGTGACCTCAGAAATGGGTGCAGTAGCTTCGTCAGTGCCCACAGTTGCTTCTGGACGGCATATCAGGATTATCCCATATGAATTTGATCATTATGAAGGAAAACTATACGGGCATGTGATCAATCAGGCCGAACGAGAGTTGATTATTGCATGTTTGGCACATACCGGAGGTAACCAGGTGAAGGCAGCAAAACTACTTGGTATTTCACGGGCAATGCTTCATGAACGGATTGAAAAGTATAACATCATACCTGAGAATCCGACAGGATGACCTTTCAGGTATTGAATGCCTGAAAAAAGAGCATACCTGTCTTAAAAACAAGCAGTCATTACCTTTTTCTCCTGAAAGGAATCAGTGATTATTTATTTTATCATCTGTATATCAGGATTATAAATCATGTTTTTGATTTGTGGCATGGAAATTGACTAAAGCAGTCCAGCAAATAAAAAATTGCACAAAATTCAATAGTTGTAACACTAAACCCATTAAAAAAATGAAAAAAAGTTTGTTCATGTCACTCGCAGCCATGTTTGCCATGGTAGTTATGTTCAGCAGCTGTGCCAAGCTTCCTGAAGTTGAAATCGCAAATGCCAAAGCTGCTGTTGAAGCAACCAAGGCAACTGAAGCTGACCGCTATGTTCCCGCAGAATACAGAGCTCTTCAGGATTCACTTAATGTTGCTATGACAGAAATCGAAACACAAAATTCGAAATTCGCTTTACTCAGGAGCTACAAGAAAGCCAACACCATGCTTGCTAATGTTGTTACCCTTTCAAATACTGTAAAGGAAAATGCAGCAACCCGCAAGGAAGAAGTGAAGAATCAGGCCCAACAGAGTCTTGCTGAAGCTACTACCTTAGTTGCTGAGGTAAAGGATCTTATTACCAAAGCTCCAAAAGGTAAAGAAGGAAAAGAAGCCCTTGAAGCTATCCAAAATGACCTTGCACTAGTAGAAGCCTCATTAGCCGAAGTTTCGACACTCATCAACAACGGTGATTACCTCACTGCAGTTGACAAAGTTAAAGCAGCCAGTGAAAAAGGCGCGTCACTCAAAGCCGAACTCGAAGCAGCTATTGCAAAAAAAACCAGGCGTTAATAAACAGTTAGTTTCCGAAAGCAATTATTAAATATTTTTGTCAATAATTTGAAATAAACGGAAACCAACTTGATACACCGACTTAATTTCAAAGGCCCCGGTCATGCATGTCATCCCCGGGGTCTTTGATTATGTCAGAAACCCCACGCCAGACATGCCTAAAAAGAGAAACCGCCGCCGACTGATATTTGCCCTTGTATTCTTGTCTTTGAGTACCGTTCTGGTATTCATTTACCTTTTTTTAAGTGCTGAAGAGCCACCGGTTGAAAGTATTAACAAAAGTCAGGCTGCAATAAGCGCTGCAAAGGAAGCAGATGCAGAGCAATATGCTCCCGACTTGCTTGATAAGGCCGAGAAGGCGCATCAGCAGGCATTGGATGAATGGCAAAGACAGAACGAGCTGCTTTCCTTCAACCGCAAATTCGGGCAGATGAGGAAACTGGCACAGGAAGCAACAGAAACATCGGTGCTTGCCGGCGAAAGAGCGGCACATGTAAAGGATTCACTGCATACAAACCTGAAAAACAAACTGGAAAACGTCAAGCACAAAATTGATCATTTTGAATCCTACTATGCACACCTGCCACTTAAAAATACTACCCGGCGAAATTTTACCACAGCAAAAATGCGATACACCGAGTCGGGCGAAGCATTTGCCCGTGGAGCCTATCACGATGTGGGATTAAATCTTGATGTTGCCAGTAAACTTATTTCTAAATCCGTTCAGGAAGCCCATAGTTTTCTTTCTGATTATTTCGATGATCTCGACAAGTGGAAACGCTGGGCAGACGAAACAATAAAATGGACCCAGAAGAACAATTCAACAGCCATTATTGTTGATAAATTCGCACATAAATGCTATGTGTACCGAAATGGAAAAATCAAAAAAGAATTTACTGCCGAAATGGGGCCAAACTGGATAGGTACCAAGCAGCACAGGGGCGATAAAGCAACCCCCGAAGGTAAGTATCATGTAACAGTTAAGAAAGCAGGAAGACAAACAAAGTATTATAAAGCACTTCTGATCAATTATCCAAATGAGGAGGATAAGGACAGATATCAGAAGAATGTACGCAACGGCAACATCCCGAAGGTTGGAATCGGAAACCTGATTGAAATTCATGGCGATGGAGGTAAAGGAATAAACTGGACCGATGGTTGTGTTGCCCTCACCAACAAGGAGATGGATGAACTTTATGATATGGTCAGGGTTGGTACTCCTGTAACAATTGTAGGTTCGTTGCGCAGCCTTAAAGAAATCAATGGAATATAATCCGTTTACAACAATGGGAAACCAGGTCACAGATCATCAAGCAAACAAACAGTCAAACCAACCTGTCCGGAAATTCTTTCTGATGGCTCTGCTGTTGGCATTTATAGTTTCGATCATGTTTTCGTGGCTGCTGGTGCACAAAATGGAGAATCTTGTTGAGGCAGCCTTGAGCATGCGTCCAAAAGCCAACCTGAATGCGACGGCTGGCCGTATCGGGCTTGATAAACTGGATGAAACACTTAACCTGACCAAAGAGGAAAACGAAAGCACACAAAAGAAGTTGATGGCCCTAATTCCCGACCAGAATTACCTCATCGTGAATACAGTAGGAAACGATTTCCGGCTGATGAATAAAAACCAAATGATACGCGAGGGGATATGCTCCACCGGGAGTTACACAGTTTTGAAAGTTGATGACAAAAAGCAATGGACATTCAAAACCCCACGAGGTATGTTTAAGGTCTTGAATAAAGTGAAAGATCCTGTATGGAAGAAACCCGACTGGGCCTTTATCGAGGAAGGGTTAAAGGTGCCATCAGCCAACCACCCCTCACGTTTCGAGTATGGATCTTTGGGAGATTATGCCCTATATTTGGGGCAGGGTTATCTCATTCATGGAACCCTCTATAAAAGGTATTTGGGCATGCCCGTAACGCATGGTTGTGTCCGCATGGGTGATGAAGACCTGGAGGTAGTATTCAAATCGCTCAAAATCGGTTCAAAGGTGTATATATATTAATATCATCAGCATGGAAAACAAAAACCAACTTAGGACTGATTCTGAACAAAATATTTCCGGTACATCAGGATTTTTTCCTGTGATTAAACTGTTTCTTCAGTTGATGAAGAAACCCAGATACTTTATTCCTTTTTTATTGATATCGCTTGCGGTTCCCTTGATACTGATCGTGTATAGTGTTGTGATACCGGTTAGCCGTTTTCAGGCTGTTCCCTGGAGTGGTGCCACTACCGATAGCCTGCACCATGAAGTGAAGCCAAGCCGCGAGCAAAAAGAAAAACTTGCAACATTTATTGATCTGGAAAAGGAACGCATTTTTCTCAACAACAAACTGCACTTAGCCAGGCAGGATTCAATTTATCTGGTGCTCGACCTGAAAGACAGTACCATAAATCTCGAGATAAAAGGCGTGACTGTTAGAAAAAACAGAATCATTGAATCCAGAATGAGCAACCGATTTCACCTGATTGACCATGAAAACCTTGTGCCCTGGCTGGCCAAACCATTTACGCTTGAAAAAGCACTGGCAACGATTCCGAAAGCACCCATAGTCGTCAAACAAGCTCCAAGAGATACAGCAGAGGCAGCCCTGATGGCAACCAAACCTGAACCTCCCCAAACCACTGCTGTCTTTTTTACCTTTTATTTCGACCGTAATCTTGTGATCGAAATTGACCAAAACGATCCACCGGATGAAGAAGATTTCGAACAGATAAAAGCCTACCGAAAGCAACGAAAACAGGAGAACCATCTGAGTCTTTGGCAAAAAATGAATCTGGTACGGCATGCCGATCAAAAAATGAAGATCAGACTTGTGGTTTCGGAGGAAGACGCCCGGTCAATCTACAGGGCTGTCCCCATGAATACGCATTTGATCCTTAGGTGGTGACTTACCCTTATTAAACCATCAACAGATTTGTTCTTTAATGCTTCTCATGCCTTGGATGACCATAGGCCAAATTGTGTTTCATAAAGAGACTACCTTTGTGGTCAATGAATTACCCGAAAAGCACAGTTGAAAAACGATTCTATCTGATTTTCAGTGTTATTCTTCAGGCTGTTTTGCTTAACTTAGCCTGGCCACCACACCAATCATCCTATCTGGCCTTTGTGGGTTTTATGCCCTTGTTGTTTATGCATCGTGCTCATTGGGTCAATCCATCAGGTATGTTTCTGCTTGCACTTCCTGCGTTTTTTCTCTTTCACCTGATGGCTGGTTGGTGGATGTATAGTTCAACAGTGGCCGGAAGCCTGATGGCCCATCTGGTCAATTCGTTCTGCATGGCTGCAGTTCTATTCTTATGGTCGGTTATGGATCGTTCTTTTAAGGCAGGACCGGTTCTAAGTTTATTTATCCTTGTTTCTTTTTGGATCTGTTTTGAGTGGCTGCACCATCATTGGGATATTGCATGGCCATGGTTTACTTTGGGAAATGTATTTTCTGACCGTACATCATGGATTCAATGGTATAGCTATTCTGGTGTATTAGGGGGCAGCATCTGGGTGCTTTCGGTGAATTTTATTTTAACAGATGCTCTTGTAAGATGGACCCGTCAAAGCCATAACAGAGCCATTACAGGCTTCATCATGGGCTTGATCGTGCTCATTGTGCCAATCTTAATTTCGAATCAACTATGGAGTTCAACAGGTGTAGCAGGCAAGTCTCTAAAGGTTATAATCGTTCAGCCCGATATTGATCCGGTGCTTGAGAAATTTGACCGGATGGCTGAGGAACAGCAAATAGCTAAGGCATTAAACCTGATCAATAATGTAAGGCTGGGTGTTGCAGATCTGGTAGTTTTTCCGGAAACCCTGATCACACAAGCGATTAATGAGGACAGCCTATTTTCAGCGCAGTCCATGAAACGCATTCTTTCAGCGACCGTTCCTGCTCCGTGCGCAAACATTATTGTGGGTGCTTACACCACGATACCTGCTTCCGCATTGCCAGATGAACCTACAGTAATGATGAACGGGGAGGAAGCATATGTGCTGTACAATTCAGCAATTTTCGCACAGAAGGATACGCTTTCGGTGTACCATAAATCAGAATTGCTTCCATTGGTCGAAAAACAACCATTTGGCTGGCTGCTCAGTCCTTTCCGAACATTTATTGAAGGGTCAGGTGGATTTTTTGGTAGTTATGGGACGCATCAGCGGGCACTTACCTTTAACCTGGGAGACAGCATCAGCCTCATCCCCGCGATTTGCTTCGAATCTGTTTTCGGACATCGGGTCAGAAACCGTAGTCACGAAAATCCGGCAATTCTTGTAACCCTGACTAACGACGGTTGGTGGAGCAGCAGCGGAGGCTATATGCAGCATTTGAACTATGCCCGCTTGCGCAGTATCGAAAACCGCTTATGGACCATCAGGGCTGCAAACACGGGTGTTTCGGCTATTATTGATGCTAACGGCACTGTAGTGAAACATACAAGCTATGGAACCTCAGAAATTCTTTTTGCAGAAGTTCCGGCGCTCACCCAAAGTTCATTCTATGCCCGGTATGGGGATATCCCAGGAATTGTGTCGGCAATTAGTTCGTTTTTGTTGCTAATCATGTACTTTTTTAATTTGTTCAGGATAGGAAAACGAAGAACAATTTATTAAGAACGATTCTAAATAACAGAAATACAATTACTTGAGGTTTTTTGTATCTTTATAGTACTTTTTGTGTTCTTGTGAAAACAGGAATGACAAGCAGGATAAACCAAATTAGCCTCAAAATGAACAGAATCAGTTTGCTCATTCTTTTTCTGTTTTCTGCCTTATGTGGGCATGCCGAAACAGATTCAATTTCTAGTGTATCCTATAGCACTCGAAAGTATACCTTAACGGAACTAATTCCGGAAGCAGGGTTGCGTAGTTCGCCATTGCTGGAAGTTTTTAAGGGTTTGCATCCGGAAAAAATCCGTGATGTTTATCATCAAAACAGATTGGAGTCGGATAGTACTC
>Ga0351862_1007_pt1 | contig 69521 bp, 52 predicted proteins | sample BONcelFGM3001F10_FD_206787 | JGI IMG/M metagenome (GOLD analysis project Ga0351862, IMG submission 206787) | Enriched cells from coal bed in the Powder River Basin, Montana, United States - BONCAT cells FGM rep2 HSBNCT.FGM.300.1.F10 ...
ACCAGGTAGGCCACGGCCATGCCGATGACGCCGGTGATGGGCGTGGCGCAGGCTGACAGGATTACGCTGGTGAGGATGTAGCGGAAGTAGTCGGACCCGGCGGTGAAGAGCTGCACGTAGTTGTCCAGGGTGAACGTCCAGCTCACCCCCCATTTTTCGGTGAATGAGCCGGCCAGGATCATGCCGTAGAGCGTGAAGATAACGGCGGTGACCGACAGGCACGCACCCAGGAACGCCAGGCGCGTGGGCGTGGACACTTCCTTGATGGTTCCGCCCACGGGCTTGCCGGTCACGGTCACATAGGATTTGTTTTCCAGGTAATACTTCTGGAACAGGAACGCGCCCAGGGACGGGATGAGGAGCAGCAGGGCCAGCAGCGCGCCCCCGCGCAGGTCGTTGAGCGCGCCGGTGATGAGCAGATAGGCCTGGGTGGGCAGCACGTTGTAGCGGCCGCTGAGGATCATGGGGCTGCCGAAATCGGCCAGGCTTTCGATGAACAGCAGGAGCATGGACGCGGCGATGCCGGGCAGGCTGAGCGGCAGGGTGACTGTGCAGAATACGCGCCAGCGGGATGCGCCCAGGTCCATGGCCGCTTCTTCCAGGGAGTTGTCGATGGCATTCAGCACGCCCACGAGCAGCAGGAACGCGGTGGGGAAGTAGGACAGGGTTTCCACGAGCACCAGTCCGTTGAGCCCGTATAGCTCGAAGCCCATGCCGTAGATGTCGATGCCCGCGCCCAGCAGCCAGTTGGTGAGGAGCCCGTTTTTGCCGATGATGAGGATGGCGGCCATGGCCACCACGAACGGGGGGCTGATGATGGGGAACGTGGCCACGACCCGGAAGAACCCGGCCCCGGGCATGCGGATGCGGGTGATGGAGTATGCGAACAGGTAGCCGATGGCTGTGCCGATGACCGCGACCCAGAAGCCGAGGGTCACGCTGTGCGCGAACGGCTGCCAGTTGTAGGGCTTGAGGACCACATCCTTGAACACCACAAGGCTGAGGCGGCCGTCCGCCACAAAACATTCGCGCAGCACGCAGTAGAGCGGATAGAGGATGAACGCACCCAGAACCGCGAACATGAAAACCACGCCCAGCAGAAGAAACGGCTCGCCCGCCAGGCGGCGGATATCCAGAATTGTGTTTTTGATCCAGTGCGTCATGGAATACAGCTATGTCCCGATTCGATGATTATGAACATGGGAATTATACCGCATTTCATGCATTGCGTTCATCTGATGCTAAAATGCAGTCAGAAGAAAATGGTTGACAAGGGGGGAAGATGGCAGAAATAGCCGGAGTTGATGGTTGTCCCAAGGGATGGATTATTGCGATTCAGGACACGAAGACAAGCGTTGTTCGCTGTGAGCTTGCGGAAAATTTCCCACAGCTTCTTGATGTGACAGACGGTTTTGCGGTTGTGGGATTGGATATGCCTATTGGATTGCTCTCCAGTGCTCGCAAGGGAGGCCGCGCTTGCGATACCATAGCCAGACGCTTATTAAAGTCGCCACGCGCGTCAAGCATTTTCAGCGCTCCCTCACGGCCTGCACTATCGGCAGTCTCCTATGAAGAGGCTAATGCATTGAACAGGCGTAGCTCGCCCGACAATCTTGGCCTTTCCAGACAAAGTTATTCCATCATGCCGAAAATCATAGAAGTTGATCGGTGCATGACGCCGGAAAGACAGAAAGTTGTCAAAGAAGTGCATCCCGAGTTGTGTTTTTATGCCTTGAACAACAATCTGCCAGCCAAGTATTCAAAGAAAAAAAGCAAGGGTATTGAGGTGCGGTGTAATCTTTTAAAAAAATACTTCAAAGATTTTAAAATTGACTCCGGGCTCGATAAAAGAGATGTCAAGCCAGATGATTTTCTGGATGCTTTTGTCGCATTGTGGACGGCCCGAAGAATTTATGAGGGAAGTGCTGAGAGAATCCCGGAGGAATCCGAGCAGGATTCCCGGGGGTTGTTGATGGAAATGTGGAGATAAGGATATACTAATGAGAACATAAGTAATTAGACATGGATTGCAGCATATCTCACATTTTTTTCCAAGAAGAATGCTTTAATCTTTTCGGGCTTTTTTTGCAGGGCTCTCAGATGAGAGATTACCAGATGCTTCAACGGATCCGGACCAGTTATGATTCGTCTGCCAATGTTGTGATGTTTCAGATCATTCCACACCAATTCGTCTGGATTCAGTTCGGGAGAATAGCCAGGCAGATAAAAGAGTTTGAGTTTGCCCTCTGTGGAGGCAGCGAATTTTTTTACCATCTTGGAACGATGCGCGGGGTGTCCGTCCAATACGAGAAATATCGGATGCGCTGCGTTGTGAATCAGTCTTTTGAGAAATTCGCAAAACCGCGCGCCATTCATTTTGCCGTCAACGACCATGAATCGCAGTGCGCCTCTGGGGCTGATCGCCGAGATCATGTTGACGCCGAATCTTGCTCCTGTTGTTTTGACAATCGGCGTCTGCCCTTTGGGCGCCCATGTTGTTCCTGCATGATAATCTGAACGGACGGATGCCTCATCGCAAAAATAGATGTCGGCTTTTTCTCTCTTGGCCATTTCCTTTATTCTCGGATATTCCTCTTCCAGCCATCGCCTTACGGCTTCCTCATCCTGTTGATATGCCCGCATCAACGGCTTTTGCGGTGTGAGCCCAAGCTTCTTCAATAACCGGCCAACGGAAACGTCGCTCAACCGCTGCTCGTATTTATCGTTTATCAAATCACCTATCATCTTGCGTGTCCAGAGCGCATACTCAAATTTCAGTTGCGTGGGATTTTTGCCGACTATTGTCTTGTAAATCCACTGGATTTGCTTGCCGTTTAACTTCGTCGGCCTCCCCGAGAGCGGCTGTGCCTTCAGCCCCTCTTTGCCACCCTCGCGATAGCGGGCGAGCCAATTGTATATCGTCGCCCTCGCAAATCCCAATGACCGAACAATATCCTCGGGACTTTCTCCGGCTTCAATTTGCTCCACTGCTCGTATGCGTATCGCTTCAAGCGTTTTATGATCTAATTTCCTGCCATCGTTTTCTCTCATAATTCTATTATGAGTATAATTTATTGATTATGTCCACTTACTTATGAACTTATTAGTAATTGTGCAATTCTTACTTAACAGGCACCGCCAGCCCGTCGTCGCCGATGGAGTTCTGGGCGATCAGGTCCAGAACCAGGGCCGGGCTGGCGTTGGCCTGCACCGCGGCGCTGGTGTTGCTTTGCGTCAAAACCTGGGAGCGGGTGAGGGCCGTGATTTCTTTGGCCATGTCCGCGTCCTCGATGCGCGAGCGCGCGGCTTCGGTGTTGATGATTTCGGACATATTGTCCTCAAGCGTGTGCATGAACCGTTTCATGTTTACGCCGTCCTCGGCGCGGCGCGTGTTGAGGGCTTCGATGGCGCCGTCGATGCTCTCCAGAGATGTGTGTGCGTATTTGGTGCTGGAGAAATTCGCGGTCACGCCCAGGGCGATGGAGTCCACCTCGAACAAGTCGACAAGTCCGGTATCGATATTCTGTTTGTTCTCGGGCCCGAGCTGCACGTTGCGGCCGTCAATGGGTTTTTCCGTGGGCTCATTCACGAAAATGGCAAAAGAGGAAGGCGTGGCGCCCTCGTTGTCCACGATGATGGTCCACACGCCCTCGGCCGGGTCGTCGATGATGAACTGCTCGGTATAGTAATCGCCCGTGGCGCTGACATGCTGGCCCCAGCCGTCGTAATCCACGCTGGCCGCACTGTCCATGGTTCCAATGCCGAACTCGTCGTTGGCGCCCTGCATGATGATGGGTTGCGGGGTGAATACCCCGTCGTTGGGCGCATAGGATTCCACGGTGCCGGGCACGAAGGGGTTGAACGGGCAGTAGAGCCAGCCGAATGCCTCGGTGCCGTCCGGGGACAGGAGATTGGCGTCCGGGAACTCGGCCCCGGCCTCGAACCACGCGAAGTTCAGGGTCACGGGCTGGCCCGTGCGGTCGTAAATGGATTTGAGGTCAATGGATACAGTGCGGATGCCGCCGTTGTAATACCCGAAAGCCCCGCCATCGATACTGGTCACGCTCGGGCCGAACACTTTTAGTTCGTTGAGCTTTGTTTCTTCATTAAGCTGGTCCAGGCCCTGGATCAGGGCCGCGGCTTCGTCTGACATCTTCTGCCGGTCCGACGCGGTGAGCGTGGCCTCGTTGGATGCGCGCACGGACAGTTCCTTGAGCCGCAGGAGCATGTCCCCGGCTTCCTGCATGGCCGCGTCGCGCAGGCGCAGAAAATTGATTGTGTCCTGCAGATTGGTGTTGGCCATGCGCAGGCCGCGCGCGTAGGAAACCATGCCCCTGGATATGCCCAGGCCGCTGGGGTCGTCGGCGCCGTGGTTGATGAACCGCGCGCTCGACAGGCGCTCGGATCCGGCGCGGATGTCATTGCTGTTGATCCGCGCATAGTTATTCGCCTTGCTGGCGATATCGTTTGTTATCAAACTCACGATACTCATGATAATGCTCCATTAGGGATGCGGATAAACGCTTTAGGGCGATACAGAAAACTTAAAAGCGTAATGCGCCCGCGCAAAGCAAAGGAACAGGCGCCCCCAGCATATAAGCGCACACACAGCCCCCATCCTGGGCGCTGCGGCGGCAATCAAGGAGGCGCCGGATCCGCGCGGGATCGCGGCCGCTATGCGATTGCTGCCGTCCTGCACCCGGTACGGATTCACACCGGCGGGTGCAGGTGCGGTGCCGCAGCACGCCCTCCTGGCGTGAGCGGCGGGAAATTCCGCCATACAAAAAACGAAATTTTCCCTACCCTATTTTCGGCACAAACCGGCCAGGACTTGAATGATATCTTTGATTACAGCGCGCGCGGGCCGCGCCCCATGCAGACGCATGCCGGGTTTGCCTGTATAATACGCACTAATGAAATCAATTCGCAGGCACATGGGCGGGAGACGGCAATGAAAGTGATTCGCGAACAGCAACTTGAAGACCTCATGGCAAAGGCAGCGGGCAAAGGCGTGCGCTTTGCCGATGTGCGCGCGGTGCGCGGCGCAAGCACCACCGTGGAGGTGCAGGACGGGCGCGTGGAAAAGGTGCACGCCACGGCCAGCCACGGCATCGGCATCCGCGTGCTCGTGGATAATGCCTGGGGCTTTTCTTCGGTGAACAGTTTCAGGGAGCCGGATATGGCGGCCTGCCTGGCCCGCGCCCTGGACCAGGCCCGCGCCCTGGCCCCGCACGCCAGGGATATCGTGGAACTGGCGGAAACGCCCCCGGTGCGCGGACATGGCGGACCCCGCAACATCAAGAAGGCCCCCGAAACCGTGCCCGTGCAGGAAAAAGTGGCGCGCCTGGCAGCCCTGGAGCGCGCAGCCCGCGCCGCGGACACGCGCATCGCCACCACCAGCCTCCAGTTCGGCGACAGCGACACGGACATGACCGTGGCCAACACACGCGGAACCTGCGTGCGCAACCGGTCCGTGCGCACGCGCATCGCCCTCAGCGTGGTGGCCGCGGACCAGGATTCGCGCCAGATCGCACGCGAAATCATCGGCCAGCAGTCAGGCTTTGAAATGATTGAAGATCTCACCCCGGAAAATTACAGCCTGCAGGCGGTCGCGCGCGCCGTGGCCCTGCTGTCCGCGGACGCACCCCCGTCCGGGGCCATGCCCGTGGTTTTTGACCCCGACATCACCGGACTCCTGGCCCATGAAGCTTTTGGCCACAACAGCGAAGCCGACCTGGTGCGTAACGGCGAATCTATCATCTCCGGCCGCATGGGCGATCGCGTGGGCTCGGACCTGGTGAATATCACCGACGACTCCACGATTCCAGACGCCTGGGGCAGTTACACCTATGACGGCGAAGGCACGCCCGGCGCGCGCCGCGTGCTCGTGGAGCAGGGGGTTGTGCGCAATTTCCTCCACAGCCTGGAAACCGCCGCGCATTTCAAGATGGCCCCGATGGGCAGCGCACGCGCCCAGAACCACCAGTATCCGCCCATCGTGCGCATGAGCAACACCTTTTTCGAGCCGGGCAGCTCCTCTTTCGAGGATCTGCTCAAACAGGCCGGCCAGGGCCTGTATATCAAGGGCGCACTCGGCGGCTACGTGGCCACGGAAAAGGGCCAGTTCACGTGCAGCGCCTCCGAGGGCTGGACCATCAAAAACGGGGTCCTGGACCGCCCGGTGCGCGATGTGTCTGTGAGCGGCCTGGTGCTCGAAGCCCTGGCCAATGTCATTGGCGTGAGTAACGCGTTCAGCCTGGAAATGCCCGGCACATGCGGCAAATCCGGCCAGGGCATGCCTGTGAACGCGGGCGGCCCCCACATCCTGCTGGCCTCATTGGTAGTCGGCGGCTCCGGCTGAGACCGGGCTGCGCTCTTTCTGAATGCGGATTTGAGGAAGAATAGGAAAGAAAACAAAGAAAAGGAAAGATTAATGCGTTTTCGACGACTCAAGAAACCCTTTTGAAAAAGTGTTTCTTGAGAATCTTCCCAAAACTTTCCGCGGGCAATTGCCCGGTGAAAATCGCGCCGGACAAATGCTTTCTTGGATGATTGCAAACATTTCGCTTGGAAGTGGAATTTGACGTCGTAATTTTTTGATACTTCAGGATATTTGTTTGTTTTACTTCAGAAACGATAACAAAAATATTTTTTTGAGTCTATGTTTGAACGTGCCGCACAGCGGGTATCTCTTAGAGGTATATGGCATCTTGCGCCATATTTCAAATTCGGGAGGAGGTGATGATTCATCATGCCGGCAATAATTGAAAAGAAGGTTAATCGCAAGCTGAAACACATTCTCGTGATTGAGGATGATCCGGATATGAACGATCTCGTGTGCGATGCTCTGGACAGTGCGGGCTACCAGACCCTGTCTGCGCTCGACGGCAGCGAGGGTTTGCGGCTCGGAACCGAGGCGCACCCGGACGTTATTCTGCTTGATATCAGCCTGCCCGATGCGGACGGCGTGGATTTATGCAGGGATCTGCGCAGAAATGAAACCACGCGGCTTATTCCCATTATCATGCTCACGGGCAGGCACGACCTGTCCACCAAGCTGTCGTCCTACATCGCGGGCGCCAAGCGATATATCACAAAGCCGTTCCAGATTGACCAGCTCATTGAGGAAGTGGATCGGACATTGATTCAGAAACAGATAACCGCGGATTGATGCGCTTGTGAATCCGGGCGCCGGGCGGGCGCCCGCAAAACCGCCGCGCGGCGGTTGTTTCCCTTTGCATTCCCCCTGAGATTATTCCCCATAACGCAACTATCCGGGCCGCATGTTCATATGGCGCCATGCTGCGCAGCCATTCTGATACACATTGATTTGCCAGGATGAAAAAAAACAGGATTCCCATACGCCGGACATTGGCGTGGAATTATCTGGCGGGTTTTGTGTGCGTGGGCGCCGCGGCCCCGGTGAGGGTTGCGTTGCCGATGAGATACACGAGGTTGCCTTCTTCGGCCACCCACAGGCCTTCGGGCGCGGGAATCATGGCGATTACGTTTTTGACGTCCGGGAATGTTTTAGTGACGGACATGGCGGGCATTGTTATGACAGCAAGCCCTTTATTCGTGGCTGCGTAAAAATAAGGACCACGGTGCGCAAGGTTCAGCACCGTGTTGCCGGGCAGGCCGTCTTTTTCCAAGAGCTGATGCCATTTAGCCTTGCTGTCGCTCCAGCAGATGCCGCCTGGCGTGTCGAATTCGCGGGCCTGGAACAGGCGGTAGTAATCGGCGTTGAGGCGTTTGTTTTCATCGCGGCTGTAGTAGCGCCACCGGAAGCTGTATGGACTTCCGGGAGTGGGTGCGAATACGGCGATGCCATCCTTGAACACCTTCATGGCCTCGCCCAGTTCGGTGTGGCGTACGGGCGTTGTGGCAATAAGAACCGGGGCTTCACCAGAGCTTAAGCAGTCTATCGCGTTGCCACAATAATCGTACAGTGAGAGGTTAGATACGGTTGCGCCGCAGCCATGTTCCGAATGCAGAACGTATTTATATTTGCCCGAACCGGTATTGATGCGCACCATGCCATCCCATGTGGCGGCAACGATTCCATTATGATTAACGGCAAAATCATACACAGGTTTGGTTTTATAGAGTTTCAGCCATTTCTGGCCTGCGGGATCGATTACGGAAATGCCTTCGCTGTCGGGTCCGCCCTGTCCGTCCACATAAAGGGTTCCCGATGCTGACGGGACATAAATCATCCTGTGCCCGCCGAACACGCGCTCGCGCATTTTCCAGCCCCCGGGCAGGTGCCAGCGGCTTGTGGAATATTCCAGGCGGCAGATGCGGCCCTCGGGTGCGGTGAGAGCCCAGAGCGCGTCGCCGGTGTCGGCCATGGCTGTGATATTCTCGCCGGTGCATGCGGTGCTGGGGAAAAATTTCCAGTTGCCCGTGGCCAGGTCCACTTTGCGCACGCCGTGGGTGCGGCCGAGCCACAGGGTTTTTCCGTCCAGGCCCAGGTGCATGCTGTACAGGCCGGTGTCGACCTGGTCCAGGGTCTGGCCCTTGCGCGGGCCCAGGTCCAGGGTGCGCGCGGCGATTTTGGGGGCAACGGCCGCGCGCGCGGGCAGGGCGGCTGCGCAGAGCAGGATGGTGCAGCAGATCAGGCATGTGATGTGTCGTTTCATGGTAAACCCTATTTTACTTGATTATGCGGTTTCACGCCACAATTCGCGGAACCGCAATTATCCCACGATGTTATAATTCTCTTCCATTATCTGTTTTGCATTTCTGTACGCGGCGTTGGCCAGGCGCTTCATGTAGTGCGGGAAGATGTTGAAGTGGTCCATCCAGAATATCTCGTTGTTGGACGGCAGGTATACGTATTGCAGTTTTTTGTCGATGTTCAGCATCTGAGCCACGGTGTCTTCGAGGAAATCGGTCAGGTTTTTTTTGAGTTTGGTGGTTTTGCCGTTCACGTGGTCCTTGAGCAGGGCGTCGAGTTCTTTCTGGAATTCGGGGGTTGAGATGTGGTCGTAGATGCGGTGTCGCATTTCGTGCATCTGCCAGGCGGTGTGGATTTTCTGGGACAGGCCGATGAACACGCTCTGGATGACGATGGCCATGAACCCGTGGCGGGTGAGGCTGCGCTTGGTGTGGTCGTACTGGTAAGGCTCAAGGTTATGGGACACGATAATGAGGTCGGCGCCGTTTTCCGCGGCCACGTGCGTGCTGAGCGTCTGCTTGACCTCGCCGTCCACGTAGTAGCCTTTTTCGCCTTCGATCACGATTTTCTTGGGCCGGTAAATGATGGGCAGGGCCGAGGAGGCTGCGCAGGCCGTGCTCATGGGAATGGAGTCCACGTAGCGGTCAGCCCATGGGTCGTCGGTGAACGGGCTGCGTTTGGGGCCGAAAATGGCTTTGCGCGGCCGGTTCAGTTCGGACGCGATGACAAAGAAGTCGATGCCGCGCTCTCGCTGAAGCTGACGGAAATCGTTAATTTGCAGGATGTCGTCCAGGTAGCGTTCGATGCGGTCCGTGTTGGATATGGCGGGGAAGGGCAAGGCCTCGCGGATCAAGCCCTCGATGCCCATGTAGTCGCGGTTGGCTTTTTTAAGTGCGTTTTCCAGGCTCACCTCCACGTCCCCGGTCTTGAGGATTTCGGGGATGAAGGTGCGGGCCAGGGCGCCGATGTCGTTGACGCCGTCCTTGTAGCGCTCCCACGTGATGTGGTCGCTGAGGCGCTCGATGGCGTCGCCCAGGGAGGGGATGTTGGGCGGAAAAATATCCAGGTAGCTGAGGCCGTACATCTGGCCCTTTTCGCGCGGCCGCGGGTTGTAGAAGTAACGCAGGAATGATTTTTCCTCTAAAAACGTATGGATGCGGTTGAAGTCGAAATTGTTGACGATGAATGAACCGAACAGGGAGCCGGCGCTGGAACCCACCAGGGTGTCGATTTCATGCTTGCCGCCGTAGCCTTTGACCGTGATGCCGATTTCCTCCAGGGCCATGAGCACGCCCATGTGGTAGCCCAGGGCCTTGACCGCGCCCCCGCTGCCCACGAACGCGATTTTCTTTTTTTCCTTGAGATCAATGACCGGCCGTTCATCTTTCGCCATGGTGATTCCCTGCTCCCCCGCATGCAAACTCGTTTGCTGTCTTCCCGCATTGTATCGCATGGTGGATCGCGCGCGCAACATGCGCGGCCGGCCCGAGCCGTGCGCAGGTATTTGTTTTCCGCATTGTTTACTGCGCCATGCCCTGAATTTATAATTGATCTACCAGCCGTTTTCCCATTGCGTAGTCTTCAACCGTCAGGCTGAGATGATTGACTGACTTGGCGAATATGAAACCATCCGCACCCAAAATTCCTGCCGATGCGCGAGGCCGCCTGTCCCTGGATGCCGCGTCCGCGCTGCAGGACATGGTGCGCGTCAAGTCCAAACACCTGAGATTTTTCTGGGAAACCCCTCTGTACTACCGTTGCGACGAGAGCGCATTTGAGTTGTATAAGCCGCAGTACCATTTCATTGATGAATTGCGCGTGGCCCAGGGCGCGCACCCGGATCCTCTTTATTACCACAACAAAGACAAGCCGCGCGCCCTGCGTGAAATGCAGTTCGGGCTCAACGAGCAAATCAGCGCCTGCATGGCCACCAATGATCCCCTGGGCATCAAGGAAACTTTGGTGGATCTGTTTCAGGATGCGGTGCGCAGCCCCACCAGCGCCAATGTGGAAATGGCGGCCAGAACGGTCAGCCGCCTGGTGGACGATTACCTCAAAAACGAGAGCGTGATCAACAAGCTGGTGAGTGTGATCACCAAGGATTACACCACGGCCGTGCATTCCATCAATGTCATGACCCTCACCATCCGGTTCGGGTTTTACAGTCAGTACTCCCTGAGCGAGTGCAAGGAACTGGGCCTGGCGGCGCTCCTGCACGATGTGGGCAAGACCGAGGTAAGCACCAAAGTGCTCAAGGCCCCGCGCCGCCTCACGGACAATGAATTCGAGGTCATGAAGCAGCACACCCTGCGCGGGTACCGCCTGCTCAGCCAGAGCCTGCTGCCGCGCGAAACCTGCCTCACAGCCCTGCAGCATCACGAGCGCGTGGACGGGTCCGGCTACCCCTTTGGAACCACCAATTTCTGCTGGCCGGCCGAGGTTATCGGATTCATCGACTGCTTTGAAGCCATCACCTGCCACGAGCGCCCCTACCGCGTGGCTCTGCGCCCGTTCCCGGCCCTGTGGAAAATCCGCAACGAGCTTTTCTCCGGCAAATTCAACAAAGAAGTGTTCAGGCAGTTCGTGCTCAACCTCGCCCAGAAAAAATAATTATGCGCTTTTTTCAGGCAACAGAAATCGACCGCTTTGTTCGGCGTTTGATTCATTCTGGCGCATAATTGGTAATTCAAATGCGGTCGAGATTACAATTTTTGACTCAAAAGCCATTACTCAAAGGGATTACATGAACCGCCGTGGCGCGGAACCGTATGCACGGTGGTGCGGTAAGGGGCAATCCCTGCTCCAGCCTGATGCGCGATCAAGGTGTTGATACCGAACAGCAACCGTCGCGCCATATCAATCTTTTTTTTCGGGGTGTTTTGCGCATTTTGCGGAAATTATGTATAATGCGGTCATGCAAATTCGGTTTTGGGGAACACGTGGGAGCATTGCCTCTCCGTCGCAGGACACCGTGGAATTCGGCGGCAACACGTCGTGCGTGGAAGTGATCCTCAGCGACGGACAATCCATCATCCTGGACGCGGGCACAGGCATCCGCCCTCTGGGCCTGGACTACCTGCAGCGCGAGGGCGCGGGGCGCACGCTGCATTTATTCCTGTCCCACGCCCACTGGGACCACATCCAGGGCTTCCCCTTCTTCGTGCCGGCCCTGCTTGCGGATTTCACCATTCATATCTATTGCCACCTGGACGCCCGGGAAGTGCTGTCCTATCAGATGATCCCGCCGTATTTTCCACTCAATTTGTCCGAAGCCCGTTCCAGGATGGTCTTCCACCGCCTGGGGCGCGACCCCATTGAAATCGGCAGCGGCAGGATTTCATTCCTTACCCTGAACCACCCGCAGGAAGTCTACGGATTCCGCATTGATGACCAGGACGGCGGTTCCATGATTTTTTCCACGGACACCGAGCACAACGAGCCCTCATATAACGAGGCGCTTATTGATTTCGCACAGGGTGTGGGGGCGCTGCTGTATGACGCGCAATACACGCCCGAAGAGTATGACGGACGGGTGGGCTGGGGCCACAGCACATATGAAGCAGCCGTAGACATTGCAAAAAAATCCGGCGCCCGGCGCCTTGTTCTGTTCCACCACGAACCCACGCACAACGACACAACCGTGCGCGCCATTGAGAAAAAGGCCCAGGCCCTTTTCCCGGCCACCCTTGCAGCCCGTGAGGGCCACTCCATCACACTACCCTGAAACCACTGCGCCTTTTTGCACACCCGTTGTACATCCTTGCACGGCGCTATTCTGCGCACCCTGCTGTCTGCACCCCCCCAAATCGTGCTATAATAGAACTCAGCCCGGATGTATGGGGAAGATGCAGGAGAGCACGGATGCGCAGGCGCACACAATCGGGATTTTCTTTAATTGAATTTCTGCTCGTGGTTGTGCTGATTTCCATTCTGGCGGCCATAATCGTGCCGCGGTTTGAGTATGGGCACATCACCCAGCAGGAGGTCTACGCCGTGGCGCACACCATTGCCAAGGACCTGCGCAAAACGCGCCGTTACGCCATCGGCCAGGGCGATTACGGCAACCAGGGCATGACCACGCACACCACAGTGCCGGCGTACAAATCCTATGGGCTCAAAATTCTGTCCTCCACATCATGGGAAATCTGGGAGTTCAATGGCGCACCACCCAGCCGGTCCCTGGTTACGCAGACCCTGCGCAACGATGAGGTCCTGGTGTCCAGCGCCGCCAATGATTTTGTGTTTGACAACTGGGGAACGCCTACGACTCCGGGAGCGGGAGGCGTTATCGAGGTCAAGGATTTTAAGGACAGATATCAATGGAACGTGTCTGTAATTAAGAACACCGGACGCGTCACCCTGGTCCGGGTCAAATAAGAGCCATAAACAAGCCAATGCCTGCAAGCGCGCAAAAATCCGACAGCCCTTCAAAGGGGTTTACGATCATTGAAATGGTGATCGTTGTGTTCGTGCTGCTTGTCATCGTTCTCACCATCATCTATTCCGTGGACCGCTCATTGCGAACGAGCAACGAAATTTACCGTATGACCACATCCACCTTTCTGGCCCAGCGCAAAATCGAGGAAGTCATGGCGCGCGCAAGTTGCTACACCACGGGCGGGGAATGCCAACTGAACGGTGTCAAGCCGGGTTTTTTTTTCTATCACGATTTCAAGCAGAATTTCTGCGCGCATCCCGCGGGTTATTGCGCGGCCACGCATGGCGTGATGGCCAATTGCAATGCGGACTGCGGATGCTTGTGGGCGGGGGCGTGTACGGATTTTGACACACCCTGCGAATTCCCGGCTCCGTTTCAGCAGTTCAAATGCCGTGTTTATTACCTGGACGCGTCCAATGATCCGGCCGAGGGCGGGGGCCTGGTTATTCCGCCGGATTACTTGAAGGAAATTCAGGTGCGCGTGTGGTTTGATGAAAATTACAACAATATCAAGGATATGAACGAGGCCGACGTGCTGTATCAGACAGCCATTACCTACCGGTCGCCGACCTGGAATTTTGGGCAAGTGCAACCATGAAGATGCGCAGCCAGCGGGGCATGACATTGATAGAAATCCTGATCGTAGTTTCGATCATGGTGCTCGTTATCATCGCCGTGGCCCCGCTCATCAGGTCCACCTGGGTCTCATGGATTACCGCGGACCGGCGCGACGAGATTATTGAAACCGGGCGCGTGGGCCTTGGCAAAACCGTGCGGGAAATCCGCATGGCTTATGATATTTTTGACGCCACGGACACAGCATATATTGATTATTATCCCCAGTGGGCAACCGGGGCCAACGCGCTCATTTACCGGTTTAACTACAACGCGCCCAGCGTGGATTACGAATTCGGCCTGGCCACGCCCGCGTTCACGCCGGATTCCCTGGCCGCACCCGTGGACTCCTTCAGCTATGTGACCTACACCCGGAGCATGGATGAGGGCGCGGGCCGCGGTCGCCGCATAAACAGCATCAAGTTCAACCTGGCCGTGTCCGATGAAAGGCAGCTTCTTCCCACCACCGACCATCTCAACCCCATCAATTTCCTGAGCCAGGCGCATTTGCGCAGGTCGCGCGAGGGATGGCAGATATCCGACAACATCAGCTTCGCCAGTGAAGTCTACCAGTTCGATATCAGCAACGGGGATCCGGTGTGCTTCAAAGCATACTGCGACCGGGTGGACCCCACCGCCATGGTTAACAAGGATGTGACCATCACATTCGGGTTCGGCAACACGCGGGTGCTGCAAATGGACTATTTCGCCACCGATGATTATTTCGCCACGTGCTGTGTGGCCAACCAGGCGCCGTGCAACCTGGGCAGCGACCCCACCACCGATATAGATATTCTTCTCAGCGACGGCACCGAGTGGACGTGGATCAGGGACCAGATACGTGTGAGTAATTAATTATGATCAGAAAGAAAGACACACAGCGCGGGGCCATACTTCTCCTGGTTGTTTTTCTGATCTTTCTCACAGCCATGCTTATGATCTACCTCAGCCTCATGCATGGCAAAGACCTGGAGATCGCCGCCAACCAGATGGAAGACCTGCAGGCCCTTTACTGCGCGGACGTGGGCATCCAGCGCGCCCTGTATGATATCCGCAAAACTGCGGCGCAGCCCAACTGGCCGGGCGGCGGGCGCTCGGTGAACACGGATCCCTATGGATGTGATCTGGACCCGAGCAACGGACAGCAGTGCCCCTGCGTGACCAATATCCCGGGAGCAGGCGCGGCAGTGCAGCCTGATCCTGGAGACAGCATTGATAATCCCGCGCAACTCCTGGACCCCGCCACAGCGCCGCCCTATCATTCGCGCGGCGAATATCAAGTGCGCATCACCGAATACAAAGCCAATGCCGTGGCCCAGAAAGAAGTGCCGGGGAATGTGTACCGTTATCTCATGATCACATCCACGGCGCGGCTTATTCCGCCCAGCAACCACCAGCGCAGCGTCACAGTCATGGTGCGCCGTTCCGCGATTCAGACATTCTTTCCATGGCCCAACCTCAGCTATTACACGGAAATCCGGTATTACCAGGAAAATTGAATTATTGGGATTAGCTGAAAGCGTGTGACCGGCGGTTCATGGAAGCCGTTTCACGACTTCTGCGACGAATTGTTCCGCCAGCTCGCCGACCGGCAGCTTGTTGCGCGCGCCCGCCGCGAAATTGTGTCCGCCGCCCCCGAACAGGGAGCACACTTCATTCACCTTGACGCGGCCCGTGGAGCGTGAGCTGGCGCGCGACTTGCCGTCCGGGCCTTCGGTGAAGATTATGTGCACTTCACAGCCCGAATACCGGCCCAGGGTTTCCACGATGCCCTCGGCGTCGATGTCCGTGGCGCCCAGTTCGGTGAGAACCGTGCGGGGGATGATGGTCCACGCCACGCGTTTGTCCGTGGTGGTCTGCATGGTGTTGAGAGCGTGGCCCAGCAGCCGCACGCTGGCGAACGAACGGTTGTTGTACACGCCGTTGGCGATGAACGAGGGGGCGGCGCCGCGCGCCACCAGGTCGCTGCAGATGCGGAACACATCCGGTGTGGTGTTGCTGTGAATGAAGCGGCCCGTGTCGTACATCACGCCCAGGTAAAGGGGTGCGGCAATGTCCGGGGTGATGTCCCACCCGCACGCGGCCATGAACTCATAAAGGATTTCGCATGTGGACGAGGCCTGGGGCAGGATGATGTTATGGTCGGCGAATGTTTCGTTGGTCACGTGGTGGTCGATGTTGATGGTCACGGGCGCGCCCTTGAGAATGGGCGCGAACTCGTCGCCGGCGCGCCTGGGTGTGGCGCAGTCCGTGAGGATCGCGGCCCCGAACGCGTGGGTTGCATGCGGCCCGGCAGTTTCCTTGTTGAGAAATGTCTCCCCGGGCTGAACCAGGTGCTTGAAGAATCCGGGCACGCCGTCCAGCGAGAACCAGGTCACGGTTTTTCCGCGGGCCTTGAGCGCGCGGCCCAGGGCCAGCATGGCGCCGATGGCGTCTCCGTCCGGGTTGATGTGCCCGAACAGGGCGAAATTATCGAGGGCGTTCAGAATCTGGTCGAGTTCCTGGTATTCCATCGGGGGTATCCTTTGGCGGGGGTGTTAATCGGAATTTTGGCCGCTGCCGGGTTCGGGTTCGCCGTCCTTGTTCAAGGCTTTGTCGATGAGCGAACTGACGCGCACCCCGCGCTCAATGGAATCATCCATGATAAACAGCAGGGTGGGGATGCGCCTTAGTTTTATGGATTCGCGCAAACGCGCCCGGATAAAGTCCGCGCCCCGCTGGAGGCCGGCCAGTGCTTTTTCGCGGTCCTGTTCCGAGCCCAGTGTGGACACGAAAACCCGCGCCGTGCGCAGGTCGGCCGACACCCGCACCTCGGTCACAGACACGAAATCGGACACGCGCGGATCTTTGACTTGTTTGTGTACGATTTCGCTGATGGTTTCCTGCAGCAGATTGTTTACACGTTTGATGCGGTTTGGTATCATAGCGGTTTTGTTCCCACGGTTCCAGGCGGTTCAAGAGTTGAAAAGCCGCCCGGAGAGCGGCTCGTGGTTCCTGTTTATTCTTAATCTATTGTAGTGAAGTTGCGGCGATGCGCAAATGAATTCGGCTGGAGCCCTGGCTCCGGGCTCAGTAAAATTCAAAGAGGTGGGAGATTAATTCGCAGTCCGTGCGGTTGTCGATGATGGAGAACACGTGCTGCAGGGTCGCGTCCACGGCGGCGCGGCTGCTGCCCACGCAGGAGAATCCCAGGGCGGCACGCTGCCATTTGTCCTGGAAATCCACCTCGGCCAGGGATACGTTGACTTTTCCGCGCAGTCCCATTTTGATGCTGTTAAGCACCTGCCGCTTGGCCTTGAGATTCGTGGCGTGCGGGATGAGAAGTTCGATGTGTAAAACGCCCACATGCATGATGGTGTTTATTGTAGGCCGGCGCGGCGCGGCGCGCCAGAGCGCAGCGAAGAAACGCCGGGCATGAAAAAGCGCCCCCGAATGGGGGGCGCTGGGATTTTGCGGTTTTGCGGCGCACGGGCGTGTGTGTCAGATAGTTTCCCTGCGGGTTTCGATAACCTGGAAGCATTCGATTCTATCTTCTTCCTGGAATTCCATGTTGGTGTCGAGCACGATGCCGCATTCATAGCCTGAGGCCACGGTTTTGACCTGGTCTTTGAAACGGCGCAGGGACAGGATTTTGCCCTTGTAGATTTCTTTGTCCCGGCGCAGCACGCGCGCCAGGGTGTTGGGGAACATGTCCCCGTCTTCCACATAGCAGCCGGCGATGTTGCCGAATTTTGAGCTGGCGAAGACCTGGCGCACTGTGGCGCGCCCCTTGTAAACCTCTTCAAATTCGGGTGCGAGCAGGCCGGCCATAGCGGCTTTGACATCGTCAATGAGCTTGTAGATGATGTCGTAATGTCGGATATCCACGCGTTCGTGTGCGGCCATGGCAAGGGCCGCAGGGTTTACGCCGGTGTGGAAGGTGAGGATGACCGCGTCCGCGGCCGCAGCCAGCATGACATCGGTTTCCTTGACTTCACCCACATCCGAGCGGATCACATTCACGCGCACTTCTTCGTGTTTGATGCCCTGCAGAACCTGGGTGATGGCTTCGATGGAGCCCTGCACGTCGCCCTTGATGATAACCTTGAATTCGCTGATCTGGCCGTCCTGGATGCGGTTGAACAAGTCGTCCAGGGACACGCGGCTTTCATAGCGCATTTTTTCTTCGCGGTCTTTCTGGCGGCGGGAGTCCACGATTTCGCGCACCGTCTTCTCGTCTTCGAGCACGAAGAGCTGGTCGCCTGCTTCGGGCACGGAGTCGATGCCGTAGATGCGCACCGGTGTGGAGGGGCCGGCCACGGGTATGGTTTCGCCCAGGTCGTTCTCCATGGAGCGCACGCGGCCGCGGGTGAGGCCGACGACCACGAAGTCGCCCACATACAGGGTGCCTTCCTGCACCAGCACGGTGGCGCACGGGCCCTTGCCCTTGTCCATTTCGGCTTCGATCACGGTGCCCAGGGCTTTGCGTTCAGGGTCGGCCTTGGGTTCGGCGATGTCCGTAACCAGGAAGATCATGTCCAGCAGTTCGTCGATGTTCTTATTGAATTTGGCGCTGATGGCCACGGTGACTGTGTCGCCGCCCCATTCTTCGGGTTGAAGGCCTTTTTCCGAGAGCTGCTGTTTGACGCGGTCCGGATTGGCCTGGGGTTTGTCAATTTTATTAATGGCTACGAGGATGGGCACATTGGCGTCGCGGGCGTGGTCAATGGCCTCGATGGTTTGCGGCATCACGCCGTCGTCGGCCGCCACCACGAGCACGGCCAGGTCCGTGACCTTGGCGCCGCGGGCGCGCAGGGCCGTGAAGCTTTCGTGGCCCGGAGTATCCAGGAATGTGATAAGCCGGCCCTGGTGTGTAATCTGATAAGCGCCGATGTGCTGCGTGATACCGCCGCTTTCGGTGTCAATAACATTGGTTTTGCGGATGGTGTCGAGCAGGCGTGTTTTGCCGTGGTCCACGTGGCCCATGATCGTGACCACGGGCGGGCGCGGCTGCATATTATCCGGGCTGGTTTGCTTGATGATTTCTTCGGGAATCTGCTCGTCGCCCGGGGCGCCGGCCGGCTGCGCCTTGGGATCTTCCACATCCATGTTGAAGCTTTCGGCCATAATCTTGATGATGTCCACATCCAGATTCTGGTTCACAGTGGCCATGAGATTGAGGTCTTTCATGAGGAACATAATTATCTGCGATGATTTGAGGCCCATTTCGTGAGACAATTCTTTGACGGACATGGGGCCTGAAACCTTGATGCTTTTCTTGTGTTCGATGACCGGCGCCGGAGCATCCGCGGGATCTCCGGATCTCTTGCCGCGTTTTTTGATGAACGTTGTTTTCTGGCCCTGGCGCGTTTGCTGGGTGGTTTTTTGTTTGATGGCGTCGTAGCGTTTGGAGCCGGGCACTGCGCCTGGTTTGGCTTTTTTGCCGTCCGCCGTTTTTTTGCCATCGGCATCGCGGTACGCGTCGTCACGCTTGTCTTTGCGGCGTTTTCCGGCTTTGCCGGGAGTGGGCGGCGCTGCGGCAGCTTCGTCTTCGGTTTTTTCCGCGCGGACACCTTTTTTGGGAGCTTTGGTGTCTGGCGGGGCGGCTTTGGCCGCTTCTTTTTCCTCGCGTGCTTTTTCCCTGGCCCGGGCGTCTGGCGACAGGTATTTCTGCACCTTGGGGGCGGGCGGCGGTTTTGGCGCTGCTTCTTCCTTGGGCGGTTCAGCCGGGACTTCGTCGGGGGCTTGTTTGGGCTGTTCGGATTCGGCCGCCGGGGCGGGAGCGGCTGGGACGGCGGGAGCGGAGGCTTGGGGTTCCTCGGCGGGCTTGTGCGCGGGCTTGGGCCGGCGCGGTGCGCCGGACTTGATGCGCTGGAACACTTCGGTGTCCTCAACGACCCAGAACGGGTTATCAAGTTTCATGCCTGTGTTGGTGAGCACCGCGATCAAATCCCTGGGTGGCATTCCCAGATTGTTCGCGATCTCATAAATTCTCATCTTTGCCATATAAATCTGCCTCCTGCATGGGCGGGCGCCGGTTGGGGCGCGCCGCAGGACAACTGATCAGCCCCTTGCTGTGCGTTGTCCGATCCAGCCGTTCCTTCATCTCAGTGGTTTGTCCGGGTGTTCATGCGCCCGGAGTTCATTTATTCTTCTTCATCCGATTCATCAGCCGTTGCTTGGGGCGCGTCTTCTTCATCGCCTTCATCGCCCGCGTCGTCGGGTTCGGGTTCCGCTGTGTCTCCGGCTGCGGATTCATCGGGGATGTCCGCGTCCTGTGTTTCGGATTCCTCGCCAGATGGCTCATCCTGATCCGCGTCCGGTTCGGGCGCCACTATGCGCGACTCGAACTGCAGCGGGGTTTCCTGCATCCGGGTTTCCTCTTGCACGCCTTCTGCGCTTTGGCCGCCGCGCAGCGACAGGTTGCGGGCGTCGAGCTTGCGCACGAGTTCTTCAAAGGATTTGCCGCCGAAGCCGGGAATTTCCAGAATTTCCTCGGCGCTTTTTTCCACCATGTCGGCCACGGTTTCGATGCCGTGTTCCTTGAGCAGGTTTTCGGGCCGCGTGCTGAGGCCCAGGCCTTCGATGGGGCCGGCCTTGAGCTGCTCCACGCGCAACTCGCTCATAAGCCGCTCTTTTTCTGTTTCGCTCAGGATGTCGATGCGCCAGCCTGTGAGTTTGTTGGCCAGGCGTGCGTTCTGGCCCTGTTTGCCGATGGCCAGGGACAACTGGTTGTCGGGCACAATGACTTCGGCGCTGTTGTCGTCGAAGATTTCCACGGACACCACCTGGGCCGGGCTCAGGGCGTGTGCGATAAACTGGGCCGGGTTTTCGTCCCAGTGGATGATGTCGATTTTTTCCCCGTTGAGTTCGTTGACGATGTTCTTGACGCGCGAGCCTTTGTAGCCCACGCACGCGCCCACCGGGTCCACTTTATCCTGTGTGCTGATGACCGCCATCTTGGTGCGGTATCCGGCCTCGCGCACGATCTGTTTGATCTGCACCACGTTTTGCGCGATTTCCGGCACCTCGATGTGGAACAACTGGCGCACGAAGTCGGGGTGGCTTCGCGAGAGAACAATCTGCGGGTCGCGGGTTTCGTAATTCACCTCAAGCAGGGAAATCTTGATGCGTTTGCCAAGCATGTATTTTTCGCCGGGGATGCGCTCGGTGTTGGGCATGAGGCCGTCGATTTTTTCCAGGGTGATGACCACGCCGTTGTTGGTGATGCGGCTCACCGTGCCTGTGACGATTTCGCCCACCTTGCGTTCATAGCGGTCCAGGTACAGGTTGCGCTCCATTTCGCGCACGCGCTCGGTGATGTGGCGCTTCACACTCTGGATGCCGATACGGCGGAACGTTTCCAGGGGAATGGGCCGTTGCACCAGATCCCCGGGCTCTATGTCCGGGTCCAGCTTTTTGGCCTCTTCCAGGGGAATCTCAAGGCTTGGGTTTTCCACATGTTCCACGGCTTCGAGCACCTGGTAGATGCCTACAGCGCCGCTCTCCATGTCGCATTCCACAGACACGGACTGAAGGCCTTCGCTTTCGGCCTGGAACGCCTTGGTCAGCGCATCCTCAATGATGGACTGGATTTCTTCCTGCGTGACCTCGCGCTCACGTTCGAGTTGGCGAAGGGCGACCATGAGTTCCGAATTCATGGCTGGTTCCTCACTTCCGATTCTATAATGGGCGGCGCCGTTCACAAGGGATCTACGGCTCCGCCGTTGACGGATTGACAATAAAAAAAGCGGGTTGCCCCGCTCCATACAGGTCGCGCGTTCATTTGGGCTTCACTGCAACTTACGACCAGTATTATAACAAATCCCCTTTTTATTGCAATAAGAATTTGAGTAAAAGGTGCAGCGTGCGAACAGCCGCATGCGCCCCGAGCCCGCCCTGACCCCGGTCCGTCACTGCCCCGCGGACAGGAATTCCACCACACCGGCGCACAAAGAGCGGGCCATGAGGCCCTGCCCGCGGCTGCTTTTGATGAACGCAGCGTCATCCGCATGGCTGAGATATACCATTTCCACGGTCACGGCCGGAACCTGCGCGAAGATGGATCCGGTGAGCGCGCCCTGCTTTGCGCCGATGTAGGTTTTACTTTCGCCCTTGATTCCGTTGTCTGGCAGGGCCGCGTCCAGCACGCGCTGCATGCCGGTATGGATGGCGTCCGCCGCATCTTTGCTGTGTGTGATGATATGCCGGGGCGGGCCGGTGACGCCGTATTTTGCGCCCTGGGCGTCAGGGTGGTACAGGGTGTAGCCGCGGCGCGTGGCGCGGCCGCTCTGGGTATCGCAATGCAGGCGCAGAAACAGCGCGGCGCCGGATTTGTTCGCGATTTCCGCACGTTCGCGGTTGGTTACGGTTTTGTCTTTTTGATCACGGGTCATAATCACGGTAATCCCGTGCTTTTTCAGTTCAGCCTTGAGTTGTTGCGCCACCTGCCAGTTGATATCCAGCTCCGTGGTTCCATTTTGCACGGCGCGGCCGGGGTTGGTTTCTGAGGGGTGTCCGGGGTCCACGCAAATAATTGCGCCAGGAAATTGGGGCAGGGCCGGTTCTGCGCCTGCGGCGCGGGGCGCCTGGCTCATGGCGGGGGCAGGGACGCCGGCCGCAAGCGCCGTGCGCCGGGCGGCCACACCAGCCGCTGCTATGGCGAGGAAGAATAGTACGGCGATGATTCGCCAGCGTTTGTTCATGGGTAGATTATAACACGGGTGGAGAAAATATCAGAGTGCCCGATGGTGCAGAGAGTGGCGCCGTGCTGTGTCCGGGGTGCGCGGGGCGTTTCTACGGCTGCGGCGGGTCCGTGTCCGCAGGCTCGTCCAGCAATGCCCGGAGCGTATCGCACAGAACGTTCGTGTTGTATGGTTTGGGCACGAATCTTTCATATCGGCCCATAAGCTTGATCGCGGTGTCGTCGATGCCATAGCCCGATGCGAACAGGACTTTCACATCCGGGTTAATGTCCTTGAGCTGGCGGAACACCTCGGCCCCGTCGATTTCCGGCATGATCAGGTCCAGAATTACAGCATCAATATTCGATTGTGCGGCTTTGTATTTATTAATGCCCTGCGGCCCGGAGTGCGCCAGAATTACGCGGTAGCCCTGCGCCTCCAGAATTCTTTGGGTTAAATTCAGAATAGGTTCCTCGTCATCGATCACGAGCACGGTTTCGGATCCTTGAGAATTCTTGCACGCGGGCGCCGCGGTTTTGTGCTCCTCGGCCCCCACTGTTACGGGCAGAAGAATATAGGCCGATGCGCCTTTGCCGGGTTCGCTCTCAAACGCCAGGTGCCCCTCGTGGGATTTGATAATGCCGTGGGTCACGGACAGGCCAAGGCCCGTGCCTTTGCCGAATCCCTTTGTGGTGAAAAATGGTTCGGTGATTTTCTCCAGAGTATCGCGGTCCATGCCGTGGCCTGTATCCGCAATTCGGATCATGCAGAATGCGCCGGATTCCACATGTTCGCGCAATTCCTCGGGGAAAGGAGGAAAATCCCGGGCGTATGCGTTGATGGACAGTGTTCCACCCGAAGGCATGGCGTGGGCTGAATTCAGGCAGATGTTAATGAGAGCCTGTTTAATGAGGGTTTGGTCGCAGTCCACAATGATTGAATGGTCCGCAGACACGGAAACCGCCACGGTTTTGGGGATGCTGCGTGTGAGCATGCCCCTGAGATCGTCCATAAGGGAAAACAGGTTTTCATTCTTTTTTCGAATGATTTCTTTTCTGGCGAAGGCCAGGAGTTTTTTTGTGAGGTTCGCGGACTGTTCCGCGGCGTCGATGATGGCTTGCAGGTCCATGTAATTCGGGTCCGCTTTCGGGGTGCGGAGCATGGCCAGGGTGGCGCTGCCCATGATTACGGTGAGCATGTTGTTGAAGTCATGTGCGATGCCTCCGGCCAGTTGCCCGATGGCTTCCATTTTCTGGGATTGCAGCAATTGCCTGTGAAGGCTTTCCCGCTCCTCTTCGGACGTCATGAGTTCGGTGATATCCTGGTTGACCACGATGGCGCCCTGGATATTTCCGTGCTCGTCGAGCACGGGCGCGGTGGAGTTGAGAATGGTGCGGGTGACGCCGTCAAAGGCGTCGATCTCCAGGAGTTCGTCGACAATGGTTGCGCCTTCGCGGATGGTGTGTGCAAGCGCCCAGTCGTCAGGCTGGATTTCTTCTCGCGACGGCAGGCGACGGGCCGTGAACACGCCGTACTCCTCGGGCGGCACACGCGGCTCCGCGCCCCAGATTTTTACCCCGGTCGGGTTGCCTCTCAGCAGCTTGCCGTGTTTGTCCGCGAACCACAGCCCCACGGGCAGGATGTCAAATATTTTTTGCAGCGTGCTCTCGCGGGTTTTGAGATCTTCTGCGGCTTGTTTGCGTTCCGTGATGTCGCGCGCGCTGAGTGTGAGCCCGATGATTTCGCCCGTGTCCCCGAGGTTTCGGGGCGTGGCGATGGTTTCGTAATAGATCGTCGCCCCCTGGGGTGGGGAATAGGTTGTCTCATATGTGGCGGGTTCTCCGGTTTCCAGTGTGCGCAACAGAATTTTCCGGACTTGTTCTTTCTGGGTTTCGGGCAGAAAATTGCAGATTGGCTTGCCAAGCAGGTCTTTAACCGTGAGTCCCGGGGATGCAAAATTTGAAAACTCGATATGCAGATTATTGTCCAGTGTGAAAATGTGGTCCGGGGATGATTCGGTCAGAGAGCGCCACAGGGCTTCGCTCTGCTGCAGGGCGGCCTGAGATTGTTTTTGTTCGGTGATGTCGCTGTAGATGGAAAAGAGCAGGTGCCTGCCATTGACGGTGATTGGGGAGGATAAAACCTCCACAATGCGGATTTCGCCGCTTGCGAGTTTGTGAGGAAACTCGAACCGTTTCCGGGTTTCGGTTTGTGCCGCGTGCATCTCTTCCCGGATTTTTTCTTGTGGCTTCTGGTTGATGTCAAAAATTGTCATGGCATGCAACTGATCGGCGCCGTATCCATAGAACTCCACAGCCGCCTTGTTGGCATCCACGATATCCCCGTTATCCGGGTCGATAAGGAGCATCACTGCGTTATGGCCGTGAAACATCTGGCGGAACCGTTCCGCGTCCTCTTGCACCTGGGAATACAAAATGCGGAAAGGATCCCGGATGCCCGCCACGATGATGGCCTGGTAAATAAACATGAAAGACACCACTTTGAGCAGGTGTCCTATCACGCTGGCAGATGAAAACGGTGTGGCATATAACGTGAAGCACAGTTCCGATAGAATTGTGGCGAACAAAGCGCCAATTAAAAGAATTCGCAGGGCGCCGGGAAACCGTTTCCTGTTAAACGCGAGCAGCAGGATGCAGGCCAGCAGCATTCCGCAGATTATGTATTCGCTGACGATTTTGAATGGAGTCAGGCCGGCGCCTTGAAAAAAACAGGCTGGGAATATCCGCCAGTAAAAAATTGACATCAGCAGAACGCTTGTTGCCAGGGCATAGCCGCACAGAACGGCCGTGGCGTTGAATTTGCGGTTTACGAACAAAAACGCCAGCAGCAGGGTGATGCTCTGCATGTACCGGGCAGCCACCCATAACTGTGTGGGAAGATTGGCGCTGTGATTCTGGAACACGCCCATGCCCGAGTACGCGAATGTGTGCAGCACATCCAGAAAACCAACGAACAGAAACCCGATGCCCAGGAATAAAAAGAACCCGCTTGGCAGGATTCGGCGCGAATTCCATGCGAACATGTAAATGCCAACGGCAACAGTTACGCTGAAAATTTCGGCCAGGCCGTGGAACAGCAGGTAATTGAAAAAGCTTGTGCTGTATACGGCAATGAGGAGTATTAATGCCGTTGCTATTGATGTGTATTTAACGTGTAGCCCGGATTTTTTCTGCATAGCTTGCTTACACCTGGATTTTTCACAACAGATTGTCATATGAAAATATTTCTAATTTTACTATAGCATAATTGTAATCGGGAGGCTTCGGGCATTTTATTGAAGAGAATTCCTCGGCGCTTGTTTCGGGGTTGGCAATCAGTACCGCAAGTAAGCCGAATCTTCCTCCAGGCGTCATTGCGAGGAACGTAGTGACGTGGCAATCTCAAGAAGGAACGCAAAGCTTCTGAGCGACTTCGACGCAATTAAGAAACTTTTGAGATTGCCACGTCGGCCTTGCTGGCCTCCTCGCAATGACAGCCCGAGAGACGTCAAGATACCCCGTTGCTTGCTGCGGGGCATTTGATTTTTGTTGAATAAATCTCCGGAGAATCGTAGCGCGGGCTGCGAATCATAATTCGTCCTATCATGTTATTGCGCGGCAGGCCGCGCCGCGCGCGCGCTTTTCCAATGCCTGATTCGCCGGTTATAATGGGGTGGCGCATATTGGGTGGCCCCGACGGCGCGGATTCGCCACGAGCTAATATGATGATGCGAAACGAGGTTTCATGAAATATACAAGCAAAGTGTTTGCCGGATTATTCCTTGCAGCGCTGGTTCTGGCTGCGGCATCCAGCCCCGCGCGGGCCGGGCGGCTCGTGGATCTTGTGAACCCGTTCATCACCACGGGCGGCGACGGGTTCGGCGTGGGCAGCGGATACCCTGGCCCGGCCGCTCCCTTCGGCATGATCCATCCCGGCCCCGACACCACGGACGGGGACCAGGCGCCCCCGTTCTACCATTGCGCCGGCTACTATTACAAGGACAAGCATATCCGCGCGTTCAGCCACACGCGCATCCACGGCATCGGCGTGACCGCGCTCAGCAACCTGGGCATCATGCCCACGCGCGGCAACCCGGCAGACATGGTTGATGAGAAAAATTACCGCGCCGCGTTTTCCAAGAAAAATGAAGAGGCGCACCCCGGCTACTATTCGGTGCTGCTTGATGATACGGGCATCCGCGCCGAACTCACCACCGGGGAAATGGCCGCGCACCATCGCTATACATTCCCTGCCGCGGACGACGCCCTGGTCGTGATCAACGCCGGGCACGTGGCCCTGGGCGGCGAGATGTACGAAGTGGATCTCGTGGTTGACGAAGCCAAACAGGATGTGTCCGGCTCGCTGCGTTTCAAGGGCGGGCTCACGGGCGGCGATCCGGGCCTGAAAATCTATTTCATCATCACGAGCCGCACCCCGTTCAAAACAGCCGGAACATGGGTGGACGATAAATTCGCCGCAGGCGCAATAACCGCGGCGGGCACAACCGGCGGGGCCGTGCTTTCATTCAATACAAACGAAAACGAGCAGCTTGAATTCCATGTGGCGATTTCCTATATCAGCGTTGAGCAGGCCCGCGCCAACCTGGCTGCGGACGCCCCGGAATGGGATTTTGACGGGTTGCGCAAGCGCACCGAAGACCAGTGGGAATCGTTGCTTGAACGCATCCGCGTAGCCGGAGGCTCTCCCAAGCACCAGGTCATTTTCTATTCAGGCCTGTACCATTCCATGCTGGCGCCCACGCTCATGAGCGAGGCCGGAGGCCGGTACATGGGTTTCGACGGCAAGGTGCATACAGCCGACGGATTCCGTTTCTATTCGGACATGAGCCTGTGGGATACGTTCCGCACCCTGCACCCCCTGCTCGTGCTGCTCGCGCCCGAGTACCAGCGCGATTTCATCGTTTCCATGCTGGCCATGGCAGAGCAGGGCGGATACCTGCCAAAATGGCCCGCTCGCCTCAATTACTCCAACTGCATGGTCAGTTCCCCGGCCGACTCGGTGATTGCCGATTCGTACCTCAAAGGCATCATGGATTTCGACGTGGAGCGCGCGTATGAGGAAATGAAAGAAGTGGCCATGGGCCCCACGCACGACTCGCGCTACGGGGGCCGCGAAGGTATTGAGGACTATATGAAGTACGGCTATATCCCGGCAGACCTGCACAGCGGCAGTTCGGTGTCCGAAACCCTGGAGCACGCGTTTCACGATTTTGCCATTGCGCAAATGGCCAAAGCCCTGGGCAAGGACGATGATTACAAATTCTTTATGGAACGTTCAAAGACATACAAAACCCTGTTCAATCCGGAGACCGGATTCTTTGACGGACGCAACAGCGACGGAACATTTATCAAGCCCGGAGAGGCCACGGCGTGGCAGGATGTGTACACCGAGGGTACGGCCTGGAATTGGCTGTGGTACGCGCCCCAGGATGTGCCTGGGCTCATAGAGCTGCTGGGCGGCCGGGACGCGTTTGTGGAACGGCTCGATTTTTTCTTTCAGAAATCGCACCGTGAACCCGATACCATGATGCCCGACAAGTACTACTGGCATGGCAATGAGCCGGACATCCACGCCGCTTACCTTTACCTCTGGGCCGGCCGCCCTGACCGCACCCAGGAAGAAGTGCGCTGGATCCTCCAGAAAAAATACGACGACACCCCCGCGGGCGTGGACGGCAACGACGACGCCGGAACCCTCTCGTCCTGGTTCGTGTTTTCCAGCATGGGCCTGTTCCCCATCCCGGCCATGAGCCGCTACTTCATCGGCTCCCCCATATTTGAAAAATCCGAAATCCAATTGCGTAACGGCAACACGTTTACCGTCATCGCCAACAACGTGTCGCCCAAAAACAAGTACGTGCAAAGCGCCACCCTTAACGGCGCGCCGCTTAATGTTCCCTACATAACCCACGAAGCCGTGGCCCAGGGCGCTACGCTCATTCTCGAACTTGGCCCCGAGCCTTCGAAGTGGGCAGCGGACGCGGACATGGATTGAGGGCTTGTTTCCATCCCCGTCCTTGATTGCGTGCAGCATGCCCGCGATAATTACGGGATGCTTGTGGCGCGGGAATCGCTTGGCGCGGATTCGCAACAAGCGGCGTCCATGCTCTAGGCTGGCGTCATGTTGTATAACCTGGACCTGCATAAAGCCGCGGTTGTCGAGTTGGACAAGGCCCTGGCCGCGGACGCAACCCTGGTCCAGGCGTATAAGTATCTGGCCCTCAGCCACCGCGCGCTCGGCGATACGGATGCCGAAGCATCTGCTTTGGCGCAGTACAGGAAGATGAATCCGTTTGATAAAGAAGAAAAGTAATGTCAGAATCAGGCGCGGGCTTTATGCGCCGCACACAGGCAATACAAGCGCGGCTTCAAGGGCCGCGTTTTTTTTGAGTAAAAAAGCGCGTTGCTTTTATCCCAGAAGGGTTATCAGTTTTTCGGCCAGGGCCGCGCCCACGGCTTTGGCCAGGGCGTGTTTATTTTCGTCGATCAGATCTCCGGTTTCGGTGAATTCCTGGGCCGCGCGGGCGATGCTCAAAGACTGGGGCAGCACGGTGACGCTGATGTTGATGAGCAGCGAGCGCACGATGGCGAGTCCACGCTTGCCGCCCATGGGGCCGGGCGATGCGCTGATCAGGGCCGCGGTTTTTCCGGATATGTAGTGGAGCATGGTCACGTCCGGGGGCTCGGGCCGGCTCACCCAGTCGATGGTGTTTTTGAGCAGCGGCGTGATGGAGCTGTTGTACTCGGGCGCGCTGATGAGCAACCCGTGATGCGCGGCGAACAAGTCCTTGAGCTTGCGCGCATTTTCGGGCACGCCGATTTGTTCTTCCAGATCCTGGTCCATGAGCGGCAGGGGGAATACGGCCAGGTCGATGAGCGTGACGTGTGCGCCGGCCTCGCGCGCTCCGGCCGCGGCGATTGCCACGAGTTTTTTATTGAATGAATCTTTGCGGGCGCTGCCCGCAAAAGCGAGAATTCTGGGTGTTTCGGACATGTGCTGGGTCCTCCCCCCGGTTCTTTGGTTTTGGGAAGTCCGCTTCCCTATGTGGAATGAACGCGGCGCGGGTGTGGTTTGTTCCCGTTGCTGATTCGTCCGGACATTTGTTTGCGGTTTTTTTTTGCGCACGGATCGGGTGTGCTATAATACGCGGGTACACACGTTGCGGAAGTGAGAATATGGACAAGCGGTTTTGCGCCGGTTGCGGGCGCGAACTCAAACCGGAGACGCGGTTCTGTACGGGTTGCGGGCTGCGTATGCCCGATGCCGCAGCCGCGCCGCAGGCCCGGGAAGCACCCGCACCTTATAGCGGGGCGGCCCCGCTTCCCGCGCTGCGCACCCCCAATCCAGTCATTTACTCCGCGCCCTCCGCGTACTCTGTGCCCAGGGTATCCATCACCGAAGTGTTTAAGGATTTTGAGGTCCGGTACAAGGGGCCGCTCACGGCCATGGTTGCGGTTTTTATTCTTTTTACGGCTATGCTTTTGTACGCAAATATCATGATGTCGCAGCGGGACGCGCCCATTCAGTACCGCGTGCACAACGGCGTGCATTACATTTCCACCACGCGCAGCCTGTCGGCTTACGATGAGCAGGGGGCTTTGCTGTGGGAGGCTGCCGAGGCCGGGGACGCGCCCCTGGACGGGATGCTGGATTTTGATTTCGGCATGGACGGCAACCTGTATCTGGCCAATACATTCGAGGGGCGCATCGAAGTTTTTTCTCCGGACGGCAATTGGGTCAAAAGCCTGGGCCTGGGGGATCTGGGGACGAGCTTCACGCTCAAAGTGCTGCGGGACGGGCGCATCGCCACGGTTGATTCCCAGCGGCATGACATGATTGTGCTGAGCCCGGACGGACGCGTGCTGGACCAGTCCGGGGGGTGGGGCAATGGCCCGGGGTCGTTTAAATTCCCCAATGGCGTGGGCCAGCTTGCTGACGGGACCATTCTGGTTCTGGAAACCAATGTGCCGCGCATGCAGAGATTTGCCCCTGACACGTTCGATCTTGTGGAGCCGGCATGGTCCACGGTGCAGGCTGTGCACCGGCCGTATGGGGTTTTTCCGGAATCTCTGAAATGGTTTCGCCCTGGCAACTGGGAGAATTATTACTGGCCCATGCGCATGCTGGCGGATGCCGAAAGCGGGCGCGTATATGTAACCCTGGCTGACGACCTTGAGGAGCCGGATTCCTTTGTGGCCGTGTACGATGATCGGGGCCAGTTCGTGGAGTACGCGGATTTGAAGATGCCGGACGGTCGCACCGCGAATGTGCGGAATTTACAGCCCGGGGGCGCGGGGCGCATTGCGTTTGTGGATTCCTACAATGCGCGCGTGGGTTTGTGGGACCCGGACACGGGCGCGGTTGCGGATACCCCCGGCGGCGATATGGGTGATTTCCTGAGGGGATTGCGCGCACGGATCACGATGCTGGTGTGGCTCAAGGGTGCGGGGCTGGCGGGCGTGATCCTGTGCTGCCTTGTGCTGGCGCTTATTATTGCCTATGCCTGGGTGCGGCTCGGGCAGGATTCGTATGGGGAGCATGTTTATGCGGTGAATCCCGATGCGCCGCCCTTGCGGCCGCGGAGCCGCCTGGCAACTGTGGCCATGGCGCTGCTGCTGCCCGGGCTGGGCCACATCTATTTAGGCAAGGTTGTGCATGGGTTCGCATTGTTCGCGGGCGCCGTGCTGTTGGCGATACCCATCTACGGGCATATGTCGGGGCTGTTTGAGGCCGGATACATCCCCGTGCGTCCGGGTGTGTTCATTCACCTCAATATTATTTGCGCCCTGGGCATTGCCGGGGTGTATTTTGCCAGCGCCGCCGGTTCCATTGCCGAGTGGCGCCGTTTGTTCGGCGATTGATTCCGCGGCGTGCGGAACTTCTCTTTTGCGAAACTGTCCAAGTTACTATAATGTCCCCGTGCGGTGCGTTGCGCGCCGGCCTGTTGCGGATGCAATAATTTGAAGGAGGACATAGAGGATGAAGAAGTGGATGGCAGTGCTGTTGGTGTGCGGGTTTGCCCTGTTTGCGGGTGCGTGTTCCCAGACCATGCCTGGCAAGTACAAGGCCGAGGCCCCGGGTGTTCAGGAGTCGCACACTGCGGTGGGGGCGGAAAAACACAATATGGAAACGCGCGAAGAGCTTGGCAAAGACTCCAGGCATGATTTTTCGGATGATTCCGAGATTTTCATGAAGGGCGGCGGAGACGGGGCGCCGGCCGGCGATGAGATGGCTGCTGTGGCGGACATTTTCTGCACCGCGGCGCTCAATGCGGACCCTGACAAGTTTTTCGAGATGCTGCATCCCGCGGTGCTCAAATATCTGGAAAAGGGTTTTGAGCTTGGCGAAGACAAAATTTCCATTGACCAGATCAAGGTTGCTATGAAGCAGCAGATGCAGGCGGATCCCGTGCTCAAATGTGAAGCCGGCGCCGCCGTGACTGTTGATTGCGAAGATTACATTGTTCAAATGTACAAGGAAGTGGGCCTGGATCTGGAGGCCTGCGGCAAGCTCAAGGTTTCGGTCTCCCTGACACAGGCGGGCGTGCAGGAAGCGGAATTCGGAACAGCGAAAGTGGGCGGCGCCTGGTATTTGAACGATATGTAATCTGTTGTTGTCAGAACGGTTGTTTTCAGGCGGGGCGCGCGGCATGCGCCCCGTTTTGGTTTTCAGGCGGGGTTATGGGTTGCGGGCGCTTGGCGAAAAGCATCACTTGCGGGGCTTGGCGGATTCTTTTTCAATAGCCAGGTCGGCCATTCCTTCTTTAATTATGCGCACGAATTCGGCCATGAAGTCTTCGTGCTCTTCGAGATACTCCAGCACGTGCTGGGTGGCGTGGCGGTCCTCTTTTTCGCGCTTCATGATGTCGACGATTTCTTGCGGAAGCTTTTTCCTGCGCAGCTTGCCCCTGCGGTACAGGGTCACAAAGCCGGCAATCCAGGTGTAGAATTCATCCACTGAAAGCACAAATCCGTCGATTTTGTAGAGTGACATGGCGTACCTTTCATGAGCGCGTTTTTACAGGCTTCTTCAGATATTGTAACAAATAATCACGGGGCGCGCGAGTGTGCGGCCATATGTATGTTGCATGTTGCAGGTAAACTTTTGTTTGCGCGCACAGGACATTAACATAGAGTGTATCCGCGCGTTGCGCGGGACCAAAAAGGAGTTTCCACGGCAAGGCGTTGCGCCGCGCCCTTTATTTATGTCTGAATCGCGTTTTCACAGGCTTGGCCCGGTGCGGGAGATCCTGCTCATAAGCCTCTCGTGCATCGGTGATGTGCTGCTCACCACCCCGGTTATGCGCGTGCTCAAGGATAATTTTCCGGACGCGCGCCTCACGGTGCTGGCGGGCGGAACCTCGCATGAACTCATGCAGGCGCATGAATTGGTGGACCGCGCCCTGGTCTTCGACAACAAGGACGTACACAAGGGCATGGCGGGCAAGGCGCGGCTCGTGCGCATGCTGTGGCAGTACCGGTTCGACCTGGTCGTGGACCTGCGCAATTCCGCGATCCCTTATGTGCTGCGCACGCGCAAGCGCATCACCTCGCACCAGGCGCATATGCGCAACCGCGACGCCCAGGGACGCCACGCCATAGACCGCCACCTGGATGTCCTGCGCTTATACGGATTTCCCATCACTACGCGCCGCATGCTCATCACTGTGCCGGACGAAGTGGCCGCGCGCGTCACGCAGATGATGGCTGACCGCGGCTTGCGCGACTGCCCTGTGTTCGGTATTTATCCCGGCGCGGGCAGCCCCTATAAGCAGTATCCATCGCCCCTGTTCAAAGAAGCTGTTGCGCAACTTGGCGCGCTTTATCCGGATGCAAAATTCGTTCTGGTGGGCGGGCCGGACGACGCCCGGGCCGCAGCCACTGTGGCCGAAGCCGCGCCGGGCCGGTGCGCGGATTTCAGCGGAAAAATTAATATCCTTGAAACTGCGGCTGTGATCCGCCGCTGCAACCTGTTCATTTCCAATGACAGCGGCCCCATGCACATTGCGTCGGCCCTGGATGTGCCCACGGTGGCCATCTTCGGCCCCACGGACGCGCACCGCTACGGCCCGCGCTGCAATGTGAGCCGCATCGTGTGGCGCCGCGAGGCGTGCAACCCGTGTAAAACCCCCGAGTGCGGCCATGATTCATGTATCGGCAGCATCCCGCCCGCGGATATCGTGTCCGCGGCCGCCGAGGTGCTCAACGGTCCGTCCCAGGACCCGGCAGGCAAAAAAAATCTGGCGGATCTATCCGTGGTAATCGTGTCCTATAAAACCCGGGACCTGCTGGACAAGTGCCTGGATTCCGTGGTGAACCGCCCCACCGAACTCACGCTGCAGGTCATTGTGGTGGACAACAATTCCGGCGACGGCACCGTGGAAATGGTGCGGGATAAATATCCCGCCGTGACGCTGATCGACAACAAGGATAACACGGGTTACAGCGTGGCCAACAACCAGGGCGTCCGCGCGTCCGGCGCACGGCACGTCCTGCTGCTGAATCCTGACACGGAGAGCAACCCGTCCGCGCTCGAGGCCATGGTCAAGTTCCTGGACCGGCATGAGACCGTGGGCGCCGTGGGCGTGCAGTTGCTGAACACGGACGGCAGCCTGCAGGAGTCGCATTTTAATTTTCCGGCGCCCATGTCGCGGTACGTGGAAAATATGAAGTGGTATCCGGAAGTGTCGCAGAAACTGCTGCGCCTGTCGCCGTCCGGTCCGTGTATCAGGGAGCACGGCGCACGGCGCGTGGATATCATCAAGGGCGCGTGCCTCATGTGCCGGGGCGAGGCCCTGGAGCGCGTGGGCCTTCTGGATGAAAATTCGTTCCTGTACGCGGACGATATCGACTGGTGCATGCGCGCGCGCCGCTCGGGCTGGGATGCATACCTGCTTTCCAACCAAACGCTCCTGCACCACGGGTGGGCCAGCACCAGCCAGGAAACTTATCTCACGATAGTGTCCTCGCGCCGCAGCGCCATGCTTCTGTACCGCAAACATTACCCGGCCCTGTTCGTATCTTTCTGGACCCTGTTTATTTTTTTGGAAATTCTTTATAAATATCTGCTGAACGGTTTGCGCGTGAAATCCGGGCGCGCGGACCGGGCCGCGCAGGACAAGTTTAAAGCCTATCGAGATCTCATTAATGAAGACATATTAAAACGAACGGACCCGGGCGAGGCTCATGGCCGAAAATAGGATCAAGAAAATTCTGATTATCAAAACCAGCGCCCTGGGCGATATTGTGCGCACGTTCCCGGCCATTGTGTTCGTGCGCAAGCGTTTTCCAAACGCGCACATCGCGTTTATGGTGGCCGAGCCTTATGTGGAGCTCCTGGAACCGTGCCCGCATATCGATGAAATTATCCCTTACAAGAAACGCCGCAATCTTGAGGACGTGACCGGGTTTCTGCGTTTCGCCATGGCCCTGCGCCGCCGCAGGTTCGATATGGCGCTCAACCTTCAGAACACCAAGCGGTTCGACTGGCTGTGCCGCGTATCGGGCGCCGAGCACCGCACGGAGATGATCGAACTGGACCGCCCCATGGACGGGGTGGAAGGGGTCTTCGAGGTGCTGCGCACGGCCGGGCTCGACCCCCAGCGCCGCATCTACGAGTTCTGGTTCTCACCCGAGGATCATTTGTTTGCGCAGCATTTCATGATGGACGCGGAATTGCTTGAACACCACACCATCATCGGCATCAACCCCGCGGGCGGGTGGGCCACCAAGCAGTGGCCGCTTTCCAGTTATATCGCGCTCATTGATAGATTGTCCGCACTGCCCGACACGCGGTTTATTATTTTCGGCAGCGGCGACGAGCACGAGCGCGCCCTGGAAATCGCAGCGGCGTGCAAACCCCCGGTCGTTATCGCTTCGGGCAAAACCACGATTCGCCAGGCCGCGCGCCTCATCCGCGAGTGCAGCGTGTTCGTGTCCAATGACAGCGGGCTCATGCACGTGGCCGCCATCCAGGATGTGCCCACGGTCGCTATCTTCGGCCCCACAAACCCCGCGTACCACGGCCCGTGCCGTGAGGGCAACATGGTCCTGTACAAGGGCGTGGACTGCTCGCCCTGCTACAAGGCCGACTGCACCCTGGATTTCGAACACAATTTCTGCATCAACTCCATCTCCGCCGATGAAGTGTTCAAGGCCGTCAGGCGGGTGATGCGCTGATGCCAGGCCGCACCCCGGGCGCCCCCATGGACCTCAGCATTATCACTGTCAATTACAAGATGAAGGATTTGATCGAGGCGTGCTATAAGTCCATTCAAAGCGCGGCCCCGGCATTGCAATATGAAATTATTCTCGTAGATAACAATTCCGAAGATGGCTCCGCAGAATATTTTCAGAAGCACTGGCCGGACGTGACCGTGATTGCGAACACGGATAACGCGGGCTTCGCGCGCGCATGCAACCAGGGTGCGGCTGTTGCGCGCGGGGACATGCTTTTGTTTTTGAACCCTGACACTGAGGCGCCGCACGGCGCCATGGAAGCCATGGTGGATTTTTTGCGCAACACTCCGGACGCTGGTGTGTGCGGCCCGGAAACGCGCAACATCGACGGCTCCATCGAACCCAGCGTGTACCGCCTGCCAACCCTCAAGCGCACGGCTGTGGACTGTTTGGGGATGAATAAGATATTCGCCGGGTATGAGGTGCGCGACTACGAGCCGCTCACAGGCCGCCCGCGTGTGGAAGTGATATGCGGCGCTTGCTTCATGATTAAAAAGGATTTGTTCCACAAACTTGGCGGGTTCGACGAAGCTTTGTGGATGTACGGCGAAGATGTGGAGCTTTGCTATCGCGTGCTGCGCGCCGGGTTCCACTGCCATTACCTGGATGACGTGCAGATTATTCACAAACGGGGCGAGCGCCACCTGCAGGAAGACGCATTCCACGACATGGAACGCATCGCCTACAGCCACTATAAATGGATCTTCTATTACTATGAGAAGCACTGCTCGGTTCTGGCGCGCAGCGTGCTGCGATCCCTGTTGTGGACAAGCGTGTATCCCAAGCTTGTGGCGCGCAAGAGGCGCGCGGCCGGCGGGGACACCAGCCGCGACAATGTGTCCCGCATCAAGGCGCTCAAGCGCGTGCTCGACGAGTTTATTCTGCGCAGGCGGCACACATGAGCCCGTGCGCAGTCCTCTTTCATACACGTCGAAAGCAGGGGGTGGCCCTATGAAACTCAAATACAGAAATTGTTTGGAACTGGCCCAAGAACTGCCCTGGTTTGAACTGGACCCAAACGGGCTGCCGCGCCTGGCGGACCCCGCCTCCGTGGGTCCGATTATTGATTTTCACCAGCACTTCGCCCTCATGTTCTTTTTCTCGCCGCCCGTGGATTTGCATGTGCGCACAGATAGCCCGGTCATGCACGACCTGCGCCTGGATTCCGTGCCCGTTAATCTGGGCCTGTACTCGGGCGTGAACCTGGCGCGCGCGCGCCGCCACGAAATGCACGATGATTACAAGCAGTCATTCTTCTCGGGTGAGGGCCCCAAAAACACGCACACCGCCCCCAATCTTCTGGATGAAATGGATCGCTGCAATATCGAGCGCGGTGTGATCCTGGCTGTGGATTTTCCGTTCGGCATCCAGAATTCACAAGCCTATCTGGACGCGTGTGATGCGTATCCGCGCTTTGTGCCGTACGTGGCCGTGAATCCGCTGCGCCCGGGCTGGGAAGAGCGCCTGGACCGGTTCGTGGACGCCGGGGCCAAGGGCCTCAAAGTGCACCCTTATACCAACCTGCTGCCGTGCGATCACCCGCGTGTGATGAAGGTGCTCAAGCGCTGGGAGCGCACGGGCCTGCCCATTCTGTTCCATACCGCGTCCAATGGCGTGGAGCCCGACTTCCTGCGCATGCTGTCGCGCATGCGCACCTACCGCAAACCCTTGAAGGAAATCCGCAACTGCCCCCTCATCATGGGCCACTGCGGCATGGACTACTATCCCCAGGCCATCGACTTCGCTCAGGAATACGACAACGTATACCTGGAAATCGGCGGGCAGCCGCCGTCCAGCCTGGCGCATGTGTTCGAGCACGTGGACCACAACCGCATCCTGTTCGGAACCGACTGGCCGGTTTATCCGCTCATGCTTCCGCTCGCCAAAGCGCTTATCGCCACAGACGGGGATCACACCCTGCGCCGCAAAATTCTGTATGAAAACGGAAGAAAACTGCTGCTGGACAGCGGGGCCTGGATCGAGCCTTCCAGCGTGTAACGAAATTTATTTTTAGAATAATAATTGTTTCGTTGCGGTCATCCTTTCATTTAATTTATTTATGAAAATAAATAATACAAAATTGACATTCGTGTTACTCATTCATATACTCGTGTAGTTGGAATTGACAGCGCTGCAAAATATAGCGCTTTTTCAGGATATTACACGAGACATGAAAAACACAAATGGGGGGAGGACGTTATGAAAAAAGCATACCTGGCTTTTGTGCTGTGCCTGCTGTTTGCTGCGCCGGCGTCAGCACAGGGCGATGACGGAGTGCTCGACCTTGGCGATGTGGTGATCACGGCCACGAAGACGCCCACGCAAAAAGAGAATGTTACGCAAAAGGTGGATGTGATCACCGAGCAGGAGATCGATAAGCTTATTCTCGGCAATGGCAACGTTGCTGAAATATTGAGCTGGCAGCCCGGCGTGTTCACCAGCGTGCTGTCGCGCAATGACGCGAACTGGGGCGCATACGGCAGCGTGGGGCCCAAGTACAACACGTTCATGCTGGACGGCCTGCCCGTTGATTCGTTTGTGGACACACAGACCCTGGACCCGTGGATCTTTCAGCGCGTTGAAACCCAGCGCGGCCCGGCTTCGGTTCTGTACAGCAACTACCTGTCCCAGGACTTCGCGGGCAACCAGGCCCCACTGGCCGGAACCACAAACCTCATTCTGCGCGAGAGCGTGGACGCACCCATGACGCGCATCTCCGCAGGTTACGGGTCCTACAACACGTATAAGGGCCACTATTACCATCAGGACAAATCCGGCGACGACCTGAACATCATGGTGGGTGCGGATTATGAGAAATCCGATTACACGCATTACGGCACACCGCAGTCGTGGCTGGATATGACCCAAAGCCCGGATTTCAAGAAGTCTAAGATTTACGTGCGCACGGCCCAATTTTTCGGCGGATCGGACCGCAAGCTCACCCTGTTCGCCAACCATGCGGATCACACGTACAGCCTGGGCCGGCCGAATCGCGACCACAGCCACGATTACGATTTGCTCAACGCGGCGTACCAGACCCCGCTCGGCCAGAACGTCACCGGCCAGTTCAAGGTGGGCTACCGCGATTATGACCGCTCCATGCAGGAAGATAACTACAACGCCGCGGCAGCGGTCAAGGATTATAGCCTTAAAGAGACCAACGGCGTGAAACAGAAAATTATTCCTGCGGATGTGTCCCTGGCGTGGAATCTGAACAGCAACAGCCTTCTCACTGCGGGCGTGGATTATCAGAGCGCCGATTACGAAACATGGGGCAAAGCCACAACCGGCGTAATAACCATCAGGAACCAGGCCACCGCAAAACAGTACGGACTTTATCTCCAGGAGGATGTGGCGCGAGACGAGTTCGTGTGGCGCCTGGGCGCGCGTTATCAGCACATCAACATGGATATTGACAAAGTGGATGGGGCGGCGCCGGTCCAAAAGAGTAAATCGTGGAATAAAATGCTGTGGAGCGCGGGCATGCGCTGGAAACCCCAAGGCCGCGCATGGACCCTGTTCTCCAATGCCGGAACCAGCTTCATGGCCCCGTCCCTCAAGTCCACGGGCGGCACCATTCCCACGGGCAGCGTGGCCAACGGCCAGTTCCCCAACCCCGCCCTGCAGCCCGAAAAGGGCATGGCCCTGGATATGGGCATGGACTATGCCATCAGCGAAACACAGTCCATGGGCCTGCGCCTGTTCTACAACAAGGTGGATGACGCTATCGTTGAAAACACAATCAGTTCCGCCCCCGGACCCTCTCAAAGCATGTCCGTGAACGCCGGCGAACTTAAATCCTATGGTCTCGAATTCGAGTATGAAACCCAGGTGTGGTTCGCCAATCTCACATGGAGCAAGTCCGAGATCAGCAATCCTCTGGACGCCAACCAGGACGGCTCTGAGCCGACCTTTGTTCCCTCGACCGTGGCCAATATCGGCGGCACATTCAGCCTGGGCAAAGGCTGGTCCGCCAGCCCCTACCTGCGCATCACCGGCGGCATCTACGACAACACCGACAAGACCGCCCGCACGCGCTTCAAAGGCTATCAGGTGCTGAACATGAAGATTCAGAAAACCTTCAGCCGCGCGGCCCGCGACACCACCTGGTCTTTAGATTTGTATAACCTGCTCGACAAACAGTTCGTGATGCCCTGGAACTTCAAGGACCCGGGCTTTTCTTTCACGCTCGGCGCCGAGATCGCCATGTAATGTGCTAACATAAATCCCGACAATCGAGAAAACCCGCGGCTTGGATTAAAAGTCCGGGTTTTTCTCATTGCGGGATATTTTGTGGAGTTTTCAAAAAATGAATTCCGTGCGCTTTCATTTCTTTTCCATCATGGTGTTATGCATCGCGCTGCTGGCTGCGCCGTCGTGCAGAAATGACAAGCACGCAGCCCGGCAGGGGCGCATCACGGTCACGGATTTCCGCGGCAAGCAGGTGTCATTCGACAAAGAGCCGCAGCGCATCGTGTGCCTTATTGAGAGCGCGCTTTCCGGCATCTATATGCTTGGCGCCGAGGACCGCGTTGTGGGCGTGTCCTCAAATATTTATGAAGATACGGTTTCCCCTTTCTACGCGGCCATGGATGCCCGCATTGCGGACAAGAAACTCCCCGCGCCCGGCAACTGGGATTTTGTGAACCTGGAAAGCGTGGCCGCGCTGCGCCCGGACCTGGTTCTGATCTGGTCTCACCAGGAGGAATCCATCAGGGCCATGGAAGACCTGGGCATCCCGGTATACGGCGTGTTTATCCAATCCATGGACGATGTGTACAAAGAGATGCGGGATTTGGGCGTGCTCACGGGCCGGGACGCGCGCGCACAGGAATTGATTGAATACACGCAGAGCGAGTTGTCCGTTTTTTCCCAATCGGTTGGCCGCCTCAGGCCGGAGCACAGAACGCGGGTTTATTTCATGTGGCCGCAAAGCAACCTGGACAGCGCGGGCGGCCCCAGCATTGTGAATGATCTCATCAAGCGCGCGGGAGCGCAAAACGTCACCGGCCACATCGGCCAGGAACACGTGGTCGTGAACATGGAAAATGTTCTCACCTGGGATCCCGAAGTGATTATCATGTGGTATAACGCGCAAAAGAATTCTGCGCACGTGATAGGGGAACCCACCTGGAAATCCGTGTCCGCAGTGCGCAGCGGACGCGTGCATGAATTCCCTTCGGCATACTCCTGCGACCTGTGGACCCTGAAATTCCAGTATGCGCTCAAGATGGCCGCTAAATGGAGCTACCCGCAGGCGTTTGACGGCATTGATGAAGATTCCACGCGCGAAAACATGTACCGCGTTTTATATGGAGACAGGGACGGGCTCAAAGTGGATGAATGAAAAGCACGTGACAACCGGCCGGACGGCCCTGGCGTGGGCGCTTTACCTGCTGCCCGCGCCCGTGCTTGTGGCGGCTTTGTTCATCGGACCGTCCTCCATGGTGCGCGCGGGACACGTGTGGCAGTGGCTGTGCGCGGAATTATTCCACATGCAGTTGTCACCGGATGTCAACGATTATCTTGTGCGCTCTGTTGTGCTGAACATTCGCCTGCCGCGCGCGATCCTTACATTTCTGGTGGGCGGTGCTTTGGGCGCGAGCGGCGCGGCCATGCAGTCCGTGTTCCGCAACCCCCTTGTGTCTCCTTTTATCCTGGGCCTGTCCGCGGCAGCCGCGTTCGGTGCGGCTCTGGCCCTGGCCACGGGGTGGATCCCTGTGCAGGCGGCCGCGTTCGCATGCGGCATGCTCGCCGTGGGCCTGAGCTATTTCCTGGCGCGCAGCGGCAAATCCGTGTCCGTGGTGGCCCTGGTGCTCAGCGGCATCATCGTGTCAGGGTTCTTTACCGCGCTTCTCACCATCGTTCAGTTTCTCACGGATCCATTCAAGCTTCAGACCATTGTGCACTGGACCATGGGCAACCTGCACACGGCGAACTGGGACAAAGTGCTGTCCGCGGCGCCGCTCATCCTCGCGGGCGCGGCTGGCATGTTTCTGTTCCGCTGGCGCATGAATGTGCTGGCCATGGGCGATGAAGAAACCCGCGCCGTGGGCCTCAACCCCGAGCGCGAGAAGCTGAACGTGCTGGCGCCCGCCACACTCGCGGCCAGCGCGGCCGTGGCCGTGGGCGGGGTCATCGGACTCGTGGGGCTCATCATTCCGCACATGGTGCGCATGATGCTTGGGCCGGACAACTCCCGCTCGGTGCCCGCGTGTTTCACCTTCGGCGGCGCGTTTTTGCTTATCGTAGACACATGCTCGCGAGCGGTCACGAGTTTTGAAATTCCCATCGGCATTTTCACAACACTTATCGGCAGCCCGTTCTTTATTTACCTGCTCAAGAAATCCCGCATCGGCTGGAACCTGTGACAATGGCGGCGACTCATATGAACCCCGCAATTGCAATTAAAAACCTGTCATTTTCCTATGGCCGCCATGCTGTGTTGCAAGACATTTCCCTCGAAATACCGGAAAAGCAATTCACGATTCTGCTTGGCAAAAACGGGAGCGGAAAAAGCACCTTGCTGCGGCTCATCGCGGGGCTGCTGGATCCGTCCGCGGGCCGCGTGTCCGTGCTTGGCAAAGACCTCGGCGGCCTGCGCATTGCCGAGCGCGCCCGGCTGCTCGGGTTTCTGGCCCAGCACCATACGTCCGTATTTCCGTTTACCGTGGAGGACGTGGTGCTCACGGGCCGCGCCGCGCATGTGGCGTTTATTCCCAAGGCTGCGGACCGCGACAAGGCGGAGCAGGCCATCGACACCATCGGCATCGGCCACCTGCGCGGCCGCGCATTCACCGAATTGTCCGGGGGCGAGCAGCAGCTTGTGATGATCGCCCGCGTGCTGGCCCAGGCCCCGCGCGTGATTCTCCTGGATGAGCCCACGTCCAGCCTGGATATTTTCAACCAGGCGCGGTTCCTGGGCATGGTGCGCGAATTCCTTGGCATGGGTCTCACCGTGCTGGCTGTGCTGCACGATCCCAACATGGCGTTTCTATATGGTGACAACTTTGTTTTTTTGAAAGATCGCCGTCTGTTTACTCCCGACCCGGGGCAGTCCCCCTGGGATGCGGCCGTGCTCGAACAGGTATACAATGCGCGCCTGGAAGCTATTCCCCACCACGGCCGAGCGCTCATTGTGCCGCAAAGGGAAACACCGCTTCAGGGCGGCGACCCTCAGGCATAATCTCAAGCCCCAATATGATTTACATTTATCCGCAAATGCTATTGAATGCATTCAGAATGCAGTGAAACGCAGTATTCATTCAATGGTGCTGAGGGCTTATTGCTGTCATGTGAAAACATCAGGCGTTGATGTTCTGGAATGCGGCGTTCCATAGGGAAACGTATTTTTCAAATTCATGTGCCATAATAAACAAGACCGGGCAAGCTGTAATCATGCCCGGCCATTTGATTTTACTGATGCTCGTGCTGGAATAAAATCGATCCGCAGTTTAGATTTCCACGGGTTCGCACAGGCTGGACGCCTTGCTGGCGGCGCGGCCGCAGATGTGGCAGATGTACTTGGCGTCTTTTGCCGCGCGTGCGACCTTGGCCATCTGGCGCTTGGACACGAGTTCGCACAAGTGGTTGGCGTGCCCGGCGTGGCTTTCAAATAGTTTGTGCTCCCCGACCACCAGCTTTTTGTCTGCACTCTTGGCGGCGGGCGCTTTCTTTTTCGCTGCTTTTTTTGCTGTTGCCATAAGGTCAGCCTCCCTGAGAAATGATATTTGTCAAACGCCGATTGGTTTGCGACATCATTATAACACTGTGGCCGCGTTTGCCGGTTCCGCACTTTGAAAAAAAAAGAAGAATTGCCGGAAAGAGTCAATCCGCGCCGGGGGGCAGGGATTCCAGGAACGGGGCCACGGCGCTGAGCCAGTCGCTGAACGAAACCGGGTTGCGTGCGTTGCCCTCGTACAGCAGCGCGCCCTGCATGGGACGCTCTGTGTAATCGTATGCGGGAACCGGGCGATAGGGCTCCCCGAACTTCTTGAGTTTCTTTTTGTCGATCATCAGCTTGAGCGTGTCCACGATATCCGCCTGCGTGGGATACATGTCCACAACATTCATTTTGAGATTGCCCAGTTCTCCGTCGAGTTCGGTGTACAGGGTTTCCACATCGTCGCGCGGCAGAAATTTGTTGACCTGGTACTGGCCGCTCCACGAGTTGTACAGCGGGAATTCATAATGCGCCCGGATGCCCGGAACGGTTCGGGCCGCGATCGTACCCATGAGAGCCGCCACGTCGTGGTCGATATTCCCGCCTTCATAGGCATTGGCCACGATTTCCGCGGGCTGAATTTGCTTTGCAATGCGCAGCACATCGGCCAACACGGCATCAAGTGATTTCCACGATTCCCGGTCTTTGTAGCCCAGGAAATAAATGTTTTCATCGGGCACCCCGATGTGTTTCATGACATTTCGGGATTCTGTTTCACGCAGGGCCGGGTTCGCGGTGCCGCTGCCGTCCGTGATCCAGATTGCGTGCACGCTGCGCCCTGTGCGCACGTCCTGGCGCATTTTGGCGATAATCAGGGACTCGTCATCCTGGTGCGCGAAGATATAGAGAACCGGGTTCGCCGCGGAGTCGGCGGGTGCGGCCGCCTGGTCCATGGCGATGTCGAATGTGGCTACCACGCCCAGGTGGTCGGACGGGTACAGGCCGGCTTGATTGTGATTGCGGAAGCAGACCTCGGAATCGCGTACCGCTGCCACGCGCGGGCCCGTGTCCGGCTGTTTGAAAAAAATATAATCAATGCGATTCACGGGGTTCTGGGGCGCGGGTGTGGTGGTGAGCAGGATGGGCGACGTCATGTCATTTTGCGTGAGCCGGGTTCCGTGCACTGCGGTGTACGCATCCACGAGGCCGAAGTCCAGAAAATGCGCGATAGTCTGAGAATCGTCGTGGGAATTCATGTCTCCGGTCAGAAACACAAGGCCGCCGGGGCTGAGTTTGTCCATGAATTCCGTGATGATTTTCGCCTGGGGCAGGCGCACCTCGTCGCCTCCTTTGTGGTGCAGGTGCGTGTTATAGAAGTCCACGGACAGGGACTCGGACACCTGGATGCGGGCAACAAGCGCGGGGCGGCCGTTTTTCAGGTCCGCCATTTTTTCAGCGGTAATGGGGAAGCGGCTGAAAATTGCGATGCCCTCGCCCCCGATCATGTCCGCGCCGGTTTTGAGATGTTCGTAATATGTGTATTTGAGTTCCGGGTCGCGCTGCGTAATGAGGCCCACAAGCGCGCGCGACTGGTTCACGCCGATTTCCACTTCCTGCAGGCCGATGATGTCCGGCTTGAGGCGCACGATTTCATCTGCGAGCAGAGGGAACCGGTCCTCCCACCAGTCGGAATTATGGCGCACGTTGATGCTCATGACCTTGAGCGAAACAGTGTCCTGCGCCTGCGCGGCCGTGCAAACAGCAAACGCAATGAACAAGCAAAGAGCAAGGATGGTTTTTTTCATGAAGCGGCCCCCGGATGCAACATGTTTAAGCACATGCATTTATTGACACACATTATAGTCCATGGTTGGGGCAGAGCCAAAACCGGACGCCGGACGGGGATTCCGCATGTGGGCCACCCTGTGCATTGCATGACAACTTCGGGGCCTTGGGGAATTACGGAATTACGCTGCCTGCTATGGCATGCAAGGCCGCGCCCGGCTCACTGAATACTGTTGCCTTCGGCGTCAAATTTGCGGGCGCCGAAGTACGTGTGGTGTCCGATGATTTTCCAGTCAAAGAGCACATCTTCGAGGCGCGGGCCGCGGCCGATGTTGTGAACAAGCAGGAAGCGTTTGCCGTCTGTGGATCGGATGTGCGTGACAATGCCGATGTGCGTGAGGCCTTTGCCGTTCAGGTCCCAGGACACAATGTGGCCGGGCTGGTAGTCGGCGGGGTTATCGGTGATGGGCAGTTTCTTGCCTTTGCGGGAAAAAAGGGTCATGAGATTGAGTACGCGTCGGTGATCGATATTTTTATCGGGACGTTTGAGGCCCCAGCGTTTGGAATAGAGTTTGAAATTGGCTTTCATATCTTCATGAACATCTACTTGCAGATCAATATTCAGGGCGCGGTACGCGCGCACCACCACATCCGCGCACGCGCCCGTGTTGTCGGGCACATCGCCACCGGGGTAATCCAGGGTAACGTAGGCGGGGTCATAAGTCACGGCGTGCCGCGTGCGTTCCAGGGCCGCCAGGGATAAATCATAAAAGAACTGGTCGCGGTCCGTGGCGGGTTTCCATTCCGTCATGGCCTGGGCCGGGGCGCCGTGTGCGGCGGGTTGCGCCGCAGCATCTGCGGGTGTCGACGCGGCCGCGGGGTTTCGCACCGCGCGTGCGCTGCGCGCGCAGGACATACATAATGTGAATGCCAGGCAAACCGCCAGTGCAATCGGCCCAAAGTGTTTTCCTCTCATTCCTTCCGGTTCCTCCCATAATACGCGTTATTCAATAATTAATCATAAACATAGAACCGCGCATCTGACACAGGCGCGGAGGATTATTCGGGTGGCGCGTGGGGGCGCATAAGGCGCAGGTGCGCAACAGATGATACTCATTGATTCGCGGAACCATGCGCGCGGCAAACTTGTTTTCGTGATAAACTCTGAAACGCGTGTTTCCGCACACGAGAAAAGAACACACTGGAGCCGGGGGAGGGCACAAGCCCGTGGAATTGACCAATGTCTGGATTGCGCTGTTGCTTACGGCCGGGGCGGGTCTGGCCACGGTAATCGGCAGCCTCATTGCCCTCAGCGTCAAAGAACCCAGCCCGAGGTTTATGAGTTTTACGCTGGGTTTTTCCGGAGGCGTCATGGTTCTGGTTTCGTTTGTGGAACTGCTTCCCATAGGCGTGGAAAACATTGGATTCCTGGCCGGGCATACAGCCTTCTTTTTGGGCATGCTTGGGTTTTTCGGCCTGGATTTGCTGATTCCGCACGAATATATCGGGCAGGAAGATTACCCGGCAGATATGGATGCAGAGCGTGTGGCGCGTCTCAAGCGCACGGGCCTGCTCGTGGCCCTGGGCATCGGGCTGCACAACCTGCCCGAGGGCATGGTCACATTCGCGGCCGCGATTAATGACGTAAAGCTCGGCGCAGCCATTGCCGTGGCCATCGCCATTCATAACATCCCCGAAGGCATCGCTGTGGCCGCGCCTGTGTACGCCGCCACGAACAGCCGCAGCAAAGCATTCTGGTGGTCGTTTCTGTCCGGGGTCAGCGAGCCCGTGGGCGCGGGCCTGGCCGCGCTCGTGCTGTTGCCGTTCCTCACACCCGCGGTGCTGGGCTGGGTCATGTCCGCGGTGGCCGGCATCATGGTGGCTATTTCCCTGGACGAACTTCTGCCCGCAGCACGCGAATACCACACCGAGCACATGCCCATTCTCGGCATTATCACCGGCATGGCTGTTATGTCCCTCAGCCTGTGGATGCTCAAATAGAAATGAAAACAAAAACGCAATAAAGTCCGCCTGGAATCACGGTATAGCAACCCGGATCAGGAGAGCGGTGCGGTTCACTGCGGTATGGCTGAGGATCTGCGGCGGATATTCTGTTACATATCCTGGCTGATGAATCCAAAGTAGCGGCCCATCCAGTATGTGAGCAGGTAATCGGCGGGGTGGATGATCCGCAACTTATTCTCGCTGCATCTGCTCATGTCATAGGGGTCGCGCCACCACAGGAAAGTGGATGCGCAGCGCTGGTCGGGTTTGCGCGGGACCATTGTGCTGGGGCGGTCGAACCGGTCCAGGCAATGCTCCACGCACGCGTCCGCGGGGCATTGCACGTTCTGGATGTGTTTGCGGGCCGGGAACCGCTGGAGCATGCGGATACCGTTATCCACGGCGTCCAGGGCGGGCCCGTCGCTGTCCGGGCCGAGCCGTTTCATGGCGGCCCACATGAAATCGAACCAGGCATTGTTCTGCTTGATCACGGCGCGCGGCTGTCCGGGCGCGCGCACCACGTCCGTGTCAAAACTCTGCTGGTAAATTTCGCGCAGGGCCGGGTCGCGCTCGAGCCATATGAGCGTAAACAGGCTGAGCATATGCATGGAAATGTTATTGAAATTCGCGCCGCACCCTTCCGCGCCCGGGTACATGCCGCTGGTGGATAGATATTCGGTGTACGGGCGCGGCTGCTCCCATTTTTTCTTGAGGCAGTTTACTTTGCCCCCCTGCTGGAGCAGGCAGTCGCGGTAAAATTTTTCGTAACGCGGGTCCTTGGTGGCAAAGGCCGCGGTTTTGATGAATGACAGGCCCATGGCCGCGTTGAATCCGGGGTAATCGCCGAATGTGACGGCATGAATGCGGCCGTGTTCGGCAGTGCGCCCGTCCCAGTCCACGAATTCCATGCGGTTCTTGACCAGGTGGCGGCCCACGGCGTCCAGTTCCGCGCGCACCAGGGCCTGCACCTCGGGGTCGGGCACGAGCAGGGCTGTGACGCCCAGGGCGAACATGTGGCCGCTGTATTCGTCCTTGCTCACGTTGTCCAGCCAGCACCACCCCGCGAACTGCTCCAGCCCGCAGTGTGCGGATGCAACCCATTCCTCGGTCTTGGGATCCACGTATTCCACGCAGCCCGCGTCACTCACGCGCACCCATTTGTTGTCATCTTTTTCCACGTCGGGCATGTAACTCTGCTTGTCATCGGGACAGGCCAGGCCCCGCACACCGGGTGGAATGTACTGGCGGGTATAAAGCCCCGGCACGCCGGTCACGGCCATGCGCGTGGCGAATCCGTGCAGCAGGGTTTTGATCATGTCCAGGGCCGCGGCGTCGCCCGTGGCCGCGTAGCGGAAGGATTCCGCGGCCAGGTACAGGGCGTTCCACAGGCCGTCGTTTTCGCCGCTGTGCCATTGCGCCACTTCCTCCCGCGTGGCGTGTTCCTGGGGCAGCACGGGCTCGGACGGATCGCTGTCCGCGCTGATGAGCGACACGCTCATGATCCATTTCAGGTCCGGGTGGACGTGAATGCGGCGGGTGATGTCCTCGTAATAAGCCGCCTTTTGCGCCAGGGATTCGGGTGTGGTGTTGGGCTCGTCCGCGGGCCGGGACCACTGTGGGGCGCCGTATTCCCAGGGCTGAACACATGCGCCTTCGTAGCACAGCCCGCCCTGGTCGCGCATGCACTGGGTCTGCTGCCACGCGCCGTTTTCGCACGTCTCCAGAATATAGGCGTCGGCCGCGCAGCGCCGCGCGCCGGCGTCGCACGCGCGCGCGGCCGGAGCCGTGAGCATAATTATCAAGGTTGTGACAAAAATCCAGTGGCGCAGTCGCATTTTATGAACCTCTTTCGCAATATGCAATAAGGCAACAGTCCATATTATAATTGCGCCGGGGCCGCGTGCGTCAAAGGGCAGGGCCGAATCGAGCCCAGAGCGCTGCGGCGCGGTTTGAATAATAATGGCTGAAGCAGGCAAAAATACGGCACTGGATTTTGCGGAACTCGCAAAGCTGTCGCTTGAGCACCCGGCCCGGGCGGCTGATGAATTGCTCTCCATTCCGCATCCTTTGAACGAAACGGTTCTTGAGGCATTGCTTGACGTGGCCCTGCAACTGCCCGCGGACCAGGCCGCGCGCCTGTACCGCACGGCGCGCAGCGCGGGTGGGAATTTCACACTGCTGCCCAAGCACATTGCGCCCCTGCTGGAGCGTGCCCCGCGCAAGGTCGCGTCCCTGGCCGTGCGCATGGCCAAGGCGCAGCAGCACAAGCCCGCGTTCGCGCTCATGCGCGCGGTGATCAAGCTCGATTCTGATTACGCGGACGTGCGCTGGAAACACTCCTTCCTGCGGTCCGCGGACCTTGCCCCGCGCCTTGCCCCGCGATGCGATATGGATGCCTATGGCGATATCCTGCGCCGCGTCATGCCCGTGCTTGCGGCTGCGGCGCCCGCACAAACCATCAAGCTGTTGTGCGACGCCTTGGAAGGCGCGACCGTGCTGCACTTTCGCGCCCGCCCCGCGCAGCGGCCGTTCGATGATTCGCGCGCATACCGCTTTGCCATCGAAGATCATGCGCGCAACGCATTCTCCGATCCGCGCAGCATTCTCGTGCATGCGTTGCGGGACGCTTGCGTGCTGGGCATCCGCGCCGGGGGACTGGGCGCGGATCGCGTGGTTGCGGATTTGCGCCAAAGACCCTGGCGCATATTTCACCGCATGGCCCTGCACCTTGCCGCGGAGTTTTTCGACGCACGCGATGCGGCCTTGCTTTTAAATGAAACGGATTATATTCGGGACGCGCACACGCATCACGAACTTATGCGCCTGACGCAGGCCGCGGGGGATGCGCAAATTGCTGAGGCATTGAGCAGGCCGGGAAACCAGACACCCCTGCCGGTCTTCGTTCAACGGACAACCCTGTCCGCACAGGAATTGGCCTCAGCCGTGCGCGCCTGGGCGCCCGGCGTTGGATTCGGCGAACCGGCTTTTGAAGACCTGGCCGGGGCCTTGTATCCCATAGTTGCTGATAAGCACAAAGAAATCTGCGCGGCGCTTGACGCTTTCAAAATCCCCGAACCCACGATTGCGCGCGCTGTAGTCAATGGCATAGACCACGCAGCGCAGTCCGGGGCGAAAATCGCGTGGCCCGCGGTTCTGGATTTCTGCGCCCGGGTTCTGGATCAGCCCATTCACATACCGGGCCGCGGCCCTGCGGCGCGCGGCCAGGATCCGGACTGGGAATGGGCGCGCCACGCCGTGGCGCATATTGTGGAAACGGGCCTGGCCGCCGAACACAATGGGCTGAGTGAAGATCTGGACGATGCCGTGTGGCCCTTGATTCTCGCGCTCACCAACGATCCCGAGCCGTCGCTTGCGGACGAAGCCGCCACCCCGTATCTCACGCATGCGCAGCGCGCAAGGAATTCGGTGCGCGGGGAGGCCATGCATAACGTGTTTCGCTATGCGCACTGGTGTGCCCGGCAGAGCGCTTTAAAAGGCGGCGGGGACGGGGCCCTGATCGCAAGCTTGCCGCACGCGGATGCTGTGCTTACGTTGCACCTGGACACGGATGTGGACATGTCTTTATCCATCCGCGCGGTATACGGACAGTGGCTTTCGTGGCTCGTTTATGCGGACGCCCAATGGCTGGCGCAAAACATGGAACGCATTTTTCCGCACGACCCCGGGCTTGAAAAATACAGGGACGCGGCCTGGCGCGCATATATTGAGCACACCGTTTATTCCGATGATTTGTTTCGCGTTTTCAAAAGCGAATACCGCGCCGCGGTGGATCGCAGCCTGCGCGCGCCTGCGCAGGCGCCCCCGGATTCTTCCACGCGCCGCCTCGCCGATCACCTCATACAGGCCGCGTCGCACGCCTTGTATGTTATTCCGCATGAATTCCATAAAATGTTTGCGATTTGACCTTGCAGCAAACGCAATCCCGGGCGGTCCGCCGTGGCAGGCTCAAGCTGGTCACAGGTCCACGGCGGCGGCGGGGAACAGGTCAATCTGCACAATGGCCACCGTGTTGCCCGCGCCCGCGCCCACGGGAACGGTTGCGCTCAGTTCGGTGAGGCTGTGGCCGCTGCTTTTTATGTCCGCGCCCGCACCCAGGCATGTGCCGGTTTCCTTGTCGATGAACACGATCTGCGCCCAGTGATCCGCTGGGTTAAAAGCGTCCAGGCCGCTGAAGCGCGCCAGGACGCGGCCCGCGGAAACCGAGGTTTTCACACTCATGCCCGCGGTTTTTTTGAATGCGTTGTCGTCCCAGGGTTGAGACTTGAACGAGCAGTAGCCGGTTACATCGTCGTGCATATCGTTCAGGTTCATGACGCGGATCAGATCCTCGAAATCGGGCATGCCCTTGACCGCTGCGATGATGAAACCGGTGCCGTGTTCCATGCCGGGCTCGGACGTGAGGCGTCCGCCCATGACAAACCGGTCCACGGGGATGTTGGCGCCCTGGGAAATGAGGCGCAGGCCCCCGGTGAGGCGGATATTCGCGCCGTGGCACGGGCCGCTGATCACGGTTTTATTTACCGAGCGCGGTGTGTATTCATAGCCCTGGTTGGTTTCCACCACCATGCAGATGGCCGCGGCCATGACCCCGCGCTCCGCATCGTGATACAGGGGGGCGAACGCGAATTTCTGGGAGTCCATCATGGCCTGGCCCAGGGCGTCCACTTCCTTGGGCTGGCCGATAATGAATCCGTCGGTGATGAACCCGTCCACGGCTTCGGCAGTCATTTTGAGTGGCATGGAGTCATCTTCGGGAGCGGGTTCGGTTTTGATCGCGACTGTGGCGTCAAAGGATTTTTCAACGCCCTCGGCCTTGTATTTGCCCGTGGCTCGGATGGTGTATTCGGTATCGTATTCCAGGAACGTTTCGGGGAAAATGTAGAGGAACCGGCCAAAGGAATCCACGCGCGCTTCGCGGGGCAGGGCCGGGGTGATTTCCACGTTCACGGATGCGGCGATGATTTCGGACGGTGTGATGTCGAGATTGTCATCCACGGCGAAGAACGCCATGTGCAGGGCCTCGCACACGGGCAGGTTTTGCGGGGCCGTGAACCGGGGCGTGCCATAGCGGTCCATGAATACAATGGTTGCTCCGCCGGGCGGGATATCCGGGGTTTTGCCGTCGTGCGCGGGGTTGAGGTCCAGGGCCGTGTCCGTGCGGTTTTTGTAGAAATAGTCCGCGGGGATAGCGAAAACTTCGCCCGTGGTGGCGCCGAAATACACGGTTCCGTCCGGGCCCATGGAGGGTGAGGAATTGATATCGTTTTCGGGGATGTCCGGGTTGGTGTGGTACGACCACACGCGGCGCCCCTCGGGGCTGAGGCAGTACAGTTTGCCGTTCTGGTTGCCCACGTAGATATTGCCGTCCGGGCCGATCATGGGCGAACTTTTCATGGGCGCGTCCGTGTAGTAGCTCCATACGCGTTTGCCGAAACGGGACAGGCGGTACACGGCGCCGTCGCTGGAGCTGGCGACCACGTCCCCGTTCTCGCAGATCGCGGGCGACCCGTAAATCAGGCCCAGGGTCTGGAAGTCCCAGAACACGGTCCCGTCCTCGGGCGCCAGGGCGTAGAGCCTGCCGTCGAACGAGCCTACGAACAGTTCGCCGAACATGCCCATGGCCAGGCTGGACACCACGGACCCGCCCAGGCGGCGCGCCCACTTGCGCCGGCCCGTGGCCGTGTCCACGGCGTGCACCTGGCCGCTCAATTCGCCGATGAAAACCGTGTCTCCGTTCGGGCTCAGAAGCGGTTTGGTCCAGATCACGCCGCTGGGGTACGTGTCGGTAAAATAGTCCCACACAAGATTGCCGTCGCTGTCCAGCTTGTAGAGGCGGTTGTCATCGGAGCCGGCATACACTGTGACCTTTCCGTTTTCCCAGCCCAGGGACACGTTGCCCTCGAAAAAACTGGACAGGTGCGCGTGCGGGTCGTTCTCGGGATCCTCGAAATGCTTTCCCCAGAATGTCCAGATTATGTCCCCGGTAGCGGGGTCGATTTTCCAGATGCGGCCCTGGTTCTGGTGCCCGCGCTCGTCGCAGTCCGTGGACGCCATGTACAGGAACCCGTCGCGTCCCAGAGCGCCCGTGGAGTCGATGTACATCATCTGCTTGTCTCCGATACGCCACTTCACGGCCCCGTCGGGCCTGAGAGCCACAAACTCGCCCACGGCGTGTCCCGTGTACAGGTCCCCGTTGCGGTCCACCACGGCGCTGGGCCAGATGAGGCCGCCGATCTGTGTTTTCCATACATCGTCCAATTGCGGCGCGGCAACAGGCTGGCGCGTGATGCGGCCGCGGTTGGCCGCGGAGCAGCGGTAGGATGGGAATGCGGCCTGCTCGTCCAGGCCCGCGAAGTAATCAGCCACGGGCGCGCGGTGCACCAGGGCGAGCTGGCGCACGATGAGTTTTTCAAACAGGCCCAGCAGGTTGATGATTTCACCGATGAGTTCGGCGGTGTCGAACGAGAGCGCGGCATTGGGGATCTGGCGCAGCACTTCGCGGAACTTGTCGCGCATTTTCCCGGCGGTTTTCTCGATGTCCGCCGCAATGGGGCTGGCCTGCGTGGCGCGGTGGCGGATGAGCGGCTGCATGTCGCGCAGGGCGATGCCCAGCACGTCGGTGACCGCGGTGAGCAGCGAGGGCAGGGCGGATGCGCCGTCCCGGGACATGGATTCGAACGCGGCGCGCGCTTTGAGGAAGCGGCTCTTGATGTCGCCCATGCGCACGGCCAGGTCCCCGGCGTCCGCGTTGTCATATTTGCGGGCCTCGAACAGGGCGCGCGTGTTTTTCAGGAATTCATTCAAGTCGCTCATTGTGTGTGCCTCCCATGGGTTTTACTGCTGCGGCCTGATGCCGAAATTCTGCAAGGCGCTGATTTCTTTTATCAAATGATCCATATCAATAGGTTCTTTACTGTCGAGCAATTCGAAGACCACTTCCCGGAGCATGCCCACGAGCGCGATGGCCGTGATGCGCGCATCCAGGGGGCGCACCACGCCCAGGGCCATGCCCAGGTGCAGCGCGGCCTCGGTCTGCCGGCGCAGGAACGCGAACGTGTCATTCACGGCCGCGCGGATATCCGGGTCGCTGCTGCGCCCTTCCTTCATAACGATGCGCGCCAGGTCGCGGTTGTCATACAGCAGCGCGGCCAGGGATCGCACAAAGCGCTCACCCATCTCCGCGCTCGTGTCCGTGCTCGCCGCCCACTGCGCGGCAAGGGCCTTTGTCTTGCCGAAAAAATCATCCAGCAGCTCGATGAGAATGGATTTTTTGTCCGGGAAATGGTAATAGAACGTGCCCTGGGCCACGCCCGCCTTTTTGACGATATCGGACACTGCCGTGGCATCGTAGCCCTTTTTGGCGAACGCCTTACGCGCCTCGCGCAGGATAAGCGCGCGCGTGCGCTCCTTGCGGATTTCCGATGCTTTTTTCGCGCCGTTGGTTTTAGCGTCCCGGGCTTTCGCTGTTTGCGGCATGGTTCGGCTCCGATAGTTTCCGCCTGAATTAACTGACTGACTCATCAGTCAGTATACGCATATTCTCAGGCTTGTCAAGCGCGGGAAAAAATGATCGGGCGCATGCCCTTGCGGGGCGGGATGTGATACAGTGGAGAGAACACGGGTTCGAGGTGAATCAATGAATAAGGTTCTGGATGCTGACAGCATACGCATAGCCGCCGAGGAGTTTGACGCGGCTATTGAAGCGCGGGACAAGGAGCGCACCCTGGCGTGTTTCGCCAGCGACTGCGAGGTGCATGTTCTGGACGCCACAGTCAAGGGCCACGCTGGGGCCGCGCGCTGGTTCGACTGGATGTTTCTGCACGTAAGCGCGCTGCGTTTCGAGCCTGTGGTCGTCATGGTGGACGGCGACACATATTTTGAGGAATTCATCTGCCACGGCAAACTCAAAAAGAACGGCCGGCACGTGGAATCCAAGCAATCCGAAGTGCTCATCTACGACGCCGATTATAAAATCAAAATCCTGCGCCTGTACTTCGACCGCCTGGACTTCGCCGAATCCGTAACCCAGAATCTCATTGAAAAGAACGTGGTGAAATTGGTTAAAGATAAGTCGCTCAAGGGGTTAGTGTAAGAATCAAGCGATGAACACGCCGAAGGCGTGGGCATCGCAATGCCGAAAAGTTTGGGGAGGGAGTTTGAGGGAACCCTTTTTCAAAAGGGCTCCCTCAAGAAACACCCCAAATCTTTTCCCTAAAGAAATCTTTATTCATTCTTCCGAAGCTGCGGATTCGTCGGTGCTTTTGGAGGCGGCGAGCACGGCGAGGTTGGCGGGGGCGACTTTGCGGTACACGGCGCCGGGGGCGCGTTTCTTCCCGTCAACTTTGAGCAGGTCATTGACCTTGATGCCGAACTGGCGCTCGTTTTCCTTGAGCAGGGGGAGCATGATTTTCCAGTCCGCGTCTGTGACGGGTACGAAGCCGCCGCCGTTGAGCTGTTCCTCGACCGTGGCGTTGTGCGGGTCGCGGATATAGATGGCGCCGCCGGAAGCGAGCGAAAACAGATTGGAGCCGGGGTAGGGCTGTTCCAGGGGCTGGAAGTTGCCGGAGTCGTCGCAGGCCAGGCCGTTGAGAATCACAAAGCCGCCGCCGTTGAGCGGGTCGCCGGCCATAAAGGATTCGGCCAGGTAGTCGAGGCATGTGCCGTTGATAACCACGCGGGGGCGGCCCACGGCGTTGATGAGCGGACGGCCCGCGGCATTGCCCATAATGAACACTTCGCCCCCTTTGGCGCCGTACATGAATGTCTGGCCCACGTCTCCGTGCACCACGAGCTTGCCGCGTTTCATGATCTGGCCGAGCTGGTCCTGGCCGTTGCCGTGCACATGGATTTCCAGGCCGTTGATGCCGGACGCCAGGTAGTCGCCGGAGCTGTCGTAGATGTGGAGGCAGACGCCCTCGGTCTCGGGCCCCAGGCCAACGCCATGGAAGCGCTGGCCCACGAGATTGAATGTGATGAACGATTTCCAGCCGAGCCTGTAGGCGTCCACAATGAGTTTGGAGTCGCGGTTTTCGAGTTCGGGAGCAAAGCCCGCGGCGTTGATGATCAGGGTTGATTCGCCCTTGCGCGGGGCGCGCAGCTTGCCGCGGTTGTCCCAGCCAACGAGTTTGTGCGCGCTTGTCTTAGTGGACTGGATTTGCGGCTGGGCCAGGAAAATGGCGTGCAGGGCCGTGTGCAGGATGCGGAGCACAGACGCGCGGCGTTTGGCGCCCGTGTCATAGCGGCGGTCAATGAGCAGGGTGAGCGCTGTGACGGCCGGCGCCACGCATGCGTCCGAGGACGCGGCGGCGGCCGTGATTTTGTCGCAGAAAACGCGCAGGGCGTCGAAGTCCCAGGCGCGGATTTTTTTAAACGCGAGCGCGGCGAGACCTGCGGCGTCATTGCTTTTGAGCAACTTGCGCATGTCCGCGTCCCTGATGCCGCAATCCGCGGATTTGCTGACGCTTACGGTGACGTCGCAGTGCGCCTGGTTCGCGGCCAGGGTCACGGGGTTGCCGAACTTGTCGGTGCAGGCGATGCTGCTGCCGAGCGGGTTGCTGGCGTCGGGTTTGACGGAAAAGATAAAGGACCCTCCGTCCGAGTGAGAGCCGCCGCGTGCGTTCCAGTACTTGTCGGCCACGGGACAGAAACGCGGGTCCTCGGACGCCATGGATTGCAGGGCCGCGTCAATGGCCTGTTTTTCGGAGCACACCAGGCCAATCTGCACGGTGTCGGTTTCCATGAGTGCGAACACCTGGGGGCGGAGCATGGCGGTGTCGGTGATGCCGATGAGCTGGAATTCGCCGTCGCGCACCTGGTTGCGTGCGATGATGAAGAACCAGGGTCCGTCCGGGGCGCTGTGTACGTGGTGGAGCTGGATTTGCTGGTAGATGCGGCGGCGTCGTTCGGACAGGCGGTCGAAGTCGTACTCGGTGGTGGGGGCCATGGCCTCGATGATGTATTCGAGGGGGTACTGGTAAATGCGGTTCAACAGATCGAACTGGAGCGCGGCGGACTCGGTGTCGGTGAGGAACATGGGGGCCACGCCGTGCTGCCACAGGTATTCCGCGGTGGAGTGGTAGTTGGCGAAGTCGCCGTTGTGCACCAGGGCCATGTCCATGCCCGGGAACGGGTGTGCGCCGCCGGGGTGCCACAGGCGGCCGCGCGTGGGATAGCGCTGGTGCGCGATCCAGGCGTGTGCCTTGAAATCGTCCAGCATATAGTAGCGCACCACATCCTCGGCGTAGCCCACGATTTTGAGAATGCACATGTTGCGGCCAAGCGACATGACGAATGCTTTTTTATCATCCAGTGTGGCGTAGTAATCGCGGTTCAGGGTCACGGATATTTCGTGCAGGAATTCTTCTTCGGCGCGGCCGCGATCCATGTTCTCGATGCCGAGCCGTTTTATAAACGCATCCAGGGGCGCTTGCTTTGCGCGCACGAAGTATCGGTACACATTGGGCGGGCGCACTTCGAGGCTGGGCAGATCCTGCCATTTTTTAATTGTGGGGAGCACTTCCTGGCGCAGGATATCGCAGTTGCGTTTAATGATATTTTTTTCGATCACGGGTACGGCGGAATCGTCCAGGGCCGCGATTTGAAGGCAGAACCAGGAATCGAGTTCCTGGCGGGACATGCCCATTTGTTCGGGGTCAAAGCCCACGGCCGCGATGCCGCCGCCCTTGCCGTTGCCGCGGTTGTGCATCTGCACGGACGGGGCGAAGATGTGGCGCCCGGCCACGGGGATGTTGCAGCAGAATCCTGTGACGCCGCATCCGCCTTCGTCCTCGCCCTTGTACTGTTGCTTTCTCACGGGCTGGTATATTTTTCTGCGCGATGCGGCGATGCGCTGCGCGATGTTGTGAATGTCCTGGTTCACGGTGTTTCCTCCGGTCGTGCGCTAAGTGCTAAAAGATTTAACCGCGCATCTCGCGAATCACGCGAATCGTGTGCGGGTTCGTTGTCTGGTTTATGTTGCTCCTTGCGACGTGCTGATTGTCTGGCGTTACGCGGCGGGGTGCGGTGACCCCGCCCTACAGGTTTGATGTCAACTGCTTCTTAATCCTCGTAATCGATATGGCTCAGCAGGTCGGTGCGGCCCACGAGGTCGCGGATGGAGCGCAGGCCGAATTTTATGAGGATATCCACGATCTGCTCACGCCAGGATTTGTACATGTTTACGAGGCGGGCGGTGCCCCAGTGCTCGTCATAAAGAAGGCTCAGTTCGGGGTCGGTGGAGGCGATGCCGCGCGCGCAGCCCCGTCCGCTTTCGCAGTTGCCGCAGCGGATGCATTCCATGGCCACGAGTTCGGATGTGCCGATGACCACGCCGTCCGCGCCCAGGCAGATGGCCTTGATGATATCGTGGGCGCAGCGCAGGCCGCCGCTGGCGATGAGCGTGATCTTGTCGCGGATGCCCTCGGCTGTGAGGAACCCGTGCACCTTGGGAATGGCGTACTCCACGGGCATGGCGATATTTTTCTTGGCGATGTCCGGGGCCGCGCCCGTGCCCCCGTACGAGCCGTCGATGTGTGAAATGTGCGCGCCCGCGTAATAGGAGCCGACGGCCACCATGTCCACGTCAGTAGGGGTGGACACCTTGGCCGACACGAGCGCGTTGGGGTTCATGGCCATGATCCAGTCGATGTGCTTCTTGTGGTCCTCGATGGAGTACACGCTGTGGAACGGGAAGGGCGAGAACAGGGACATGCCGGGCACGGCTTCGCGCATCTTGGCCACCGCGGGCGTGTTTTTGTCGCCGAGCAGGTGGCCGCCCAGCCCGGGTTTTGCGCCCTGGGCGTACTTGAATTCGATGATGCGCACGCGCTGGATGCTGTCCTCGCGCACGCCGAACAGGCCCGTGGCCACCTGAGTGATCATGTTGTTGTCATACGGCATCAGGTGCGGCGGGTAGCCACCTTCGCCCGAGCATGAGAACGTGTTCCAGATTTCGCAGGCCGCGGCCTTGGACACCATGGTGGCGGTGCTCACCGAGCCGAAGCTCATGCCCCCGCCGTACCAGGGCACATCGATCCTGCATTCATCGCGGCCGTCGTTGCGCCGGTTCAGGATGATGGATGTATCAATATCCGACGGTTTGAGTTTCTTTTTAATGCGCGCCGGGAATTTGAGGCGCAGCTTGTCGAACCCGCCGTTGGATTCGCCCAGGTTGGCTTCGAGCGTGTCGTTGGTGATGGTCCCGTTTTCGGCCTGGTCCCAGGTGGACAGGATCATATCCGCGGGCCAGCGCGCGTCGCCAATTGTTTCGTAGACCGGGTTGATGCGCAGGCTGAGCGCGTTCACCGGGCACTTATCGATGCAGTACTTTTCTTTACAGTCCTGCATGCAATGGTAGCCGCGGCACAGATAATCCTTGGGCCGGGCCATGCGCTTGTACCCCTTGTATTTTACATGCACGCCCCAGGGGCACAGCTCGGCGCACAGGCCGCACGCGATGCACTTGTCGCTGCGCACCACGCGGAACTTGCCGATGGCATTGCGAAACCGCGACGGCGTGTGTTTGCCCTCGCGCGTGACATCCGGCTTGGGGTTGTGTTTGTATTCCCGGAATTCTCTGGGTATGTAGTTCATAATCGTTCGCCTTTTGTAGACTGTTTTTCAGCCTTTGTTAAGCAAGCATTTCGGTTCTCACAACTATTTGCCGGCGGGGTTCGCCTTTTTCCGGTCGCCGAATATTTTGCCGAAGGTGGCGGCTTCAAGGTCTTCAATGAACATGGCGCGGCCCACTTCGCCGCGCAGGCGGCGCACCTCGCGTATGCCCATGGCGCCCAGCACCTCGATTAACTGGTTGCGCCACGCCGCGGACAGGTTGAGGATGCGCTGCGCCCCGTACTCGGGTGGCGCCGCATGGATGGTGACCGGGCACTCGAGGCCACGCGTGCAGTTCATGCACATGCGGCACTCCAGGGCCAGCAGGAACGGCATGCCCGTGGCCACGGCGTCGGCGCCGCAGAGGATAATCTTGGCCATGTGCTCGGGCAGGGCGATGCCGCCGCTGGCGATAAGCGTGATCTGGTCGCGCGTGCCCTGTTCCACCAGCAGCGTGTGAATGCGGCGGAACGTATCCTTGATGAATTCCTCGTCTTTGCCTTTGCCCACGCGTCCGTGCGTGTCCGCGCGGAAGTGGATGCACTCAATGCCCTCGCCGGCAAGCTTGGCGGCCAGGGTGTGCGATGCTTTGTCCAGCGCCACATACAGGCTGACCACGGCTTTGGGATTCAGCTTCTTGATGGCCGCGACGCCGGCCTTGTATCGGGCGTCATAGACAAGTTCCACGAGCCGTGCATTTTTTATGTGTTTGGCGTATTTCGTGATTTCCGATTGTTTCACGCGCGGGGCGATGACGTTGCGGAATGGTTTCAGGTTCGCGGTGATATCCGCGGCGTCGAGAATAAACAGGGCGTTCATCTCGTGGGCCGCGCGCGCAAAGGCTTCGTGCATTTTTTCCGAGTAATCGCCAAAAGGCGGTTTCTGAAGGATGAACGGGATGGGGTTTTCAACAATGTTTGCCGGGTCCAGTTCGAGTTCGCCCCTGTCATCGAAAATCAGGGCCGCGTGCTTGCGGCCGATATCCACGGATGTAGAGATATACTCGCGGCCGTGGATGCCGTCGCGCGTGGGCCGCACGATTTCGCTCATGTCCGTCCACATGGAATCGAATCCCGGACCCGCGAACGGGCCGCGGTAGCCCGCGCCGGACACGGGCAGCTTGCCGGTCTCGGCCTGGTACCACAGGGTGAGCACGATTTCGGGTTTCCAGTAATCGTCGCCCAGCCAGCGGAATTCGGGATTGATCACACGGGTGAGCACGGCGCGGGTGCAGCCCTGCACGCAGCGCAGGCAGTTCATGCACGTGTACAGGTAGTGCGCGGGGCCGTCAATCTCGCGATTGAAAATCCCTTCCTTTTTATAGATTTCGTAGATGCACTCTTTTTTCACGCAGTTCTTGCACGCGCCCGCGCAGTCCTCGTTGAAATCCACGATGCCGAACTTGCCAACCGGCGTATAGCGCGGCGGAGCGGTCTTTGTGTCGATGTGGTATTTCTTGGGCATGATTCTATGTCCTCGGGTTTTATCCTTCACAGTGGGATCTTGTGCGCATCCCTGCTTAGTGCGAATTATGGCCTTGGGGCCAGGCCTGCGGCCTCCACGATTTCGGGAACGATGTCCTCCCACTCGATGGCCATGATATGTACGCCGGACACGCCCTTCATCTTCTTGAGCTTCTGGATGGTTTCCACGGCGATCTTGACGCCTTCGTCTTTCTGCTTATCCTTGGGCGCGCCCTTGATGCGCTTGATCACATCATCGGGCACATCCATGCCGGCCACATTCTTTTTCATGTACATGGCCATGCCCGCGCTCTTGATGGGGGTTACGCCGCCCAGGATGTATACCTTGTCGGCCAGGCCTGCGTCGCGCACGGCCTTGATCCATTTGCTGAATTTGGGCAGATTGAAGATGCACTGGGTCTGAATGAATCGCGCGCCATTATCGATTTTCTTGGCGAGGCGGATCACGCGGAACTCGAACGGGTCGGCGAACGGGTTGGCGGCCGCGCCCAGGAACAGGGCCGGTCGGTCGCTTTGCGGCACCTGGTAATCGTCGTAAACGAATTTGCCATCTGCGCACAAATCGCGGGCCGCGCCCAGGAGCTGCATGGAATCCAGGTCGAACACGTTTTTGGCGTGGGCCTGGTTGCCGAAGCACTGGTGGTCTCCGCTGAGGCACAGCATATTGTTTATGCCCAGGGCGGCCGCGCCCAGGATGTCGCTCTGGATGGCGATGCGGTTGCGGTCGCGGCACACGAGCTGCCACACGGGGTCCAGGCCGATGCTTTTCAAAAGCGCGCTGGCCGCCAGGCTGCCCATGCGCACGATCGCGGTCTGGTTGTCCGTGACATTCACCGCGTCCACGTGTTTTTTAAGGAGCAGCCCCTTTTTGAGGACAACGTCTTTGTCCGCGCTGCGCGGGGGGCCGCACTCGGCGGTCACGGCGAAAGCGCCGGATTCCAGAACGCGCTGCAGGTTGCTGTTGGTTTTCACAGGATGTTGTCCTCCCGGATGAGTTTGCGCGGGCCGCCGTGGCGGGCCGAAGCCCAGTTTTTGGGCGGCTCGGTTTGGCGCAGGGTGTCGAGCTGGCCCATGGCTTTTAAACGGTCATAGATTTCCTGCCACCCGCAGGGCACGCACGGGTCGATTTCACACACCCCGTTGGCCGAGCCCCCGCACGGGCCGTTGAACAGGCTCTTGGAGCAGCGGGTCACAGGGCACACGCCGCCGAATTTACCCAGCACGCAGTCGCCGCAGCCCTGGCAATTTTCAAGGAAGAATCCCTGTTTGTCCAGCAGGCCCAGGAACGTGGTGTTGACCGCTGGCATCACGGGCACATGCGGGAAGCGCGCGGCCAGCATCTGCACGCCCGCGCCGCAGGCCATGCTCATGATCACATCGTGGCCTTTGTATGCGCGCGCGGCCTCGTCGATGAATTCATTTTCGCACTGGCGCTCCAGGGTCACCTGGTCGATGGCCACCTTGCGCCCGGCCTTTTTATTGGCGATGGCGAGCTGGGACGCGAGCACGGCCACCTCTTTGTCGCCGCCCGCGAAGCACACTTTAACGCACGTGCCGCACCCGGCCAGCAGGATTTTCTTGTATCCGTGGAGAAGATCCTGAATCTCCTCAAACGGTTTGCGTTCTCCAACGATCATTTTGTACACCTCATATTAAGGAGTTAAATACAAACTAAGCATATCCGAAAACAGGAAAGCAGGGGAAGAGGGGGTCTCGCGCGGAGCGAGGGCCCGGTGGCTGGCGGAGTCCCGATGGGGGCGGGATTCCCGGATATCGGCGGGGCTGTGAAGACTTGTCACCTCGAGAAGGTGGACAATCGATACGGGAAGAGGGCCACGTGATTCCCCGTTCGGCTCGAGGCAGCGGAAAAAGCGGGGTCAAGCAATCCTTGAGCGAACCGCCTTTTATTGCTGCCGCACAGCCTGGTACAGTTTCTTGCGGGCTTCCGCGATTTTTTTCGCGATTTCAATGATTTCGTTTTTCATGGCGTTTCTCCTTATCTTTACAGGCGCGGGCGCGGGGAATCCGGTCCCGGTTGGGCGCGGCCCGCATGAGAGCGAAGACCGCGCGTTGTCAGTCCCGCTTTTTCGTGGCGGGGCCGAACTTGGCGATGGATTTTTCAGCGGTGGATATGATGTGGGCGTATTCATCGGCGGCAGCCCCCTTGGACATATGCAGCATCAGGCGTTCGGGCTCAAGCCCGGCCTCGGCCAACAGATCCTTGGTGCGCGCAATGCGCCGCGCCTGGCGGCGGCTTCCTTCGATGGTCATGCACTGTTGCGGCGGGCACGCGATAACCAGCACCCCGTCCGCGCCGTTTTCAAATGCTTTCAAAATCTGGAGCGGTTCCACCTTGCCCGAACACGGCACTTCCACAGTATGCACGCCCGGTGCGCCCGCTTTTGATTTACCCTGAAGATTCTTGGAGCGGTACAGAGCATTATGGCAACAGAAGGCCGTCAGGCTGATTTGTTTGGTCAGTGTCTGTGTCATGGCCTTCTGCCTCCAGTCTTTGGCGTTTCCCCTGCTTTTCCTGGCTGGTGTACAATGATTTCGGTCTGGGGCCTACATGCGTGTGGCCTACAGGTTTACAATTGTTCGCCAACCACCAATATTACATTAAGTCCTGTGCGGGGCAGTGTCAAGTTCGAAAGCCCGGAAAAGCAGGGTTTAGAAAAAGCATTAACCGGCAGAAATGCCGTATATGAGAGGTGAAGCCACCTGATTATCCCGATTTTTGGACACAGTTACGGTAAAATCACCGTAAAAAATATTTTGAAAAAAATTTTATAAAGTGCTATGGAAAGGCATTAAAGCCTGTATTAATGGGTAAAAAGCAACGGATGAGGGTGGCATATGCGGTAGTATGGAACGGCAATGAAAAACCGCGCCCGAGGGGGGGCGCGGCTTATGCCGGGGGGCGTTTGTTCATCATAACCCGGCGGATCAAGAGAGAGGTTTGGCCTGCGAGAGCGGAGCGTGGTTCGCGCATCTGGCCCGGCGCGGAGAACCGTCAACCGGGGGGAGGGCGTGGGTGATGCGGAATACACCGCGGCCCGGGCCGCACGCACCGTGTCCGCTCAGATAAACTTTGTGTTCCCGGGTATCCACTCCTTTCGCTGGATTCCATTGCACCCGAGGCGCTTACGCCATCAACAGAAGCGCGTACACCAGGCATGTTGCGCAGAAGATGTAGAGAAGGAACTTGCGTACTGCAGCCATGTGGGCATCATCTCCATGATTCGCAACAGCCTCCGTACAAAACCAAAACCCGCCTGCCCGTGAGTAGTGGTGCGTGTGCCGCGGCAGGCGGGTCTGGTCGAGCCGGGGAACGGACCCTGAATACAAGTCGTTCCCTGGTTGGTCTGCCTTCGGCGGTCCGGCCGGCTTAGCGCGAGCGGGGGGCGGTGCCGCGCTTTAGCCCCGTAGACTTTGCGTCCCCGCTTTTCAGCGGGTTTGCCATTATCGGGCTATAAGGGTTATTCCCCGACCAAGCCGCTTAAAACATGATCTGCGTCACATTCGGATTTTTCCTTGGGAATCGCCACAGGTATATCAATATGAGCGGGCGGTAGACAGCAAACAGCAGAAAAAAAATGAAGAGTTATAGCAATCCCGGAAAAGAATTCAGACCTTTACAATACAAGCAACGCATGGTTCAGAGCGTGGCTTTGCGCATTACGTGACCTGGCAGCGGCGGCAGCGCCCCTACACAAAAAACGCTTTAAAAGCTGACAGAATTCCATAATATGGTCCCCCTTAGCAAAGGGGGATAAAGGGGGATGTGCATCTGTCACGAACCAACAATTTACGACTGTTCACCTCTTGGTTCTTTTTCGTGATTGCTATAACCGCGAATCACGCCAATGCCGCCAATGCTAAGCGCTTCGCGCCAAACATGGCATTGCGCTATGCGTTTGTGGCAAGCCCACCAAACTCATTATGGACATGGGCTCCCGTGCGGTTGTTCAACATTATTGTAATAGTTCCTTTTATGTATAAGGGCACTGTTTATTTTTTGATACTTTGATTTTCTGACCCGATTCTTAATCGTTTAATTTTGTTGAAACATCACCTTTCAACAGTGTATGGCAAAGGAAGATTAAGTCAGAACATTCCAAAACAATTGAACAATGGATTTAGGCCATAATGCATTTTCATCTTATATCAAAAGGGGAGGCGTGAGCGCTCCCCTTTGGGTAGGTCCGGTTTTGTGGTTGAGTTGTGATGCGTGTGTCAGCCCAGGGCGCTGAACATGAGCTGTCCGCGGAAGAGGCATACGCGTTCGCCGTTGATTTCAAAGCAGATTTTATCGGAAACCGACTTGGCTGTTACTTGTTCGCCGGGGCCTGCGCCCGGAAATGATTCGAAAAATGTGTTCATTGGTTTTACCTCCGCTTTTTAATCCTTGTCTGAACATATAACACGGTGCTGGGCCGCGGGTTCCCGTGTGCGCTATGCGGGTTTGGCGCCGGCGCTTTGGCGTTTCATTTCCCGGACCTGGGGAATGAACAGGGCCAGGGTCAGAAGAAACGTGAGCGCGTCGGCAATGGGGAAAGACAGCCACACGCCATTAACGCTCCAGAAACGGGGTAGAATTAGCAGAAGAGGGATAAGAAAGAGCACGGGCCGCGAGATGGCGGTGAGCATGGAATGCCCGGCTTTGCCAATGGCCTGGAATGTGAGGGACCCGACCATGATGAATCCGATGAGGTACACGTTAAAGAATGCGATCCGGGCCGCGTGTGCGGTGAGGGCGATGATCCGGGCGTCGTGCGTGAAGATGCGGGCCATGGGTTCGGGTTGAAAGTGGATGAGGAAAAACACGGCCACGCAGAAAGCAGTGGAGGACACGGCAGCGAGTTTCACGGACCGCAGGGCCAGGCCGTAGCGCCGCGCGCCATAGTTGAAGCCCAGCACGGGCTGCAGGCCCTGGCCGATGGCGATTCCGGGCAGCAGCGCGAACATCAGGATGCGGTTGAGGATGCCGAATGCGGCCACGGAATAGTCGGTGCCGTATCGCATCAACGTGTTGTTTACAATTACGGCCGAAACGCTTGTGGCCAGCATGCGCGCGAACGAGGCGCTGCCGATGCTCAGGATGGGTTTTACGATTTCGGCCTTAAGGCGCAGGAACCTGGCGTGCAGGCCCAGGTAGCTTTTGCCGCCCTCGTAATAGCTCACGAGGTAGATTACGGACAGGCCCTGGCCGATGACCGTGGCCAGGGCCGCGCCCTGGATGCCCATGCCGAATTTTATGATGAACAGCGCGTCCAGGATAATATTGGAAATCGCGCCGATGCTCATGCTGATGACCGGGATTTTGGCGTTGCCCTCGGCGCGCACCAGCCCGGTTACGGCCATGGCGAATGTTTGAAAAAACACCCCGAAGAGAATAATGCGCATATAAGCGCCTGCATAGGGCAGCACCGTGTCCGACGCGCCCAAGACCCGCAGCCAGAAATTCATGGCCCCCAGGCCCGCGATGGTGATGAGGCCGGAAAACAGGGCCACCAGGGAAAAGGAATTGCCCAGGGCGTGCTCGGCCCCGGCCGTGTCCCCGGCCCCGATGCGCAGTGAGATTAATGATGCGCCGCCCAGACCCACGAGTTGCCCGATGCCCAGGCACAGCATCTGGAGCGGGAATACGATGGACAGGCCCGCGATGCCCATGGCGCCTACGTACCGGCCCACAAAAATTGTATCCACCACGTTGTACAGGGTGATAACGAACATGCCCAGAAACGCGGGGATGGTGAGCTTGATCATGAGCCGCCCGACCCGCCGGTCGTCCAGTGAGTTGCCGTTTTTGCCCGCTGCCTGTTTCATTCCGAATGAACTCCTTCTGCATTCAAATCATGGGCCGCGCGCGCGGCGCCATCAGTTCTAATCCGTTTCTTACCCGTTAAATTTTTGTCCATCATTTCGTAACCTACGTTTTCCACCATGCGTTCGAGCAGGTCCAGGGCCTGTGCGCGCTCCTCGTTGCTGAAGCCGCGCACCAGGATCCGGTTCCAGTTTTGCGGGGCTTCGAAGATAACGTCTTCAAGCTGCCTGGTTTTTTCGGTCACATACACACGCTTGATCCGGTTGTCCTGGGCGTCCACCTGTCTGCGCACAAAGCCCTGTTTTTCGAGTTTGGCAAGGGCGCGGGCCGTGAGGGTCTTGTCGATGAGCAGGTATTCGGACAATTCGTCCTGGCTGCATCCATCGAACAGGAGCAGGCGGATGAGATATGGGAATTGCCCCTTGCCAATGCCATAGGGTTTCATCTCATTTTCCATGTACGCGCGCCCGTGGCGGGACAGGGCGGCGATCCAGCGGCCCAGGGAATCCCGATTTTTCATAATACGCACCTCTTTTCGGCGCAATACCGTCCCGCACATTGGTATAATATGCGGGACGGTTGCAATCACAACTATTTTAATATGGCTCAGTTGCGTTTGCAACTGTTTTTTCTGTTTCGTGAAAATGAGGGAAAAATCATTGTTAAATCCTATGGCGGACCAGCGCAATCCGGCCGCGTTTAATATTTTGAAATGAACTGCCCCGCCGCAAGCAGCGGGGAATTAAACCCGTAAGAGATTAATAAAATTAAGAAATTTATGGGATAAAGCACTTAACATAAAAACTGGAAATTTGAGTGCATAAAAATCCAAATCCATAATGCAAATTGATGCATTTTTGCACTGGCAATCTGGAAATGATTGAAATTGTCTTTTTTGTGTTGTCATGTATTATTCGGGTTTCTATTATTGTTTAAGGCGTGATTTATGTCATTTGATATGGGCCTTAATTTGGCATGATTATTGTTATTTATAATAAATACTATTTGCGAGGAGTTGTCTGTTGAACCGGGAATCATTGGCCAGAACACAGAACCAGCACAAAGCAGGCATTACTTTCAGCTTGTGCCTGCCTGTGTCCTGCTCCCGGGCCGCCGCAGCATTTTCTATATTTTCCCTTTCACTGTGTTTCGCGCTTTTTGCCTTTTCCCAAGCGGTTCGGGCCGATGTTTACACTTATGATTTCAATTCCTGCATCACAGGCACGAACTGCTGGGCGTATGAAAACGATTCCGACCAATATCCATATAATGCCGCCGGAGACAGAAATGATCATCAAATAGCAACTGCGGGCGATTACGCGAATCTGGCCACTTCAAACAACAACCGCTGGACAACTGATAACCCCGGCACTGGGGATGAAATGTTCCTGTGGCTTGAGCAGACTATCACACAGAATCTCGCGAACATCAGTCAGATTGATTTCACATTCGAGGGTTATTCCGGCAGCAACACAAACGCTTTTTCAATCTGGGCGCTGCAGGACGGCGCAGTGTGGAGCAGCGCCGGAAGCTGGGATCAGGTTGGGGCGACGACAAACAATGTGCCCACCAACGACACCACAATCACGGAAATCCTGACTTCCAATTTCGCAACCTATATCAATGCCGGCTCCGGGCTCATCACCTGGGGCGTATTCAGTAATGACACCTGGCAGTCCATGATTATTGATTATGTGAAGATCGATGTGCATGTGCCTAATGCCACATCCTTTACAAATAATACGGAAGCGGCTCTGAACAATCTGGGCAGCCGGACCGGCCAGACCATTACTATTACGGGATCTGATTTTGGAACGGCCGGGTGCAGCGCGCCCAACACGGTTGTCAGAATCGGGACCTACACCGTGGACTGCGCGGATGTCACGGTCTGGAACGACACCACCATCACATTTAATATTAATACTTTATTAGGTAACGAGTATGGCGGGGTCGGCGCACTGGTGGTGCAGGTGAACGGGGGCGTTGACCCGAGCCCGCTCAACTTCCAGCTTTACCCGCGCATCATCAGCCTGAACCCTGCTGCCGGCAATGTGGGCATTGCCATACAGGTCATCGGTACGCATCTGTGCATGTCCGCGGGCGTGTGCCCCGCGGCAGGCAGCCGGAGCACCGCAGCGAACAATGTGACATTTACTTCGGGTGTGCAGGTTCCGGATGGCAGCATTACCGGCTGGACTCACACGCAGATCGATATATCAGCGGTTCCCGCGGGCGCTGTTACCGGCAATGTGGTGGTGACCAGCAATTCCATCCCAAGCAATGGGGAGATGTTTTTAATTGACTCCACGGCGCCGGTTATAACGGCGCTCAATTCGGGCCCGGCTGTTGGGGATTGCAGCGGCCCGGCCAATCTCACGTTTGTTTTTGATGTCACGGAAGTTGTTCTTGCGGACAATGATTTGACCCTGAACTGGGAGTTCTACAGCGGGGCGCCCACGGGCGTTGCGGATGG
>Ga0351862_1009_pt1 | contig 56948 bp, 40 predicted proteins | sample BONcelFGM3001F10_FD_206787 | JGI IMG/M metagenome (GOLD analysis project Ga0351862, IMG submission 206787) | Enriched cells from coal bed in the Powder River Basin, Montana, United States - BONCAT cells FGM rep2 HSBNCT.FGM.300.1.F10 ...
TATAACCTTAGTAAGGTTCATTAGTTTATTCTTACTATATACTGAAAAATATCTATAAGACTCAAACATCTTCAAGTACATAAAAAAAGGGAGAACCCGTTGAATGGGTTCTCCCTTTTGGTGTTGCCTCAGGTTGACTGAGACCTAGGCCTTACTACCTTACGATAGTTACGCGTTTGGTCACAATACCTTCGGTGGTGGCTATCTTAACCATGTAAACGCCTGCCTCATAGCCGGCTGTGTTCAGGTCTACCTTAGTCTGACCGCCTGCCTCTGCATCGTAAACGACCTGACCAACATAGTTGATCACGCTGATACGGCTGATCTGGCTGCCACTGCTTACAGTAAACTGATCCCTGGCCGGGTTCGGATATACCGAAATCATCGACTCGTTCAGGCTGTTCACGCTGGTGTACAGAATACATACAAAATCATTGATCGGGTTCAGTGCCGCCAAAGCTGCAGGTGACTCGCAATAATCTGTCGCGCTTTCCCATACTGATGTTACCTTGTAGCAGTAGGTTGAGCCTATTACAAGGCCGCCTTCTGATTCGCTGTCAAGGTAGGTGTAGTTCGGGGTGCCTACATACGGTACAAAGTCATACAACTCGTATGCTCCGCTGTTAACACTGCGATAGATGTTGAAGCCTCCAAGCATACGCTCGCTGCTTACCGGTGTGCTTACGCCTGTTTCCTTCATCTGGCCCCTTGAGAGCTCAGTGTTGGTGTTGTTGTAAACCTGGTCGTCAACAAGCGGGGTGCTCGATGATACATATCCCAATTCTTCTACATAGGCCTGGACATTCCAGTTGTAGCTCAAACTCGGGGCTATCTCCGACAAAGCATCCCAGCTGATTCCGTCAAGGCTGATCATGTCGCCATATCCGGTTACTGCAGGGCCTGCATCGGTTCCGGCAGGGAATTTGCCTGCTACCTGACCTCCGATCGTGTAACCTACCCACAACTCACTGGCCACGTCGAGCGTGATCGGTGTGTTGAGTGTTACTTCGTTCCAGATGCCTGGTACAGGACTGGTAACTACCTTGCTGGCAAGTAAGGTTCCGGCGTTGGCGCCTTTCCATACCTTAACAGTCAATGTACCAAAACCATCATCCTGTGGGAAGATACGTACCTTGGTAATGCTGGTACCGTTGTACTGGTTCAGCTGGCCTGCATCCCAACGGGCGGCTACAGTGAACGTACCACCGCTGGTTAGTCCGATACCAGAGAAGTTCGTACCGCTGTCCCAGTGGATCCACTCGGCTATCGGCATCGGTACTTCAGGGGCTACAAAGCCCAAACGGTTGCCTTTAATGCCATTAGCATTAACCATTACACCGGTCAGGTCTTCCGGAGAAGCACATACACGGTAAACAGCTACGTTGTCAACAAACCAGCTGACGATGTCGCTCGATACCTTGCAGTTTGCATTGAACCTTACCATGAACACCTTGCCCATGGCATGGTCGGTGATCTTGATGTGGTATGATGTCCAGTTGAAGCTGCCATTGTTGGCAAACTCATATACTGTGTTCCAGCTCATGCCGTTGAACACTTCTACCTTGAGTTTCTCTTCGCCTGTGGCAAAACGATCGTTCAACTTCACGTCAAAGTCTAACCAAATGTCGCCTTCGGTCATTCCGTAGCCAAGTAACATATAGCTCCTCAAAGCCGAATTACGGTCCTCGATCAACGGATCCCAGGTGAACTCAGCGCTGGGCGCTATGTTACCCATCTGGTCGCTAACTTTCCAGTTTGCGTCATCAATGCTCCATTGGTTCAGAATGAAGGTGCCGCTCGAGAAGTCTTCGTAGAACGGCAGGTCAAAGCCGTAAACTACTTCTACTTCTATCGGGCCTTCAAACATTGATTCGCCTATCTGGCCCGGGAATCCGTAAACTCCAAGGTCAAACAGTGCGGTTACGCTATAGTAATAGGTGCCGGGCATCAATACATTGTCAATGTACTGAATCCACTCATCTACTCCCTGACCGTTGTAAGGTACATTGACGATGAATGTTCCGTCACGATATACATTAAAGCCTAACAAACCATCTGGTACGTCGCCGCCACCAGGTCCGCCTCCGGCTGTCATCGGGGCGCAGATGCTGGCTACCTGTGTACCACCCGGGCCTAAGGCGCCGATCAGGGTGCTGTTGCCCGTTGCCGGGTTAACTACCCTTAACTGTGCCTGGCCGGCTGTGTTGTTGTATGCCGACATAATGATCTGCTCGGTGGCCTGATCGTAGCCTAAGCCCTGACCAAAGTTGGCGTCAAAACCAATAGGCCCGATAGTGGTGCAGGCACCGGTGGCCTTGTTGATCGAGTAGAACTGGTCGTTGCCTATGTCATAGCCCCACAGGTTGCCATCCTTATCACAGGTAATACCTATCATCAGGTTGGCGCCTGAAAGTGTTCCAACAGGAGTTGCTACAGAGGTAACATCGTTCCAGGTGTACAGCATGCCACCACCTGTACACAGGTAGTAAACGCCGTCAACCGGGTCTTTCGCCATACCGGTAACATCAGCTACCGTGCTGGGAAGTGCCGTTACTACGCCTGTAGTGACGTTCACTGCGCGGGCTCCGCCGGCATTGTCGATCTCGTACATGATCTCGGTGCTGCCTACCTTGAACTCGGTGGCGTTTGAGAAGCCTGCTCCGGGCCAGTTGGCTATCGGGGTCAATACTCCGGGTACGTCAATGTCAACACTGATGTACTGAGCCGGGGCGTTGTTCTTGATGCCATGCATGATGCTGCCACGGAAGTTCTCAAAGCCAAGGGCTTCTTCTGTGTAGCCTTCTACCGGTACTGCATTGATTGGCGCAGCGCCTGTAGATGGTGCATAGTTGCCAGGAATGATCTCGCCTGTGAAGACAGGGGCATAAATGCCGGGGCCTTCAATCGGCGGATTCCACAACAACGGTACTTCGTTGGTGTTGAACAGATAGGCCGAATACAGGTTGCGTGGAGGATACAGATAGCTTGACTGCCATGTGAAGTATACCTTGGGTGATAAACCGCAGGAATACCTGGCTGCTACTGCTCCGGTATATATCTGGCCATAGGTCAGATCCTGATATTGATATTCAAATACATCTGCAGGAACTTCGGCTACAAAACCATCGTTCAGATACAGATAGTAGCTCTGTACTACTGGTACTCCGTTGCTGACCTCTACGTTGTCAACACCCCAGCCATCGGCCCAGGCTCCGTTGTCATCGTGGTGGAAAGCAAACCAGATCTGACGCTCGCCATCAAGTCCTGAGAAAGCGGCAAGGTTGATCTGAACCGGATTCCAGCCTGTGCTCGGTGACATGGTCTGCAATACTTCCCAGTTGGCTCCGCCGTCTGTCGAATACTCAACATAGGCCGAAGATCCCCAGGTGGCTGTGTAGTACTGGTCAAAATACAGGAAGAAGTCGTCACTCTCGCGCAGGTCAACCGGCGGGGTGATCAGGTAGTCCATGCTGCCGTCGTTGGTGCTGCCGGCTGCATCGTCATTGACCAAGGCAAAGAATCCATCTCCTGCAGGTACCGGCCAGTCGGCTCCGCCTGTCGGGCCTTCCTTGCGCTCCCAGCCTGGTCCCTGTGCCTGGAATTTCTGCCAGCCAAGTGGGGGGAACTGGGCGCCTTCAAAGTCCTCAATGAGCTTGATGATCAATGGCGGATCCCAGGTGGCTATAGAAGTCAACGGGTCAACCACATAGTTGCGCGGTGCATAGGCGTTCTCGCCCAACACTACGTCGCGGCTCCAGTTGGCAAAGGTGTAAATGTCTTCTTCCATATAAATCTGGAAGCCTACCTTCTCTACCTTCAGGTCATAGAAGCCTTTGAATACGGAGTCAAATACTACTACACCGGTCTCATCAGTTACTGCAAAGTAATTGGTGAACGGATAGTTGCGGGCGGTAAGTGTTACTTCGGCATTGTCCGGGGTGGCTCCGTTGCAGCAGGTTACGTTGATCGTAACAGCTACGTCGAGCAGCCTGGGTACAAGGTTCGAGTAAGCCCATACCGAATATTCATTGTTGGTGTACTTGGCCCTCACAGCATAGGCATACCAGCCCATCGGAAGGTTAGTGTATCCATTGTCTGTATAGGTTAAGTTGGTGGTGGTGGCCAGTATGGTCAGCGTTCCGTCGTTCCATGGGGTCTCGCCTATGGCCGGGTTGAAGCCGCTTACACGGGCTACCTGGTAGTTAACTACACCACGCTCGTCGTTCATGCCTTCTACCATCCGTACTTCGCCTGTCTGCTCAACACCAGGGGCCAAAAGGGCCGGAGTGCCGTTCTGCGAAATAAACAGATGTGATGCCTGTGAAGCCTTGGTCGGAATAACTACTTCGCTGCTCGCTGAGGTCAACGGGGTAAGGATAGGACTGCTAACAATAGCCCTCATCATGAAGTCCTGGAAAGCTGATACTGCCCATGGGCCGCCTACTGCCTTGCTGTAGCTGCGGAATACTGTCGGCGGGGTCAAATCAACTCCAATAGGTGCTGCATTCGGGGGTACTCCGCCCTGGTACATGGCAATGTAGAAATTGCCCGACTCAATGGTGGCGTTCAATCCATAGAAGGTTACCCAACCATAATTGGTTACCGTTACTTCGATAGAGTCTAAGGTCGTGCCCGGTAATCCGTTCGGACCATCTGCTGCATGTACGGCTACTCCGAACTTGCTGCCAAGGAAGTTGGCATTGGCAGGGAAGCTGCCGTCTCCTACAAAGATACGTCCGCCCATTACTGCTACAGGATAGCCGCTCGGGGTAAACCTTACTGCATTGGCATTGCCTGAGAACAGCCACATAGCATAGTCCTCGGCTACTCCATCGTCATATACGATCTCATACACCGGCTCGGGTAGCATCCAGTCAACACGAACCTTGGTGTCGTTGTCGATAACTGTGGCTATTACTCCTGCTGGTGGATAAGGAAACTCGCACATCACTACGCTTACAGGGGTGTCAATACCGGCCTGTGCAAAGGTGTCGGCTACAACCACGGTGGTCATGCCAAGCTTCTCGAAGATAACATCATATACGTCTTCGTCAACATACATGGCGTAGTTACCGTTGGCATTGGTGCTTGTCTGGTAGCTGCCAAACATGCTTACTGCGGTTACATATACCTGGTTGATCGGGGCGCCGGTGTTGCAATCTGTTACATTACCAACGAAACGACCAGGTGTGTAAACGACCATGGTGTTGGGAATCAAATGTACATCACCCGGGGCCAGTTCATTGGTCTCAAGGAGCAGGTCCTGATTGTAGGTGCCCGGATCGCTGTAGTCAATCGAACTGTAGGTCATGATGACATCCTTGGTCTGACCCGATGCAATCGTGCCAAAAGCAGGGTTAACATCAATGATGAAGGTGGAGGGCACGGAAATAAATACGGCCAGGTTGTTCTTCACATAGGTTGTGTTGAAGGAAATCTGGAGCCCGTCATTACCGGCCTGATTTTCAATACCAACAGTTGCACTGTTCAATACACCTGTCATGCTTAAATACTGGAACTTAATCGCACCAGTAGGATAGAGAATCACCTGGAAGGTATTCAATGCGGTAGCGCCTAAGCGAGGAACATTGGAGTACTGAATAATGAAATAGTTATTTACTGCATCATACCAGGAGTACAATTTAGCAGCACCGGTGAAGTTGAGGTCGTCCCAGAAAGGAGCGATCAGGTCAGTCGGTTGTGCTGTTGTAGGAATAGCCTGGTTGGTGAAGGTATTTGCAGTTGTACCAAAGGTCAGGTATCCATTGGTTGAAGCCCTGAGGCTGGTTTTCTGCGCATCGTAGAAGGGGAATACAAACGGGAGGTTGATCACCACGTTGTTGTCATCGCCTGTGAGGAAATGATCGGTTCCAACGCCTGAAATTTCAATCCAGTTGAAGGTTGGTCCGCCGGCTTCGTCTGAGTCAATCCATACACTTCCGAAGTTGTCCGGTCCGCCGGCACCAAGTACCACAGGCTGTCCGGTACCATCAGCTGCTACTGAACCTTTCTCAAGGTTGGAAGCATTGATCATATCAGGAGTAACAGTGGTATTGTTCTTCTTTACATCAGGATTGTTGAGCAACTGAAGGGCTGCATATTCAGGGAAGGTAAAGGCAAGAAGTCCCTGGCCGCAGTTCTCAAGAGTCAACAGAACGGGCTCGTTCCTGTTGGGCCACTGATAGTTGATCGGTGAAGCAGGTGCATAGCACAGATCCGGGATCAGCCACTCAACTGTTACAGGTCCGGCTGGTACGGTCTGGCCTTCAGCATACACTGCACTTACAGTGTAGTCATAGGTGCCGTAGCCGGGCAGGAAGTTCGTGTAGAACTGGTTCGTGGTGGTTCCTATTGATACACCATTGCGCTTGATCAGGAAATACTCAAAGGTAATGTCCGAAGCAAAGGTCCAGCTAAGATTTACCTGACCGGTAAGCTGATTGATCAGCACGGCAGTGAGGTTATCAACGGGCAACAATGCCGGGCCTGCAACGCGCATGGTAACCGGAATGTTGAAGGTGCCTACGTTAGGACTGGTGGTGATCTGAATGTTGGCTGTGGCAATGTCGCCGGCTTCAAAACCGGTGGCATTGAAATTGGTGGCAAGGTTAAATGAAGCGCCACCGCCGGGGATCAAACCATCATAGTCATCCAGGGTGAGCCATCCGCCGCCACCGCCACTCAGACAAAGTCCGACACGGTAACCCGAAATGTTGCCAACACCTTGCTGATATGCTGTGTAGCCGGCACCAGCGGTGGTGTTCAGCCAGTAGAATGTCGGGGATGCTGTTTGCTGCTCAACGCCTACCCATCCATCAGCAAGAGCTGTAGCGGGTACTTCAACAGTAAATACATAGGTTGCATAGCCAATTACAGGCACGCCTGTGTTGACTGCTGTGATCGGGGCTGTAACTGAAGTTACAACTGCTCCTGGTACTGAACCGGGCTGGCAGATCTCAACCTTGAAGGTGGGTGCTGCCGGGGGTGCTCCGGTATAAATGGCCCAGAAAGTAACCTGTCTGATGGGCTTGGTCAGTCCGCCGAATTGCTGATATACTTTGTAGCCTGTTCCCAGGGTGCTGGTATATCCGTTGTTTGATCCAACGATCGGAATGCTGAAAATGCTGCCGTCAGGGCAGGCCATCAGGTCGCGGCTTCCGTCTTCCAGTGCTTCACCGTTGCCGGGTCCGATGGAAGGTTGGCCGTTGGGCTGGAAGTTATTGGTCAACGGATCATGTCCAACTGGATTGATCGTTGTGTTGCCCTGCATATATGGGGGTTCGAAGAACTCAATCTCGGCTTCCCATTCAACCGGGCCGTCGCCTGTGTTCAGCATACCAAGGTATCTGGTCAGGTATTCGTTCGGGTTGAGGGTCTCATCCAGCAACAGTGGGTTGATGGTGAGGTTCGGACGGGTCAGCAACCAGTCAACCTGGGTGGTGCCGCCGATCAGAAGGTTCACATTCTGGGTAGCCAGGTTGTAGCCTTCTTTATAAGCATACATGGTCTGCAAACCTGCTGGTGCATTAGCCCAGAAATAATAACCATTGGGGCCTGTGGTGGCTCCGCCGGCTCCCTGGATGCCTACAAAAGCACCGCTGATTGCCAATCCCTGGCCGTTGAAGACATAGCCTTCAACATCACCCTGTACGTTTACAATGTACTGTACGGTAACCGTCCAGGTGCCATTGTTTACATACTGGTAGGATGTGTTACAACCGGAACCTCCCCAGGTACGGAAGAGATCCATTGCAAAATTAATGGCTCCGCCGCCTGCAACGCCATTGGCGATATTGAGGCCGGTACGGTTGTAGTTCCATGTGCCTCCGGTAGTTCCGGAGCCTGAGTAAAACACTGATTCAGAAATACCGCCAGCGTTTGTGCAACGGATTCTTGAACGTTGTTCGCTCAGCCATCCACCACCGGTTGCGGTAACCGAATAGGATACATTCACCCCGGTGATGACGATGGCCGCACCGGTCGGAATGTTGACAGTAAGAAAACCGGGACAACTCGACGGTCCTGAAGGAGCCGTGTTGTATTCTGACAATATGTCACCGGCAGTGTAGGTAGCTGAAACGGAAAATTGTGCCAAGGCACTGAACGGGTTGATCAACATCAAACCGAACACCATTACAGCTACCCATTTAAGCATTGTAGCTCTACTGTTCATGATTTAAAAATTTGGTTAACAATAATTTAATTAAAAATAAAAAGAAAAATAATTTGTAAAACAGTCATAGATAGGTGTAAAACAGTTAGGGTTTCTCTATAATCGTCTCCTTTCCAAAATGATTAGTTAAACATATATTTGAATGAACGCTTGATTTTCGACACGAACACTTTAAGGGTTTGCCAATTGAGGCTGATTCCTTAAAGCTAAATATCCTGTTTTCAAAAAACCTCTTAAAATCAGATGTTTAAAGAACAATGCCTACCTCACTTGGCAAATATAAGACAATTAGAACACTCTCTACCCCTATTTCATTCCCTCAATTCCGTAAAAAAAATATAATTATTTATATTTTAATTTCTATATATCTGATTTACTGTTATTTATACTTAATACGGATTAAGCAATTGGTAAAATAAACTGGAATAAAATCTTTTCAGCGATGCAAAGTTGCATGCCGGAAGTATCATTTAGTAAAACTGAGCAGTGAAAGATTATTGGAACACAATCTTTTTTGTGTGTGTTTTTCCACCTTTGTGCCTGATGCGGATCAGGTGCAGGCCTTTTGCATGCCGTGCCGGTGCAGAAAAAATCCTTTCCATTTCATCACCGGATACAATTATGCTTCCGGCGAAAACAATCCTTCCGGAACCATCCATGATTTCTATGTCGTAGCTACCTTCCGCGGCAAACGACATATTCAGATTGATCATATTCCCTGAAGAGGGATTTGGGTAAACAACAATTTCAGGGGTTTTGTCATCCGGGTCAATCTCTTGTCTCACAGAGATTGTTTTGTTCTCGATTTCAAGAATAAGGCCCTGGGCATTTTTATTCTCCGGACTAAGGCTTAAGAGCGGAGAAGTACTGCTGATATAGCCGGGTTTCTCGGCTTCAATTACGTAATCACCAAATGGAAGGTTGCGGAACACAAAGAAACCATCATGGTTTGTGAGGGTATAGTCCAACAATTTTGTTTTGCCGGGGTTGAACAAAAGAATTGTTATGTTGGCAAGACCTTCCTGACAAAAGACAACTGTACCCTCGGGTTCGGCGAACCATGGACGACAATAAACCTCCTTCTCGGAGACCTGATCCTGCGGCAGCAAAAACCTTCCGCTGACCGTTCCTTCGCCAGTGCGGTTCCTGTAATACAAGGGATGGGCTTCGATGTCAACATCATAAACATCTGATTGCAGTTCGATGGTCCAGGCTTGCTGCCATCGTGTTTGACGAATGTAATAGGCAGGCCCTGACAAACCTGAGGGAACTGTGTCGGGTATGGCGAGCAGTGAATAACTGCCTTTAAACAGGTTCTTAATCTCAAAAAACCCGTTCACGCCTGCAAGCACAGCAGCAACGGCCTGATTAACAATACCGTCGGTGCGAAATGCAAGTATCGTAAACCGCAAATCATCCTCATCTGACGGATGGATTGTGCCTGATATTCTATACAGTTGAATGATACTCAGTTTGAGTGTATCCGTGACAACAGCGCAGGGGGATGAAACCCTGAGTATCAGAAATACTTCGCCCCTGAAACGGTCTTCAGCCCCCGGAAAATAGGTCGCCTGAAGCAATCCATTGTCCTCAAAAACACCATCCCCGGTTGTTTCCCACAACAATTCATCATAAAAACCGGCTGTTGCTGACCCAAGAAAAAGTGATGAATCTGGTGACAAAATCGTGTCGTTGCCTGCAAAAGCATATGGAAGATCAATAAAAGAAAGCACAAAACTATCGCTTAGTTTCCTGCCGTTCCTGATCACATCCATCTTCAGGGTCACAAAGCCTGTCAGTAAATCTGAAGACCCGGGAAAATAATTGGGGTAAAGCACATTGACATCATCAAATTCACCGTCGCCGGATGTTGACCAGGTGATCTGATCGTGGGCAAAAGGAACGGTAGAAGAGGTTATCTCAATGGATTTGACGTTTTTACATACACTTAAATCCGGTCCGGCATAGGGAATAATTTCGGGAAATACAAAGGGGCTTTCGAATCCAAGCAATTGTTCGACAGACCCAAAACCTTGCTTGTCGAAAGCAGTTAAAGCAACCGAATCCTGAATGGAGATTCCGGGGATGACAGCGGTTTGTTCACTTACTGGCGCAGTTTGAAACGGAAAACTGTAGCGGTAGAAAGGTCCGTAATGCAGTCTGTAGCCCACAACATCCTCTTCAGCAGAGGTCTGCCAGCTAAACACCACTTCTCCGTTTACCAGTTGCTTGACAAACTTAGCAGGCGGAGATACTGGTGCAAGTGTGTCGGGTGAAGTCAAAAAAGGATCGAAACTGATCAGGCCTGAAGCAGGGTTGTCAAGCTTGTCCCAGATAAAAGTGCCAATCGTATCTGATTCGGCTGATGCCCAATAGTTTCCTGATGCATCAATATCTGATGCTGTATTGTTCCGGAAGTATCCGCTAAGTGAGTACTGCCTGAAAAAATTATTCCCAGAGATCTCTTCCTGTGGTGCAGCATTAAGGGTCACTATACGGTTATCATTTGCAATAAATGTATTCCTTACCAGATGCGTATTCTGGGTGCCGGTTTGAATACTCAGGGCATCAATATTTTCCAGAAAACTGTTGCCTTCGATCATACAATAGTTTGCATCCCTCAAGGTGAGCGCATTGCTGTTGTGCCAGAAAATATTGTTGACAATCCGTGTTGAATCCATTGTCAGATAAATTCCAAACCCTACACCTTGACCATTATCAATAAACTTATTCAGGCGGATGTGGTTCTCAGCCGGAAGGGCATTACTACCTCTATCGAAACGTATTCCGTTAAGGGTTCTTTCGATCAGGTTGTATTCAATGATATTCTGTGCAAGCATTCCCTCGTTCTCATTTAAAAGAGTAATGTTTGCGTTCAGGTTAGCCCCAACGTAGGAACCGGTGATCAGGTTGTTCCGGGTTACGTTTCCCGAACCACTTGAATACACTTCAATTCCAACATAATTGTTGGTTATTTCGCAATCTCTGACGATACAATTCTCTGAATTAACGATACGCACGCCCCTCCACTGATTTTTGGCGAGGTACACATTTTCGACAAGCACATGACCTGCAGAAACCATTTCAAGTCCAACTTCTGCATTCACGATACGGGCAAACCTGACATGGTTTTGCCCTTCGCCTGCAACCTTCTGAAAACTGACACCCCTCCACTTCCATTGCTGAATCCCGATATAGTTGGGCACCAGCCTGACGGAATCATTAACAAGGCCGTTTATCCTCAGACTGCCAAGCTCCACAATGATACCGGTTCCCTGATTAAACCTTACTGTTACACCTGATTCAATGATCAATTCAATGTTTTCCGGAACCCGAATATCATCAGTGACGATATACACATATTGTTTTGTCCATACCTGACTTTCTGTAAGCACTCCTCCGATCAGCACAGGTTCCTGTCCACGGACTTTTGCAGCACAAAAAAGAAAAGCTGCAAGCAACAGTACCATTCCCGTGCGTGCAACATACTGCGAACTCCCATAAATGCGCCTGTTTATCATTCGTTGGCCTGCTGAGTATTCAAGTGATTAAAAATAATAGAGGATTCCTGCCTGTACGCCAACTGCCCTGAATCGCCGGTCAATTGGATAGTCAGAAAATACTGTATTTACAGATCCCCTGTACCAGGCCTCGGCAGTAAGGTCAATCCAGTCAGATAGTCTGTGTCTGAAGCCTATTCCTGCCTGCCAGGAAAAGAGCACTTTTCTGATTTCAAGTTCATTAAAATCAATTTCAACGTATCCCGCTGAGGGGTTTATGGAGCTTCCGCCGGCGTAAATCAGTCTGCCGGCCATTATCGCCGACTTTGCATAGAGCCTGAAATCCCTTTTTCGGTAGAGTGTGTATTGTATGCCCAGCTGCATGTCCAAATACCCAAATGTATTGAACTGGCTGATGCTGTATGCTTTCTTGTCCAGAGGCAAGTAGGTCGAGTCTGTGATATATATCCATGTAGTATCGTTGAGCACTACCGTGTAGTATGTATCCAGGGTATCCACCTCAAAGTAGCCTCCGGTTGTTTGCTCGTAGGAATGTCTGAAACGGTTGGCGAAGCCGCTGAGTTGCAGGGAACCATTGAATGTCCAGGCATCTGTGTGGTAATTAATTCCAACACCGGCTACCAGATTGCGTACCGAAACCTCTTCGGCTTCTTCCAGTAAGGCAAGCAATCCCGACTGCTGGGCTGCTGCGCTGAATTGAAAGCTGTTATAGACAGGGCCTGCATAAACGCCTGCCGACCATCCTTTCCGCCGGTCAGGCTCGAACCTGAGGCTGCTCCGGGGTTCAGTTTCCCTTTTCGGTTCGAGTGTGATGTAAACGGTGTCTGTTATGACAAGGGTATCAATTTTCACAATTGTATCGGTACGGATGATGCGCTCATAACGGAAGATGGTATCGCGGATAACTTCAGGAGGAGCGATCCTGCTGCCGGCCAACAAGGTGTCCGGGCGCAACATTTGCTGTGAATCGGCAGAAATTTCCTCAATCGGTTGCGATGGCACAGGGCGGTTATTTCCAGGCTTAAAGATGACAATCTGGTTTCCGACAAAGCGAAAATAATATCCGGAAGGGTTTAAAATAGCCGTCAGATGCTCACGCAGGCTCTGTTGCTTACCCTGATAAGTGATCGGGGACACAGTTTGAAGCTCGCCTGTGTTGTAGGAGAAATTCACTTTGTGTTGTGTTGCAAGCAAGGCAAATACTTCAGGCAGAGCCATTTCCTGAACACTGAAATCAAATTTCTGATTGGCCTCCTGTTGGGCATACAACGGCAATGTAGCTGATGACAGAAATATTAAAATCAGACATGCCCATAGACATGCACACAATGTGCGCAGCCTGTTATTAGCGGACTGGAAGAGTTGTAAGCTATTGAATTTCATCGTCGAAGCGAGAATCAAACCCTAAAAAATATGTGCTAAATTACGAAAAAAGCTCAAAAACACTTTTTCAGTGACAAAATAAGAATTTCATGAAGTGATTTTGAAGGTCTCGCAGAACTACTTCAACCTGACAACTGAATCGGTTTCACATTCTTCGAAGCCAAAGATAAGTCCAATGGATTCAATAACGCTTTCGATTGGTTCGTTGTCGAAGGTTGCTGTAAGTTTAAGCTGCTCCGGACTGGGGTGTTCGCATTGGAACTCAAGCTGATAATGCTCACTTAGCTGATCGAGCACCTCATTGAGGGGGGTGTCGTTGAACTCAAGCACGCCGGTTTTCCAGGCAAGGTGGTTGGGTTCCATAGCCAGGGAGCGGTGCAAGAGTCCAGTCTGGCATGAGTAAATACCGGATTGTCCGGGTTTAAGCAATACTTTTTCTTTTATTTCGCCATTATCGGGATCGAGCGAATAGAACAGCACCTGACCACTGTGCAGGCTAAGCACAACCTGATCGTGCCCGGGGCATGCGTCAAGGTTGAATGAAGTTCCAAGCACTTCAACCCCAACAGGACCGGCCATAATACGGAACGGTTTTGATGGGTCGGCGGTTATTTCAAAAAACGCTTCGCCTTCGAATTCAACTTTTCGTTCGTCAGCTGTAAAGGCATCCGGATAGGTGATGCTGGCGCCTTCTTTCAGGTACACTTTTGATCCATCGGGCAACACAAGAGCCTGCATGCCAATGCTGTTGTCAGCAGTTTGCGTGATATAAGCAGGACTGGCTTCGTACCTGAACATAAAATAAGCTGTGAGCACCAGGATAAAAACTGCTGCAATCCTGACCAAAACAGGCGCCAGTCGCGGAACATACACTGAAGGCTTAATAAACCTGCCTCTTGTGCTTTCGTGAGCACTTATGCGGTGCTGCACCTTTTCCCAGGCGAGGTCAGTATTAACAGAGGTGAAGGTAATGGCAGGTGCTGTAAGGTTCATGATCAGTTCATCAAGCTGTTCGGGCTGATGTTCCGACATAAATGCATCATCAGCAATCTTCCCCTGAAGCTGCTGTCTGTCTGCTATCTTGCTCTTTAGCAAGTATTTATGTCTTAATTTACTGAAGATCATGAGATCATTAATGCAATGCTAAACCTTATTAACTTGTGACTTAAAGACAATTGTGCAGGGGTTTACCCCTATCCGTTCCAAAAATTTTGTTATGAGCAGGTAACATTTTCTTAAAAATTTATAAACATAAAAGCCAACAGAGGCAGGTATTCCCTGAGCACCTGTCGTAAATGTTCAAAAGCTTTGGTCATCTGGTTTTCGACTGTTTTGAGGGATATGTTGAGTCTCAAGGCGATTTCGTTATTTTTGAGGCCTTCAAATCGGCTCAGTTCGAATATTTCCCTTCTTTTTTCGGGCAAAGAAAGCACAGCAAGCTTCATAACGCGTTGCATATCACTTTCCTCCAAAGTGTTATCCGGATTTACTGCCTTGTCTTTTGTTTGAAAACCGATATAGTTTTCAAACTCTTTGTGTGTTTTCACCTGTTTCAGGTAATTGAGGGCATAATTACGAACGGCACGGTAGAGGTAGGCTTGGAGTGAAGTGTTGATATACAGATTATTATGCTTTGTCCACAGTTTAAAAAACAAGTTCTGGACGATTTCTTCAGCTTCTTCCTGTGACGACACAAAGCGCATGCAATAGGCACACAACGGCCCGTAATACAAATGAAAGATTTCCCCGAACACTTGTTTATCTCCGCGGGTTAATCCCTGAATCAGCCTGAGCTGCTCGTTGTCCATCCCCTGAAATTGGTTTCGGCTGCAAATATATCAAATAGTCAAATGAGGCCGGAATATACCCATCTTCAACTGAAGCTAATTCTGAACAATACTTCCTGAACCAAGTTAATACAGGCCCGCAGAATGATCTATGATCCGACAAAGTATTTGCGGCCAAAAAGGCTGTACATTTGCTGCGAAGCTGAACCAATGAACCCACGCCTGTTATCCTGGCTTATCCTTATTGCCCTGATGTTTACCTGGGGCAGTTCATTTATATTGATCAAGAAGGGTTTGTTGTTTTTTTCGGTGATGGAGGTAGGGGCATTGCGTGTGGTGATCACTTTTTTATCGCTGGCGCCCCTTGCCTTGCTGCGTTTGTTCCGCACTTCGGCCCGCGACCTTTTTTATCTTGGTATCTCGGGTCTGGCCGGTAGTCTGATACCAGCTTTTCTTTTTGCTATGGCACAAACGGGAATTGACAGTGCAACAGCCGGCATGCTCAACTCGCTCACACCGCTTTCAACTCTGATCATTGGTTATATGATTTTTGGTCTGAAGGCCGGGCCGGTGAATGTTGCCGGGGTTTTTGTGGCTCTGGCCGGAACCATCGGGCTGCTTCACTTCAGCGGAGGCAGGGAGTTTTCATTCAATATTCAATATGCATCCTATATAATAGCAGCAACCATTTTATATGCCTATAATGTAAATCTGATCAAGGCAAAACTGAAACATATCCCTGCGGTCAGCATCACGGCCATCACTTTTTTCATTGCAGGCATTCCTGCCACGGTGATCCTGTTTGGGTTTACCGATTTCACCACACAGCTATTCAGCGAACCTGAGGCCTTGCAAGGTTTGGGATATATAGCCATTCTGGCCGTGATGGGAACAGGTCTGGCCATGATCGCCTTCAATAAGCTGATCAAAATGAGCAGTCCGTTGTTTGCTTCTTCGGTAACCTATATGATCCCGATTGTTGCCCTGCTTTGGGGCATTGCCGACAACGAACATTTCCACCCAAGCCTTATCCTGTGGATGGGACTGATCATCGGAGGTGTGGTGCTGGTGAACCTGAAAGTACGAAAAGCCTGACCAAAACATCACACGAGTACGTTTTAGGAATCAGCAGATTGGACGTCTGTACTGAAATAAAACCGGAAGTTTCATCAGAAAAGACAAAGAGAATAAGAAGGAGAAATTAACCGGCACTGCTTTGTAAATCCGGCTAAGATGACGCCTCATAAAATTCTTTACACAAAAACGAAGGAAAAATTTTGCGTTTCGATTTTTTTTGTACTTTTGCCGTTCGATTTTTAAGACCTATAACCGTAATTTTCAGAACAGACGATGTACGCAATAGTTGACATAGCAGGACAGCAATTCAAGGTAAAGCAGGGGCAGCAGATTTATGTCCACCGCCTTGAGGCAGCAGAAGGCAGTACCCTTTCGATCGAAAAGGTGCTCATGATTGATAACGAAGGATCAGTAAAAGTGGGCACCCCACTGCTGAGCGGCGCCCAGGTTGACCTGAAGGTGATCGAACACATGAAGGGCGACAAAGTGCTCGTGTTCAAGAAAAAACGCCGCAAGGGATACCAGAAGATGAACGGTCATCGTCAGTACCTGAGCAAGGTAATTATTGAAAGCATTAAAGGATAATAACGAAAAACAAGATAAGCCATGGCACATAAAAAAGGGGTCGGTAGTTCAAACAACGGTCGCGAATCGGAAAGCAAACGATTGGGCGTGAAGATTTACGGCGGACAATTTGCCAAAGCCGGCAACATCATCGTACGCCAGCGCGGCACCAAACATCATCCGGGAGATAACGTAGGTATCGGCAAGGACCATACCATCTTCGCCATGACCGACGGCATCGTCGAATTCATGAAGAAGAAAGACAACCGTTCCTACATTTCGGTGAATCCGCTTACAGCACAAGAGGTTAACTAATATACCTTTTTACTGAATGAAATCAAGGCTTTGCTGCATAGCGAAGCCTTTTTTGTTTTTGAGAACTTCTCTAAAGTTTTTATGATTGTCATGGAGCTCAGCCAATAAGAACATTACATGATGGGCGGCAGGGTCGTAGAGATTCTCCAAACCTTCAGTGGTTTACTAAACGATAGCTGATTTTTAGCGTTTACCCCTAACCCCTGAAGGGGAGTCGCTAAAAATCAGCTGTAACTAAATCGTTCCTGACGTTCCAACCTTCTAACCTACTTAACCACAAACCTCCCGCTCTTCCATCCTTTTCCATCCCACAACCTTACGACATACAAGCCGAGGGGCAGCAGGGCGGCTTCAATGCGGTGGAAGTCCAAATCAACAATAGGGTCAATCACTGTTTTACCCATTTGCCGGTTTCGTATAGCCCTGTGGGGGCGCTAAGTTCATAAATATAGGTTCCCGGAGCCAGACCTGTTGTGCGTATCACAGCCTCCTGTCCGTTGATGTTTTGTTGCAGCACTTGCCTGCCGCCCAGATCATAGAGGGTTAGCACCGAAAAGGGGTGCTGGGCGGCAATTCTGAGGTGCATAACGTCTTTGCCTGGGTTTGGAAAAACGATGGCTTCCGTCAGCCTGCCTGAATTCAATTCATGGTTGCCTACCAACAATCCTTCATTGTTTAATTTCAGTACAATAATATCTGTTTGTTGTTCGGTTGAGTTAAGGTAATCATATCTTGTGCCTGCCACAATACAACCTCCATCTAGTGTGGCATATACCCTGTCCATCTTGTAATAGGCATCGCCTCCATAGAATCGTTCCCAGCGCACATTGAGCAAACTGTCCATTTGTAAAACCACAAACCAGGAGGGCTGGGTGGCATAAGTGGGGTTATATATATTTAAATTCCTCGTGCCACCGGCAAATATGGTGTCTTTGTTGCGGAAATCAATTCCGGTTTGTGTAGCGGGATAATCCACTGAATCAGTAACCCTCCATATCCGGAACAAATGAGCTGTTGTATCAATCGGGTCGTACTGTCTTATAAAAGCTATATTTTGAGAAGGGGGTGGAAACATTAGATTTCCAATAAGGTAGAAGCTGCTATCTGAATCCCATTTCAAACTGACTTGACTCCCGATAAACTGAGGCACATCCTGAGTTTTAACAATATTTAATTCATGATCCAGAATCATATACTCAAATAAACCCTGTATAAAGAACCAATATTTATTATCCTTTAGAAAAGAAGGGAATGTAGGTAATCCTGTACCAAGGTCTAGTGAAGCGGCTATGCTATCATAATTTGAACCCAAAACATAAACAAACACATTTGGCAGACTGCTTCCCTCATTCAAATAAACACCTCCCATAAGAGATTTTCCAGTTGTGTCTCTATTAGCATAAAAAAACCTAAATCTCAAATCTGGCTTAAAGGAACGGGAAGCAATCTCGGTCAGGTTTAAAGAGGAGTCCATTCTGAGTACCAGATATCCTGATTGATAGAAGGTATTCTCATCATCATAAAAAAATGTCAAAACGTCAAAACTGTTTTGATCATTGTGAAAAACGCTACTAAAACTAATACTTTTTCCCGGATAGAAATATGAGATGCTGTCAATTAAAATACCACACCTGTTTAAATTAATGATAGATCCATGTCTTATACCCTCATCCAGTGCATGAACTATTGAATTAAACAGATAAATATTTCCTGTTGAATCTTCAATCAAATTACTAATTAACTCTTTTTGCTTTGAAGTTGTGATGAACTCAAATGTTGTTTGTTGGCTCATCAAACTTGGTGTAAGTAACAAGATTATCAATGAAATAATGATTGGACTTTTCATAGTATTTAATATTTAGGAATAAACTTCGGCTGTTGTATAAGACAACAGCCGAAGCCAAAATGGATCTATTAATCACTTATCGGAACAAGTGTTAGTATTCCATATGTAGCAAAGTAAGTGTGGTAATGATAACCATCACCGAAAAAGCCAATTGCATCTTCAATATAAACATCATACAAGTGTTTTCCGGCTGGCCTTATACCCCCCTGCCCTTGAAACTGATGCAGTATTTCATGTGACTCCTCAAGGTAGTAGGTGAGCCGTTCATTTGTCAAACAATTGTTAGCAGGATAGTCCCAACCAACATACAGACGTTCATCCCACTCAAACCCTGCTGTTGTGATAGTATTTAAACTTGTTGGAACAAACCTGAACTGTTGGTCATAATCGAATACAGGGTTGTTCAGCCTACGCATAAGTTCGTCTGAACCATCTGATACCCCTTGTGCGGTCCCATCGCACTTTCCAAGAGGCGGGTTGCCATGAAATTGGCCCAATGTACCCCAATACCAATCGTCATCTTCCTGAAAAGGTTCATACGCCCCATAAATGAACTTAAACCCAAATGCGCGCACCACAGATATATATGCAGTGCTGCCCAATAAACTGTCCAACCGCACATCAGCAAACCTCAGGTTCTTCTCCTCGCTCGGTATCTGTTCAAGCTCAGCTAGCAAGTCGGCTTCCATCTGATCATACATAGTTTCAAAAGCTGTCATTGTTGCCATCTGATTCTGGTCAACTGTAAGGGTATAGGCCGTTTTGGTCCTTACGAAATCGTCAAAAGCAATTTCAGGGTGGGCATACGCGTAATTCTGCAAGGCTTCAGCATACCACACTGCCGAATCAACTTCAATTAGCTGGCCTGTCTTCAAGTTGCCATTGAGCTGCGATTCAAACGATTCAATCATCCGAATGGTTATCATGCTTTGTTTTAATAATTCATCAAAAGAACTGTCGTCTTTGGTTGTTGTTTCCTTTCGACATGATGTTGTGGCCACGGCTAAAACGGCCAATAAGATAAAAATATTGTTATTTCTCATAGTTCAATACTTGTGTGTTTGTAAAAAAACTAAAATGCTGATCCGGGAAAAACATATCACAGCCTTGCAGTTACCGGTTCAGATTAACTGCAAAGCCCAAAACAATGAACCTATTCTTCCCCAGCCAAATGATGTGTTTGGTAGTGCGGCAGAGCCGGTGCGTAGTGTCGCCATAGCATGTAATTTTCTCTTTTTCTGCACCATCATGCCATGCTAGGTCTGATACAAGCATAACTTCCCATGAATGCCATGTCAAAAATGTTGTATGTGGGGGGGGTATGTGCTTGTATTACAACGCTATACAAACCGCAAAAAACATCAACCTTCCGGCTGTTGGGCCACCTTTTCAGTTGTAACCAGATTTGCAGGAAAGGAGACATTGTTTTGCTTGTTAAAAGAAAGTGCTAAAATACAACCGGGAAAAGCTATTGTCAAGTGAAAGATGCTCATAAAGTTGAGCACTTGATAAATTAATAAAAGGCAACTTTATCTCAACGTTGCTGCACGAGCTTTTCTTACTGAAAGTAATCTTCGCATATTTGACTGGAATAATGCTACATTTCGGATAGCTGATTTTTAGCGTTTACCCCTATAAAGGGAGTCGCTAAAAATCAGCTGTAACTGAATCGCTTCAAACCTTCTAATTTTCAAATTCTTAAAGGGAAGGATTATTTCATGATCCGTTATGGGGGGGCTTAACATGAAAACCTTTTGCCCGAAAGGCAAAAGGTTTATTCATTTAAACAGGCCTCAAGCGGGGCTTGAGAATTTATCTTAATAAACACTTTCAAACTCTTAAAGGGAAGGATTATTTCATGATCCGTTATGGGGGGGCTTAACATGAAAACCTTTTGCCCGAAAGGCAAAAGGTTTATTCATTTAAACAGGCCTTCAAGCGGGGCTTGAGGCCTGTTTAAATGAATAAACCCAGGGCTTGGGCCCTGGGTTTTCATGTAGCGGGGGAAGGATTCGAACCTCCGGCCTTTGGGTTATGAGCCCAACGAGCTACCTCTGCTCCACCCCGCAATGTGGTGATTCCCTTTTAATTTGGGAGTGCAAAGATAATTTTTGTTTCTTTGCAAAGCAAGTTTTTTTTCATAAATATTGAACAGATGCCGCATAAGTCGGGTTATATCAACATCATAGGAAATCCGAATGCAGGCAAATCAACCCTGATGAATGCCCTTGTTGGTGAAAAAATCTCCATTATCACCTCAAAAGTGCAAACAACACGTCACCGGATTCTCGGAATTGTGAATGGAGAAGAGTTCCAGATGATCTTTAGCGACACCCCGGGGATCATCTCTAAACCAGCCTACAAGATGCATGAAATCATGAACAGTTTCGTTGAAACGGCCATGATTGATGCAGATATTATCCTGTTTATCATTGATATTCAGGATAAATCGGACTTTAAAGATATTCTGCCAAAGTTACAACACGCACTTGTGCCTGTTTTCATTTTGTTAAACAAGATAGACCTTTCTACCCAGCCTGAGGTGGAGGCTTTGATAAAACACTGGCAATCCCTTGTTCCTCAAGCCAGTATAATTCCAATGTCGGCTCTTTTGGGCTTTAACATTGAGGCTGTAATGAATAAAATCGTGGACCTGCTGCCCGAAAGTCCGCCCTATTTCCCCAAAGACGAACTCACCGACAAATCCATGAGGTTTTTTGTGGCCGAGATCATCCGCGAGAAAATACTCCTTAATTATAAGCAGGAGATTCCATATGCTGTTGAGGTGGCAGTTGAATCCTACGAAGAAAGCAAAGACATCATCCGCATCAGGGCGATTATTTTTGCCTCCCGTGAATCACAAAAAGCCATACTGATCGGCCATCAGGGAAGTGCCATCAAAAAAACCGGAATTATGGCCAGAATCGATATAGAAGAATTTGTGGGCAGAAAAGTATTCCTCGACCTGGCTGTGAAGGTCAACAAAGACTGGAGGGATGATGACAACATGCTCAAGCGTTTCGGGTACGAAGCCTGAGACAATAAAGAACAAAAAGTTATGGGAAATATAGTAGCCATTGTTGGACGTCCAAATGTGGGCAAATCAACTTTTTTCAACAGGATGGTGCAGTCGCGCCAGGCCATTGTGGAAGAAACGGCCGGTGTTACCCGCGACCGCCACTATGGGGTAAGCGACTGGAATGGAATCAGTTTTACAGTTATTGATACCGGCGGATATGTGATTGGATCTGAGGACGTCTTCGAAGAAGAGATTCGGAAACAGGTTTCTCTGGCCATTGACGAAGCTGATGTGATCCTGTTTGTGGTTGATGTAAGCGAAGGGCTTCATGTACTCGATGAAGAAGTTGCCGTAATGCTGCGGCAGTCGCGTAAACAGGTGCTTGTTGTGGTTAACAAGGCTGATAATAATGAAAGAGGCAATATGGCCCACGAGTTTTATTCACTAGGGCTGGGCGAGGTGTATCCGGTTTCGGCCATTAATGGCAGTGGAACAGGTGAATTGCTCGATGAGCTGGTTAAACTACTGCCGGAGGAAAGTGCCGAAGAAGATACCGATCTTCCCAAATTTGCTGTTGTAGGCAGACCCAATGTAGGCAAGTCGTCTTTGGTTAATGCCTTACTTGGCTACGAACGCAACATTGTAACCGAAATCGCCGGCACAACGCGCGATTCGATCCACAGCCGCTATAATGCCTTTGGCATGGATTTCATGCTGGTTGATACAGCCGGCCTGCGTAAAAAAGGTAAAGTTTTTGAAAATATCGAGTTTTATTCGGTGCTCCGGTCTATCCGTTCAATCGAAGAATGTGATGTTGTGCTTTTGCTTATTGATGCGCAAACAGGTATGGAGTCACAGGACATGAACATCCTGCATCTTGCTGAAAAAAACAGAAAAGGGATTGTTATTGTTGTGAACAAATGGGACCTTATTGAAAAAGGCAACAACACCCATCTTGAGTTTGAAAAAAGCATCAAAGAAAAAACAGCACCCTTCACCGACATCCCCATTGTATTCACCTCAGTGCCTGCCAAACAACGGATCTTTAAGGCTGTTGAAGTGGCGCATGAAGTGTTCCAAAACAAAAAACGACAAATATCTACCTCCGAACTCAACGAAACTTTGTTGCCCATCATACAAAATTCACCCCCTCCTGCGACCCCCCGCGGACATTATGTAAAGATTAAGTATGTAACCCAACTGAAGACCAATTCGCCGCAGTTTGCGTTTTTCTGTAACTATCCCAGGGACGTTAAAGAAAATTATAAACGTTTTCTGGAAAACAAACTCAGGGAGTTGTATGATTTCAAAGGGGTGCCCGTACAGCTCTATTTCAGGCAAAAATGAACGACGAAGTCCGCATCGACAAGTGGTTGTGGGCATCTCGTGTGTTCAAAACCAGGACGTTGGCCGGAGAGGCTTGCCGGGCGGGAAAAGTGAAGATAGAAGGCCAGTCTGTGAAACCCTCGCGCGAAATAAAATTGGGCGATGTGGTAGAAGTACGGCTCACACATATGGCCAAAACGTTGGAGGTAAAACAACTTCTTAAAAACAGGATCTCAGCCAAACAAGTACCGGAAGTTTATGCTGACCTCACCCCTGCCGAAGAATATGAACGGGTTCAGCTGATGCGCGAATTCAACTATGAAAGACGCGACCGGGGCATCGGCAGACCAACCAAAAAAGAAAGAAGACTCATTGACAGACTTAAAGGCGATGAACCAAAAGAATGACCTTATGATCAAATCCCCTCATATGCTCAAGCAATACCCCATCTGGGCCATACTTATCTTGCTTATTGGCATGTCCGCCTGTCAGCCCAGGACAGGTAAACTGATGACAGCCCGTGATGGTTGGACTGTAGGGTTTTACAATGTAGAAAACCTTTTTGACACCATTGATGCACCGGGCAAAAACGATGCAGACTTCCTTCCCAACGCTAAAGTGGCCTGGAATACAGAACGGTACTACCATAAACTGAACCAGATAGGCAGGGTAATCGCTTCCATGGACACGCTTGACTTTCCGCATGTACTAGGACTGTGCGAAGTGGAAAACATTCATGTGCTCGACGACCTTATTGTCAATCCCTGGATTAAAAAAGCCAGATACGAAATCATTCATGCCGAAAGCAGCGACAACCGGGGCATTGAAACAGCCATCCTCTTCAGGCCGGACTATTTTAAACCGGTGTACCACAGGCCTGTGCAAGTGATCAAGGACAATGGCCGCCAGGTAACCTACAGGCACATTATGTATGTTAAAGGTATTGTCTCGACACGGGATACCTTACATATTTTTGTAAACCACTGGACATCAAGGTTTGGTGGTCGTGAAAAGACACAGGAAGCCCGGAATTTCACAGCGAACGTCCTGAAAACAATCACAGATTCGATACTCTTTGCTCATCCCGATGCCAGCATCGTTATCGTTGGCGATTTCAATGACAATCCTGAGGACGAGAGCCTTTCGCTTTACCTAGGTGCTAACAACCCTCAATCATCTCCGGTAGAAGCTTCAAAACTTTATAATCTTGCCTTTGCCCCCCGCAGCAGAGGCGAAGGAACCCTGTATTATCAGGGATGGGACATGTTCGACCAGATCATCGTTTCCTCTGCCCTGCTGCAACAGAAAAAAAACCAGCTGAACGCAACAGACATGGAAATTGTTGCTAAGCACTGGATGCTGTTTCAGGGATCTGGAGGTGTTGCCCGGCCTAACCGTACTATGTCGGGAGGACGATATTTTGGAGGGTTTAGCGACCATTTACCTGTACTGGTGCGCCTTAAATCAAGCAAATAACGGGTTTTGGCTGCCATCCCCATTTCATAGAGCCCGGGTAGGTCACATTTATTCAGGCTGAGAAGAAAAATCAACCGTAGAAATCAGGGTTCCTGTTTCGTCCCAAGTCTGCCATATTCCTGATTTTTCGCCATTTGTATATTCTCCTTCAATATGCTTTAATCCGCTGGGATGATACACTATTCCTTTTCCTTGTCTTTTTCCTTGTTCAAACCAACCTTCGCTCCACAGCACGCCGTCGGCATACCATGACCGCCACTGGCCATGACGATTGCCTTTAACAATTGGGCCTTCCATGTGAAGGGCACCATCAGGATAGAAATGCACCTCGATTACATGGGCTTCGTGTGTCTTTTTCACAAAAGTGCGCTGAACAACTTTAGGGTTACCGTCATCATATTGCTCTACAACTACTTCCGTGAAGTTTTTGTTGCCACAGGAAAACAGGAAAAGCAAAATAAGCAGGATTGAAATATGGGCAAAAAGTTTCATTTTTTCCAATTATTATCGGTCGAAAGTGATTCTTTCGCCCCTGACTGATTCATTAAAACTGCCTTTATGGTAAGCCAAATGACCGTTTACAAAGGTATGGGTAACTGCACCATGCATTAATTCACCTTCGAGTGGCGACCAGCCACATTTATAGAGTGTGCTTTCGCGGTTTACTGTCCATGCTTTTGCCGGATCTACCAGCACCAGATCTGCAAAATAGCCTTCACGGATAAATCCCCTGCGATGGATGTTAAAACAGTCTGCAGGATTATGGCACATTTTCTGAACGAGAACCTCAAGGCTGAGTCTTCCCTGATGCACCATGCTGAGCATGGCAGGAAGCAGGTGCTGAACCATTGGCCCACCTGATGGGGAAAGAAAATAGGGACGAAGTTTCTCTTCGAGGGTATGGGGGGCATGGTCAGTGGCCACCACATCAAGACGCCCGTCGAGGAGCGCTTCCCAGATGGCATCACGATCGGCAGCTGTCTTTACCGATGGGTTCCATTTGATAAAATTTCCTTTTCGCCCATAATCCTCATCAGAAAACCAAAGATGGTGCAGACAGACTTCTGCAGTGATGCGTTTGTCGTGCAGGGGCAGGTTGTTTGAAAACAGCGACATCTCTCTGGCTGAAGATAGATGCAGCACATGAAGGCGTGCATTGTGCTTTGCAGCCAGTTCGACAGCCTGTGATGAAGACCGGTAACAGGCTTCGGCGTCGCGCACCAGCGGATGTATATACGGTGGGGCATTATCCCCGTGAAGTTTGCGGAAATGCAGTGTCTTTTCCTGTACACGAGGTTCAAATTCACAATGCACAGCCACAAGGCAGGGTGCCTCCCTGAAAATTCCCTCAAGCACCTCCTGATCATCCACGAGCATATTTCCTGTACTCGAGCCCATGAATACCTTTATACCGCACACATTCTTTGGATCGGTTTTTACGATCTCGCTGATATTCTGATTCGAAGCGCCCATGTAAAAGGAATAATTGGCCATTGAAACTTCTGCTGCGCGGCTGTATTTTTCTTCCAGAAGGTCGCGTGTAAGCGTATTGGGAATGGTGTTGGGCATCTCCATGAAGGTGGTTATTCCTCCGGCAACGGCAGCCCTGCTTTCGGTGGCAATTTCAGCTTTATAGGTAAGGCCCGGTTCACGAAAATGTACCTGATCGTCAATAATTCCCGGCAGCAGAAAAAGACCTGCAGCATCAATAACTTCCAATCCGGCTGTATCCTGTACAGGATAATTATCTTCATTCCCGCGCACTGCTGTTATCAAACCGTTACGCACAAAAACATCAGCCCTGAAGCGTTTTCCTTCATTGACAACAGTTGCATTCCGGATCAGATAGTCGGGCATATGTTATTATTTATGTGCTGAAACTGGTTTAATGCGTCCGGTGAGTCCCCTCATGCGCAGCGACATAACCCCAAAGATGGCTTCCCTGAATATCTTTTTATTCATTTTTGACTCGCCTTCGGTGCGGTCGGTAAAAATGATCGGCACCTCCATAACCTTGAATCCCAGTTTCACGGCGGTGTATTTCATTTCGATCTGGAAGGCGTAGCCAACAAAACGGATATGGTCAAGGTCAATGGTTTGAAGCACCTTAGTCTTCCAGCAGACAAAACCGGCTGTTGTATCCCTGATTTTCATTCGGGTGATTAAACGCACATAGGCCGATGCGTAATAAGACATCAGCACCCGGCTCATGGGCCAGTTGACTACATTCACACCCGTAATATAGCGTGAACCAACACTGACATCGGCACCATTAAGGGCACAGGCATTATAGAGTCTGATCAGGTCAGCAGGGTTATGCGAAAAGTCAGCATCCATCTCGATCAGATAGTCATAGCCTTTGTTGATGCCCCATTTAAACCCGTGAATATATGCGGTACCCAGACCAAGTTTGCCTTTACGTTCTTCGATAAACAGCATCCCGGAAAATTCCGGTATCAGTTTTTTTACAATTGCTGCCGTACCATCGGGACTGTTGTCTTCAACGATCAGGATGTGGAATCCCTGATTGAGGCCAAACACAGCCCTGATAATATTCTCAATGTTTTCCTTTTCGTTGTATGTAGGGATAATTACAAGCCTGTCAGACATAATCGAGGGGGATTAATCATGATGTAGTTTGCTTCCGCTGCCGGAAGTTTTTTACAAAATTCGTAAAAACCATTGCACAAAACAAATAATTCCGGCTGGGGCCGGAATTATCTGCATTAAACCCAATAAATAGGTCTTTATTATTTTACCTCAACCTTGCTTATTTCCCATGTTGAGGCTACACTTGTTGTTGATCTGTATTTAAAGGCGATATACACAGCAGACTGTCCGTTGTAGGCCGAGATGTCGATCGGGCCTGAATTCAGGAAGGTCCAGTTGGTTCCGGGAGGTCTGTTTGGAACAGCAAGTTCAGTCCATGTTCCCTGCTCGGCGGGGCTACTGCTGCCGTTATAGTCAGAAGAAATCATAACCTGCAACAAATCCCACTGGCTGTTCACATAATTGGCTGCCTGCCTGAACTCGAGTACTGATCCTGTGTGGCCGCTAAGGTTAATGGCCGGTGAAACGAGCCAGTCTTCATTTGCTATATTGGTCGTGGCATAACCGCTCATTTTGGCACATCCACCGTCGAAATTGGCCCATTCCCATATTTGAGGTCCAACGACACTGAAATGAGAGAAAGACCCTAGCGTAGTTGTGAAATCTTCGGTGAAAATTGCATCACCACCACCGCCACCGCCGCCTTCAAGCACGAAGTCAGATTCGGTTCCCGGGCAGTCGCGAAGTCCTGGCTGGCCGAAATAGGTCCGCAATGTTCCGGTTACGTTAAGCCATTTCTTGTGGTTTCCGGGTGTGTCGAGCAAGTTGACCTGAGTGCGGAGAGCTGTTCCTGCGGGCAGGTTCACTATAACACATTTGGTGTAGTCTGTTTCATTTATGTTGTCGGCCAGTAAGACATTGGTTGCCAGCTGAAACGGAGGATTAAAAAGAACGTCATCCCCTGAAGTTACCTGACTCACGTCGGCTTTAACAGAACCAACAATATAGCCTTTTATCCAGCCAACAACATAAGGGGTTGCATTATTGCTTTCGATTGCCTGAGCAATGGTAAAGGGTTCTTCCTGAGTACCACCTCCGGTGCCTCCACCGCCGCCTCCATCAGGTTCAGTACCAATATAAACATCATCAACCCTGTAGGAAGTTGATTCGGTGTCGCTTCCCCTGTATTTGAAAGCGATGAACACATAGTCGTTTCCTATAAAGGGTGACAAATCATAGTCGCCCGATTTGATAAAGGTGTGGTCGGCATCTGCTTGTGTGGCAACGGTAACATTAAGTTGGGTCCAGGAAGCCCCGGCAATATTTGTGCCATCAAAATCGGTTGAAGCCCAGACAGTAAGGCCGGTATTGTCGTTGTGGGCATAGAAGGCTTTTGCGGTGTTAAACCTCAGGTATTTCTTCTGATCCATGATAACAGGAGGAGTTATCATCCAGCTAACCATGCTTGTAAGGCCCGAATTATAGGCGGTTGCCTGTGCATAACCGTTGCCTGAGAAGAGCTTACCCTGCCATTTGCGGGTTCCGGCTTCGGCAATGTTTGTCCAGCCGGTGAAAGATATGTCCTGATCGGCTGTAACCGAATTGAAGTTTTCGTTCACTTCGGCAACAGGTGTAACATCACCTCCGCCGCCACCGCCACCGCAACGTGTGCCGGTCATGTCAACTTCCGAAACTGTCCTGATGTACAGCTGATAGGTTGTATTGAAAATGCCCACCACAGCAATCAGGCTTCCTTTACCTTCGGGAAGGGGTTTGGTTGCAAAATTGGCATAATTACTGGACCTTACAATGATTGATTTACCATTGCAATCTTCAATGAATCGGTTTCCATAGCCACTGGCATCAGCATAGTTCTTTCCGAGGTCGCCAGAGATAAACTGCACATTTTCGAGTTTTATCAGCTTGGCCTGATAGCCTCCGGCAAGTATCTGGGAGATGGTTACCACCTCAGGCTCGGGATATTTTTTGTTAGCCAGGATCACGATGTTGCTGTCGGCGTTCAGGTTATCAATCTGATAGAGTTTGTTATAGTCGTTCAGAATGGCTTTCCTGAGGTACACCTGCACCGAGTCGCCGGTCCTGAGTCCGCTTTCGCCAGTAAACCGCAGGTTGATGGCACCTGTGGCATCCTTAACAAACACACTCTTGTATATGTTTCCGGAAGTTTCATCCATGTTTACTACAGCATACAATGAAGCATCATAGTCAAAAACAATTGGTTTTTCATTCGCGCTTGCATTGTCATACATAGAAATCAGCTCGGCAATGGTTTTTACCTCGCCCACCGGCAGTTTTCCAATCGGTGGTTTGTCGAATTCCTTCTTAACGCAACCGCCCAATAAGACGGAAAAGAGAAGAACCAGCAGTGCCAATCTGTTATTTAAACTTTTTAACTTGTTCATAATCATTCGGGTTGTTAAGTATTTATGCAATATTGTATTGTTGATTTTTTATCTTCTGATGGTCAGGTTTACAAAATATGTGGTGCCATACATATAGGAGTATTTAGCAGGGAAGCGGTCAGGGTTATTCAGATCTGTGCGCAACTGCTCAAATCCCCACATAATGATGTCTTTGGAGTTGAGCATGTTGTTAACGCTGACTGTTAAACCTATGTAATACTCTTTCACCCTCCATGATTTACCTCCAAAGAAATCCAGGGTAAAGGCGGGGTCGAGTTTTTTCTGCGTCAATAGTTTGTCAATCCTGTAGTCACCATCCCAGTAATTGTCCATTGACTCAGCAGTATAGTTATCTGCATTGGGCTCAAGGTAATTGTTGTCATAGTAATTCCCACTGATTCCGGCAAACCAGAATCGTGAAGAATTATATTTAATACCGGCTGACAAGGCGGTTTGCGGTGTTCCCCCGACATAGTAATTTTTCAGGTACACTGTCCTGTCTGTGGCAATGAGGGATGCATCGTTGTCGCGGGCAATAGTCACCAGTGGTCTTGAGGTGTAAATATATTCGCCATGGGCAGCGACGCCAGTGAGTGTAAATGAAGGGCTGATGTTGGCTTCGACACCTATCTCGATGCCCTGATGCTGCTTGTCAATGCCCGACATTACATAATTAACAAATGACTTCAGGTCTTCATGGTAATAGCTTCTTACCCAAAGCTCATCGGCAAACCGCGAATAGTAAGCCGTGGCACGAGCCTTAAACTTAGGCGCCCTGATAACATAACTGATGTCGCCCGACATCATTTCTTCACTTTTCAGGTTACTAACTGTAAAATCGCGGGTACGCGCTGAAATGTAGGCATCCTGAAAAAACGGGGCCCTGGTAAGTATGGCTCCGTTGGCAACAATATAATTTCGGCCATCAATTTTATAAGAAGCTCCGGCTTTGACAGCATAGTCAAAGAAGTTGTTCTTTTTTGAATCACCAAACGAGTTATCGGGGAATCTGCCGTTCTGCATGTGGCCGGTGCGCCAAAATACGGTGTTGGTGAGTTCGACTCCTGCAAACACATCAAAGCGGCTGAGTTTCCATTCGGCCTGCCCCCATAATTTCGATTGATTCACGTTGGCTGTGTAGTCATATCCGAATTTATCACCAACCTTAACAATGCGGTTCGGGAACCTGAGGTCATTCTGCGATTCGTCTGTTGAAGTAAATGGTTCCTCATCAGCATATTTATCAACATCCACCCAGAAATCGCCTCCCAGCAGGTCATCAATCATTTTGTAGTTTTTCCCTTTAGATACCGTAACACTAATTCCTCCTGCAAGGATGGTCTTTGCATTCAGCTGGTGTTGCAGGTTGGTGTTGAAGCCCCATTGGTTCTTGTCCTGCCTGCGGTCTTCAACGATATATTTCGACCTGTAGCCTGTAACCGCGTTACCGGCAATGCCGTTTGCATTTTCAATGGTTGCCAGGCGTTTGCTGTTGGCAAAATAAAAATTGTCCCATTGAATCTGTCTGTACGCTTCATTGTTCTTCCACTGGTACAGAACATCTTCATATTTCTCAAGGTTATCAATCATCAGCCAGTAGCTGGGCAGGTTGCGGTAGTAATCAGGCCTTGGATCATTGGCTTCGCCCCATTCCAGAGATGTTGAACTTCCTTTTCCAAACCAGTGGTACACTGATGAATTTAAAGTTGTGCGGTCATTAAGGTCCCAGTAATGGGCAAATTGAATAAAGGGTTGGTGGTAACTGCTGATGCGGGCATTGCGGATTTCACCGTTCTGGTAGCCCCAGTTTGCGTTGTAATAATTACTTCCACTCAGGTCGTAGGCTTCCTGGGTTGAAACTGAGGAGCGTGCCCTTTCGTTGGGGGCTCCAAAGGCAACAAGGCCGAGGCTGTGTTTCGCATTCAACTTCTTCTCAAGTGAGAGAAAATAGCTGTAGGCATCATAATATGTGCCTTTAACATAGCTTTCCAAAGCCCAGCGCTTTGAACCGGAAACTACTACAGACCAGCCGTTATCCATCATTCCTGTGGCGTGGTGGGCCATGATACGGTTATTGTAGCTCCTGTTGGAGGCTGAATAACCAATATTGGTGCTTTTGCGGTAGGTGCTTGCACGTGCAACAATATTGGAAATACCACCGATTCCGCCAAAACCATACTCGGAAAAGCCGATGCCATTGCCAACTTCAATGTTTCTGGTGGCATCGTTGAGCCCTCCCCAAGTGGACCAAAATGCTCTTCCTGTTTCGGGGTCGTTCATAATGATGCCGTTGAACATCACTGCGGTGTGGTCAGAGTCATAGCCCCTGATCCGGAAACGCACCGAGCCGAAGGTGTAGCCGGCAGTAGACACAAATATGTCCCTCGATGACTGCAGCAAGCCCGAGATATCCTGAGACTCCGCTTTTCCGTCAAAATCGGCTTCGGTCATTACAAATGTGGGTAGCTTGATATCAGCAGCATCAAATTTGGTCGTGTCCGTCTGGGCATTAACCACAACACAAAGCAATATTGAAACAAGCAGCAGGGTAGTTTTTCTCATGTGGCAAATATCTAAATGTATCTTACAGAATTTTAGGATGCAAAATTAACTTAAATGTTTTACCCCAAGTCAGAATGGGAAGGTTTAAGTCCTATTTTTGCATTTAATTATTAAGTCAGGTAATATAGCTGACTTTAAGGTTCAATTTTGTTGACTTTACTTCATAATATGGCAAAGCTAAAAATTATATCTGCGACACTGCTGACCGCACTGTGGCTGGTTTTTTCAGGGTCTGTAACCGCACAATCGTCGGGTAGTTCATTCCGAATCGGGTGTGTTGCTTTTTATAACCTTGAGAATTTGTTCGATACCATCAACGACCCAAATGTTAATGATGAAGAATACACTCCTGAAGGTGCGGTTCGCTGGAATTCGGAAAAGTATATCCACAAGCTTAAGAACCTTTCCGAAGCCATTGCGGGCATTGGCCTGGATTTTACGCCCGACGGAGCCGCTATTTTGGGAGTTGCTGAAGTTGAGAACGAGGTAGTGCTGCACGACCTGGCTAAGCAACCGGCAATCAGTGACCGGCAGTATAAGGTAATCCACTACCATTCGCCAGACCGCCGGGGAGTTGATGTTGCCCTGATGTACCAGCCAAAATATTTCAGGCCAACTAATTCCAAGTCCTACAGGCTATACGTAGAAGGCTCACCCGATTTCCTGACACGTGACCAGTTAGTTGTTTCAGGTCTTTTCGACGGAGAAGAACTGCACATCATTGTTAATCACTGGCCTTCGCGCCGGGGTGGCGAAAAAAGATCCATGCCGCTGAGGATGGCCGCTGCCAGATTGAACCGTCATATTGTTGATTCGCTGCAGGCAATAAACCCTGATGCCAAAGTGATAGTTATGGGCGACCTGAACGATAACCCAACCAACAAAAGCATTACAGAAGGCCTGAATGCAAAAGGGTCGCAAACTTCACTGAAGCCAGGCGAACTGTACAACCCCATGCATGCACTTTATAAAAAAGGAATTGGTTCCAATGCATGGCAAGACACCTGGAGCCTGTTCGATCAGGTAATTGTTAGCCAGGGATTGCTTGGTACTGATTTGTCCACTTACAAATTTAAAACTGCAAGGGTCCACAATAAAACTGAATTAACACAAAAAAGCGGGCGATTTAAGGGTTATCCTAACAGAACATATGTCGGAGGTTCCTATCTGGGTGGCTATAGTGACCATTTTCCAGCCTACATCATCATTGCAAAGGAAGTGAAGCAGTGAGCCTGAATCGTTGATTCAGGAGTGAATTTGGGATAAAAACTTCCATGAAACCAGCTGTTACTTCCGGCCAATAGATCTTACATTGAACTGATTATCAATTTTCAAAGGTTTGTCAAAACTGTTTGCCAGCTGTTCCCACGGAACCATTTTGAAATTTTGTGTGGTATCAGCCCCGTTTGTTTTGTTGTATCCATCCTGAGCAATAAAAAATCCATTTGGAAAGTTTTCGTTCAGCGCCATATTGATAACATCAATGCCATCGGTCTCTTCTGTTGCATCGGCATATTCTCCGTCAACAATCCTGAAACAACCCAGAAAACTGTTTTTTCCTCCCCTTTCGAATACTGCATAAGCATTGTCTCCCTGAACGGATGCCAGTAAGTAGCCACCGCCATTGGCAGCATAGTAAATCGCAAGACCTTCAATATCAGGTATCATATAGGGCGAAGTAGTATCAGCAATTAATTTGCGGGTGTTGCCCCGTTCAGGATCTGCATAATACTTCCATATCCCATAGGTTTCTTCGCCAACGTACAAATACCCAAGCTCATCATCAGCAACACAACCCTCTGTCTGGCGGCCAACTTTTATGGCCCTAACTTTACGTGCATCAATTTTTGATTCGCTGCTGGCAAAAAGCTCCCATTGTTCCAGATCGCCGTCTTTGCTGTTTATGAACGCATAAGTTTTTCCGTTGACAGAGCTTTGATACAAACAAAAACCATAAACCTCATCAAGTCCTGTACGTATTGTGCGGGCGGCAATATCTTTAATCCTGAGCGAGTCGGGATCAACAGTGTATACCGAAATAGAATTGAAGGAACGGTTGCTCGCGGCTACTATGTCCACCTGTCGGCCATTAAGATCAAATCCGTATCGCACATCCACATTGTTTACCCTGCCTGCCTGCACAAACTGCACTTCTTTTCCATCAAGGTTAAAGACAACCAGCCCGGCTTTCTTATTGGTTCCAATCACCAGACTTTTGGCCGGATCAGTTGGATGAACCCATATGGCGGGGTCATCAGCCGAATCACCAAAGGTATCCATTGGGTCGGTCTCAACGCTGGCTTCAACCGTATTGCAGGGATAAACATCAGCCTTATGTCCCGGAAGCATGTAGTTGCAGGATGAACTTAAAACAACAAATGCAGCGGCTAAGAGAAATATTCTATTCATTTGGTTTTGATTTCAGATTCAATGTCAACGTACTGCATACACAAACAATAACATTCCTAATAATTAATAGATTTACAATCCAACATATGATAATTCACTGAATATCTTTGCAAAAAAACACAAAAACAGTTTTGTTCAAACCAATCCTGTTTTAAGTATTTGTTAACCTTTTACTTCAGCTGTTTGGCAAATGGGCTTCAGCATGAAACAAGTCAGGCTCATTTCCAGCTGATTTGCGTATCTTTGCAGCATGGAAACACAACGACAGCAAAAGATTGGCAGGTTGCTGCAACGCGATTTGGGACAATTGTTTCAGATCGAATTGAAAACAATAGCCCCGGGAACTCTGGTCACCGTAACCAAAGTATATGTCAGTCCTGATTTATCAACAGCCAAAGTATTCCTGAGTTTATTCGGCCCAAAGGATAAAAAAGTCCTTTTGGAGAATTTCAAAACCCATTCAAAAGAAATCAGGCTGTTGTTGGGCAAGCGTGTGCGTCATCAGCTGCGCATCATTCCCGACCTGTTTTTCTATCTTGATGATTCACTGGATTATATTGAGCGGATTGACAACCTGCTTCAGGAATAGTTCGCGCCCGACAACTTCAAACAACTTCAAACCATGCAATACGACCCGATCAAGCGAAGCCTCGGAAAAGTATTCAACCGCAGCCCGCTGAGCCGAAAGTTATTTTATTATCTTCTTGATATCCTGTTGCTGAGGGCATGGCACATCAAAAAAGCGCTCAGAAAATATGCCTTAGAACGTGACGCTGATACACGGGTTCTTGATGCCGGCTCTGGTTTCGGACAATACGTTTATTATCTGGGGCGAAAAAACCCCGGGTGGCATATACTTGGATTGGATGTCAAAGAAGAGCAGATTGAGGATTGCATTCGTTTTTTCAGTACAATTGGGTTCAATAATGTCAGTTTTCAGACGGCCGATCTCACACGCCTTGAATACAGGGATGCCTTCGACCTGGTGCTATGTGTTGATGTGATGGAGCACATTGAAGAAGACGTGAAGGTTCTGACAAATTATCATACAGCACTAAAGAAAGGGGGAATGCTGCTTATTTCCACCCCTTCGGACCAGGGTGGGTCGGACGTTGATCACCACCACGATGCTGCAAATGGCGCTGTAGGGTTTATTGATGAACACGTGAGGGATGGATACGGAATCAGTGAGCTGGATCAGAAACTTCGGCAGGCTGGATTTACAAAAACAGACATCCGCTACCAGTATGGAATTCCCGGAAGGATTTCGTGGCGGCTCTCGATGAAGTTCCCTATTTTGATGCTGAACACCTCAAAGATTTTCTTCATTGTGTTACCTTTTTATTATTTACTTGTCTTTCCCTTTTGCCTGTTGCTCAACTTTCTTGATGTCAGGTGGAAGCACCAAACCGGCACAGGACTGATTGCCAGGGCATGGAAACAAGTTTAAATAAAATTAAATAACAAGATGGAAACATTGAAACCAAAGCACTGCATTATCGGTGCAGGAGGATCAATCGGGAGCCTGCTCGCTGCAGAACTGAACGCAATGGGTGTAAGGATGGTTTTAGCCGGAAGAAACCCGAAAAAAGTAAACCCCGCGGACGAAATTATCCGCACTGACGCACTAAATCTTGATGAGGTCCGGAATGCCGTAAAGAACACCGAAACGGCTTACCTGCTGCTCGGACTGCCCTATAACACGGCTGTCTGGAAACGCGACTGGCCTGTTGTGATGGACAATGCAATCAAGGCTTGCTCGGAAAACAATACACGGCTGGTTTTTTTCGATAATGTTTATATGTACGGCAGAGTTAACGGATGGATGACCGAAGAAACAGTTTTTAATCCATGCAGCCGCAAAGGCGAGGTGCGCGCGGCTATTGCCACCCATCTGCTCGACGAAATCAAAAAAGGCAACATCAATGCACTAATTGCCCGATCAGCTGACTTTTACGGCGCCAATGCCCTGAACACTTTTGTTGTTCCTATGGCTTTTCAGAAACTTAAGCAGGGCAAAAAGGCTTCATGGCTTGGGAATGATCAGGTAAAACATTCGATGACCTATACTCCTGATGCCGCAAAAGCAGTGGCCTTGCTGGGCATAACAACATCAGCCTTTGGTCAGACATGGCACCTCCCCACCCACCATGATGCGCTGATAGGTAAAGAGTTTATTCAAACCATTGCTGCATATTATGGCGTAAAAGCATCATATCAGACACTTTCGTCTTTTATGATGAAACTAGCAGGTATATTTAGTCCCGTGGCGAAAGAATCAACCGAAATGATGTATCAGTTTGAATATGAATACCTCTTCAGCAGTAAGAAATTTCAGGATCATTTTTTCGAAGCCGTTACATACGCTGAAGGCATCAGGGAAACGGCAGCAGGGATTTAGAATATCTAAACCAGAATCAGTTCGTAGGTAAGCTTGCTACATTCAGACTGGCATCAAGATCATTTTGCCTACCTTTGCAACGATAAGTCGATTGACCGTTGAACCTTCCTTTTTTTATTGCAAAGCGATATCTGGTTGCGAAAAAAAGCCACAACCTGATCAACATCATCACCATTATTTCAGTCGTGGGTGTTGGGGTGGGTGCTTTTGCGCTTATTGTAGTACTTTCTGTGTTCAATGGTTTTGAGCAGGTTATCAGTACTCTGGTCAACAGTGTAAGCCCGCAATTACTGATCGAACCTCAGTTGGGAAAAACAATTGATACAAGGACCTTTCCTTACGGGCAGATTGGCAAGATTGACGGTGTTCTGGCCGTTACTGCCATCACTGAGGAAGATGCCCTGTTCAGGTATAACGACAAACAACATATCGGACGTATTAAGGGCGTCGAATCAGTGTACATGGAGTTGGGTCATTTTGAGCCTCTTATGGTTCAGGGATCATTTGTGCTGAAACAGGATGAGCGCCCGTTTGCTGTTGTCGGTTCGGGAGTTGCCTGGTTTCTGGGCATCAACGTGAAAAACCCCGGTTCATTAATCACCCTTTTTGTACCAAAACGAGGAAAAGCCTCAGTAATGTCTTTTGAGCAATCTTTCAACAGTTTGAGCATTCAGCCAATCGGAGTTTTTTCCTCGCAACAGGATTATGATGCCAAATATGTGCTGGTACCTCTTGAATTTGCCAATGAAATGCTTGGTTATGAGCACGAGGCAACTGCTTTTGAAGTTTTTATTGCCCAGAAAAGTGACGGAAAAAACATAAAAAAAGCAATCAGGCAATTGCTTTCTGATGGCTATGTCATTAAAGACCAGTTTGAGCAGCAGGAAACCCTGTACCGCATTATGCGCTCCGAGAAATGGGCTATTTTTATCATCCTCACCTTTATCCTCATCATGGCCACTTTTAACATCATAGGCTCCCTCACCATGATCATCGTGGATAAAAGAAAAGATATTACAGTTCTGAAAAGTCTGGGGGCAGGCAAAACCCTTATCAGCAAGTTGTTTCTTGCAGAAGGAATGCTGATCACCGTTGCAGGTGGGATTACTGGATTACTTGGAGGAATTATACTTGTTTTGCTGCAGCAATATTTTGGATGGCTTAAACTCGGCAACGAAGGCGGATCATTCATCATAGAAGCCTATCCCGTAAGTCTTCAAATAAATGATGTTTTCATGGTTTTTACCACTGTTGTCCTCATCGGATTGCTTTCATCGGCTTTCACCGTAAGGCAGTCACTGAAGCGGCTGGGTAAAGAATCCATCAGAAACGGATAGGCAACACACAACAGTATAATTGCAACCTCCGGAGCAATCAGGTTGTCATACGTTTAATCTGTAAAAAGATGCTTTTGTCTGTCGGTAAAACCAATTATTTAACAACCTTTGCAGAAGTAAGCCAGTATTCAAACCATCGAACAGAACCTTACCATGAAACGTTTTCAATTGAAATTTAATTTGCTGATAATGTTGGCATTAATTATGATGCCAGTAGTATTCACCGGCCAAACCAGCCTATTAACAAGCCAAGGCCCAACTGATCTCATTATTAATGAATCGAATGATGCAGGCATCAGGCTGACCAACCGTATCGGAGCGATCCGGATATCCGACCTCACGGAAGCCGGAAGGGAATTTACCCGGCTGAACATACCCGGCTATGTCAATAACCTGCAGTTTGGTTCTCCCGAGCTACCTGTATTCCGTCGCCTGGCAGAAATTCCCGAAGGTGCTGAGGTCAGCGTGGTCATAACAGGGTATAGCCGACTTGAGTATGATCTTGATGAGCTTGGGCATATCGCTCATTTGTATCCTTCTCAGCCGCCGCGAAGCAAATCGGAAGACGAACACAGCCTGTTGATCCGTGAAAAAGATTACAAACAAAATAGTTTTAATTCGGACGACCTCATCAGCATTGATGAATTGGGCAGCATGCGCGGGACAAGAATTGTAAGGCTCAATATTTCGCCTGTCAGATATAACCCTTCATCAAATAAAATTCAGGTTTTTGAGAATCTGGAGTTCACTCTTGTGTACAGTTTTCAGGATGGCAAAACACCTTTCGTAGACAAAAGGCACCTTCGTTCACCGTATTTCAACGGGATTAGTCGTGGGCTGCTCAACAGGCAGATTGCTGATCAACGCGAAAACCTCACCCGTTATCCGGTCAGCTATGTTATTGTCAGCGATCGTATGTTCGAGGCTCAGCTTCAGCAGTTCATTGACTGGAAAACACAAAAGGGGTTTACCGTGACCGAAGCTTACACGGACCAGCCCGAAGTAGGCAACACAACAACAAGCATCAAGGCTTACCTGCAAAGCCTGTATAATGCCGGAACAACGGAAGAGCCCGCACCATCATTTGTGCTTTTTGTGGGTGATGTGCAGCAAATTCCAGCATGGAACAATGGAAATGGTGCCACCGACCGTAACTATGTGGAATACACCGGAGATTTGTTTCCGGAGATATTTTACGGTCGTTTTTCGGCACAAAACGCAGCCCAGCTGCAACCCATGATTGACAAAACCATGCAGTATGAGCAATATACCATGCCCGATCCGGGCTACCTGAACGAGGTTGTGCTTGTAGCCGGAATGGACGGGGCACATGGTAACAACTGGGGTAACGGTCAGGTGAACTACGGAACCATAAATTATTTCAATGCGGATGAAGGCATCACGGCACATACGTACCTTTATCCGGCTTCAGGAAGCCAATCGGCACAGATCAGGCAGAACGTGAGTGATGGAGTAACCTTTTCGAACTACACTGCGCATTGCAGTCCCGACGGCTGGGGCGACCCGTCTTTCTCGATCAGTCATATCCCTGCTTTGCAAAATCAGGACAAATACGGTTTCATGCTGAGCAATTGCTGCTCTTCTGCCGAATATCAGTTGTCGGAGTGTTTTGCCGAAGCCATCGTCAGGGCCGCAGGCAAAGGCGCTGTGGGTCATGCCGGAGGATCGAACAGCACCTATTGGGACGAAGATTATTATTTCGCCGTGGGCGTTGGTGCCATTACACAAACCCCGCCCGCATATGAAGAAACAAGCTTAGGCGCCTTCGACCGTATGTTTCATACCCATGGTGAGGCATTTCCTGAATGGTACACGACACAGGATCAGATTATCTTCGCCGGCAACCTTGCTGTTACAGAAGGTTCTCCCGGAATGGCCCAGTATTACTGGGATATCTATAACCTTATCGGAGACCCCTCACTCATGGTTTATTTGTCCGAACCCCCTGTTATGCAGGTCACACACACTCCCTTTTTACCTGTTGGGTCAACATCAGTGACGGTGAATGCCGTTCCTTATGCATATATTGGTTTCACCATGAACGGAACTTTATACGGAGCCGGACTTGCCGATGAAAACGGACTTGCTGTTGTTGAACTTGACGCACTTTCCTCACCAGGCATTGCAAGTCTAACGGTTACCGCACAAAATTATCAGCCTTATGTTGGTCAGGTGATTGTAAACGCACCCGATGGGCCATATGTGATCTACAAGACACATCTTATTCAGGATGAAGATGGTAACGGACAGGCCGACTTTGGCGAAAATATGCTACTTGATATGACCATGGAAAATGTAGGCAATGGCCTGGCTGAAAATGTAACAGTAACCATCAGTTCACAAAGTGAATATGTTACCATCACTGGCAACAATGCCGGTTTCGGCGATATTGAAGGCAACCAGACTTCCTTTGTTGCGACTGCTTTCGAACTTAACCTGCACCACAATGTTCCTGACAAACACAACATCTCCTTCAGCCTTCTTGCCGAAAGCGCCGGCAGAGAAGCATGGAGCAGCAGTTTCATCATTCAGGCACATGCACCTAAATTAGACATCAACGAGGTTGTAATTAATGATGCCAGCGGCAACGGCCGTCTCGAACCGGGCGAAACAGGCAGCATTGTGCTGATGGTTAAAAATGCCGGAAGTTCCGACCTGCTGAACAGCCTTTCGCAACTGAGCTGCAGCAATACAGGAATCTCAATTAATACTGAGCCGTTAACCACCAACCTTCATCAGGCAGGACAAACAGTTGAGCTAACCTATCAGGTGAGCGTTTCTCCCGATACTGAAGATGGTGCTACAGTAATCTTCAGCCTTGAAACCATAGGGAATAACCAGTTTGCCTCCACACTGGATTTCTCCCTCACAATAGGCCAGATACCTGTGCTGGTGCTCGACCTGGCCGGAGGGCCTTCGGCAGCTGCCATGCAAAGCTGTTTCAACACACTTAATGTCGGCACCGAAATGATCACAGGAATGCCTGCCGACCTGTCAATGTATAAAAGCATTTTTGTTTGTCTTGGAATTTACCCCCAGAACCATGTACTGAGCAGCAGTGCAGGACAACAGCTTGCAGCCTATCTCGACCAGGGAGGCAGATTGTTTATGGAAGGTGGCGACACATGGGCTTATGACAATGCCACACCTGTACACAGTTATTTCCATATAACCGGTCTGGAAGATGGCAGCGGTGACCTGACCAACCTTGTCGGACTCGAAGGTTCGCTCGGACAGGGACTTCAATATGTTTATGACGGAACCAACAGCTATATTGACCGCATTCAAGCCGGTGCAGGCGCCGTAACCATTTTCCGCAACTCCGCACCAGACTATGGAGTAGCCGTGTCGTACGAAAACGGTTTGTACAAAACCATTGGTACATCGTTTGAATTCTCAGGACTAAAAGATAACGGGGCCAACACCAAAGATTACCTGATGTCGCGCATCCTTTCCTGGTTTGAAGTGCCCTATTTCTGGACTTCAGTGGGAGAACCGAAAGAGGAAAAAACCAATGTAACCCTCTATCCTAATCCTGCCAGAGATCATGTAAGCATATTGATCAGTCATCCGCAAACCAATACAATGACTGTAAGCCTGTTCAACCTGATGGGACAAAAAATCCTGACCCTCAATGAGCAGGAAGCATTACGTGAAGCAACCAGTGTTATGTTTCACCTGAACACAAACGAGCTCCCGGAAGGAATCCTGATGGTTGTCGTGGAAGCAGAAGGTTTCAGGCGGTCGAACAGATTGGTCATCACCCGTTAGTATACGAAAAAGTCTTTTATTTGTACCATGAAATTATTTCAATCAACATAAAAATTAGTCAAAATGAGACGATTATTTATCATCCTGATTCTTGCTTCACTTTCAGTGTTCAGCCTCCGGGCCGATGAATGGAAAAGCCTTGGAAGCAACACACCTGTTGCCGCCGACATTCAGCTTATCAGCGAAAGTAGTGAAGGATTGACAATTTCTTTCAACCTCGGTGGTTTCTGGCTCAAACCAGTAGTTACACCTACAGGCGAAAGAAGCTACAGGGCAACCGTGGATGGCGCTACCCCGCTGCTCGAAGCCGGTGCCCCCGACCTTGGCAAACTAACAGCATCGGTGAATATCCCCGACCTGGCACATATGGATATTCAGATCATTGAGGCTGTTTACCATGATTATGAAGCTGTCAATATTGCCCCTTCAAAAGGAAACCTGTACAGGAATATCAACCCCGAAACAGTTCCGTTTGTTTATGGTGCTGTTTATCAACAGGATGCTTTCTATCCGTCTGCATTGGCATGGATGCGCGAACCCTACATCATCAGGGAGAAACGCGGACAGACTTTGGTTATCAACCCCTTCCAGTATAACCCCGTAAGCCGCACACTGCGTGTGTATTCGAAAATCGTGGTAGGGGTCAAAGAAACCCAGGGTGAAGCAGTTAACGTGCTGGACAGCAAACCTGCAGTTCAACCTTCGGGAAGTGAATTTGAATATGTTTATGCAAAACAGTTTCTAAACTACAGCCCGCAACACGGGCGCTATACTCCGCTCAGCGACAGGGGCAATATGCTCATTATCGCCTACGGGCCATTCATGGATGCCCTTCAGCCCTTCGCTGACTGGAAAATTCAATCAGGGATGGAAGTTGAAATGGTTGATGTGGCCACTATTGGCAACAGTGCAGCCATCAGGCTATTTGTAGCCAATTATTACAACACCAACGGACTAACTTTTTTGTTGCTGGCCGGTGATGCCGCGCAGGTTCCTCCCGGTTTTCAAAGCGGGGATTCAGACAATATCTATTCCTATATTGTTGGCAACGACAGCTACCCGGATATTTTTGTCGGCCGGTTCAGCGCTGACAACCTCAATGATCTGCAGACTCAGATTGACCGCAGCCTTGATTATGAGATGAATCCATACACTGCAACAAACTGGTATGACAAAACGATTGGTATTGCTTCGCAGGAAGGCCCCGGCGACAACAACGAACTTGACTATGAGCACATCAGGGTAATCCAGCAGGAGCACCTTGGGTTCACATACACTTATGCGCACGAATTGTTTGAAGGAAGTCAGGGAGGCAACGATGCCCCCGGTCATCCCACCCCTGCACAAGTTGCTGCAGCCGTAAACCAGGGCGCATCAGTAATCAACTACACCGGACACGGAAGCCAGTCATCCTGGGGCACTTCGGGATTCAACATTTCAAACGTCAACCAATTGACCAACACGGGTATGCTGCCTTTCATCTGGAGTGTAGCCTGTGTGAATGGTGATTTTAAAAACGGAACCTGCTTCGCCGAAGCATGGCTCAGAGCCACACACAACAACGAACCCGCCGGTGCCATTGGCATTATGGCATCAACCATCAACCAGAGCTGGAACCCGCCAATGGCCGGACAGGACGAGATGAACCTGATTCTTACGGAAGCATATGCAAACAACATCCGCCGCACATTCGGGGGCCTGTCAATGAATGGTTGCATGAAAATGAATGATGCCTATGGATCAGGAGGAAGTGAAATGACTGATACCTGGGTACTGTTTGGTGACCCATCGCTGATGGTACGCACCGCCAATCCCACCGCACTCACTGTTACCCATAATCCAAGTATATTTATTGGTATTGGCCAGTTTACCGTTAACTGTGCCACGGAAGGGGCTTTTGCAGCCCTTTCGATGGACGGACAACTGCTGGGTGCGGCCGAAATTGAAAACGGCGTTGCTGTTATCAATTTTGAACCGATACAGATACCCGGGACTGCAACTCTCACCGTAACAGCTTTTAACCATCTGCCCTACATTGCCGCATTGGATGTAATCCCGAATGAAGGACCATTTGTGGTTTGTTCAGGATTAGACATGAATGACGAGAATGCTAATGGACAGGCCGACTACAGCGAGAACATCCTCCTTGGTCTGGATATGTTCAATGTGGGCATGGATGATGCAACACAGGTAACTGTTGTCATTAGCTCAACCAGCGAATATGTTACCATCAACGATGCTTCTGAGTATTATGGCACCATCCCGGCCGGTGAAACCATTTCTGTTGCTGATGGATTCGACATCACTATAGCTCAAAATGTGCCCGACAACACCATCATAGCGCTTAATGTCAGCGCCGAAGACAGCCAGAACCGTACTGTCTGGAACTCCACGGTTACCTTCAGGGCCTATGCACCCGTTGTCGGCCTGGGTGTAATTGTTGTGGATGATGCAAATGGAAATAACAATGGCAAACTCGATCCGGGCGAAACAGCCACGCTGCACATTGGCATGGCCAACAACGGCGGATCGGCTGCATACAACGCAACCACCATCCTAAGCTCATCAAGTCCATATATTACTGTGGAAACAGAAGCTGTTACCACTGAACTCATGGCTTCAGGCTCGAACCACACTATGTCCTTCGTTGTTTCAGCAGATGAATCAACCCCACAAGGTGACATTACACAGTTTATGCTGAACATGACAGCTGACCATGGCTTTACTGCTGAGGCAGGCTTCACACTCATCGTTGGTCAGGTCCCGGTGCTTGTTCTTGACCTCGCTGGTGGTCAATCAGGCACAATGATGAATCTGTGCATTGAAGAACTCAATGTAGGCATGGACATGATGACTTCGATGCCGGAAAACCTGTCGCTTTACCGCTCAGTGTTTGTCAATCTGGGTGTATATCCCGAAAACACTGTATTATCAGCTGATCTGGGCCAGAAACTTGCCAATTATCTCATTCAGGGCGGAAACCTGTACATGGAAGGCGGCGATACCTGGGCCTATGACCAGCAGACTGCAGTGCACGCTTACTTTGGCATCAATGGCCTTGAAGACGGTTCGGGCGACCTGGGACAGATCAACGGGGTAGATGGCAGTTTTGCAGCAGGATTAAGCTATACCTACAACGGACTCAACAGCTACATTGACAGGATTGCACCGAACAGCCCTACTTCGTTCAGTATCCTTCGCAACCAGAGCCCTGTTTATGTTACCGCAGTTGCCAATGTAACACCAACCTACAAAACCGTTGGTGCCTCGATGATGTTTGCCGGCCTGAGTTCTCCGATAGAAACCGAGCAAACTGCATTCATGGCTTCATTACTTAATTTCTTCGAGATACCGTATGTTTGGACCGGCATTGAAAAACGCCAGACCGAAAACACAACCATCACTGCCTATCCCAACCCATTCCGTGAACAGCTCACTTTCAGCCTCGAAATCACTGAAAGCAGCAAGATACAGGTAGTTCTTTACGACCTATCAGGAAGACAGGTGGGTTTAGTTTATGAAGAACAAGTGAATCCGGGAACCCATGAGCTGCGCATACCCGATGCTGAAGTTCAGAAATTGCAATCAGGCGTCTATTTTGGCCGGGTTTTTGTTAATGACAACATAAGCACAACAAAACTAATTAAATGGTAGTTTAAAATAGCTGTGATTAATTAACCCAAAAAAGAACTTAAAGATGAAAAGAATTGCTTATTTGATCGTTGCGTTTGTCTTTATCGGCATGAACGCAGCCATTGCACAAAACACGGTAACACAACCTGTCAAGCAGAAGAAACAGGAAGTACAGGGCAAGCAGGAGTCGCAAGACAAAGTGCTGCCAGGCAAGAACAGCGGAAGCATGAAAAAAGCTGAAACACCCAAAACCGGCATTGTTAAGGAGCAAAACTCAGCCACAGCAGTGCAGCCTTCTGATAAAAACAGTGGGCAGGTTATTTCCAAATCAGGCCAGGAGGGCGCCGCAAAAAGTTCAGCGGTTTCTCTTGAATACATGAAAAAGGAAGTGTATCCCGTTATGAGGGCAGAGCGCACTAAATTAGACAAAGCCATGAGCAAGGAAGACAGGGATAAACTGAACCAGCTCAGGGAAGAGTACAAAAAAGAGCGTAAAACCACAGAGCTTTTCACCGAAGCTGACCTCAACATGTCTGCCGAAACCATGGCCAAAAGCAATACCCCGCGCATGAACGACATCCGCAGGCAGGTGCTTGCCATCGGCAACAATTATCCCAAAGAAATGAAGGAATCCATGAGTGTACTTGAGCGCAAAAAAGACGGATGGAAAACCGGCATTGCCGAAGCAAGCGGAAACACCATGAAAAGCAGTACACCTTCCCAGATTCACGGAAAACCGGGTGCCGCCCTCGACCGCAACCCAATTGATGTGGTGACCAACCCATTCCTGTTCCTGCTTTGGGATGCCGAACTTCCGGCAGCCACAAAAAAAGGCAACAGATAGCCCCACTTCCCGTAAACACATCAAACGGCTGGTTAACTGCAGAGTTGCCAGCCGTTTTCGTTCAGGCTTATGGCAGTTACAAATTCCTTTGCCTTTTGCGGTTCATCCGCTTCAATGATCAGGTCTGCATGATCTTTCCAACTGAGGCTGCGCGATTTAATATTCAATGGATTCAGGATAAGCACAAATATACCCGGTTTGACAACTTTTCTAAGGCTTCCTGATTCGCACACAATCACAGCGTTACTGTCAATCTTGTCCAGAAAAGCCTTCATTGCCTGTTCCAGTATATGGTCATGGGCACGAATGTAATACACTGCGGTGGCACCCGCGACCAACATTCGCGAAGTGTCTTTCACACCATCAGTAAGGACTTCCTGAATAATCTCAAACCCCTCCCCTGCTTCAAAGTGTGAATGGCTTCCATGAAACGAGCCCTCCCCCGGAAGTATGCTGGTGACCTTAAGGCCAATCAGGGGTCTGTGTCCCGAATATCTGGAAATCAAGGCTTCCGCAAAGCCCGTCTTGCCCGAGTTCCTGCCGTTTCCGGCAATAAGACACAAATTGGGCAGGTGGAATATCCCGGTAGTATTGGAATTCATGAGGGCAAAAGTAGCTTTATTCTAATTGTTCTGTTTCAAACAATCTGTATTATATACTTTTGTTGATCAGGAACCCAAACATGAATGTGATGAGTCTCAAAAGAATTTCCTTTCTTACCCTGCCCATGATCTTTCTGCTGTCTTGCATGCATAAAACAGAAAAACAAGAATTCATGCGCAAACCCGTTGATGAAATGTTTGCCCAGCGGGCTTACCCGCATGGCGATATCCCTTTTGAAGAATTAACAATACTCAACCGGGCTGCCTGTTCCGCTTAATCATTTATAAAAATATTTTGATTTTTTTCTTGCTTATCTGGTGGATTTCATAACTTTACGGCTGGAAAGGCAAACCACATAAAACCCAGTTGCTACATACAAATTACCGATGCCGAAACTTACCAATCCATTGTCGAATTTGTGGAAGAACTAAAAATGCTTGATGGTGAAACTACTTGCTTGATGCAGAATGGAAAAGAATGATAGAAAAACTTGATGTAGCATAATGCACAGGGAAAACGAATATACCGAATTCAAAAAAACCACCGGAGAACTAAAAGAAGGGGTTATTTCTATTTGCTCAATTTTAAATAAAAACGGAGATGGGGAACTCTATTTCGGTTTTAAAAATGATGGTACTCTAGTCGGACAGCAGATTTCGGAGAAAACGTTACGGGATATTTCCCAGGCTATTTCGAGCCATCTTGAACCTAAAATTTTTCCGGTTATAACCCACGAAACCAAAAATGATAAAGACTTTGTTAAAGTTATTTTCAGCGGAACCGATGCTCCTTATTATGCTTCACACACGACATTGACCGCTGGGGTTCCGGGCTTCAGCGTATCAGTAACGAATGCAGCGAAAGAGGCATTTTGTATAATTTCGATTTGCTGAGTAATGGGTTTCTTACCACTTTTGTTCGTCCTGTTATTACTATTAGCGATATTGATAAATCAGGTAGTAAAAAGATTGAAGTACCTATAGCTATAGGTGGTAAGAAAGATAAGAAAACAGGTGGTAAGAAAAGCAGTGCAACAGGTGGTAAGAAAGATGGTGAAATAAGTGGTAAGAAAACAACTATACACTCTAAAGGAATCTTGATCGAAGGTGAATACCTGAAACTTCCGGAAAGACAAAAAGATGTATTGCTTCTGATTGTTAATGACAATAAAATAACCATTGCAAGAGTTGCTAAATTTTTTGGAATTAATAATTCTGCCGCTCAAAAGCATTTTGATGCGCTGAAAACCAAAAATATTATTACGCGTAAAAAAGGCGACAAAGGCGGATACTGGAACATTATTATCAATATAGAAAAGATAATGATAGAGGGAAGCTGAAAACCTTTTTTGTTTATTCTTGCTTATTAGTTGTATTTCACAAATTTATGGACTCAACAAGTCAACTCGTCGCAAAAGGTTGTAAACTTATATATATTTGATATTCATTAATTTGCATATGTTTTAAATAAATGAAATATGTGAATAACAAAGGAAGTCAGATAGTTCTATCTCAAAGCAACATCGAAAGCAAGATTTTCAACGTCAGAGGTGTACAAGTGGTGTTGGATAAGGGTTTAGCTTCGTTTTATGAAGTGAAACCAATCCGGCTCAGAGAACAGGTAAAGCGCAACACCAACCGTTTTACCGCAGATTTTGTATTTCAACTCAATGAAGCAGAAGTTGACCTCATGGTATCGCATTTTGCGATACCTTCCAAACAATTGTTGGGTGGCTATTTACCCTATGTGTTCACCGAACAGGGCATTGCCGCAGTTTCAGCTGTTTTAAAAAGCAACAAAGCAGCCGAAGTAAGCATCATGATTATGAGGGCAAAAGTAGTTTTATTCTAATTGTTCTGTTTCAAACAATCTGTATTATATACTTTTGTTGATCAGGAACCCAAACATGAATGTGATGAGTCTCAAAAGTATTTCCTTTCTTACCCTGCCCATGATCTTTCTGCTGTCTTGTATGCATAAAACAGAAAAACAAGACTTCATACGCAAACCCGTTGATGAAATGTTTGCCCAGCGGGCTTACCCGCATGGCGATATCCCTTTTGAGGCATTCAGCAATGCACTGGATCAGGCCTTGAATATGAGGAGCAACAGCAAAAGAGATGAAGTCGCCTGGAACTTCGCAGGACCACTGAACATGGGGGGCAGGCTAAGCGCAGTTGAGGTACATCCGTCCCAACCCGGTGTAATCTATGCCGGTGCAGCCTCGGGCGGAGTGTTCCGTACGGTTAATGGCGGAGCCTCGTGGCAACCCCTATTCGACAATGCTCACGTGCTTTCGGTGGGCGACATAGCTATTGCGCCATCCAGTCCTCAAACCATTTACGTCGGAACAGGCGAGGCCAATGCCGGCGGCGGTTCACTGGCCTACGACGGATATGGCATCTACCGTTCGGATGACGGGGGCGAAAACTGGCAGCACCTCGGCCTTACTGCCTCGGGAAGCATCGGCCGTATTGCTGTGCACCCAACTGATCCTGAAACCGTTTATGTGGCCGCAATGGGCAGGCTGTTTGCCAATAATTCCGAACGCGGCCTGTACAAAACAAATGATGGCGGACAAAACTGGGAACAGCTGCTTTTTGTGAACGATTCCACCGGGGCAGTGGATGTACTTGTTCATCCGCTGAACCCGGAAACCGTATTTGCTGTCACATGGGAACGGGTGAGAAGGCCACACCGCAGAAGCTACGGCGGACAGGGATGCGGTATCTGGAAAAGTATTGATGGCGGACAAAACTGGACAAAACTTCAACTCGGTCTGCCCACCGGACAAAATGTTGGCAGAATCGGTATCAGCATGTGCGAAAGTGCACCGGAAACCTTATATGCAATCTACGCCGACCGCACAGGTTATTTCGATGGTGTGTACAAAACCACAAACGGAGGCAATTCTTGGACACGCACCAACGATGGCACCTTGGGAGGAATGTACTCCTCATTCGGATGGTGGTTCGGTCGGATTTATGCCGACCCTGCAAACCCCAACACCGTTTATGCCCTGGGTCTGGATATGTTTAAGTCAACTGATGGGGGAAATTCGTGGGTGATGACCACTTCAGGAGTGCATGTTGACCAGCACGACCTGGTGATATTGCCACAAAACACCAACACGCTCTATCTTGGAAATGATGGAGGCCTATACACCTCGGTTAACGGCGGATCAGGCTGGACACACAACAAATTCCTGCCGGTCACACAGTTTTACACCTGTGAAATAGACGAACAAAAGCCCGAAAGACTTTATGGCGGGGCACAGGACCTCGGGACACTGCGAACACTCACCGGACAGTTCGGCGACTGGTACACCATTTACGGAGGCGATGGTTTCAGGGTGCTGGTTGACCCAACCGACAATAACTTTGTTTATGCCGAATATCAATACGGCGGGTTTGCACGAAGCGTGAACGGCGGCCTCAGTTTTAGTCAGGCCCTCAATGGAATCAACAGCAACGACCGAAAAAACTGGCATACACCTGTAGTTTTCAACCCGCTGAACCCAAAAAGCCTCTACCTCGGCGCCAACAGGCTCTATAAAACCACCCAACGTGCAATCCTGTGGCAAGCCATCAGCAGCGACCTTACCAAAGGTCCGGGGGGAGGCAATCTGGTTTATGGAACCATCAGCTGTATCGAAGTCAGCAAAGCCGACACCAACGTTATCTACGTGGGAACCGACGACGGAAAAGTATGGGTGACTCAGGACGAAGGCAGCCAGTGGACGGACATCAGTGCGGGATTGCCCAACAGATGGGTTACTACCCTGAGCAGCCGGCCCGAAAACCCTGCAATTATTTATGTCGGGCTTTCAGGTTACCGCTACGACAGCTATATCCCCCATATCCTCAAATCAGAAAACTATGGCCTGAACTGGACCGACATCAGCACAGGGCTGCCTGAAGTTCCGGTGAACAAAATTCTGGCCGATCCGCTGCTTGAAGGTGTGCTGTATGTGGCAACTGACTTTGGCATGTATTATACCACAAACGACGGACAAGAATGGAATCTCATGGGCTCGGGACTGCCAAATGTGCCCATTACCGACCTGAGGCTGTACGAACCGGAGCGAAAGCTGTTGTGTGCTACCTACGGACGTTCCATGTACTCTATCAATCTGGATGAACTTACCGGTTTCAGGGAAATTAACCACAACCTGACAACGGGCTTAAAAGCCTATTACCTGCACGGAAACCAGGGTTTCGGAATTACACTGGAAATGCAAAACGCAGTTAATGTGCAGCTTACACTAACCGATCTTTCAGGCAAGGTGCTAGCTGTGAAGCATGTTGGGGCATCCCTATCCGGGCAGAAGCATTTTACCTGGAAACCCGGAATCAGGATTAAACCCGGCATATACATTATTGCAGCACAAAGTCCGGATCAAAAAAATGTTGCTGTGAAAGTGGTTGTAAGTCATCAATAAGACACAGCTGTCAGACCGACTTCGGTTCAAGCATCCGGGTAATTCTGACAAAATCATGCAAACCAAGTTGCTCGGCGCGTTTGTCGAAGATTTCGTCTGAAATAATTTCGCTGTTCAGGTATTCCCTTAATGCGTTCCGCAAGGTTTTACGACGCTGGTTGAAGCCTTTTTTCACCACCTGCTGAAACAGGGTTTCGTTACAATCCAGTGTTATCCTGTCGTTTCGCCTGAGCCTGATTACTGCCGATTTCACCTTGGGCGGAGGGATGAACACATGCTCACTAACCGTGAAACAGTATTCAATATCGTACCATGCCTGTAGCAACACACTCAGGATGCCATAGGTTTTGTTTCCGGGAGGTGAGGCAAGCCGCTGGGCAACTTCCTTTTGCAACATGCACACCACTTCGTCCACCTGGTTTCGCTGTTCGAGTATCCTGAAGAAAATCTGACTGCTGATGTTGTAGGGGAAATTCCCAATTATCGCCATCCGGGGCATGAACACATCTTCCGCCCTGATCCGCAGAAAATCACCCATGATAATTCTGTTTCCCATTCCGGGGAAGATCGAGTGCAAATAGTCCACCGACTCCTGATCAACTTCGATTAGCCGTAGTTTTTCGTGAAAAAGTGCAGAAAGCATCCCGGTGAGGACACCAGTACCCGGCCCGATCTCCAGCACATATGTCTGATCCGTGCTCAGACAGCCCACGATGTTGGCTGCAATGTTCTTGTCAACAAGAAAATGCTGGCCTAAGTGTTTCTTTGGCCTGACAATCATACAGTATCCCCCCTCAGCAATCTGTATTTTCTTCTTGCCTCCGCAACATAAATACTGGCAGGATAATTCATAAATAACTGCTCGTAACACTGCCGGGCGATGGCAGTGTTGCTTAACTGGTTCTCGTTGAGCAAGGCCCTTTTGTAAAGGGCATCATCGGCAAGATAGCTTTTTGGATAAAGTTGTGTTACTATGGCAAAAAGACTGTCCGCCTCTGTATTGCGGCCAAGTTGCAGGCTTATTCTGGCTTTGGCCATAAGGATATGATCGGCCATGAGGATTGCTCCGGGTGCCGACGACAAAGAATCAAGAAGATGAATCGCTTCGGTTTCTTTTCTTTGAACCACCAGAAGTTCTGCCCTTGCAAACACCCTAAGTGCTTTGCCTGTAGTATCTTCAGTGAGGTTGTCGTCAATAAGCAGTGAAAGCGAAAGGGCATCGTTGGCAATAAGTTTGGAAGTAGCTGATTTCAACACTTTTAGTTGTGACTGTGCCCACCCGAATTCGCCTATGTAAAAGCGCAGCCGGGCATTCCTGAACCTTGCTTCATGGGCCAGTGGAGCGTCTTTGAGGGATTTATCCACCTGACTGTAGAGCAGTGTGGCCTCCCACACCTCGTTGCCATATAACATCAGATCGGCAAGCACAAGCTTGGCATCACCCAGCTCGACAGGACTCAGCTGAAGCTCCATCACCCGCTTCACCTGAGCGACAGCATCAGCATAGGCATTCAGGTGAAAGGCCCTGATCCTGGCCTGTATCAGGCTGATGTCGTAGGTTTCGCGGTTAAACCCAATTTGTGCCACAGCCTGATCAATATCCTTGTCGAGTGTTTCAAATATGGCGCGACGGCTCTCCCCTGTTTCTGTGGCCAGCTGAAAACGTGTGCCTATCTGCCCCCTGAGTGCCTGTGCATAAAACATACTGTTCCGACCCTTTCGTACCAAATAGTTATACCCATCCAATGCAAGGTCATACTGCCCGTTCGACAGGCAAATATCAGCCAGCTCCATCACCTGATGGTCGCGGTCGCCAAGTCTGCGGTCCAATGCCTGAACCTGAATCATGGCCATGTCGAAATCTTTCTGCTGCAAGGAGTACCACACAAGCATCTCGGCAAAAGTCAGGTTCGACGGATTGGCCTGTACCCGCATGAGCAACCTGGTGCGGAACAATTCAGAAAGCGACCCCTCAACATCCATGACCAACACATTCTGCACACGGCTCCTGATCATATTCGCCTGAGAAGGATTAAGGCCCAATTGGTCAAGATATTTGTCGAACATTGATTCGTACTGGCCTGTCAACTGGTAAATCAGTGCCATTTCGATGTTAAAGGGATGCTCCTGCTTGCCCATCATCCGGGCAGCGGTTTCATAAACCCTTATGGCATATTCATATTGGAATCTGTTTCTGAAGGCATTGGCAATCTGATAGGTGCGGTTCACATCCTGGTTTATTCCCTGAATTACCTCTTCGAAAACCTTGCGGGCCTTAGCACTTTCTCCCGAAAGCTGGTATATGTAACCCAGATCAATATTAGCCTGCACATCCTGCTGACCTTTGCGCTGGTATTGTTTGAGTGCTTTCTCGGCTTCTTTGTAGTCGCGCATCTCAATCAGGCAGTTGAGGTAAAACTGGAAATAATGCGGAAGTGAATACTCCTGATAAAGTTTCTTGTACATCGGTGCAGCCTTGTCCCACTCCTGCAACTGATAAAACTGGTTGGCCAATTGTTCGTCGGCCTGACGCTGCTGCACCTGCTGCGCGGGTTGGTTCTGCCTGAATATCTGCGCTTCGAGCGTCAACACCGGGCAACAAACTGCCAGAATTGTGAGCAGAAACAAAATACACAGTGAATTGGGTTTCATCATCAGATACATATTCTATAAACGCAAAAAAAGCTACTTAGTTTTGTTTCGATCTGCTTTTTTCACCTGATCCGGTTAAAGTTTGCAAAAGCATATGCTGCGCATGCACGCGGCTGGCCATATATTCGGCACCCAACAACCACGTCTCTGAAAAAGCTTCTTCCCTGGCATAAAACATTTCATATTCTTTCTGTGTAAGACGCCCTTCCGCGAAATCATGTTCCAGTGCTTTTAACCTCAAAATTTGGGTATTCAGGGTGTCGAGCAGCATATGCCGTTTGCCCTCAAACTCATCGAGTGTACCCAAGGCCCTTTGCAGCACCGACTGAACCAGCGAGTCAGTAACATGTTGTTCATGAATCAGCTGCGCCTGAAGGTTAAGCCTCATACGGTTGATTGAATCGTGACCAAGACTGGCCAGCTGTTCCACCTGGGTTTCCAATTGTGTGATCAACGACTGTGTTTTGCTGCTGTCAGCTGTATCGGCCTGCCTGTTGCACGACCAAAGCAGCAAAAAGAGCGGGAGCAGAACCGGCAGTAGCTTTTTAGATGATAACATCGTAATTGGTGTAAGGCCTGAGCACTTCGGGGATGACGATCCCGCCGGCGGTCTGGTTATTTTCGAGCAGTGCAGCCACAATACGCGGAAGAGCCAATGCGCTTCCGTTGAGCGTGTGTGCTGTCTGAATGTTGCCGTTTTTGTCTTTGATACGCAGTTTCATCCTGTTGGCCTGAAAGCTTTCGAAGTTGGAAACAGAACTCACTTCGAGCCACATTTGCTGTGCTGCCGAATACACCTCGAAGTCGTAGGTGAGCGAAGAGGTAAAACTCATGTCGCCCCCGCAGAGTTTCAGTATCCTGAACGGCAGTCCGAGTTTGGTCAGCAGGCCGGTAACATGTGCCCTCATTTTTTCGAGCACTTCATAGGATTCGTTGGGTTTTGCAATCTGCACAATCTCTACCTTGTCGAACTGATGCAGCCGGTTAAGCCCGCGCACATGCTTGCCCCAGGAGCCGGCCTCGCGGCGGAAACAATTGCTGTAGGCAACGGTCATCACAGGCAGTTTCTCGGCTGGCAGAATTACATCACGGAACATATTGGTCACCGGCACTTCGGCTGTTGGGATAAGGTACAGGTTATCAAGTCCGATGGCATACATCTGGCCTTCCTTGTCGGGCAACTGACCTGTTCCGTAGGCAGAGGCATCGTTCACGAGCAAGGGGGGCTGCACCTCATGATAGCCGGCGGCAACAGCTTCGTCGAGGAAAAAGTTGATCAGCGCGCGTTGCAGGCGGGCTCCCTTTCCGGTGTAAAACGGGAAGCCTGCTCCGGTAACTTTATTGCCCAACTCAAAATCTATCAGGTTATAACGAGTGATAAGGTCCCAGTGGGGCACAGCATCAGCCGGAAGCAAAGGCATGACGCCGCCTTCCATCACCACAATGTTATCGGCCGGTGTGCGTCCGTGGGGTACGCTGATGTGCGGTAGGTTCGGAATTTCAACCAGCTTCTGCTGAAGCAGGTTCTGGGCCGATTCCAACTGCACCGAAAGTTCTTTGGCCTGTTCCTTGAGTTCGCTGTTACGGATTTTCAACTGGTCTGCCTCGGCTGACTTGCCCGATTTGAATAAATTTCCTATCTCTTTGGCCAGGGCATTGGTCTCGGCCAGTAGTTCGTCATGTTCTTTCTGCAGGCGCCTCCGTTGCTCATCAATCTGCAACACCTCATCAATCAGGCTAATATTTCTGAAATTCTTGATGGATAAACGCTCCAGCACTTCTTCCTTGTTCTCGCGGATAAACTGTAGGGTAAGCATAAGTTGAAAATTTGCGCAAAAGTAGCATAAAATCAGCTATGGATGAATCCGAAGCTGACTCGTTTAATGCAACGAAATCAGAGCAGCATATGACATAAGAGTACAATCTTAATTGAGAACAAACACGGAAAAATCAAGTTCTTTTCAGCATACCCGGTTAAAAAAACCCCTACATTTGCGCGTCAAACAAACCAAATGTTATGGTTTTCAGCAGCAGCCTGTTCCTGTTATATTTCCTGCCGGCCTTCCTGATCCTGTATTTTGTTGTCCCGCGTTTCCTGAAGAACTACGTGGCCCTTATCTCCTCGGTTTTCTTTTATGCCTGGGGTGCGCCCGATTTCATTTTTATCGTTCTGGGAAGTATCATCATTGATTTTTACCTTGTTAAGTTTTTATATGCATCCACCGGGAACAAAAGGAGGTGGTTTGCCGGAGCCAGCATCGCCCTCAACATCGGGATGCTTTCGTATTTCAAATATGCCAATTTCTTTGTCGAAAACATTGATGCATTGCTTGGGGTGGCCGGCATGGGCCCTGTGAGCTGGACACAAGTGGCACTCCCGATCGGTATATCTTTTTTCACCTTTCAAAAGATGACCTATGCCATTGATGTGTACCGCGGACTGCACCCTCCACTGAAAAAGGTTACTGACCTGGCTCTTTACATCCTCATGTTCCCGCAACTCATTGCCGGGCCTATTGTCCGCTTCAATGAAATAGCCCAACAACTTATTGACAGGCGAAGCAACGAAAATGCCGACAACAGGCTTACCGGCTTCTTCCGTTTTGCTGTCGGATTAGCCAAAAAAGTGCTGATTGCCAATACACTTGGTGCTTATGCCGATAGTGTTTTTGCCGCTGACCCCGACATATTATCTTCTGCTACCCTCTGGGTCGGTATCCTTGCTTATGCATTTCAGATTTACTATGACTTTGCAGGCTATTCGGATATGGCCATAGGCCTGGGACGTATGATCGGATTCGATTTTCCCGAAAA
>Ga0351862_1010_pt1 | contig 51106 bp, 36 predicted proteins | sample BONcelFGM3001F10_FD_206787 | JGI IMG/M metagenome (GOLD analysis project Ga0351862, IMG submission 206787) | Enriched cells from coal bed in the Powder River Basin, Montana, United States - BONCAT cells FGM rep2 HSBNCT.FGM.300.1.F10 ...
TGCCGAAGGCGGTAATAGCCACCACCGGCAGATCGGGCCGCATGGCCTTGATGAGTTTTGTGGCTTCAAAACCATCCATCAGCGGCATGCGGATATCCATGAGTACCAGACCCACTGCGGGATTCGACCTGACGAGCTCAACCGCTTCAATCCCATTGACAGCCTTTAGGACCTGCACATCTGCCATCTTACGTATGGCAATGGATAACACCGTGAAATTGGTTTCTTCATCTTCGGCAAGCAGCACAGTACTTATGTTCCTGTTTTGAACTATCTTCTTATGCTGTTGCTTTTGGGCATCAACAGCTTTCAGCGGAACAGCCAGCCTGAATATACTGCCTTTGCCAACTTCTGATGAGAACCATATCCGGCCCTTTAAAAGCTGGGCACCAAGCCTGCAAATTGCCAGCCCGAGTCCTGTTCCATCAAATCTTTTCAGGTTGTCTCCTCCTTCGAGCATGAAAGGGTCGAACAATTTACCCTGTATGGTCTTGTCAATCCCTATTCCCGTGTCGCGGACATAAAACTCAATTTCGTTTTTATTAATCAGGAAACCGGTTTCAACCTCGCCTGTGGCTGTATATTTTATGGCATTGTCAATCAGGTGATCGAGCAGCTTTTCGAGCAGTTCTGTATCCGTATTGATTTCTATTTCGCTGTTATGCTGTGGGATAACAACAGCATAGGCCAGGTTTTGGCTACTGCATTGTGGTTTATACCTGGCACTGAACTCCCTGAACCAGGTTGCGGGCTGAATGTTCTGCGTATTAAGGCTGTAGTTGCCCGAAGTAAGCAGCGAAATATCCATGTACTGGGTAATCGTCCTGAGCAACCTGCGCGTATTCAGGTCAATAATATCCGAAAGCATTTCCCTGTCTTCCTGAGGGGTTGAGGCGTCGGCCAATAATGAAGCAACCCCTAATATACCGTTCAGTGGTGTACGCACTTCATGCGAAATATTGTTCAGGAAGGCCGTTTTCAGGCGGTCTATTGCCTCGGCCCGGCCAACAGCTTCCTGCAGCTCAACGTTAATCATCTTTATCTTATCATTGGAGCTCGACAGTTCCTCGTTTAGGCTCTGCATCTCCTCAAACTGCTGTTGCAGCTCCTCTTCACTGCTGATCAAGGCCAGTTCGGTCTTTTTCTGTTCGGTAATGTCCCGGGCCGAACCTACCATAATTCCATCATTTGGATAAGGAACCGAATTCCATGACAACCATTTTATTGAACCATCTTTGCATAAATAACGGTTCTCGAATCTATATGCCTCAAACCCATCAATCAGGGACGCGGAAACATTATTTGTTCGTTGTATATCTTCAGGATAAACAAAATCATTCCATGGCCTGGAAAGCAATTCTTCCGTTGACCAGCCAAGTATTCGCGACCAGGCAGGGTTCAGCACTTTGAAATATCCATCAAAACCCGCAATACAAAGCATATCCATTGCATGCTGGAATACCCTTGCACTGTCCCGTATTTTTTCTTCTGCCGATTTCAACTCAGTGATGTCCATAACCGTCGAAACCATTGTGTTTTGCTTATTTAAAGGAATATTGACTGCATTAACATATGCCTGAGTTCCATCAGATCGGGTAATCCTTATGTCATTCCACTGCATCCTCCGGGGGTCGCCTGTGGACATATCAGCTATGATGCGGGATGTCAACTCATTTCTGTATAATTCATCAGGATAAACTTTCTTAAAAAACGACGCAATATCCTGCATATCCTGAGCAGGCCAGCCATAAATCTCCTCAAATTTCTTGTTCATATAAAAAGCATTTCCCTCATCTATCCTGTTTAATGCCACCCCAATAGGCAGGTTGTCCAACACGGTCTGGATAAATTCGTTCTTTTCCCGCAGCTCATTTTCGTGCTTCATCCTGTCTGTAATATCCCTCATTACCACCATGATTGCACGCCTTTTGTCCACCTGTATTGCTGTTGCTGCAACTTCCACATCCACCTGAAGGCCGTCAGGTCTGATGATCCGTTCGTTGATAATACCAACCTGGCGGTTTTCTTGAAGCATAACATGTATTCGTTCAGATATATCTGAATGATAATCAGGATGAAAAAAGTCAAAGGGAGACAAACCAAGTATCGCTTCGGCTTCGTTTACACCAAACATCCTGACTCCAGCCGGATTGATATACGTGACCTTGTTGTTGTCATTAACAAAAATCGCTTCCTGCGAAGTTTCTACAAGCGCCCGGTACCTCTCCTCGCTTTGCCTGAGTTCTTTGGTTACATAATGAACCCTGAGTCTAAGTACGATAAGAAAAACCACAAAAATGCCGGTTACAAGCAAAAAACCTAAAATATAGGGCGTTAGTCTCTTCAGTGTGGAAGGATTATCATACAGACTGAACCATTTGTTATAAATCTGATCGTATTCTCCTGTTGATTTCAGGTGGAAGAGGCCCATATTCAACAGCCAGACAAGCTCATCATCACCCTTTTTTACTGCCATAGCATACTTGTTTGGCTCAATTCCTGAAGATCCAATATGTACCCTGTTGAGGTTATGTTCCTTAATCAGATGAGCACCCTGGAAATTACCCAGCAAAGCTGCATCGTGTTTTCCCTCGTTGATCAGTTTTAATGCTTCTAACTGGCCTGGAACTGCTATGATCCTGTCTGTCAACCCTGTCTCGAGCAGCATGTCGTGCATCAGATCCTTATCCTGAACCACAATTTCCTTGCCCCTGAGTTCCTCAAGCTTGTTGAATGGCTTTGAATGGTGCGAGAAAACAGCATGTGTCATTACACTGTGCGGTATCCCGAACAGAATTTTTTCAGCCCGTTTTTCAGAAATCATCAGCCCAAGAACCACATCACATGTCCCCGATTCAATCTCATCGCGCACCAGATTCCATGTTTTAAGTTCCAGTTCGTATTTAATTCCGAGGTGGGCTGCAAGGGCCTTAAACAACTCAACATTAAAACCATCTGGCACCCCTTGCTCATTGACAAATTCGTATGGTGGATAATATTTATCGCCACGCACCTGCAACACCCTGCCATTTACTATTTCATCCTCATACTGCTGGGCCTGTATGAAAGGCATTGTCAGGAGAAGCTGTGCCAATAAAAGTGCAAATCTCTTTTTCATAATCGTTTATTTAATCATTCACATATAATCACCAACTTTGTCATTTTGATTTATGTATCAAACTCAGGAACAGGAAGTTCCAAAATAAAAGTACTTCCCTTTCCTAACCTGCTCACAACCTTAATTTTGCCTTCATGCATCTCCATCAATTCCTTGCATATGAGCAATCCAAGTCCTGAACTACGTTCGCCCTCAGTTCCCGACATCCCTTTCGAAGGGTCAATACGGAACAGGCCTGCTTTTGTGTCTTCGCTCATCCCTGTGCCGAAATCCATAACCAATAGCCTGAGTTTGCTTCCTTCCTGCAAACACTGTATTACCACCTTTGAATTGCGGTATGAAAACTTAATGGCATTTGAAATCAGGTTTCTGATCACCGTTTCCATCATATTGCTGTCAGCCAGAATATGCCTGTTGCGCATACACTCTTTTTCTATGGTGATCTCTTTGCTCCTGGCCACTTCTGCAAGGCTGGCAATGGCCGCATTAACAATGCTTTCAAAGTCGGTGTATATTCTTTCAGGCTGAAGCACGCCTCTTTGAATTCTGGTCCATTCGAGCAGGTTTTCAATGAGCCGGAAAGTTGACAAGGCGCTATTTCTTAGCATTTTAAGAATTTCCTTTGTCTTTGTTTCATTCAGGTTGAATTCAGGATCAAGCAGCATTTCGGTGAATCCAAGAAAAGTAGTAAACGGGCTGCGCAGGTCATGGGCTATAATACTCATGAGCTGGTCTTTTTCGATATTTGCCTTCTTTAAATCTTCATTACTTTTCCTGATCAGGGATTCACGTTCTTTACGGAGGCTTATGTTGCGGCCACTGATTGCTATGCCCGAAACCTCAGATAGCTGGTTTTTGATCGGATTGAGCACAAATTCATAAATAAACCTGCCGCTTGGCAAATATGTTTCGAGTTCAACCATATTGCGTTCAGCGCTTTCTACTGTCTGTGTACACAAATTCCACCATCTTTTCCCATAGTCCGATGTTTCATTGCTGCCGACAAACGACTGTCCCGGGCTTAATTCATGGCCATAAACCAGTTTGTAAAAGTTTTGAAAAGCTGAATTGGCAAAAATGATATTCATCTGAGCATCAACAGACCAGATCAGGTCTTCAGTATTTTCAATGACTGCTTCAAGATTTGCCTTACCGGTAAGCAGCGCCAATTCGGCATTCTTTCGGGCGCTGATATCCCTGGCCAACGCCAAAATGCTGACTTCTTTCCCTACCACGATCTTCCCAATGCTTACTTCTGCCGGATAAATGCTGCCGGACTTCCTTCGGTGCTTCACCTCAATAGTTATTATCTCACCATGGGGAATGCTTTTCCAATAATTGGTGAGGTCGTCCCTGTCATGTGCATCAGGATCTATATCAAAAACATTCATGCTCAATAATTCTTCTCTGGAGAACTCCGTCTGATAACAGGCAGCCAGATTCACCTCCAGCAAATTCCCATTCATGTCGTGTAAGAAGAGCATTTCAGCGGCCTGATCAACCAGTTGGCGGTATTTTTCTTCACTTTTGATCAGGGCTTCTTCTGTTTCTTTTCTTTTACTTATATCACGCACACTGACAATATAATAAGCTCCTTTGCCAATCTCAGCATAACAGGCATTTACTTCGACAGGGAATAATGTCCCGTCAGCTTTTTTCGCAAGCCACTCGAACATTTGCGGGCCTTCGTCTTTGGCGCGCACAAGCATGTCAATGGCTCTTGTCTGGGTATAATCGGGCGGGCCGGCACTGATGGCCTCAATGTTCATCTCAAGCATTTCCTCTTTTGGGTATCCATACATCCTGCAACAGGTCTCATTTACATAAATAACCTGCCCGGTAGAAGCTTCATCAACAAAAACTGCGTCATTTATTGAATCAATTACTGCAAGAAAATACTCCTGGCTGTCCAGCAATTCCTTTTGCGATTGCTTGAAAGGGCTGATATCACGAATGTGTTCGATGATGCGCCACAACTTACCATTCTGATCAAAAACAGGATATGCCCTCACATCCAACCATTTATTCATCGGCTCGAAATACCTTTCAACATGCTCCGGCTTTTCGGTTTGGTATAAGCGTGATGTAGCGCATTCTGCACATTGTTCGTCATTGTCAATGAGGTGGAAGCACTTTTTACCTTCGACATCATCAGGTGATTTTCCCAAAAAATCATAGCCCGCTTTGTTATACATCAATACATTATGCCTGAGGTCCTGCACTCCGATAACATCTGTAATCGAATTAAACAAAGCATCCTGAAAATCTTTAAGTTCAGTAAGTTTTACAAAGCTTTCCTTCAGTTCCCTTTCTGCTTCCTTAAGTTTCGTAACATCACGTGCAATACTGTACACCAGTCCATTGTGCATGTCGGCACTCCATTCAAGGTACACATAGTTTCCGTCGGATTTACGGTAGCGGTTAACAAATCCGGTTAGCTTCCCCTCATTATTGATTTTTTGAATCGCATTTCGGGTCATTTCCAAATCGTCGGGGTGAACAAGGTCAATGTATTTTCCCCTGAGCAAATCCTCAGTCTTATAGCCAAGCAGGTGTTCCCAGGAGCGGTTAAAACGCAGGAACTTTTCGTCCTGAGAGGAAACAGCCAACAGGTCGGATGATAATTCGAAGAAAAACGCTTCGTCAGGATGGATTTGAGTAATTTGGTTGGTTGGTTTCATCTGGGTTGGTTATTTAGTAGTTTGTCAGCTCATTTCAGCCATATGGCTGCACTTTCTTGAGATTTTATTTTATCTATTGATTTACTGGCAATTCGACATAAAAAACAGTTCCTTTATGTTCTTCTGATTCAAACCATATTTTTCCCCGGTTAAGCTCGACAAATTCTTTGACCAGCAAGAGGCCAAGTCCTGAACTGGGTTCATTGGCTGTCCCTGCCCTTCCTTTGTTTTCCATGGTAAAAATCGAGTTTTTCATGGAATCGGGCATGCCAATTCCAGTGTCTTTAACCTTGATAATCAAATTATTGTTATCGCCCTGCTCTGCTGAAACATAAATCTGGCCACTCTCATGGGTAAACTTCACGGCATTCGAAATCAAATTCCTGACCACAGAGCTGAGCATGGAAGGATCAGCATAAACCGTCAGGGTTTCACCAACCTGCAGATCAATAATTTGCTTTTTATTAGACAAATGTGTATCGAAATAGTTTATTGAATCCTGCAGCACTTCTCTTAATCGGGTTTCTCTCATGTCAATTGAGGCAAGCCCGCGCTGCACACGCGACCAGTTTAACAGGTTCTCGAGCAGGTCAACCAGGGCAGAGGCTGACTTGTGCATTGCCGACAGCAGGTTTTTAATTTCATCAATACTGATCTCAAGCGTTTCGTCATTGAAAATCTCTGTCAGCATCAGAAATGAGTTAAAAGGGCCTCTGAGGTCGTGGGCGATCACAGCAAACAATTTGTCCTTCTCCATATTGGATTGACGCAGTTTTTGTTCGCTTTCGCGGAGCAGGCTTTCCATGTTTTTAATTTCGGTGATGTCTCGCGACACGCCCACCAGACCGAAGATATTTCCCTTGCTGTCGTACATGGGAACCTTAGTAGCAGTAAACCAGCGCCAGCCACGCGCTGTAAGTATATGTTCCTGCTGGTTAATTACAGCCACCCCTGTTTCAAACAGTTCCTGTTCCTGAGGTAATGATTTTGCGGCGTGTTCCTCATCGAAAAAGTCGTTGTCGGTCAAGCCTGTTGCATCCTCCGGTTTGCGCAAACCCAGTACATGGGCCTGGGCAAAATTTACGCGCAAAAACCTGCTCTGCCTGTCCTTGAAATAAATGGTATCCGGTATATTATCCATAAGCGCCTGCATCAATTCACGCTCTTTCTGCAGGGCTTGTTCGGCGTTCTTATGCTCTGTAATGTCTTCAATATATCCTTCGAGAAATTGTAACCGGCCTTGTGTGTCATAAACCCCACGGCCACGCTCCCAAACCCATTTCACTTTGCCGGAAGCATCCCTGATTTCATATTCTTCTTCAAACAGTTTCTTATTGTTAATCACTTGCTGCCACTTGTTCCATATCGGTGTGCGGTAAGGCTCAAGAATCAGCTTATTGAACGAAACCGGATTGTTTTTGCTGGTGAACTGCTGTGGCGCATATCCGAATATTTTCACACAGCCTTCGCTGACAAACGTCATGGTGTAATCTTTGTCTAATGCACACCGGTAAACCATTCCGGGCAAATTCCCAATCAGGTTCCGGAGTTGGTTTTCGCTTTCGGCAACAGCCTGTTCTGCCTTTTTACGATCGGTGATATCCTGGTAAATAGCAAAGACAAATACCTCTCCGTCTGGCCGTTTGAGCGGTCGTGCCGTTACGGCAACCTGAATAAGTACACCATCTTTTCTTTTTCTGACCGTTTCAAAATACACTGATTCGCCTTGTTCCACCTTGTTCCTGAAGGATATACCTTCGTCTGTGTATCCCTCAGGATAAATCAGGTTAATCTTGTCGCGTCCGAGCATTTCTTTCTTCGAAAAGCCAAACAGTTTCTCAAAGCCAATATTGCAATCAACAACCTCACCATTGGCATATAACAACACTATACCAAAAGGTATAATTTCGAATAAGCCCTTAAAATAGGCTCGTTCGTCTTCGATGGCCTTTTTGATGAGCAGGTTTTCGGAAATATCCTGATAGATACCGAACACCATCTTTTCGCCTGAAGGCAATTGTATGGGTCTCCCGATAACCGAAACATCCAGCAAAGACCCGTCTTTACGTATCCTTTGGGTTTCGAAGCGAATTTCCTTTCCTATGGCAACCTTATGGGTGGCTTCCTCCCCTTCATGTTTCAGAAAATCAGGAACAATAACATCATTTATTTTTTTCTCCAGAAGTTCGTGATCCTCATAACCAAACAGTTGCCTGAAGCCGGAGTTAACCCCGCTGATCTGATCATGTTCATCAAGCAGTGCAAGGCCAAAGGGCAGACTTTCAACAAGATTTCTGAAATATGCCTGTTCGTTTTCAAGTTCCTTCTGCACCTTCAACTGTGCCGAAATATCACGCATGATACCCATAACCTGTACCCCGGATCCCTCGCCGATTGAAACAGTTGTTATTTCAACATCAACAACTTCGCCAGCCTTTGTCAACAATTCGAATCCGTATTTCGAGGGCAGGGTGTCGCCGCGCTGTCTGGCTTTGTACCGTTCCTCAACGATTCTCTTGCTTCGTTCGGTAAGGGTTACCGAAAAGTCGAATCCTTCAGCCGACACCTCTTCAAAACTATAGCCGGTCATTTCGGTAAATCGCTTGTTGACATAGGCAAACCTGCGTCCGTTAAGGACATAAATTGCGTCGAAAGCACTCTCTATCAACCCTTTGTAGCGCGACTCGCTCGCCTGCAGATGAGTGCTTGCCTCATAGTGCTGTTGCTCCAGGCGTTTTTGTTCGGTTATGTTGCGTGTTGTCAACACAACCCCTTCGATACCGGACGCCTTTTTTACCGGTTTCATGTGCACCTCAAACACCTGGCTGAGGTATCTTATTTTATAGTGTCTTTCAACAAGCATCTCCTTGCCCTTAAGGGCCATTTCCATATATGGAATCATGGAGTCAGGATGTTCCGGCAGAATTATGTTCGTATAATGCATTCCCTTTTCCAGCCCATGGCCTTTTACCAGCTGTACCAACCTTAATGCTGATTTATTAAAATCGCGTAAAACACCGGCTGCGTCGAAAAACATCCAGATTTCACCGCTGTAGTTGTAAAACGCTTCATGGGCTGAAGCAGCAGAGACTTTTTCACGAAAACAGACAAGTGCATATGATTTCTCATCCAATTTTATGGCATATGCCTCGGCATAAACATGATGCTCATGGTAAACCTCCACATCAAGCATAACAACAGACCGGGCTTGGGCATCTGCCTGAAGCAGCAGTGCATCAAGTGTTAAAACGGATTTTTCGCTAAATAAAGAGACCCTGCTGCCAGGCTTTTTGGTTTCAAGTCCGGGAAACATCTGGCAGGCACTCCTGCCTGCATATACCAGAACTGCGCCCTGATCCAGAAGCATAAAAGCCTCCTGACGCATTTCCATTAAATCAATTAATTCTGTTTTATTCATCCTGGGTTATTTCTTTTCTTGTGCTGAGGATTTCAAAGGCACACCAAATCCTTCAATTTTCAATTTCAGTGTTTTCAAGGCTACGGGTTTGGCAATATAGTCGTTGCACCCGGCTGACAGGGCCTTATGTTCATCGCCGCTCATCGCATAAGCCGTAATGGCAAGGATGTTCAGTTCGGGCTTTTTGGCCTTGATCAAACGTGTTGCCTCAAGCCCGTCCATAACCGGCATTCTCAGGTCCATCATTACCAGGCAAATATCCTGCTCAGACAGGGCTAACCTCACCGCCTCCTCGCCATTTCTGGCTCTGATCAGTTTCGCCGTTGACATTTGGCGTAAGAGGAGTTCGAGAACAATATAATTTGAATCATCATCCTCAGCGATCAACACCACTGCATGATGCGGTTTAGTTTGCATCAGATCAGAGTCATCTGCAGTTTTCTTCACTTTGACAGGTTCCTTAACGGGGAGGCACAAACGAAAAACTGAACCGACGCCTTTTTCAGATTCCACAGCAACCGAACCTCCCAAAACATCCATAATTCCTTTAACGATGGCAAGTCCAAGGCCGCTGCCCTCGTATTTCCGGCTGGATGACATATCTTCCTGAATAAACGGTTCAAAAATGTGTTCCTGTGATTCTTCAGATATACCAATGCCGGTATCCTGAACATAAACAACTAGTTGTTTTTCCTCCCGCTGAAGCCCAATGGCAACATGACCCTGATTGCAGTATTTGATGGCATTATGGACAATCTGATACAATGCTTTTGACATCAGTTCGCAATCAGTTTCTAATTCAAGTGCCTGCAGATTATCGGGGAGAATCAGTCGAAGGTCAATGTTTTTTCGTGAGGCAGTCCATCTGAATGTATCAGCCACCTGACGAATTATAGCGTTAATGGAGCAGTTTTTGGGCCGGTACTCCAGGTTTCCGGAATTGATCAGGGAGATATCCATATAATCGGTGATGGTACGGATGAGGCGCTCGGTGCTTTCGTTAATGATTTCGAGCATTTCGGCCATGTCATCCGGGCCCAGGTCAGGCTCGTTAATGATGTTCACCGCGCCGAGAATTCCATTGAGCGGTGTCCTGACCTCGTGCGAAATATTGTTCAGGAAGGCTGTTTTAAGCCTGTCTGATGCTTCGGCCATTGACTTTGCTTTCTCTAGTTCATCCTTTGCTTTCTGCCTGTCGGTGACATTGTAGGCCATCACCATTCTGTGGTGTTTGCCCTTCGAAGCCGGAAGCGCATGTGAGCTGATCTCTACATCTATCAGGCTGCCGTCTTTCTTCAGGTGGCGCCACAACACAGGCCCCTGACTTGTTTCACTGTTTGTTCTGACATCGTCAAGTAAACGCTCAGTGTCCTCAGGCGGTCTGATGTCGGCTAATGTCATACCGGCAAACTCCTCCTGAGTAAACCCATAATCCTTAACTGCCTGGTTGTTAACCTCTACAAATTTCAGGCTGTCAACATCATAGATCCACATGGGTACCGGACTTCCGATGAACATACTTTTGTATAACAGCTCACTTTCTAATAATTCCTGCTGAAGTTTCTTCCTATCGGTAATATCTTCCTTAACAGCAATATAGTGGGTCATATCGCCCATATCATTGATTACAGGGCTAATGGTTGCTGATTCCCAATAGAGTTCGCCGTTTTTCTTCCGGTTATGAAATTCGCCCTGCCAGGTTTGGCCTTGCTTAATGGTTTCATACATATTCCGGTATTCTGCCGGCGACATTTCGCCTGAGCTTAACACCCTTGGGTTCTTGCCCAATAACTCTCCCGGAAGATACCCTGTGGTTTCAACAACTTTTGGATTTACATATTCGATCTCACCATCAAGATTAGTGATCACAATTGAAACCGGGGATTGCTCCACTGCTCTGGTGAGCTTGATGAGTTCGGTTTCATATTGTTTCCGCTCGGTAATGTCAATCAGGGTAGAAAGCAGGTAGGCCTGTCCTGTAATCTCATACATTTCAAATGAGATAAGGATAACCCTTTGTTCATTGTTTCTCATCCTGAGCAGTACTTCTTCCTGGTTTATATGGCCCAGCCTGTCCAGGGTATTCAGCAGCCGGTCCCGGCCCTCCTCCTCAATTATCCCCAACCCAGTAACTGTTTGTCCGATAATTTGTTCCTTATTGTATCCGGTTAGCCTTACATAGGCGTCGTTAACATCAATGAACGCTCCTGTTTTTTTAAGGGTAATGGCCATTGCCACCGGACTCGTAATGAAGGATTTTGTAAAGCGCTGTTCAAGTTCAAACCTGTGCCTGGCTGAGGCCACTTCTTCGCTGACGTCTTCAACAATACCCACGCCCCCTGTCACAGCTCCGGAAGTATTCAAAACAGGAGCAAACTGAATCCTGACATCAGTTTGTTTGTGTGCTGTTACCGAAGAATAGTTCCCCGAATAATTACCCTTTTCACCTTTCAGCGCATTCCTGATCAGTCCAACCAATTCTTTATCAGGTAACTGTGTCATATCAAGGCCAATCAATGCTTCCCGTGATGAACCGATAATCTGAACAAGCTGATCGTTACATGCCGTAATTACGCCCTTCTCATCAAAACTAAGCAGTCCAACCGGTGTATGGTCGAAAATCTGCTGAATCTGTTCTTCCTTTTTCAGGAGGATTGCCTTGGCTTCCTGGTGTTCCAATACCTCTTTACTCAGGTTCGCCGCAAGTTTCATTGCTTCTGAGCGGCTCTGTTCAAGCTCACTGATTTTTTCCTGAATGGCTGCTTCAGACATTATTCGGTCACTGATGTCACGACATACACACAACACATACCACTGCTCATTCCAAACAAAATCCTTGGCGCTCACTTCAACATAATAGGTTGAGTCATCTTTCCTCCGATGAACACTCACAAACCTTTCGTCAATAGGTGCTCCTGCAGTATAACCCGACCTGACCGCCTGCTCGTCCATCAGGGCATCAAACTCCCATGTTTTCATCTGCTTCAACTCATCAAGCGAATAGCCCAGCATGCTGCAAAACCGGTTATTGGCGTCAACAATGCTGAAGTTGTGGTTAAACAACACGATTCCATCATTGGAAACATCAAACAGCAGTTTCCTTAGCCCCAATTCGCGTTCAATCCTGATCTCATTATTCTTTTTTTCCGTGATATCCAAATGGGTGCCGAGCATCCTCAGCGGCTCGCCTGCCGTATTGCGCTCCATAATTTTGCCCAGAGACAAAATCCATACCCAATGGCCTTTTTTGTGTTTCTGCCTGAATTCAACTTTATACTCCTCGGTTTTTCCGGAAACATAATCATGGTAAGCCCTCCCCACCGCTATTCTGTCTTCGGGATGAAGCCGTTCCATCCAGGCATCATTTGTTTCCACAAACGTATTAAGGTCGTAGCCGATCATTTCGGCATACCTGCTGTTTACTTTGGTTTCGCCTGTTACCACGTTGAGGTCATATAAACCAAGTTCAGAGGCATCCACCGCGAGGCGCAGCCTGAGTTCGCTTTCGGCAAGTGCTTCTGCGGCAATCTTATGTTCATTGATTTCGGTGGCATATACAGCAACCGCCACAACTTTGCCCTGCTCCACCACCGGCTGCAAATAATGCCTTATCCACAATCCGGCGCGCCTGTCCTCGAAAACGAGCGGCTCAGCTGTTTCAACTGTTTTCTGCAGCATCTGTTTTCGCTTTTTGGCCAATTCATCAGGCAACAATGGATAGATGCATCGGCCAAGCAATTCCCTGACTGTGGTCCCCAAACGACTGGCAGCATAATCATTCGCCATGAGCACAACACCCTCCGCATCCAAAAGCAACAGATACTCTTTGCTTGAATTAACAAGCCATTGCAAAAACTGCTCATGACCAGCCTGAGGTGTGCTACTACTAAATCCGGAATGAGGCTGTACTTTGGTTTCAGAACACCCGTCAGGTGCTGAACTGCCTCTGTCATTTAACTTAGCCGAAAGCAATGCCTGAGCAGTTGCTTCAGGCTCCGTTGCCAGAAAAACATCCGCAGCACCTGCCCTGAACAGAGACCGAAAATCAGCTGCCTCATCTTCTGCAACAACCACGTAAACAGATGCATTAACCCCGGCTTTTCTGAGTTGTGACAAGGTTTCTGTTACAGGCTGAAGACCGGCTTTTTGGGAAATAATGCAGCAATCTGCCTCATGCTCTTTGATCATCAGGAGCAAATCCTCCGGGGTTTCAGTTTCGATCAGGTTCAGGCCGAAACCTGAGCCATTGAACTGTTCTTTAAACTTTTTGTTAAAAGCAATAGACAGGCCGGGAAACTCTACTATAGTAATTGGCTGACCATTCATCTCATTAAATGATTTACTATGCATCAAAACCAACAACGGACTAATTCACACCATTGGCATATTTGCACAGCCGGTTAATAAAAGTGTGTTGAGCAGCTTTAGTAAGCAACCCGGCTTTTACAGTCCTTATTATCATTATTTAAGGCTATAAAAACCGGCCCTGCTGTCGAGTGATTCTCAAAAAGCAAACGGAAGAAAATACCTTCCGGCCACTCTTTGAATTAGTCTGCTAATTTAGAAAAATCCAATGCGAAATACAATTCCTGAATAATTTGTTAAAAATATGAAGCCAGACCTTATTATTACTGGCAACCAGCACAATCAGCGGAGCTTTATTTGTGTTCCTGCCATAGGCTGAACCCCCTCGGGGAGGTTATTTCTGCGCTGCAAAACCTTGAGTTTGATTCCATACTGCTGAGCAATGGAATACATATTATCCCCAACCTGCACTTCATGTATGCGTTGCTCTGATGACTTTCTTCTTTTCTTTTCGAGGTAGATCATTTGTCCGGGGAGCAGACTGTCCTGCTTTGACAGCTCATTGTATTTGATCAGTTGCCAGCTGTAAACGGCAAACTCATGCGCAAGGGCTTTAATATTGTCACCCTCTGCCGCAAACACAAACTTCTTGCGGTTGTTAACATAAACCCTTCGACCCAGGGCTGAATAACCCGAGAATTCAAACCCGGAGGTATCGGCAGGGACAAATGAATGCACCTCGTGGGTTTGCGTTTCCTGGGCGAACTGCTTTTTGTCCATTGCAATTACATCATAATCATGCAACTGATGTCTTTCGATGATGCGAATAAGCAATTCGGGATATCGCGGGTTGGTGGCATAGCCTGCTTTACTGAGTCCGTTTGCCCAGGCTTTATAATCCATGATGTCGAGTTCGAACAAAAAAGCATAACGAGGTCGCTGAGTCAGAAACAACGAATGGTCATGGTACGATTCTTCCGGATCTTTATATGCTCTGAAGCACTCATTTTTTTCATCATCATCGGTATAAAATGATCTTCCCTTCCATCCCGTGTGGCATTTGATTCCGAAATGGTTGTTGGCATGACGGGCAAGATTGCTGTTGCCACTGCCGGATTCCAAAATCCCCTGAGCTAAGGTAATGGATGCCGGTATTTTGTATTCGCGCATCTTCTCCATAGCAGTATTCTTGTACCGAAGGATATATTCCTCAGTAGTTATCTTTGACTGCGCAAAAAGACTAACAGCATTGCCAAAAACTCCGGCCAGACAAAAAACCAACACCCGAATAAACATCCCCTTCATCGAAATCTTGTGGATAAGCGACAAAAATAAGCTTCTGCCATACACCTCTGGCCGACAACCTCTTTATTTATTCACATGATCATGTTATTATCCTCTGCTAAAAACTCTAAAAAGACTTTGATGCCGTCAATCCCTTATGAGGGTATTGCAAATTGGCCTCAAACAAACAATAATTACCTTTACGGCCTGAATATTTATTATGGACCTCATTTTAAAATATTTTCCCTCACTTACTTCCCGGCAGGAGGAACAATTCCGGGCACTGCTTCCTTTTTATACCGACTGGAACAGCAAAATAAACCTGATTTCGCGAAAGGACATGGAACATTTTTATGAACGCCATGTGCTGCATAGTCTGAGCATTGCCAAATATTTAAGCTTCAGACCAAAAACAACCATTATGGATGTTGGCACCGGAGGCGGGTTTCCGGGAATTCCTCTGGCCATTCTGGCTCCAGAGGCCGACTTTTTGCTGACCGACAGTATCGGAAAAAAAATTATGGTCGTAAACCAGGCCGTGCAGGAATTAGGCTTAACCAATGTAACCGCCATCAACAGGCGGGCTGAAGAAATAAAACATCCCTTCGATTTTATCATCAGCAGAGCCGTTACCAACCTGCCTGAATTCCTCACCTGGACACAGAAAAACATCCGCAGGCACGGAAGCAACCAGAAACCCAACGGAATACTTTACCTTAAAGGTGGCGATGTAGGTCCCGAACTTGATTCATTGCCCAAAAAACTGGTCAAAATTGCCCAACCCCTAAGCCAATATTTTTCAGAACCCTGGTTCGAATCAAAATACCTCATCCATCTCTATTAACCAGAATTTCCCTCCTGTGACCTGTACACAGCTATACCATTTCTAAAATTGAATAAATACAGCGGTTCACTCCAATCTTTTTGGGACTAACAATGTTCCGGTGATCATATAATCTAATTACTGGAAAACAAACTGTTACTCTTCTGAATTCCTTAAAATGCCTGTACCCGGCACACACATCGTTGCCTTGTGAAACCGACACCGACAGCTGTATCAGGAGCCTGAAATTATTTTTGGCACAGCATTTGGATTCAAGGTTGTCAAAGAAACCATTAATACTTAAAAAAAATGAAAAAGCCCGTAATTTTAATGGCCATAAGCTTACTGCTTGCATCTATGATGCCCCTGGCCGCTCAAAACCAATCCGAAGGATATCTTGGATTGCCGGGTGACAACCTGAACCTTTATGCAGTGATGAACCTGTTTCAGGAATCAAAAACACTCGAAAGTTTCGAAAGAGGATTAAACGATCCCGAAACCATGATCAACAACCTTGATCTGAACAACAACAACCTGATAGACTATATCATGGTACTGGACTTTGCAGAGGGCGATCTGCACAACATCGTACTCAGGGTTGCCCTGAACGAAAAAGAATCTCAGGATGTGGCTGTATTTACAGTTCAGAAATTCAGTGATGGTTCAGTACAGATTCAGCTTATAGGCGACGAAGCCCTTTATGGCAAGAACTACATTATTGAACCAAACTATGCGGAAACCCCAAACCCAGGCTATACCGGAGATAAAGTAACTACAACTGAAGTCGTGACACAAACAAAAATTGTTCGCACTACATACTACGAAGTAGCTGCCTGGCCAGTGATAGTTTATGTTACCTCTCCCACATATGTTGTCTGGCGTTCGTCCTGGGGTTGGGGCTATTATCCCGATTACTGGCATCCGTGGACACCCCACTACTACCACTATTATTATGGCTACCACTCGGGGTGGAATTACCACTACCATGCCTATTATCGTCCCTGGAGGCATTATCGCTGCGACCGCTACCGGACGATATACTACGCACATCACCGGCATTACTCACCAACAGTTGTTGTCAACATCAACACGGGTAACTACCGCAACACATACAGCCGCCCTGAACTAAGGCAAGAAGGTGAAACCTATTATGCTCACCGTGTTTCAAGGGGCGAAAGCCTGCCCGGAAGGTCAAAGGCAAGCAACAGCCCTGACAACAATTCACGCCTTGGTAACAAAAACCAGCCAAACAACAGAGCTGTCGGCACTCCTGCCAGTGAAAGGAAATCGCGTGATGTCCAAACCCGTGAAACACGTGAGTACTCCAGACCCCAAAAAGATCAGGCTGCTAAACCCGACAATGTCTCCAGACAAAAAGAGACAAAAGAAAACAACAAAAGCAGCAGGAACAACCCGGCAGAGGTAAAGCCAGTCGGGCAAACCAGGGCTAAGGATGCTAACCGGCCAGCAGATCAAGGTCAGTCGGTACGACAGGCAAAAAATGACAATAAGCCATCAAGCAACAGTGCAGTTAAAAAATCGGAGGACCGTGACAAATCCGCGGTGAAGGAATCCCAAAAACCCCGGAACAATGTCAACAAGGCTGAAGAGTCCAAAACACGCAACGCACAACAAGGTAGTATGGCCGGAAAAGACAACAGAAGTGCTGCAAAGGAATCCAAACAGGCCGACTCCCGTAAGCCCGCAAAACAGGCTGGTGCTGAACAAATAAAAAAATCCAGCAACGGAAGTTCCCCGGCAAGAAAGTAAAATTTCATAATGACAGTCAAACAGGCGCAAGGCAAACCAACAAGCCTTGCGCCTTTTTTTTCTATTAGTCAGCAAACATCAGCAGCCCGGTTGGTATGGGGTGGTATCGCCGCTTAACATGCAAGTTACTCCCCGGGTAGAAATATTTATAGCCAATGAAGCGTAAAATAAAAGAATTTCTACCTTCGCCGGATTAATCTCCAAAAATCTGAATGTATGACTGAAATGATCAAACAATCGTTACGCGAATCAAAGACTGCCCGATGGATCGCCCTGGGCCTGATATCGCTGACCATGTTCTTTGCTTACTTCTTTGTTGATGTGGCTGCTCCACTCCAAAGCCTGCTTGAACGCAACCATGGGTGGTCGCCCGAAACTTTTGGGATGTTGGGCGGTTCGGAGTTCTTCCTGAACGTTTTTGCATTCTTTCTGATCCTTTCGGGGATTATCCTCGACAAAATGGGGATTCGTTTCACCATCATCACCGCAGGTCTGGCAATGGTGCTTGGGGGTGCGATAAAATATTATGCACTTACAGAGGCATTTGCCGGAACAGGAATGGCGGCATGGCTCGATACTTTTTGGACAACCGTGCCTGCTTCGGCCAAGCTGGCCTTTTTTGGTTTTGCTATTTTCGGTGTAGGTGTTGAAATGGCCGGAATTACTGTTTCCAAAACAATTGTGAAATGGTTTAAGGGCAAAGAGCTTGCACTGGCCATGGGTCTCGAGATGGCCGTTGCCCGCCTTGGCGTTTTTGCGGTATTCCGCTTATCACCAATTTTTGCTGAAAACGGAGGGGCAGTAAACTCTGTTTTCTGGGGTGTAGCCTTCCTGATTGTTGGCTTTATGACATTCTTTATCTACACCTTTATGGATGCAAAACTCGATAAGGAAACAGGTGATGCTGCAGGTAACGAACCCGAAGAAGCTTTTAGGGTTAGCGATCTCTGGCTAATTTTGAAAAACCCCGGATTCCTTGCCATTGCAGGTCTTTGTGTTTTGTTTTATTCGGCGATTTTCCCCTTCCAGAAATTTGCCACCGATATGCTTTCATCAAAACTTGATATCAGTATTAAAGATGCCGCTGCCATGTTCAGTTTCTTCCCCATAGGGGCCATGATCCTCACACCATTCATTGGTGCTTTCTTAGACAAGAAAGGACTTGGCGCAACGATGATGTTTTATGGAGCCATCCTGCTTACGGTATCTCACCTGATTTTCGCCCTTGTTCCTGCTGCCAGCTTTACCCCTTTAGTGGCCTACGCCACCATCGTGATCCTCGGGCTGGCATTCTCATTAGTGCCTGCATCTATGTGGCCTTCGATTCCAAAAATCGTTGAAGAACGTTTCCTAGGGTCTGCCTACGGCCTCACTTTCTGGATTCAGAATATCGGATTGCTGGCTGTCCCAATTCTTATCGGCTGGGCACTTACAGCCTCAAACCCGGGAGTGGCAGAGGCTATTGCCGCAGGAGATCTGAGTGCCAAATATGATTATACAGTACCGGAATTGATTTTCGCCGGATTTGGCATTCTGGCGATGATCCTCTCACTTGTTCTGAAATATGTGGACAAGCAAAAAGGTTTTGGACTTGATTTGCCTAACAAGAGAACCTAAAAGATACAAGTGACAACTTATAAGCCGGTGGCATTGGCCAACCGGCTTTTTGTTTTTGCCTGAAAAAAAATACCTGCCTTTTAAAGCCCTAATCAGGTTAAAGTTCCGTCAACCACTGCACAAGCTTATCCGTGCCCTCCCATATCATGGGACAGTCGTTTCTTATAAAATCCTCGGTTAGTTTTCGATCACTGTAAGATTGTTCCAATACTGAAAGGGCATGACGTCCATCAAAATCAACATATGCCAGTCGGGCAAGCAGTTCTTCAGGCTGGTGGCCAAAATCAATTCCCGGAAGCATGGCCACTCCGGTTTCTTCAAGTATTATTTCACATAATTCTGTAGAGGTTAAAATTCCTTTTGCAGCAAGCTGTTCGCGGTAATGGCCAAAATCGGGATACAGGTAGAACCCGCCTGATGGCACTGGCACACTGATCTGGTGATCTTCCAGCTTCTGCCGGATAATTTTTGCCAGGTATCGAAGGATTCTTCTTGAACTGTCGAGATAATCATCTATAAACGCACCTCCCTCAAAAGCAGTAACCGCCGCATACTGAATCGGTGCTGACGTAGAAGTATAGGTTTCGCTTGCCACAATAACCATGGCATCCCTGAGCCAGTGCAGTTCCTTTGGAAAACTAAAGCACCCCAGACGCCATCCACCCGCACCGCACCATTTGCTCAAACCACTGCTAATGATTGTGCCCTCAGGATAAAACCTTGCAATGGAAACATGCTGGCCTTGGTGGTGAATCATTCCGTAAATCTCGTCGCTGACAAGTACAACCTGATACTTTCGTGCCACAGCCGCCAACTCTTTGAGTTTGTCGAGCGGATAGGTGCAGCCAGTCGGGTTAGAAGGATAATTCAGTATAACCACTCTTGGCCTGTTGGGGTCGGTACGGCAAATCATTTCAAGTTTGTCGGCACTCAGACGGTAACCATCCTGTGCACTTGTGGATACCCATTGAACATGTCGTCCGATAATTCGTGCCTGAGGAAAATAAGACACCCACGATGGGGTTGGAATGATCAGGTCGCCGTAATAAACCATTTGTAGAATAAATATTAATTCTTTTGATCCAGGCCCTATCAACACATCTTCGGGTCGGGTTAACACGCGCTGAACCCGTTGATTGAAGCCCGCAATGGCCTCTCGCAGCTGCAACAGGCCCCTGACCGGAAGATAATCCTTTTCATGGGCATGAGTTCTTAATGTTTCAACAACAGGCTCAGGCACAGGGAAAGGCGATTGTCCCAGTCCAAACCTGTATATTTTCCTTCCCTGACTGATTAATTGCCTGCTTCGCTCATTAATGGCCAGTGTGCTTGATTGGTTCAAGCCGCGGACATTGAGATTCAGATTGATAGGCATGAGATTGCGCATTGATCGTCTCATAATTAAAGCGTTTAAGCCTGTAAATATAACCATTATATACCATTTTTTTCGCGAAAACGATTTGGATATACTGATATCATACTTATATTCAATATTTTATAACCTTTTAGTAAAATATGGGGGCTAAAATCATTCAATTTCATTACTTTTACGGGCTTAAATCTAACTGTGTTATTCACTAATCTTATCCCGGAGGAAAAAATTATGAGCAAATCAATTCTTGAACTGGAACCAACCAACCTGTGGAAGAACTTTCACAGCCTGACACAAATACCCCGGCCCTCGAAAAAAGAAACCCGCATTATTGCGTTTATGAAAGAGTTTGGCGAAAAGCTCGAACTGGAAACCATTGTGGATGAGGTGGGCAATGTGATTATCCGCAAACCTGCTTCTCCCGGATATGAAGACCGTATGGGTGTGATTCTGCAGGCTCATCTTGATATGGTTCCGCAGCAAAATGAAGGCACAGGACATGATTTCGAAAACGACCCTATCCAGGCCTATGTTGACGAAGGCTGGGTGAAAGCCAAAGGAACTACCCTCGGATCCGACAATGGCATTGGTGCCGCTGCTGCCATGTCAGTGCTCGAAGCTGCCGATATGGAACATGGTCCGCTTGAAGCCCTGTTTACCATTGATGAAGAAACCGGTATGACCGGAGCCTTCCAACTGAAACCAGAACTCCTGCAGGGCGATATTCTGCTTAATATGGATTCTGAAGACGAAGGCGAATTATATATTGGCTGTGCTGGAGGAATTGATACTACAGGAATTTTTCATTATAAAACCGAACAAACCCCTGCAAACCATACCGCATTCAAAATTACTGTAAAAGGGCTGAAAGGAGGCCACTCTGGACTCGACATCAACCTTAAAAGAGGTAATGCCAACAAAATCATCAACGCATTGATGAGCCTTGCGGCCTCAAAGTATCAGCTAAGACTTTCGGCAATAAACGGAGGCAGCCTGAGAAACGCAATACCCCGCGAAGCATTTGCAACAGTGGTTCTGCCGCAGGGCAGCCAAACAAATTTCGAGCAGTTTATAAAGGAATTCACCGCAATTGCTCTCGAACAGTTCCGGGAAAGTGATGGCGGGCTGATTATTGAAGCCACCCAGACTGAATTGCCCGAAACCATTATTGACCTCAAAGCTCAGGAAGCACTGTTCACAGCTGTTGCAAAATATCCCAACGGTGTCATCGCAATGAGCAAAGACATGCCCGGAGTAGTTGAAACCTCAACCAACCTTGCTATTGTTAAATCAGACGGAGAAAAAATCACCATCGCCAGCCTGCAGCGCAGTTCGGTTGATAAAGATAAAATTAAACTTGCAGAAAACATCCGTAATGTCATCAGCAAGGCCGGAGGCGAAGCAACATCGCACGGCGAATATCCCGGATGGAAACCGAATGTACATTCACCGATACTGCAGACTATGAAAGATGTGTATAATGCTAAATATGGCAGAATTCCTGAAGTCAAGGTCATCCATGCAGGTCTCGAATGTGGAATTCTGGGAGCAGCCTACCCCAACTGGGACATGATTTCCTTCGGCCCGACCATTCGTCATCCGCATTCACCCGACGAAAAAGTTGAAATAAGCACCGTTGGTTTGTTCTGGGATTATCTGGTTGAAACCCTCAAACATATACCAGTCAAAGCCTGAAGCAACACAACGACTGCATGAACACCCGCATCTGACTTTTCGCGAGCAGGACAGGTGCCTGCATAAGTGTTGATGCGCCAAAAAAAATCAATTTTTGCATTTTTTTGGTCAAAAGGATTTGGCAGATAAAAATAAAATACTACCTTTGCACTCCCAAAATTAAGTCATCATATCATGAAGCGTACATATCAGCCATCGAACAGAAAACGCAAAAACAAGCACGGTTTCAGGGAAAGAATGTCATCGGCCAATGGTCGCAAGATACTGAAAGCCAGACGTGCAAGAGGAAGAAAAAGACTCAGCGTTTCCGACGAATAGCAGTACCTATTCATGTACAGAATATAGTACAGGCAGAAGGCCCATCAGGTCTTCTGCCTGTTTTTTTATGTCTGGTCATACAAGGCCGATTTTAATTATTCCTTAATTTCGCAACCTATCAACAAAGCCGGCTGTTTAAACTATGGAAAATTTCTTGCTTATTGTTTTTTGGATTATTGTTGCTTTTTACCTCCTCCGACTTGGGGCACGATACCTGTTGCCCTGGCTTCTCCGCCGGTTTGTAAAAAAAATGACCGAACGAATGTCAGGAACAATTAAGAAAGAAGGAGAAGTTAGCGTAAAATACAACCCGGTTGAATCTCCACGTATTGACCCAAATGAAGGTGAATACGTTGATTTTGAAGAAATAAAAGACACTGATAAAAAAAAATAATATGATTGCCAAACCCAACATGAAAGCCTTTACCCCTTACCTGACTGCCATTCTGGTGTTCATCGCCATCACCTTTGCCTATCTTCATCCCATGCTTGATGGCAAAAGGCTGAATATGCACGACATAGACATGCATAAAGGCATGTCAAAAGAAATAGCAGATTTCAGAGAGGAAACAGGCAAAGAACCCTTATGGACAAATTCGATGTTTGGCGGTATGCCTGCCTGGCAGATATCAGTGATTTATGATGGCAACCTGATCCGTTACATCAAGAAAATAATCACCCTTGGTATGCCATTTCCTGCCAATGCTGTGTTTATCTATTTCCTTGGTTTTTACATTCTGCTCCTTGTGCTGCGCGTTGATCCATGGCTCAGCATGGCAGGGGCGCTGGCCTTCGGATTCTCATCCTATTTTTTTATTATCCTTGGGGCAGGACACACCTCCAAAGCCTACGCAATTGGCTATATGGCGCCGGTTCTGGCGGGAATCATCCTGGCTTACAGGGGAAAATACTTTAAAGGCGGGCTGCTGACCGCCATTGCTCTGGCACTGGAATTAGAGGCCGGCCACCTGCAGATTACATACTACCTCCTTCTTATCGTGCTGATCCTGGGGCTTGTTATGTTGATTGATGCAATCAGGTTCAAACATTTGCCTGTGTTTGCCAAAGCCACCGGTGTATTACTGCTGGCCGCACTTCTGGCAGTTATGACCCACGGCACCAACCTATATGCCACCTGGGAATACGGCAAAGAAAGCATGAGGGGCAAACCTGTTATCGAGAAAAACGCCGAAGACCAAACAAAGGGATTGGACAGAAGTTATATAACCCACTGGAGCTATGGCATTGGCGAAACATGGTCATTGCTGATTCCCAATGCAAAAGGAGGCGCAACAAAAGCCATCGGCAAGAACCACCCCTCGCTCGAACATGCCGACAGGCAATATCGCGAGTTTATTGCCCAGCAGAATGCTTACTGGGGCGATCAGCCCGGAACCTCAGGCCCTGTTTATACCGGAGCTGTGGTGTTGTTTTTGTTCATCCTCGGGCTGTTTGTTGTTAAAGGAAGGTATCGTTGGATACTCTTTTCGGCCACAATACTTTCCATTCTGCTGAGCTGGGGTAAAAACTATATGGGATTTACCGATTTCTTTCTGGATTATGTGCCCGGTTACGACAAATTCAGGGCTGTATCCATGATACTGGTTATCGCCGACCTGACTATTCCTCTCCTCGCTTTTCTCGCCCTAAGCGAATGGATAAAACAACAGGAGTTTTCGTCACAAAAGCAAAAATTCTTTTTCATCGCCTATGGCCTTACCGGCGGGCTGTCATTAGTTTTTTACCTCGCTCCCGGTATGTTTTTCTCCTTCCTGAGCCAGTTTGAATTTGAACAGTTCAACCAGATGAGAAGGGAGAATCCGGCAGACGGAGGGCAAATTGACCTGTTCCTTGCACAGCTTGAAAACGTCAGAATCCATATTTTTAAAGCCGATGCGCTCCGGTCCTTCTTTTTTATAACCCTCGCAGCCGCGCTCATGTACCTGAATGCGAAGAAAAAACTCAGCGCTATATGGCTTACAGCAGCATTCACGGTAATCATCCTTGCAGATATGGTGCCAATTGCCAACCGCTACCTCAACAGCAATAATTTTATTCCTGCCCGCAAGGCTGAAAACCCCTTCCAGCCTTCGGCTGCCAACCTTTCCATAATTAAAGATACTGATCCGTCTTACCGTGTACTTGATATTTCAACAAGCACCTTTAACGATGCCACTGCCTCGTATTTTCACCAATCAATTGGAGGATACCATGGCGCCAAACTACAACGTTATCAGGATGTTATTGAAATGCACCTGCAACCTGAAATAGGGATGCTTATGGGAACCCTGCGCGACAACCCTAATCTGGCTGCCATCAACAGCACCCTTGCCCGGCTCGAAGTGCTCAATATGCTCAATACCCGTTACGTGATCTTTAATCCGGCATCACCGCCCATCAGCAACCTCTACAGTTTTGGCAATGCGTGGACAGTGGACAACATTCGCTGGGTTGAAACTGCCAACGAAGAAATTGAATCATTGCGCGACAGCGATCTGATGACTACCGCAATCCTGCACCGCGAATTTGAAGACAATCTTGAGGGTTTCAGTCCGGCTATGGACACAACAGCCACAATAAACCTGATCTCGTACCAACCAAATCATCTGGTTTATGAATCCAGCACCAACATCCCGAACTTAGTTGTTTTTAGCGAGGTATGGTACACCAAGGGCTGGAAAGCCTACATTAACGGTCAGGAAACTTCGCTCATAAGGGCAAATTACCTGCTCAGGGCTCTTGTGGTGCCTGAAGGGGAACACCTGATTGAGATGAAGTTTGAACCGCGAGTATGGGCGGTAGGTGAGAAAATCTCATTTGCGGGCTCACTTATCCTGATCCTCTTGCTGCTTGGCCTTGCCGTGCAGGAAATCAGGCAGTGGAGGCAACAGTAACAGGCATGAAAAAGGTTTTAATCATTACCTACTACTGGCCGCCATCAGGCGGTGCAGGTGTGCAACGCTGGCTTAAGTTTGTCAAATACCTCAGGGAATTTGGCTGGGAACCAATAGTGTACACAGCAGAAAATCCGGAAGTGCCGGTAATTGATGAATCACTTGACAAAGACATCCCTGAAGGCATACAGGTTTTGCGGACAAAAGTCTGGGAACCATATCATATATATAAAAAAATCACCGGCAGAAAGTCCTCAGAGAAGATTCAGACGGCCTTCCTTTCTGAAAAAAAGAAACCCGGTTTGGCCGAGAACATCAGTATCTGGATCAGGGGAAATTTATTTATACCCGATGCACGCCGGTATTGGATTAAGCCATCGGTGAACTTTCTGTCTGAATGGCTTAAAAACAATCCTGTGGATATGATCGTATCCACCGGCCCACCGCACAGCATGCATCTGATTGCCTTAAAACTTAAAAACCTGACTGGCATTCCGTGGCTGGCAGATTTTCGCGATCCATGGACCAATATTGATTTTTACAATCAGTTAAAATTGAGCTATTTTGCTGATCGCAGGCATAAATATCTTGAGAAGAAAGTTCTACAGACGGCCGACGCAGTTACCGTTATAAGCAACGGTATGGCCGAAGACTTTCGCACTATTGTGCCGCGTGAATATCGGGTGGTTACCAACGGTTTTGATGAAGACGATTTCAAAGATATCATTGATCAGCCTGCCCATGACAAATTTCGAATGGCCCATGTAGGTTCGCTTGTGAAAACCCGTAATCCATTGGTTCTATGGAAAGCCATCAGTGAATTGCTTCGGGAACATCCGGAAATTTCAGAACAGATCGAAATTGCCTTAACAGGAAACGTTGACATATCAGTAAGGGAAACCGTCAGGGAATTCGGACTGGAACATATTGTCATTTATCAGAATTATATACCACATGCCGAACTCTACAAGGAATACAACAAAACATCGGCTTTGCTTCTTCTGATTAATGATACACCAAATGCTAATCTGATCCTGACCGGAAAACTGTTTGAATACCTTGGCGCGAAAAGACCAATCATTTGCATCGGGCCAAAAGAGGGTGATTCTGCTGCGATTTTGAATGAAACAAAAACAGGCCGCTGTTTCGACCCAAACAGCAAACAAGCTTTAAAAGAATATATTAAACATTTGATCAGCCACCAATCAGATATTAAAAGAACCTTGTCTGTTGCGAACAACAAGCCTTATATCAGAAGAAACCTGACTGCAGGAATTGTGGAATTAATCAATAGTTCAATCAAGTTGAAAGTGAGCAGCAACAATTGATTATTGATTCAAAAGAAAAATTTTCCGTTGATACCATTTATTTTTCATCCAAACCCTGCAGCAGTAAATCCCGCTATAGCCGGATAAAAAATAATCTCTTGATTCATTAGCTATTGTAACTCCTTCATCCTTTATAACAACACTTCCTTTGTGATCAACTATTTCAAGTCTGAAGGGCTCAGACACCGTTGAACTAAAAGAAAACCTGCCGGTAGTCGGATTAGGGAATATCCCAATCAAACTATTTGCATCGGCAGCATTAATCGCAACCATCATGGTACTGGTATCGCTGCTGCATTCATTTGATGCAATTAAACGAACTGTGTATAACCCATCAGCAGAAAAGATATGCTCAGGACTTGAAAGCTGTGATTGAAATCCATCACCAAAGTCCCAAATATATACATCAGCATTCTCAGATTGGTTTACAAACCGACATCCAAGATCAAAAACTTCAACAGTGAACAATGAAATTGAAGAGTTACAAAGGAATACCGAATCACAATAGGTCGTTTCCATTGTATCGTTTGTGGCAGTGAGGCAAACATTATAATGACCAGCATTCTGATATTGATGTACCGGATGTTCCTCAGCCGAACTATTTCCATCACCAAAAGACCAATTGAATACCGAATATCCTTCACTTTGGTTGAAAAACGAAACTAAAGCGTTCTCGTGTACCTCAAAACTAAACAATGCGGTTAATGCAGATTGTTCTGAATAAACAACTTCGAGCATTGGTCTTAAATGTCCTTCATCAATATCACCTGAGGCAAAAAGCAAACAGCTATAAGGCGTTTCGTTCAATAAACTCAATATCCAACCAAAATACATGTCCGGAAATTGGTACAACTTTCTGACTGCTTCGGTTACATCTATGTTTAAATAATCTTGTCTGGGGTTAACACTCTGTGGCAGAATTACCTGAAAATCATCTGTTGTTGCCGGCGCGTTGTTCCAGGTTACGGTTTGCTCACTCCATGGTTCAGTAATTAGTCTTAAAACTGAAGTATTCTCACCGGCATGAAACATTTCGTTGGGTTCAAGATTTTTAAAAAACAAATTGAGTTTGGCACTGATAATTTCACGGCCTTCCGGGATTTCTGCAAGGTCAAACTGAATGAGTGACCTGTCTGCCCCGGGTATGCCCCCGAAAGTCCAGGACATACTTAAAAACTTAGGCGAGTCGCCGTAATTATTGTCAGGCAATATGCTCCATATAAGCGCGTCTTTTCCTTCTGGCCCCGGCTTTATCTGAATAGTATCCTGGGCGATTAGAAAAAGAGGACTAAGTAGTAAAACAGCAACAAACAGTGATTTCATTTTTTTGCTCTAATTTGGGTCACACAAATTTAGGACAAATCAATCCCATTTGTTACTAACAGACGAATAATAACATAAAAATTAATGTATGGAAAGCCTCAATTATGGCCTGCTCAAAATCCTGTTCACGAAATTCTTAATGTCATATTCCTGATTAAACACCTGATGCAGCTCGGTGATCAGCGGAAAAGAAGCACAAGCTTTGTCTTGTCCCGACAGTTGTTCACAAAGGACATTCACCGCGATACGGCCTTCAAGGACAACCTTATCGGAGATATTATTGGTAAAAAACCCTTTGCCAATGAGCAGACCAAGGGTGCGGTTCCGGCTCAGGTCATTGAGTGCAGTCAGTGTAAAATCACCAAAACCACAATAGTTAAACATGGTTTCCTCCTTGCCTCCAAACCGGCACATCAAAGCACGCATTTCGTTGATCGCCTTGGTAAGCACAAGCGAACGAAGGTTGGGCGAATCAAAATGCGCATCCACGATTCCGATAACAATAGCGTAAATATTCTTGAGTATGCTGGCATATTCAACCCCACGCACATCGGTACTGTAATCAAGGTGAATGGTGGTGTTGTCGAACAATTCCTGAAACAATTCAAAAAGCTCTTCGTTCTCCGATGCCAGGGTAAAAGCCGTGGGCAACCTGTTGATGATCTCCCTGGCAAACGAGGGTCCCTTTAGGGTAGCAAGCGGATTTGGAAGCAAGCGCGAAAGGCAATCCGGAATAGTATCACGCTCATTGCCAAACCCTTTAGCTAAGTTAACCAATATGGCTGAGGGATTCAGGTAGGATAGGTTTGTTGTCAGGTACTCCACTATGGTTACTGATGGAATGGCCAGAAAAACCATGTGCGCATCCATTAGTATAGCTTTGTCTTCCGTTGCCCTGAGCAAGGGATTTAGCCTGAAACTCGGAAAGTATTTCTCATTGATGTGTTCTCCGTTGATGGACTCCACCACATCTTTTTCAACAGACAGCAGGGTTATCAGGTAGTCTTCGTCAGAAGCCATGATGTTTCCAAGAGCAGTAGCAATGGCTCCGCTGCCGATAAAAACTATTGAAGGCTTGTTTTTTGTAGCCATGGTTGTTGCTTGATTAAAAAGCGAAATTAGGATTTTTCGCTCGAACACAGCCATGATAAAGGCAATGATGAAAAGCTGTGTGGTTTCATGGGCTTGTTTATTACCTTTGTCCGGTAAATATTGTATTCCATTGGGCATTATTCAGCGTCAAACCATTACCGGATCAGTAGTTTCCTATGTTGGGGTACTGCTGGGATTTGTCACCACCGGCCTCATGCTCCCACACCTTTTCACCGAAGCCGAAAACGGAGTCATAAAGATATTGGTGGCCAATGCTGCTCTTTTCGGTCAATTGGGCACCATCGGTTTTACCGGAGTAATTTCGAGGATGTTCACCTATTTCAGGGGCAAAAAAGGCGATCATCACGGTTTTATGCGTCTCACCCTGATCGTGTCGCTGGCTGGGTCGCTAGTTACTGCCGTAGTATTTTATCTGCTGCGACACTGGCTGATATCAGGCAGCAATGAGGCCGACAACCTAATGCTCGGAGATTTTGTCCTGCTGGTTATCCCAATGATTTTTGCCAATGTTTTTTTTCAGGCATTTGATAATTTCTACAAAGTACTGTTCGATGCTGTCAAAGGATCCCTGTACCGCGAGGTTTACCAGCGTATTTTCACCTTACTGCTGATAATCGGCTATTTTTATTCGGAGATGAGCTTTTTTGTGTTCATTGTACTTTATGTTGCCGGTTATGCCCTGCCTACCGTTATGCTCATGCTATCGCTTTACAGGGATGGCGAATTAAAACTCACTTCCGATCCTGGTTTTCTTTCACCTTCCCTTCAAAAAGAAATGATCAGCGTGAGCCTGTTCAATATAGTTATCGGGTTTAGCAACATCGCTATCCTGAACATTGACAGCCTGATGATCAACAAAATGGTTGGGCTTGACGACACCGGAATTTACGGAATCACTTATTTCTTCGGCACATTGGTTGTGATTCCCTCTCGGATTCTGATGAAAATTTCATCCACTTTTATAGCCGAATCGTGGAAAACAGGTAATCTGGATCAGATCAAAGATATTTACTACCGCACAAGTATCAATCAATTTGTCATTGGATCGCTGATATTCATAGGTTTATGGGGCAACCTGCCCAATATTTACCATTTACTTCCCGACAGCTATGCAGCCGGAGGCTGGGTAATCATTTTGATTGCCCTTACAAACCTGCTCGAAATGCTGGGCGGGGCCAGCGCGGTGATCATTTCTGTTTCACCCCGTTACAAGGCGCTTAGTTATATGATGGTCATGCTGCTGCTTCTGATTGTCGGAACAAATCTTGTTTTTATACCTCAATGGGGCATCACGGGGGCTGCACTGGCTTCATTGGTTTCCTATGCTGTTTACGTGTTGGTGCGTTTCGCATTTCTTTACCACCACCATCGTTTCCAGCCTTTTACAGCGGGACATCTCAAGGTAGTTGCAATAACACTGGCAACTTATGGAACTCAATACCTTTTACCCGAACTCCCTCATTTCATACTGGATATTTTCATCAGGAGCTTAATAATGGTATTGATGTTTTCAGCACTAAGCTATGTATTTGGGGTCTCAGAAGAAGTGACCAGAGGAGGCCTTTGGCTATTCGATAAAGCCGGAATCAGGAAGCAATGAACAATAAAAGAATATGGATGGTTGATCCGGGCTTTTCGAGTTTTGTACGAAAAGACAGGGAAATACTTGAAAAAAAATTCAGGGTTGATAATTTTCATTATCGGGCAAGCAAAAATCCTGTTGAATTTGTCATTCAGATAATGAGGCTTCTGGCCGCCTCACTTAGGTTTGCCTCACGTTCGGAACTGGTTTATATTTGGTTTTCCGACTACCACTCCCTGATCCCAGCAGTGGTTGCAAAGAGCTTTGGGAAAAAAGTTGTGGTCGTAACAGGTGGTTTTGACGCAGTTTCAATTCCCATGCTTTCATATGGGGTTTTTGTTAAGAATAACTTCCGTTCATGGTGTGCTTCAACAACATATAAATTAGCTGATCTTGTATTGCCTGTGGATGCAAGCCTCGCTGAAGGCCTGAACCAATACGCCGATCCTGATGGCAAAGGACTTCCGGTTGGGATCAGGAATTTTGTGAGAAACCTTAGAAGCCGCATCGAAGTGCTTCCGACTGGTTATAATCCCGACCTGTGGAAACGACATACAGGGATGCCCAGAAACGCATCTGTGCTGTCGGTAGCTTTCATTGCCAAAGAACAGACGTTCAAGCTTAAAGGCTTCGACCTGCTGATCGAAGCTGCCCGTCTGCTACCGGATGTTCCTTTTACTCTTGCTGGAATATCCCCGCACATACAGAACAAATACCGCAACATTCTGCCGCACAATGTTAGTCTCATTGATCCTGTGCCCTACCACGAACTCCCGAAACTTTACAGCAGCCATAAGGTTTATGCCCAGCTTTCGCTCAGCGAAGGACTTCCCAACAGTTTGTGTGAAGCCATGCTGTGCGAATGCGTACCAGTCGGAAGTTTGGTTAATGGAATTCCAACAGCAATCGGAAACACCGGCTTTTTGCTCGAACATCAAGACGCTCAGAAGACTGCAGAACTGATCAGCAAGGCTTTAAAAACAGACGAACAGACAGGTATTGAGGCTCGTAACCAAATCATCCGGAATTTTCCCGAACACCGGAGGGAAGAAAACCTCATGAAACTCCTTGAAGAGATACTATAGGCTGGTGGTCAGTTCATAAAGACAATTGAACTTCAGTGTAAGAAGCCTGCTTTTGTCTGCGGTCTTGTTTTCAGTCCTGAGCGCGCCTGCTTGATGCTGGCATTTAATTCAAATCCAATAAGCAGGATTAATGCATTAAAATACAGCCACATCAGAAAGATAATAAGGGTTCCTATAGAACCATACAAAGCATTGTAACGCGCAAAATTTGAGACATAATAGTTAAAAGTCAAGGTTCCCAGCAACAACAATATGGTTGCCAGTGATGATCCGGGACTGAAAAACCGATATGTGCGCCTTTGTGCCGGAGCATAATAATATAGAAACGATACACTCAGGAAAGTCAGCGAAAGTATAATGACCCATTGCAACACCTGAAGCAGCACAACCGTAAAATCAGATTGAAGCCACTCGTTAAGCTGCATCCATTGTATCAATACTCCGCCCATCGTGATCAGCACAATGCTCAGAACGACCAATACCGAAAGTACCACCATCAGAAAAATAGCCACCAGGCGTTGTTGCAGCCAGGTTTTGGTTTCAATATCGTGCCATGTGCTGTTAAATCCTTCGATGATTGAGTTGATTCCGTTGGTACTGAAAATAAAGGTCAGGATAAAACTTACTGAAAGTAAGCCTGTATTCTGCCGTGTAACAATATCATATATTGTGGATTCAACAGCTGCGAATGTTTGCTCGGGTATGATTTCTTCGAACAAACCAAATAAAGAAGCCTGAAAATTATCAATGGGAATATATGGTATCAGGGTGAAAATAAACAGTATAAACGGAAATATAGCCAAAAAGAAGTTAAAAGCCACTGCTGCGGCCCGCACGGTTAAAGCACCCTCGAAGATGCCCTTGAGAAAAAACACCAGCACATCGTACAATGGAATCCGAAAAAACCCGGGAAGTATGATCAGGCGCAGCAAAGCGATAAGCCTGTTGCGGCTGGCAACATACAGGCGAAGATATTTTATAGGTATTCTGCTCAACTGAACCGTTTAAATCATTGCCCTGAGGCTCATATCAAGACTTTTGACCTGATGGGTAAGTGCGCCAACCGAAATATAGTCAACGCCGGTAAGCGCATAATCCCTCAACGTATGTTCATTGATACCGCCTGACGCTTCTGTTTCGTAGCGTCTGTTCACCATTTCAACTGCTGTACGCATTTCTTCCACCGAAAAATTATCAAACATAACCCGTTGGAATCCACCTGTACGAAGGGCAGCCTCTAATTCAGCAAGATTACGCACCTCTAATTCGACCTGTAGTTTTCTTCCGGTGCTCTTCAGATAGTGCTGCGTTTGCCTTAATGCCTGTTCGATTCCTCCGGCAAAATCCACATGGTTATTTTTGATCAGAATCATGTCGAACAAGCCAAAGCGGTGGTTGTATCCGCCTCCGATGCGGACTGCCATTTTCTCAAAAACCCTCATATTAGGGGTTGTTTTCCGGGTATCCAGAAGTTTAACAGGGAGATCGCTCACCAGCGAACAAAGGTGGTGTGTGTGGGTGGCAATCCCGCTCATCCTTTGCAAATAATTCAGCACCAACCGCTCAGCAGTTAGTATTGATCTGATAGCTCCGCTAACCTCAAAAGCCTGGTCGCCGGGGTAAACAATGGTGCCATCGGGCAACAGCGACTCAAAGTCAAGGGTTTTGTCAATCTGTCTGAATACGAGCTGGGCCACCCTCATTCCGGCCAGCACACCTTCTTCCTTGCACAACAGTACTGCCTTGCCTGGTGTTCCTTCTTCGATAACAGCCAGTGTGGTGTGGTCACCATCCCCAATATCTTCACTAATGGCCAGTGTTATTAAATCATCAGCTGTTGCTAACCTATGGTTCATGTTTTGTCAGACTTAAATAATGAATACCGGTTTTACCTTTTTGCTCATCAAACATGATATAAACCCTGAATGTGGCAGTTGAGCAATGCAAAAAACCTATGAGAAACAATGAATTACCTGTTTTACCTTCCTGCCGAAGCTCGTATGATTCGGGATGATTTGCCTGAAACCAATCCCTAAGAATCATCTGGGCCTGACTTTTACTGAATGTACCTTTATGATTGTCTGTTTCTAATTCAAGGGTTTCAATAAACATACCCGACAATGCCTTTGAATCAGCCTTCAGCAATGCCTGCCCTATTTCGACAACACTGTTGCCCTTTTCCTGAGCCATAAGTAAACTACAGGAAAAAGAAGCAAGCACAACTAAAAGTAAAAACACAATCCGGTTCACTACCAAATGTTTTGGTGTTCAAAAATACACTAAATAATCTTCTGTTGCTGCTAAGATTGCACCAAAGTGAAGTGAGCATATACTAACAAAAATCATTCCTAATCCTATTGAATGTTTAATTATAACAAACATCGTGAACTCAGGCATCAACAATTCGTTGCTAGAGTTCTGTAGCCATATTCTACAAAAATTACAGCAAAAAAATCATTGATACAGTTTTTTTCACCACAGCAAAGCTTATCTTCGTAACCTGAATTTTAAGTTTCTGTCAGCTCAGAAACAAGTCTGAGTTAAACAAACATGCTGATTATGAATAGGACTATTTTAAATGCTCAGGTATTAATGATCATTGTTTTTCTGGCAGTTTCGTGTCAGGAGCCGCCCGAAAAAACCGAAACAGACAGGTTTGAGCAGGAGTTACAGAATTTCAACCAGACAATGGGCGAGCTGGGACAAACTATGGACATGATGGATGCTATGGAGCAGGAGATTGATATGGTCGAAAAGCAGCGGTCAGAAGGCCAGATTACTGATGAACAGGCCGATAAATTGCTTAATGAGATCAAACAAACCTATGGCAGGGCCATTGCCCGAAGGTCGAAAAGCAACCCGGCCAGCGGACTGCCTGCCTGGGCACGCGAACTGGGACTTACCGAGCCAGTGGGTTTGATTCTCGATCCCGATTACTCGCAAATGACCTCTGCTGACAATCCCACTGAGGGCTTTAACTCAATTATGCTGGTCTATTCAGGGCCTTATAACAAGTCAATGGCTGAGGCTGAACGTATTGCCGCATCAGCGGGCATACCGGTGAGTAAAGACTATGAACAGGCCATTGAACTTTCAGTCACATACGGCAGTACACCCATTAAAGGCATTGCCTACATGAACTTTGATCCTTTTATCAGCGATAACGATGTGAATATCTCCATTACTGTTGACGAAGAAGGTATGCTGACCATCAGTGCTGTTGATATCAGGCAGATGAAAAGGTCGGTTGTTGGCAGAAACAGCAACTTCTCTGAATAATTTTTCTATTTATTTCCGCTTTATTTTGTAGTCAGCGGAAGATAATCACAGGTTATCTGTAGCATGCAATATTAATTCTTTGTTTAATTGCCATATTGCTTGGTTTTCATTTGTATTATCACCATTTTTGTGCAACAAACCAAATAATTTGATGATTATGAAAACCGATCTGTTCCTGAGGCTTCTTCTACTCGCTGGTGTAACACTTCTTATTTCATCTCTCTGTTTAGGCCAGAAAGCACATATAGAATCAAGACCGACAAGAAATTTTCAGAATTTGCCTCCTGATGGATATGAAACCGGTAAGCTTGTAATCAAGATAAAACCGGAATACATGCAGCAGATAAATGAATTCACAATGGATAAACAAGATGAATCAGACACCGATATGATTCGTTTTGCCAGGATATGTGCTAAATATAAAGCTCACAACCTTAAACCATATTTCGATGACCTTTACAAAAGCAATTATTCAGCTGAGAAAAAAAGGAAACAGCATATGAAGTGGGGACTGCATCATTGGTATGTAATGGAAATTGATACAGGTTTAGAAAAAATACATAAGATTATTGATGAGTTTCAAGCCACAGGAATAATTGAAATTGCTGAGCCCATCTTAAAGAAATATTCTCACGGTTCTGACTTTCAACCAATTATTCTTACAGAATCACTAAAAGAAACATTATCAAGAATTAACCCTTCCGACCCGGCTTTTGTGGATCAATGGCACTATCACAATACAGGCCAGCACGGTGGAACCGAAGGAGCTGATATAGATCTTGCCCAAGCCTGGGAAGTTGAATATGGAAATGACGAAGTGATTGTGGCCATCATCGACGGGGGCATAGATTTTAATCATGAAGATCTTGCCGGGAATATGTGGGAAAATATTGGATATAATTTTGTAAACCAAAGCAGTAATATTTCACCGCATAACCATGGCACACATGTGGCAGGAACAATTGCTGCTGTTACAAACAATTCCATTGGTGTTTCAGGAATAGCGGGCGGAACTGGCAAAAGTGACGGCGTCAGACTGATGTCTTGTCAGGTGTTTTCATATGATGGTAACGGGGGGGTTCATCTTGCACCTGTATATGCAGCTGATAACGGCGCCAGTATTTCGCAAAACAGTTGGGGTTATGTTTATGAAGGGTTTTTCGAGCAAGTTGTTCTTGATGCTATTGATTATTTTAATTATTATGGTGGTGGCGGTGCGCTTATCGGCGGAGTTACCATCTTTTCAGCCGGAAACAGTAATTCCGAAGGACTTTTTTATCCTGGATGTTATGAAGGATGCTTTTCCGTTGCCGCCACTAACAACAACGACCAGAAATCATGGTATTCAAACTATGATCGCTGGATTGACATAGCAGCACCGGGGGGCGAAACCAATGAAGTTACCCAGCGTGGTGTTCTAAGCACTTTAAACAACCAAAATTATGGTTTTTATCAAGGCACATCAATGGCAGCTCCTCATGTTTCAGGGGTTGCTGCCCTGATTATCTCAAGCAATATAGGCGCCTACAATAACGATGATTTGGTCGAGGTAATTCAAAATACTTCAGATGACATTTCTTCTCAAAACCCACAATATATTGGCAAGCTTGGAAGTGGGAGAATAAATGCCTATAGCGCTTTAGCTCTCGGCAACAACAATGCTCCCTCAAACCTCAAAGCATTTCCGGGAAATGAATTGGTGCGCCTTATATGGAATAAACCAGCCGCAGAAGAATCCAAGATCCTTGGTTATAATATATACAGAAATGACACACTTATCAACAGCTCTTTTCATCAGGATACTACCTATATTGATAATCAGTTGGAGAACTTTGTGACATATAAATATTATGTCCGAACAGTTTTTGAAGAAAATGAATCAGTTAAATCCAATATAGTTTTTGTAACGCCCAATACAGGTTACGCCGGAGGGACAGGAACAGCAGATGACCCCTACCTGATTGAAACAGCAGAACAATTAAATAATGTCAGATATTCATTAGCATCGCATTTCAAGCAAATCGCCTTAATAAACCTGAATACTCCGCCATGGAATCTGGAAGAAGGCTGGAAACCGATTGGCTCCGAAGCAGATCCCTTTTCAGGCCAATACAATGGAAACGGAAATGTTATCAATGGTCTATTTATCAACCGACCAAATGACGATCACGCAGGACTCTTTTCTGTACTCAGCGGCTCCATTGCTAATCTCGGCATAACAGATTTCTACATCTCTGCAAATGAATTAGCAGGTGCATTGTGTGGTAAAAACGAAAACGCTGATATAACAACTTGCTTTTCAAGTGGCGAGATACATTCAAAAGGCATCTCAGGCGGAATTTGCGGCATGAATAGTGGAAACATTAATAATTGCTACTCAGCGGTGCAGATTGTTTCAGAATATCTGGCTGGCGGATTATGTGGCATTAACTCAGGAACCATCCATTCAAGCTACGCTGTTGGGTTTAACACAACCTATGAACAATCCGGAGGTTTGGTAGCTTTGGAAAATAATGGGTTAACTCATTATTCTTATTGGAATACAGAAACTACTGCCCAAGTCACTTCAAATGGTGGATTCCCATATAACACTCTTCAAATGACAGATGAATCATCGTTTTCGGATTGGGATTTTAACAACACCTGGATCATTCAGCACAATATCACCTATCCGTATTTAAAGTGGCAGGAAACTCCTGAACACTTTAATTTTCCTCCGGATTATTGTCCTCCATCATTTCTTGAGTCCTTGTCACTGAATGATAGTATAGCTTTGAGCTGGCAAGCCCCTTCAATTGGGAATCCTATTGGCTATAACTTGTACAGACAACATGTTAAAATAAATGAAGATCTGATCACCGACACCTCCTTTATTGATAAAGATCTGATAGGATATATCAGCTATCAATATTATGTAAAAGCTGTTTATTCACCCGATCAGGAATCAAATGCTTCTAACAGCACTTATAATTCCGTTCCAAAGTTTGAGGGCGGATCAGGTAGCGAAGAGGATCCTTACCTCATTTCAAATCCGTTCCAATTAAACGCGGTCAGGCTCTTTCCGAGCAACCATTTCAGACTGATAAATGATTTGAGTCTTGGGGTTGATCCCTGGTCTGGACAGGAAGGATGGGAACCAATAGGCACGGATTCTTTACCATTTAGAGGTGGTTTTGATGGAGGAGGATACTCGATCTATAACCTTACTATTCGCCGACCTAACGAAAACCATGTTGGGCTATTTGGGTATTTATGGAATGCTACTATAAAAAACCTAAACATAAAGAACCCCTATGTGACTGGCTATTTCTTAGTTGGTTCGGCTCTTGGCAAGGCATACAGCAATAGTGTATTGGAAAACATTAATGTTGAAGATGCCTATATTAAGCTCATTAATTCATATGCAGGTGGATTAATGGGAGGAATGGACGATTGCTCAATGTATTTTTGTTCAAGCTCAGGAACTATTGAATCCGATGAATACATCTCGCAGTGGAACCGAATAGGCGGACTAATAGGAGGAATTAGTTCAACAACAACTAACCAGGGAAACATAATAGAGCAGTGCTATACTACGGCACATGTTAGAAGTTGGAACCACAATACATATGGAGGATTTCTTGGTACTGTATGGAGAAAAAGTACTATATCGAATTGCTATTCCAGAGGTAATATTATAGGCACAAACAGTTATGCAGGTGGTTTCATAGGAGAAATTGGACCTGAGAATGCCGGTGTTAATATTTACAATTGCTTTAGTACAGGTGATGTTCAAGCCCCCGGTGAATCAGTCAGAGGCTTTATTGGCCAATCTTCAGTTGGCAGCTACACAAATAATTTCTGGGACGTTGAAACGTCGGGAATATCAACCCCTCAGCCTGAAGCTGAAGGAAAAAATACCGTTCAAATGAAAAACATAAACACCTTCCTTGACGCAGAGTGGGACTTTAACAGCATCTGGAGTATTGATATAAATGACTCGCTCAATGAAGGATACCCATTCCTGCAATGGCAACTCAACCAATACAATTGCCCGAATCCAACAAATATCACAATTGATTCTATTTCAACAAACAAGGCATCTGTTAGCTGGCTAAACATGAATAATGAGCATCAGTGGGAGTTACTTTATGGCTATGCTGGATTTGACCCTCAATCCGAAGGAACTCTTATTTCCCCATTGGAAGCATCTATTTATCAATTTACTGATTTAGAAGACGGGACAAACTATAGTTTTTTTGTGAGAACTATATGCGACATAGAAAAAAGCATGTGGGTAGGGCCGAAAACTTTTAAAACAACAAAAGAATTCCAAGTCTCTGGCGGTGGGCAATATTGTGAAGGGCAAGGTCAATCTAACGTTAGCGTGGTTCTGAATGGTTCTGAAACTAACCTTCGCTATCAGTTGATGCGCAATCAATCCAATTTTGGAGCACCTAAAACCGGAACAGGCGGAATGCTAATATGGCATAATCAACCAGCTGGTATTTATGAGATTTTCGGCTACAGCGAAAACGATCATGCCTTTATGAATGGGCAGGCTGAAATTACGTATTATGATCCTACACTGATCACTTTCACACCAACCTTTGACACTGCCTGCGTGAACTCGCTTCCAATTCCCCTGTCCGGAGGGTTTCCGCAAGGAGGACAATATTTTGGCAATTGGGTCGCTTTTAATCTTTTTATACCTACTGCCGCCGGGGTTGGAAATCATGAAATAGGCTATTATTACACAGACGAAAATGGTTGCACTGACAGTGCTTACCATACAGTTTATGTTGATGAATGTCTTGATATAATTGAATCGGACAATTATGAAAATCTGAAAGTGTATCCTGTGCCAACCAATGATATTATTAATATTGATATTAGTAATGCAATATTGAATAGCCTGAATAGTGTTGAAATATTAAATCCTGCCGGACTATCATTATATAAATTCTCCGGACCATTTGATTCAAAACTTGTAATTGATTTGACGCATTTTCCAAAAGGCATTTACATATTGAGAATCAATACTAATTCAATGCAAAAAACCAGAAAGATAATTACAAATGGAATAAACTAATCAAAATCAGAGATGTATATTTGAATTCAATTAATAGTTTCTATATGCTAAGAAAAACTTCACCTCATCTAAATATCGGATACTTTTCGAATTTCGATGAAAACAAAACAGAATTATTTTTGAGAACCATAAATGAATTAGGAAAAAAATATATGGCGGAAAATCTATGCTTACATTAAGCGACAATCACTGGCTTTATGAACGTTTGAAGTCAAAAGTTTCATTTACTGACAGCCTGCCTATTGGTTACTTCGAGATTGACCCCAATATACCTTATAAAGAAATTACCTATGTAGGTGCTGATTATGACACTTTCTAAACAACAAAAAAGATTAATAAATTATTAACTTTTAATATTCCATGACCGACATCATCATCACAGGAGCCGGAAAAGGCATTGGATTTGAACTGGCAAAATACTTTGCCGGACTAAACGGCTATCGGGTGATTGGCCTTTCGAGGAATATTGATCAACTGAAAACGTTTCAGACAAAAAACCTGATCTCTGTTTCTGTTGACCTTGCCGCGCCTGATGCCTCAAATACTATTCAAGAGTTGATTGAGCTTCACAATCTGAAACCAAGCATTCTGATCAACAATGCGGGTCTGTTAATCAACAAACCTTTTGTTCAGCTTCGACCCGAAGACTTCGACCGTCTTTTCGCAACCAACGTTAAGGCTGCATTTATACTGACACAGCAACTCATGCCCCATTTCAGACCAAACGCCCATATTGTCAATATTGGCAGCATGGGTGGTTTTCAGGGAAGCGCCAAATTTGCCGGGCTGAGTCTATACAGTGCCAGCAAGGGAGCGTTGTCCATACTGAGCGAATGCCTTGCCGAAGAGCTTAAAGACACAGGAATAGCTGTCAACTGTCTTGCTTTGGGTGCCGCACAGACAGAGATGCTTCAACAAGCATTCCCGGGATACAAAGCACCAGTAACTGCAAGTGAAATGGCAAGTTTTATTGCTGAATTTGCCATCAATGGAAATCGCTATTTTAACGGAAAAATTCTGCCGGTTTCGCTATCCACTCCCTAAGCTCCAGTCATGCTGGTCAGGCATAATTGATTATCTTTGTACTTATTTTTTGAACACCATGTCATCTGCTTCAGAAGTGATCTCCCACCCTGGAATTGTTCAAAGTCTGGACAACGGAATAGCCCGTGTAAAAATACAAAGTGTTGCTGCCTGCGGCAGTTGCACAGTTAAAGGTGCATGCAGCATGGCCGAAATGGAAGAAAAAATTATTGATATTCCCATTACCGATACTGATACCTATACAATTGGCGAGATGGTCACTGTTTCCATGAATCCTTCACTGGGTAACCTTGCCGTTGTTCTGGGTTATCTTGTTCCATTCATCCTTGTTTTGGCAACCCTGATTGTTTCAATAGCTTCCGGACTCAATGAAGGATTAGCCGGTTTACTCTCACTGGCTGTTCTTGTTCCATATTATTTGATCATCCACAAAAACAAAAAACGGCTCAGCAAAACCTTTACTTTTCATATTCATTCATCCCCCAATTTTTAATAACCACACTCATGAAAAAAATCAGCCTTCTCCTAATCCTGTTTCTGATTACAGGCCTTTTTGCTTCTCAGGCACAACAACAGGAAGTCAATGAAATTGCTGTTGAACGAGTCATCAAGGCTACTTATTTTGATGTTTCCCCAGCTCTGCGTGATGTGCAACCAATTCCGCCCGGAGAAAGAAAAAGGACCTGGAAAAACGACCTGATTGGAAATAAATCGATCGAAAAACCTCCTGTCAATATGAATGTCCCCGAAAACACAGGGGTCATTGATGCCGCAGTGCAGGAAAACTACCTGGTAAATGATGATTACTGGCCATTGTATAATTTTCTTGGCCTTGGCAATGTAAATGGGGTATTCCCACCCGACACCGAAGGCGATGTCGGACTCAATCATTATTTCCTGATGATCAATTCATCCTTTGCCATTTACGACAAAACAGGAATCCAGCTCTATGGGCCCGCGGACAACAGCACAATCTGGAATGGCTTTCCCGGCCCCTGGACAGGCACCAACGACGGCGACCCGATTGTAGTGTATGACGAACTCGCCGACAGGTGGTTTGTAAGCCAGTTTGCTGTGAACACCTCAAACGGAACCTTCTGGGAACTTGTTGCGATTTCGCAAACACCTGACCCCACAGGGGCCTATTATCGCTACGCCTTTGAATTCCCGTATTTTAACGACTATCCGAAATTTGGAGTCTGGCCCAATGGTTATTTGGGCACCTTTAATTATTTCAACCCGGGAAGCATGACTTATCGAGGCGCAGGGGCTGTTGTACTCGACAGAGAAGCCATGCTCGCAGGTGACCCGGAAGCGCAAATGATTATGTTTGGGACAAACTCCTCCAAATACACTATTCTTCCCGCTGATTTCGATGGGACACCACCACCGGCCAACGAACCTGCATATTTCGCGCATATAAACACAACCGGCAACAAACAGCTCGAAATATGGAAGGCTGTAATTAACTGGAACAATCCAACGTCCTCAACATATACACTGGCCAACAGCCTCGCAGTAGAATCATTTAATGCCAGCGTTGGCACTATTCCCCAGCCCAACACCACGCAGCGTCTTTCCTCTATCGGTGGTGTACTGATGTACAGGCTGCAATACAGAAACTTCGGCTCGCATCAGACTCTTATTGCCAACCACACGGTAAATGTTAGTGCTCGCGCAGCAATTCGCTGGTATGAACTAAGAAAAACCGGCACAAACTGGTCTGTCTTTCAACAAGGCACCTATGCACCCGACAACGACCACCGCTGGATGGGAAGTATTGCCATGAATGCAAACGGTAATATCGCCCTCGGATATTCAGTTTCAGGTGCAAGTACCTTCCCAAGCATCCGTTACACAGGCCGTACCGCCAACGCCCCCCTGGGAACCATGAATATACCTGAAACGGTTATAGTAAATGGACTGTATGCACAAACCAATGTGGACCGATGGGGCGATTACAGCGCAATGTCCATTGACCCCGCTGATGATTCAACATTCTGGTACACCCAAATGTACAGACTCGCCTCAAACTGGCGCACCAGAATCGCATCCTTTAACCTTGCCCCCGGTGCCGAACCCACTATTACTGCTGGTCCGGATGATTATATGTGTATCAGCACCACCACTTACACAACCAAAGGCAGCGGAACAGGACTGCAAACAGTTATATGGACAACCGCAGGTGACGGCATCATTCTGAATAACGACAGGCTGCAAACACTTTATGCGCCCGGCCCCACCGACCGAAACAGTGGTTCAGTTACTCTTACCCTGACAGGAACAGGCTGGAATAACCAGGTCATTTCCGACAACTTTACCCTATTTATCAACGGACTGCCAGTGGCTTTTGCCGGAAACGACACGCTCGTGTGTAAAGACGAATCTATCGAACTTGCCGGACAGGCTCAGTTTTATGACACTGTAGAATGGCAAACAGCCGGAGACGGTGTGTTTAGCGATGCCAGCCAATTAAATGCTACCTACACACCAGGATTACAGGATATAGCAAACGGATCCGTTACCTTAACGCTAAACGTGGCTGCAACTGAAGTCTGCACAGGCACAGCCAGCGATGCTGTTTTGCTTACTGTAGACGATTGTACCTCCATTGACGAAAACGAAAAGCAAGCTCAGGTGAAGATACTGCCAAACCCTTCAAATGGTATTTTTATGATTGAGATGTACAGCAGCAGCCAAAGCAAATTGAGTTGGTCCCTGCTCGATGCACAGGGTAAAATGGTCAAAAAAGGCAGTCTGAAATCAGGCAATGTAAACAGCACCAGCCACCAATTTAATTTCAGCGAACTGCCTTCCGGCACCTATTATCTGGAAATTAAAGATGGTAACAATCGTTTCAGTGAGCTAATTCTCATACAATAATCTCATTTTCTTTTATTTACGCCGCTCTTTATAAGTTGTCTAAATAGTTGAATCTGACCTAATTTAGAACGTTTCTAAAGTAATCCGGAATACTTCTGAATATCAGTGTGTTTCGGATTTCTGTTTAGATGAAGGATGAATTAATTTCATCGTATCATCATGCATATCAATTTATTATAGCAGGTCTCTGGCCAGAGACCAAAGGAAGTGGCAATTTCATCAATATCGTAATTTTGTCAGCTGTTTGTCTGTGAACAGTAAACCGCTACCAATGGCTGCTTCCAAACACAGCAAAACAGCCTGTTCTCTGAGTACAAATCTTAAATACGATACACGTGAACGAAGTCATTCTTTATTCGTTGCTTTCGCTGGCACTGATTGGTTCGGTGCTGGCCGTGATTCTGTTTTTTGTGGCCCGTAAGTTCAGGGTGATTGAAGACCCCCGCATTGATCTGGTTGACGATATTCTTCCCAAAGCTAACTGCGGTGGTTGCGGCTATCCTGGATGTCGGAATTTTGCAGAAGTAAGTGTTACTGCTGCTGATCAGAAAAAAAGCCTCGAAGGTTTAAACTGTCCTGTAGGCGGAAATGATGTGATGAAACAGGTGGCTGCTATTCTGGGGCTTGAAGTGGCTGAGCAGGAACCAATGATCGCCGTGGTGCGCTGTAACGGATCCAAAGCCAATTCCCCTGCCAAAATTCAATACGATGGCCCTGCCAGTTGCGCTTTTGCACACAATCTCTATGCCGGTGAAGGCGGCTGCCAGTTTGGGTGTCTCGGACTTGGCGACTGTGTCGTTTCATGCGATTTCGATGCCATTCATATGAACCCTGAAACCGGACTTCCGGTGGTCAATGATAAATGTGTTGCCTGCGGAGCCTGTGTAAAGGCTTGCCCACGGGGAATCATCGAATTGCGCAACAAAAACAAAAAAGACCGCAGAATCTTTGTAAGCTGCATCAATAAGGAAAAAGGCGGACCGGCAAAGAAAAACTGTTCGGTAGCCTGTATTGGCTGTTCTAAATGTTTCCAGGTGTGCCCCTTTGAAGCCATAACAATGGCTGACAACCTCGCTTATATTGACTACGAAAAATGTAAACTCTGCCGTAAATGTGTTGAGGTTTGCCCAACCGACGCCATTCACGAACTGAATTTCCCACCCAGAAAACCTAAAACGGAAACAGTTGCTGAACCATCGGGAGATGCCGCCCCTTCGGCCGAAACAAAAACACGACCGGTAAAAAAACCTGCCACAGAATCAAATGACACACAAGCATAAAGCAATGAGCATGAAATCATTGATGACATTTACAATTGGAGGCGTTCACCCCGAAGAAAATAAATTTTCGGAGCACGCCCCCATTGTCACCCTTCCACTTCCCAAACAGGCTATCATCCCTCTGGGTCAAAACCTTGGAGCGCCACCCAAACCAATTGTTAAAAAAGGTGATGAAGTAAAAGTGGGACAACTGATTGCTCAGGGTGAAGCATTTATTTCGGCCAATCTTCATTCGCCGGTTTCAGGTAAAATCGCCAAAATTGATGATGCTGTGGATTCAAGCGGCTACAGACGAATGGCTATTCATATTGATGTTACTGATGATGTATGGGACGAAAGTATTGACACTTCGCCTCAAATAATACGTGAAATCAGCCTGAGCAAACAAGAAATCATCCAACGCATCAAAGAATGTGGTATTGTCGGATTGGGCGGGGCAACCTTTCCAACACACGTTAAACTGATGATTCCCGATGGAAAAAAGGCCGAATACCTAATCATTAATGGTGTTGAATGTGAACCTTACCTGACTTCCGACCACAGGCTGATGCTCGAAAAAGGCGAAGAAATGCTCATAGGAATCAAAATTCTGATGAAGGCACTCGAAGTGGAGAAAGCCATTATCGGGATCGAAAACAACAAACCCGATGCCATCGGGCATCTTGCCGAACTGAGCAACAGCTATCAGGGTATAAGAGTTCAGCCTTTGAAGGTTAAATACCCGCAGGGAGGCGAAAAACAACTGATCAAAGCAACCGTCAACCGCGAAGTGCCCTCAGGAAAATTACCAATTGAAGTTGGATGCGTGGTAACCAATGTTGGAACTGCCTTTGCTGTTTATGAAGCGGTTCAAAAAAACAAACCCCTGATTGAAAGAGTTGTTACCGTAACCGGAAAATCGGTCAGAAAACCATCCAATTTTCTGGTGCGCATCGGAACACCGGTCACTGAACTCATCCATGCCTCTGATGGTCTCCCGGAAGATACCGGCAAGGTAATCAACGGAGGCCCGATGATGGGCAAGGCACTCACAACTATTGATGTGCCTGTTACCAAAGGATCATCGGGAATCCTGATCATGAACAAAGAAGAAAGCCTGAGGCATAGCCCAAAACCCTGCATCAGATGCTCAAAATGCACTGAGGTATGCCCCATGGGCCTCGAACCCTATTTACTTGCAAAGATGGCCCGCCTGGCTATGTATGAAAAAGCTGAAAAGGAAATGGTGATGGATTGTATTGAATGTGGTTCCTGCCAGTTCACCTGCCCTTCACAACTTCCATTACTCGACTACCTCCGTCTGGGAAAACAGCGCGTGGGTCATTTAATCAGAACCCGTAAATAAACGTATAAGAATAGATTATGAGTATGTTTACAATATCAGGCTCTCCGCACGTTCATGGGGAGGAGAATGTTAAAAAGATCATGTACACCGTGGTCTATGCCATGATCCCGGCCATGCTGGTTTCGGTATATTTTTTCGGGTTCGATGCCCTGAGGGTGCTGCTGATCAGTGTAGCTGCATGTCTGTTCTTCGAATGGGCCATACAGAAATACATCATCCGCGGCCCCATAACCATCAACGACGGCTCTGCTGTGGTTGCCGGTATCCTTTTGGCGTTCAACATACCCGCTAATATCCCCTGGTGGATACTCGTCATCGGAGCCTTGGTTACTATCGGCGTTGCAAAAATGTCGTTCGGCGGATTGGGCAAAAACCCTTTCAATCCGGCTTTGGTAGGTCGCGTTTTTATGCTGATTTCTTTTCCGGTACAAATGACCAGCTGGCCGGTACCAAAGGCTATTCTCGATGGTGGTTTTATCTCCGATGCCGTCACAGGACCAACAGCACTTGGGATTCTGAAAGAAGGCGTAGGTGCTGGAAAAACAATTGACCAGATTATGGCCGACCCCACAATGCCAGCCTATATTGACCGCCTCACCGGCAATATGAGCGGATCACTGGGCGAAATGTCTGCCATCGCGCTTATCCTGGGAGGAATCTATATGGTTTGGCGCAAAGTCATCAACTGGCAGTTGCCTGTTTCTATAATTGCTACTGTATTTGTCTTTGCCGGAATTTTTCATCTGATCGACCCACAGGTTTACATTGACCCAACTTTTCACCTGTTTACAGGCGGATTGATGCTCGGCGCCATTTATATGGCTACCGATATGGTGAGTTCTCCAATGAATATGAGCGGAAAAATCCTCTATGGCGTGGGTATTGGTCTTCTCACCATTATTATCAGGCTTTGGGGGGCTTATCCCGAAGGCATTTCCTTTGCCATCCTGATCATGAACGCCTTTACACCACTCATAAACAACAGCTTCAAGCCGAAACGTTTCGGCCTCGTTACAAAAAAATAGGGCCAACCCCAAAACACCATTACCATGGCAAGCAAAAGAGAATCGAATTTTTTCAATATGGTGAGCACCTTATTTCTGGTGACAGCTGTTGCAGCCTTGTCGCTCGGAGGTGTCTATAACGTCACCAAAGGGCCTATTGAACTGGCCAAACAAAAAAAACAGGAAGAAGCCATCAAACAGGTGTTGCCGGAATTTGACCGACTCGAGCAAAAACGGCTTAAAGCACCCGATGTGGCTGACTCACTACTATTTAATTTTGCCTACAAGGGTGATAACCTGGTGGGCATGGCAGTAAACACATTTACCAACAAGGGATTCAGCGGACAGATCAAACTTATGATCGGCCTGTTGCCCGATGGCACCATCAACAACACCTCGGTACTGGAACACAAGGAAACCCCCGGTTTGGGTGATAAAATGCAACAGAATAAATCGGACTGGAGCCTTCAGTTCAACGGCCAGCATCCATCTGTCTTCAAACTTAAGGTGAAGAAAGACGGCGGATCGGTGGATGCAATCACCGCCGCTACCATAAGTTCAAGAGCCTTTGCCGATGCAGTTGAAAGAGCATACAATACTTATGAAACCAATTTAGGAGGAAAAGAGAATGAATAAAAACATACAAACACTTACCAAGGGTCTCCTTAAGGAAAATCCGGTATTTGTTCTCCTGCTGGGACTTTGCCCCACATTGGGCGTAACCACAAGCGCCATAAATGGTCTGGGAATGGGCCTGGCTACCACTTTTGTACTGGTGATGGCTAACCTGGTAGTGTCGCTGATCAAGAACTTTATCCCCGACAAAGTCCGCATTCCGTCTTTTATTGTAATCATTGCCTCTTTTGTGACAATCGTGGAACTGGTAATGCAGGGTTATGCCCCTGCCTTGTTTGAACAATTAGGCCTCTTTATCCCCCTCATAGTAGTTAACTGTATTGTGCTGGGTCGTGCTGAAGCCTTTGCTTCAAAAAACTCTGTGGGTTCTTCACTGCTTGACGGACTAGGTATGGGGCTGGGTTTTGCTTTTGCACTAACTGTTCTGGGTGCTGTACGCGAACTGCTTGGTAGCGGCGCCATTTTCAACATCAAGCTCATTCCGGGCGACCTCATGCTCGTGTTTGTACTGGCCCCGGGAGCGTTCATAGCTCTAGCCTACCTGATTGCTATTTCAAAGAAAATCAACAAGACCAAATAGCCCTATGGAATACATCATTATCATCATTTCAGCCATCTTTGTCAACAACATAGTGTTGGCACAGTTCCTCGGGATATGCCCGTTCGTTGGCGTTTCAAACAAAATCAGCACCTCCCTGGGTATGGGCGGGGCAGTACTGTTTGTGATGACCCTGGCTACCATAGTCACATGGTTGATACAGACTTATATCCTCAATGCTCTTGGCATCCAGTTTTTGCAAACCATTGCCTTCATCCTGGTAATCGCCGCCCTGGTGCAGATGGTCGAGATTATTTTGAAAAAAGTCAGCCCCGGACTGTATCAGGCCCTGGGCGTGTTTCTTCCGCTGATCACTACCAATTGTGCTGTTCTCGGGGTTGCCATTCTAACCATCCAAAAAGACCTAAACCTGATGGAAGGGGTCGTGTTCGCCATTGCAAATGCAGGCGGATTTGCCCTGGCTATGTGGATATTTGCCGGAATCCGTGAACACCTCGAACTGATGGAAGTGCCGCCAATCATGCGCGGAGTTCCCATTGCACTAGTGGTGGCAGGCATCCTTGCCCTGGCATTCATGGGTTTTACCGGAGTTGTGTAACCAAAACACCAAATCAATGAATAACCGCCCGACGCTCCGGGCGGTTATTTTTTTTGTATATTGGCCGGCATAAAATCATCATTATATGAATATCGAACATGAAGGAACACTGACAGACGGCAGGTTTGTGATCAGGCAAATGGATACGATACTTGCCGAGATTGTTTATGAACACCACAGCACAGGTACAATAGCCGCAACGCATACCCGCGTTGACGAAAGCCTCAAAGGGCAGGGAATAGGACGCAAGCTTCTCGACAGGCTGGCTGATATGGCACGAGAGAACAATCTGAAAATTCTTCCCTTGTGCAGTTTTGTCGTCGCAGCCATGGAAAAAGATGAAACACTCAGACAACTAAAGGCTTAAAGGTAATGTAACCTATAAACCCGTCTGTTGCTGAAAAGCCACCTTGCCTCAGCACCTAAATGCATGTTTGTACCAAACAACTTTCATTAATCAAACAACGCGGATGTTACATCAAAAAATCATTAAACCATGACAAGTACAATCAAAATTAAAGATGGCAACAAAGTAATTATTGAAGTCCCCATGACTGCTGAAAATGAGGATTGGATCAGGGCTGCCCGGAAGAAAAAAGCCAAAGAAAAAGCAAAACCCTTAAAAAAACAGCAATAGTCATTTTGTTCATTCCTTTTAAAATACATTTTTCATATACTAAACAGAAAACTCTCATAAAGGCGAAGAGAGATTTCGAATTGATACAAGATGTAACTTTTAAAACGATAATAGATTAAACATGATACTCATTCCCCCAAAACTATTCCTCACATCTAACGACGGACGTAATTTTATACGATTTGTAAACAAACATCTGCACCTTTGGGCCGAAGTATTACAATTCGACACCGAAGCCGACGCCCTTAATTATATCGAACAAGCCACCTTAGCCGTAATGGACAACGGAATGTCCAAAGCGCACTTCCAGTCATTTTGTTGGAACGGCAACACCTGGTACGTCGTTTTCGCACTCGAATATTTCGTGAGCAGTCCCGAAAAACCTATTCAAAAGATTGAAAAAATGGTGGATTTTCGTATAAAAAAACTTACCTCATGGATAAAATACACCATGCTCATACCTCAAAACAATGAATACAATGACGACGACGACACAGATATCATTCAATAACCTGATAGCGCAATACCCTTTTTCGCTCGACAGTATTGCCAAAAGCATCGGGATAACAAAACAATTCCTTAGTGTGCTTCAAAAAGGCTCTGCAATCAAAAGGCCTGAGCTTATGCGAAAACATTTCCTTCGCATACAAATACACATTCGCCAGCAAGCCGAACTAATGGAAGCTGTTAAACTTTCTCCCGAAAACATCAGCATCATCCATTCATTACCATTCAGCCACAGTCAGCTTTCCAAATATTGTGGCAAGCCTGTTTTTTTTGTTGACAGAACGCTACAAAATCCTTCGCATGAAGATTGTGCCCTGTTGCAGCAAAAAATAAACCTTATTGGCAACGAACTTAAAGATATAACCATAACCGATTATATCGAACACGACGAAATAGCATCAATCCTCCTCAACCATAAGGGGCATCAACTTATCATGCTATAACAAACGGGGCTTACGCCCCTTTTTTTTTGTCCTTTGCCTTCATTGTCTTACAAATTATGTTTGCTGAGTTTTAATCTGACAAATAAACAATAAA